>NICF_comb_assmDRAFT_10000758_pt1 | contig 27302 bp, 18 predicted proteins | sample NewIslPassag4_SG_FD_11279 | JGI IMG/M metagenome (IMG submission 11279) | reverse complement strand
ACGACCCCGCGGGCTTCCAACGGTGTTTCCACTTCCTTGACGGGCACCAACCAGATCAGCGGATGCCGACCATTAATGGGTGGGGTTACGTCGCACCGAAAAGTGGCCAGCTTCCATTGTCCTCCGCGTAAGAGTTCCTCTCCCCTTCCCTCTCCCTGCTCCAGAAATCCAAGGAAGATACAAAGCGCAACTACCAGCCGCGGAGCGATGGACCTCATCATCACGTGGTTTCTCCCTCGTTCTGGAGTGTGAACTGGTGCCAAAAGACCCGCCGCCTGAGCAACGGTGCCGCAAACGGCGCATTTAGTATAGCCATGCCCAGCGCGTTTTCCACTCACCAGAGGTCCAACACCGCTGCATGGTTGTGCGTGACCCGGCGCGGCCGGATGATCTTTTTAATCAACACTTTACGTCTGGCCGCAACTTCTTTAGAGTAATTTTTGTTTGGAAATGATTTACGACATGCCCTTCCGAGGAGACAACAGAATGCCGGTCAGAGGAGCGACCAAGTCCGAGAAGCTATTTCCCATCGCGGTGCTTATTTCGGGAGCGGGGACAACTCTCAAAAACCTCATTGAAAAAAAGAACGAGGGAAAGCTGCCCGTGGACATTAAACTGGTCATATCCAGTAATCCCCAGGCGGGCGGCCTGCAACATGCGGCGGCCGCAGGGATTCCCGCGATCGTGGTGGATTGGAACAAGTACCGTGATCCCCAGCCTTTCAGTGAGGAAATCTTTGATCACTGTCGACGTCAAAACGTGAAGCTCGTCGTCATGGGTGGATTTCTGAAGAGGCTTGTCATCCCACCCGACTTCGAGAATCGCGTCGTGAACATTCACCCCGCCCTCATCCCGGCGTTTTGCGGTCAGGGCTTTTACGGTCTCCGCGTTCATCAGGCTGTGCTGGACTACGGGGCCAAAATCACCGGGTGTACGGTCCACTTTGCGGACAATCTTTATGATCATGGCCCGATCATCCTGCAGAGAGTTGTGCCTGTACTCGACGACGATACACCCGAAACCCTGGCGGCTCGGGTCTTTGCGGAGGAATGCAAAGCGTATCCTGAGGCCATCACGCTGATTGCCGAAGGCCGGGTCCAGGTGGAGGGCCGCAAAGTGAGAATTCTTCCCCCCAAGGACGTGGGGTTCGAGTTGTGACGGCTCGCTCCGCCTCCGTTTTTCGCCTTCAGAAGAAATACAACCCCCGATCTGTGTGTCGGCAAGTCAACTGGGAGGGTATCCATGCCGCTCGATCCGACTGAACATCCCGACTGGGAAATCGCTCTGGAGGCCGAATCGCGGATGAAGACGTGCTACCAGCTCGGCGAAGAGCTGGGGCTGACAAAGGAAGAGCTTCTGCCTCATGGCCACTACATTGCCAAAGTGGATTACCTCAAGGTGATGGAGCGCCTGCGCGACGCCCCCGATGGAAAGTTCATCGAGGTGACAGGCATCACTCCCACACCGCTGGGTGAAGGCAAATCCACCACTACTATCGGGTTGCTCCAGGGACTGGGCCGACGCAAGAAGCGAGTGACGGCATGCATCCGCCAACCTTCCGGTGGTCCCACAATGAACATCAAAGGTTCGGCCGCCGGAGGGGGCCTCTCCCAGGTCATCCCCCTCGCGGAGTTTTCCCTCGGATTGACGGGGGATATCAACGCAGTCATGAACGCCCATAACCTGGCCATGGTGGCCCTTACGGCGCGACTCCAGCACGAGCGCAATTACGACGACGAGCGACTGGCTAAAGTAGGACTGAAACGGTTGAATATTGATCCCACCCGTGTGGAAATGGGGTGGGTCATCGATTTCTGCGCCCAGGCCCTGCGGAATATCATTATCGGCATCGGTGGCCGGATGGACGGCTACATGATGCAGAGCCGCTTTCAGATCGCAAGCTCCTCCGAGGTCATGGCTATTCTCGCCGTGGCCCGAAGTCTCGAGGATCTTCGCCAGCGTATCGGGCAGATCATCGTGGCCTATGACAAAAAAGACCGTCCCATCACCTGCGAAGATCTGGAAGTGGCCGGGGCCATGACCGCNTGGCTGCGCAGTGCCATCAATCCGAACCTCATTCAAACCATCGAGGGCCAGCCGTGCTTTGTGCATGCTGGTCCGTTTGCCAATATTGCGATTGGACAATCCAGCGTCATCGGGGACCAGATCTGTCTGAAACTTGCGGACTACCACATTACAGAGTCCGGTTTCGGAGCAGACATCGGTTTCGAAAAATTCTGGAACGTCAAGTGCCGGTACCTGGGAAAAGTTCCCCATGTCTCCGTCATCACAACAACAATACGGGGGTTAAAACACCATGGTGTGACGGCAGGAGCCCCGCCCTGCCCTCCCGGCCGACTGATCCCCAAAGAATACTTCGAAGAGAATTTGGCGTGGCTGGAAGCGGGAGCCGCCAATCTCCTCCACCACATCAATATCGTCAAAAAGTCGGGCATCCACCCGGTGGTGGCCATCAATGTTTTTCCCACCGATACCCCGGCGGAAATCCGGCTGCTGCGTCGCATTGCCGAACAAAGTGGCGCGAGAGTCGCCGTCTCCAATCACTGGCGATACGGCGGAGAAGGAGCCCTGGAACTGGCTGACGCCGTCCTTGACGCCTGCGAACAGCCCGTCTCTTTCCGTTACCTGTACGACGACGACACACCCCTCAGTGAACGGATTGAGAAAATCGCGCGTGAAGTGTATGGCGCCGACGGTGTAGAGTATTCCCGCGAGGCTGAGGCCAAACTCAAGGAATTTGAAAACAACCCCAAATACCGCGACTTTGCCACGATGATGGTCAAAACGCACCTCAGCCTCACCCATGATCCGACCATCAAAGGTGCCCCCAAGGGATGGACTCTCCCCATTCGAGACATCCTCCTTTACGGGGGTGCGCGTTTTCTCTGCCCAATGGCCGGTGAAATATCCCTCATGCCGGGAACGGGCTCGGACCCAGCGTTTCGCCGCATCGACGTAGACGTCAAGACCGGCCGTGTGACAGGGCTTTTCTGAAGCCGACCAACCGCACCATCACCTCGTGCCAACCTCGACGATCCATGCAAAAACCCTGGCAGGTCCGATTGGGTGGACGACCTGCCAGGGCACATCTTGGGAACCAGCAACAGTTACCTCGCCTAATTATCAGGTCCGATTGACCTCACCATGCGATCGAGGCACAAACCGGAAATTCCTCTCTCCGGGATCTTGTCACGAGCAGCCCAGGCTATGGCCGCAATTTGGACACACATGGCAAGAGCCGGCTCGGCGGGTGATAGCACCGCACAAATCGCACGGAGGCCCATCATCCTGGAACGGAAGATAGCTTTCCAGCGTCGCCGTTGCCGCAGGCTGCGCAGCCTGCTTGGTGCCATGAAGCTGCCCGTTACCCGCCGATGAAGGCTGTGTCAGCGTGGCCGCAAGGGAGGCCAGCCGTTCCGGAAGCGGCCCACCCAGGGATTCCCACGGATCACCACGCCGCTCTCCACTACCGGGAGTGGACGCCGTGTCCGCCTTGGAAGCGCCGTTGCTTCCAACCGCCGTGGATTCTGGCGCGGGCGTTAATCGTTCCAGAACGTGCTGGGAACTCTTGAGTTTTTCTCTGTAGCCGGGCAGAAATGTGATCCCCAACCAGCGAAAGATGTAATCCACGATACTCGTGGCGGTCCGGATTTCGGGATTCGTCGTGAAGCCCATCGGCTCAAACCGGGTGTAAGAGAACTTGTTCACATAGACTTCCAGCGGCACGCCATACTGGAGGCTCATCGAGACCGCCGTCCCAAAGCAGTCCATCAACCCACCGATGGTGCTTCCTTCCTTGGCCATGGTGATGAACAACTCACCCGGACGCCCGTCCGGATAAAGCCCCACCGTAATGTAGCCCTCGTGTCCGTTGACCGAGAACTTATGGGTGATGGAGCGTCGGGTGTCGGGCAGCCGCTCGCGTCGCGGTGCGGGCACCGCTTGCGCGGTCTTTTCGGTGGACGCCTTCGAGACCAGTGGCTGGACTTCCTTCGAGCCGTCTCGATAGACCGCCAGGGCTTTCAGCCCCAACCGCCAACCCTCCATGTAGGCGTTGGCGATGTCCTCGGGCTTCACATCGCGGGGCATGTTGACGGTCTTCGATATTGCCCCCGAAAGGAACGGCTGGGCGGCCGCCATCATAAGGATGTGTGCCTTCCAGTGGATGTACCGCTTACCACCTGGCGGCGGCGTGGCACAATCGAAAACAGGAAGGTGTTCGGGCTTCAGATGCGGCGCCCCTTCGATGGTGTCGTGCTTATCGATATACGCCACGATTTCGCGGATCTGTTCTTCCGAATAGCCCAGCGTTCTCAGCGCCAGGGGTACAGTCTGATTGACGATCTTCAGTGTGCCACCCCCCGCCAGTTGCTTGTATTTGACCAGCGCGAAATCGGGCTCGATACCGGTTGTATCACAATCCATCATAAAGCTGATCGTGCCTGTGGGCGCGAGCACGGTCATTTGCGCGTTGCGGAATCCATACCGCCTGCCATTGGCCAGAACCTCATCCCACAGTTTTCGGGCAGCGTTCTTGAGATATTCCGGAGCATGCTCCAGCTCCTCCACCTTTTCCCAGTGGCGTTCCATCACCCGCAGCATCGGCTCGCGGTTTTTCTCAAATTCCGCGAAAGGCCCCACGGCCGCCGCCAGTTCCGTGCTCGTCCGGCAGGCCGCTCCATGCATGAGGGCCGTGATCGCACCGCACAGGCCGCGGGCCTCGTCCGAATCATAGGGCAGGCCGGAGGCCATAATCAGGCTGCCCAGGTTGGAATAACCCAAACCAATCGGTCGGAACAGGTGGCTGTTCCTGGCGATCTTCGCCGTGGGATAGCTCGAGTGATCAACGAGAATTTCCTGGGCAATGAAGATGATCCGGCAGGCTGCGACGAAACGATTGGCGTCGAACGTGCCATCCTCCCGACGGAACTTCATGAGGTTGATGCTCGCCAGATTGCACGCCGTATCGTCGAGGAACATGTACTCGGAACAGGGATTGGAGGCATTGATACGGCCTGAATTCGGGCAGGTGTTCCAGCGATTGATGGTGGTGTCGTACTGGATGCCGGGGTCACCACAACTCCAGGCAGATTCGGCCATCTTTTGCATCAATTCCCGCGCCCGGTAGCGAGGCCCCTCGCGAGTTGGATCCGTCACCCAATGGGTGACCCATTCACGGTCCGCCTCCACTGCTTCCATAAATTCATCGGTGACGCGGACCGACAAATTGGCATTTTGGAAGAGCACCGAGCTGTAGGCCTCCTCGGGCGTATAGCCGTTTTGAATGAGGATGCGCGCCTTTTTCTCCTCTTTGGATTTGCACTCGATGAACTCCAGAATGTCGGGATGGGTCACTTTGAGCGACTGCATCTTCGCCGCCCGCCGGGTTTTGCCCCCACTTTTCACCACAGCAGCGATCTGATCGTACACCCGCATGAAGGAAAGCGGGCCCGAGGGTTTGCCACCGCCTGAGAGCTTTTCCCGACACGATCGCAGCGTGGAAAGGTCGGTCCCCGTTCCGGAGCCGAACTTGAAAAGCATGGCTTCGCTTCGGGCCAGCTCCATGATGTCTTCCATGTTGTCCTGCACACTTTGGATAAAGCAGGCGGACGACTGAGGATATTCGTAGGGGTTTTCGGGCTGCACAGCCCTGCCCTCTTTGGCATCCCATCGCCAGTTGCACGTAGCCCCCTTAATTCCGTATTGATGGTACAGGCCAACATTGAACCAGACCGGGGAGTTAAACGCCGCGTACTGATGGAGGCACAACCAGGCCAGTTCGCGATAGAACCGCTCTCCGTCTTCCGCTGAGGCAAAATACCCGTCGGCGATTCCCCAATCGGCAATCGTGCGGCACACACGGTGAATGAGCTGCCGCACGCTGGATTCACGCTGCGACGTGCCGAGCTCCCCGTAAAAATATTTGCTGGCGACGATATTCGTCGCGAGTTGGCTCCACGTCTCTGGCACTTCACAGTCCGGCTGCTCAAAATGGACGCCACCCGCGTCACTTTTGATGACAGCGGTCCGACGTGTCCATTTGACGGTATCAAACGGCGAGGGAACATCGGGCGGGCAAAACACAGGATCAATCCTGATCCCGCGCACCCCGGAGCGGACCCCTCCGTTGCCCTCGGCGGCCGAGTTATGTGGAAGGGTAGCATGATTTTCCTGTGCCATCGCAGTCACCTCCTGATGCTTGGGTTTTCCTCATTTAACTCCCGCACCGTGCGGACGCACCGAGCCAACTCGGCCATCCGCCGCACAACGACACGCTTCTATGTTGATAAAGGGTCAAGTAGTGTACCAATGTACACCCTGCCATTGGCCCCTTCAACCCCGTTAACTCGTCACCGCAAACTTGTTTCACCGACGAGAACACCTCTCGACCAAAAAACTGCACTCACTGTCCAAGCGGAATTCGGCCCTCACCTTTACACAGTTTGAAAAGATAACTCAGATTTCCGAAGCCCAACCATCCTTTTCCGTTCCGCTCGAACAAACCACATCAATGTCACCCAGGTTGACCAAATTGAAACGGCCGCCCCACCACCTGGGGATCCTAATTACATCTTCTGGTGTAGGATGAGGGTATATCCACCTCGCCACTATCTATTGTATCCCGCGGTCAATGCATGCACAACATAGCGTAAGAGTGTACCGCGCCCACGCCCCGTGTCAAGCCCCGAACCTGCCTGTCGTAAGTGACCGTCACATGGCGACCTGCGCACGATGGCTTTTTCCGACATCCCCACCCGGTCTGTGCGACGAAACACGTAACGCATTGCAGAAAAAACAGTTAGGAATTTTTCGGCGACTTGTGCGTCACGCCCGGGGAATCGCTTAAAATTTCGAAGCGATTTCGTCTCGCCGCGGCGTCACATTTCCCCCAGCAGACGTGACCAGGTTGCGCGATTTCCTACCGGCGCATCCCCTCATCCGAATACCAAAGGCAGCCCGATCGACGTACACTGAAATCGTGGGCGGAGCTTCAGGCCGGAAGCATTGATGGGCGTGGCTGCCGGCCGTCCACGACTCTGGCAGATGCGCGGATGGTGCTGACGATGGTGGCGGAAAAGACCTGGTTCTGTCTTGCTGTGAGTCTGCTGTGGCTTTCTGGCGGATGCATGAAGAGTGCGGACGACTCGGCCTTTCGGGTAACACCGCAAAAGCCATCCCCAGCGCCGGCGATTGCCAGTCACACATCGGGCGTAACAGGGGAAACAACGCCGCACATTGCACCGTCGCCTCAACAACCCCCGATAACACCTGCTGCTCCGGCAGGGGATCGAGCGGCTGCCAATTCCGCAGCGACGCCACCGCAGCCATCGCCTGGCATTCCCCCGTCCGGCACTCAGACCTCTCCAGTTTCCCCGATCGCCGGAGCCAACCCGGCCAACCTTCCCGTCCACCTGTCGGCCGCCGTGGCCCTCCCGATGACCGGCCCGGAAGGAACCATGATGGGCTTCAGCGTGGACTACCAGTTTCGCGGGGGAACGGCACCTGGTGGTGGCTCGTTTTTCTGGTTCATCGAAGGAAGCCATGGAAAACAATACCGCCTGGCTGTCAAACTGGATGCCCGCGGCAACCTCATGCTCGTAATCCCGGGATGGCGGCCGGAGGACGGCCCCTTCCGATGCCGACTCGAAGATCAGTCCGGCCGGGCCATTTCACCTACCGTCGATATGCGGTAATGAGGAACTTTCCGCCACCCTTCGAGGGGCAGCCGTTCTCGCGGTACGCTGTGGCGATTGCACCTTTGTCCATGGGATGAAAAGGAAAGCCCATGCTTCGGGAACGTGAAATCGAAATCCGGGTGCGGTACCCCGAGTGCGATCCCATGGGGTTTTTGCACCACAGTCGGGTTTTCGTTTACTTCGAAATAGGCCGCACCGAGTTGCTCCGTGCCTCCGGAGGAAACTACCGCCAGTGGGAAGAACAAGGGTTGTACGTGGTCGTGGTGCATGCAGAATGCCGCTATTATCAGCCGGCAAGGTACGACGATCTTTTGCGATTGCGGACTATCATCAAACGCGTCACGGCGTACAAAATCGAGCACGAATACCTTCTCTACCGAGATGGGGAGCTCCTGTGCCGCGGCAATGTGACACTCGCGATCGTCGATCGTTCTGGACAGGTGCAGCCAGTACCAGAGGAAGTCCGCAAAGAATTCGAAGCCAGTCAGCCGAAGGTTGCCTGATCGGCGATAGCCGTTTGGCGGCGGCGATCCCGTTGTCCGTTCCTCACGCCGAGCGCCGGAGCTTCAGACCCTCTTCTTTTTCTTCGGCAGAGAGCAGACGCCGCAGGATTTCGAACGTTTTCAGAGTGGCTCCCCGGTGCGAAAGAACGAGATTCTGTGCCCGCTGGCCAAGCGACCGCGCGTAGTCAGGCTGTTCCAGGCAGCGGCGTACAAAAGCCTCAAGCTCCCGAGCATCGTGCACGACGACGGCGGCCTCGGCTTCCAGCAGCGCTTTGACAATATCCCGAAAATTCCACGTGTTGGGTCCAAAACTGACGGCGGCCCCGTAGCCAGCCGGTTCCAGCATATTTTGTCCCCCGCGGTTGCCGAAACTTCCTCCCACAAAGGCAATATCCGCCAGGCCCCACCAAGCACTCAATTCTCCCACGGTATCCACGAGGATGACAGGGAGAAATGCTCGTTGCTGGGGCGTCTCGGACAGGACATCCACAAAGCGCTGAGAGCCAAACGCTGGTTGGACTGGTGGCTGCTGCCCGTGAGGCCAATGCACCGGGAGCGGACGGTCAGGAGCCAGCTCGGAACGCCGGAGCCACGGCAAACCACTTGCCCGAAGAAGTTCGGCGACGCTCTCAAACCGCTCTGGATGGCGGGGTACGAGAATGAGTCGTAGATGCGGAAAGGCCGGCGCTAATCGTCGAAACACTTCCAGGGCGGCGGCTTCCTCACCTTCCTGGGTGCTGCCTGCCAAAAACACTGTTTCGTCATGAGCTATCCGCGCCAGTTCTCGCAGCGATTGGGTGTGCGGATTGCCGCGATCACACTCCGCGCCGTCGAATTTCAACGATCCCGTGACAAACACCCGGTCAGAGGGAACCCCCAGCGCGATGAATCGCTCGGCTGTGCGCTGGTCCTGGGCGGCCACCGCATCCAATCTTTGAAAGGTCGGTCTCAGAAACGGCATGGCCATCCGATACCCGCGGAAGCTGCGGTCACTCAGACGACCGTTAACCACGGCGACTCGGGCCCCCGCATTTTTGGCTTCCGCAATGAGCTGGGGCCAGATCTCGAGCTCCGTCAAAACGAGCACCGATGGCCGAATGCGGGCGACAGCACGACGAACAGCCCAGCTCCAATCGAACGGAGTGTAAAACGGGTCCAGGGCCGCATATCTCTTGCTCGCGACTTCGAAGCCGCTGCGGGTCGTGGTACTGAGCCGAACATCCACATCGGGAAGCCTGCGTTCGACTTCGACGAGGAGCGGTCGCAGGAGATTCACTTCCCCCACGCTCACCGCGTGGAACCACAGGCACGGCCGGGCACTCTCTCGCGGGGGCACATCACCCCACAGCTTGGCCCGCCACCCCTGTCGGTACTTCTGGGGATACCGCAGCAACCGCCACGCCCAGACCGGCGACAGGAGGCCTAAACCAGCGAAGTAAGCAAGATCCATCAATGAGATCATCGGGGCCTCCTTTCCCCGCATACCGTGCTCACATCAAGCTCCGGCGATCAATTTCCACCGCATCTCCAATGGATGCGAAGCCGACAACCGATAGCTGTGTCCTCACCTCGTGTCGGTTGTTGTCAGGCAGCGCCCCGGTTCCGCATGCAGCAGTGTTTATATTTTTTGCCGCTACCACATGGACAGGGATCATTGCGTCCCACATCCGGGCCTTTCTTGCGGATGGGCTGCCGCTTGCCAGCCGTCTGTTGTGTGGACTCAATGGTTTCCTGCTGTTCCTTCATCGTTTCCTGAATGGCCGAATTGGAGGGTGTGCTGTCGTGGACGGCCTGTGTCTCCCGCCACAGCGAGCGCACGAACCGGTCATCCAGTTGTTCCATGCGGTAGATGAGGTCCGTGACACGACGGGCCACAGACTCCCACATCAGCTCAAATTGCCGCATGCCCTCGCGTTTGTACTCCACCTTGGGATCCACCTGGGCGTAGCCCCGCAGGCTCACCGCACTCCGCAGGTGATCCATGACCAGCAGGTGGTCCTTCCAAGCACTGTCTAGAGTGTAGAGCACGAGGAAGCGTTCCAGTTGCCGCATTTCGGGAGAATAGCGATCATTGAAAGCGTCGCGGAATTTCCATTCCAAATCGCGACGTTCCATGCGGCTGACTTCTTCAGGAGTCAATTCCATCCCCAGGTGTTCGTGCACCCAACGGCAGAACTCGACAAGCCGGGGATGGTTGCGCGGACATTTCGCCCTTACATCGTCACCACTTTCCTCGAAGAGACTGGCGAGCAGGGATTCACCTTCGGTCCGGAGGGCCTCCGTCTTCTCATAATCACGCTCGCTGGCTTCCCACAAGAGGGCGGAAATCTCCTCCCACGAGCGCTGCCGCAGATCTTCCTCGCTCAATTCGAGACCGAAGCGCGCCTTCGCCCATCGCGCCAGCGTTTCCCGATCATAGACTTTCCGTCCCAGGGCGTCCTGTGTCATGAACCGGCTGAGGCCCACCCGCAGCGGCAGCTCGATTTCCTTCTGGCGGTAGGCTTTGAGGGCTGCTTCGTAGACATAATCCTTGACGGCCGCCGGTTCGCGATCACGAAGATCTTCGAGAGTGAGCTCGATCCCAAACTTGCTGCGAACCCAGTTGATGGCCGACTTGAGCCCGAAATCAGGATCGAGAAATTTCGCCCCCTCGCTCAAATCGACGGTGCGGATGGACTCCTGGGCCTTCTCGATGAGGAATTCCGAAAGCTGATCCCGCGGGATCCGCCGCAGGTCCCGCTCTTTGAGATTGAGTCGCCAGCGGGTATTGACCGACTTGGTCAGGGCTTCCCAGTTCCAGTCGCTTTCCTCGGCTTCCTCCGGCAGATTTTCTTCAATCAGGTCGAAAATCTGGCTTTCCGCCATTCGCTCGGCGTGGTCCCGGGCATAGGCCTCCGCGGTGGGAAAATCCATCCCCCGGAAATCCCGCGCCCGGAATTCCACCGAAAGTTGTTTGCTGATCCACTGGGCGAACGTCTCCGCACCGTAATTCTTGTCCAGGAATGTGTTGAGATTCTTTTCAATCTGTTCCCGAATCATTTCGCGGATGAGCAACCGGCAATCCGCCCCTTCCAGGATCTTCTGGCGGTAGCCGTACACCCGTTTTCGCTGCTCATCCATGACCTGATCGTATTCGAGGAGGTTCTTGCGGATTTCAAAATTCCGCTCTTCCACNTTTTTCTGGGCGGCTTCGATACGGCGCGTCACCATCGGGCTTTCGATGGCCTGTCCCTCTTCCATGCCAAGCCGGGTGAGAATGTTTTTCACCCAGTCGCCCGCGAAAATNCGCATCAGATCGTCTTCCAAAGACAGGAAGAATCGGCTGCTTCCCGGGTCTCCCTGACGGCCGGCACGCCCACGAAGCTGATTATCGATTCGCCGCGATTCGTGGCGCTCGGTACCGATCACGTGAAGACCGCCGAGCTGAGCCACCTCTCGCCCCTCGGCCTTCATCTGCTCCTTTTCTTCGATCTCTTTGACGAGCGCGTCCCATTCCTCCCGGGGGACATCCAATCGACTGCGATACTTGTGTTGGAGAATGGACCAGGCTTTGGCCTCGGGATTTCCACCCAAGATGATGTCGGTACCACGACCAGCCATGTTGGTGGCAATGGTAACCGCTCCTTTTCGTCCGGCCTGGGCGATGATTTCCGCTTCCCGCGCGTGGTGTTTGGCGTTGAGGACCTGATGAGGGATTCCCCGCCTCGTAAGCATTTCCGAGAGCATTTCGCTCTTTTCCACCGAGACCGTCCCCACCAGAATGGGCCGCCCTTTCTTTTCGATGTTATGGATTTTGGACCGCGGGATGACTTTCCGCTCACCTTCTTTGGTGCGGAAGACAATTTCCTCCTCACCTTCCTCCAGAATCTGCCCCACTTCGTACTCGTAGCGGGAATACCAAACCGTATCCCATTTGTGCATGCGTTCGATTTCGTCAACAATCGCTTTGTATTTCTCCCGGGCGGTGCGGTAGATGACGTCCGGATAGTTGATGCGGCGGAGCGGTTTGTTGGTGGGAATGGCCACCACTTCCAGCTTGTAGATTTTCCAGAATTCGTTGGCCTCGGTCATGGCCGTTCCGGTCATTCCGCAGATCTTGTCGTAGAGGCGGAAGAAATTCTGGATGGTGATGGTGGCCAGGGTTTGGGTTTCTTCCTTGATGGGAACACCTTCCTTGGCTTCCACAGCCTGATGCAGACCGTCGCTCCACTGCCGCCCGTACATCAAGCGACCGGTGAACTCATCGACGATGATGACCTGGTTGTTTTCCACGACGTAGTGCACGTCGCGCTTATAGAGATGATGGGCTTTCAGAGCGTTATCGATGAGGTGGGGCCACTCCAGGTTGCCGGCCGTGTAGAAACTCTCGACCCCCGCCAGTTCCTCAGCTTTGCGGATGCCCTCCTCCGTCAGGTGGCAGGTGTGATCCTTTTCGTTGACCACAAAGTGCACATCTCGAATGAGTTGCCGGGCAATCTGATCCGCCCGCTTGTAGCGCGAAATATCATCGTGGGCAGGACCGGAAATAATGAGCGGGGTTCGCGCCTCGTCGATAAGGATGTTATCCACTTCGTCGATAATGGCGTAGTGGAGGCGCCTTTGAACCTGCTGATATTCCGGCGGGTAGCGCGGGTCACCCTTGGCCGCCAGCCGCATGTTATCGCGGAGGTAGTCGAAGCCGAACTCGTTGTTGGTTCCGTATGTGATATCGCAACTGTACGCCTTCTGACGTTCGACCGCGCCCATGTCGTGCTGGATGGCGCCCACCGTCAACCCGAGGAACATGTACAGCGGGCCCATCCATTCCATATCGCGGCGAGCCAAATAATCGTTGACAGTGACCACATGGACTCCCTTCCCCTCCAGCGCGTTGAGATACGCCGGGAGCGTCGCCACGAGGGTTTTTCCTTCACCGGTCACCATTTCTGCAATGGCCCCGGCGTGAAGGACCATCCCCCCCATCAATTGCACATCAAAATGCCGCATGCCCAGAACCCGCCGCGATGCCTCCCGGCAGACGGCGAACGCCTCGATAAGCAGGTCGTCCAGGGTTTCGCCAGCCTCCAGACGTTTGCGGAACTTGTCGGTCTGCTCCCGAAGTTCCGCATCCGTCATTTTCTGATAGCGAGGTTCCAGGTCGTTGATGGCCTGGACCTTGGGTTGAAGTTTCCGCAAATAGCGGGCGTTGGCCGAGCCGAACAATGACGTGAGCGTCCTGTCCACGGCCTGGCCAATCACCACAAACGTGTCCGTCGCGAAGTCCCACAATCGTTCGAGAAGTTCCATGGCTATATGCTGAGCGTTTTCGTTGTTTGGTCGCTTGCTTGGCTATATCCACTCCGGGGTCAGGCTCCCAGACGAGCCTGCTCCGGCAAGAAATCCTCCTGCTCCCTAAGCCACAACAATCGCCACGATTGTACCACAAGGCAGAAATTTCGCGCAGTCTCATTGGGCGCTGCAAAAGCTGCGCCAAAGGAGCAACGGAGAAACTCACGAAATTCTACTTTTATTGTAGGCTTTCCCTCCCCGCGCGTTGAGGTTTCCCCGGCCCACCATCTCCAAAAAAATAAGACTGCACACCGCAACTTTACGCCAATTCGCAACTTAGCACCAAGATGGCTGGGCGTCAACACGTTTTTCTCGCTCGGTTCGGCCGCAAGCCCGTCAACGGTCCGTCAAACGCGTCCGCCTTTGCCTCCGTGTGGAGCATGCAAATGAATTCGAGCGAAACCATCCTTCGCTCAGCCCCAACCGAAAACTTGCTTGCGTCATGGCAATCCGCGGCCAGAAACTCAGGCTACTCCGTCGCACGACAATCCTTCCCCATGCCAACGTGGCAGCATGCCGTCCGCCCGTCTGCCCGCATACTTCCGGAGGGCACATAATAAGACGAAAATCGTATGTCCCGGGGATCAACTATGAGGTCCCCAATCGACGTCACATTTTTCCAGACGGAGCCGTCTTATGAGCCGTCAACCAACCGTCGAAGACGTCTGCACTGTTTGCCGGGAGATCTGTCCGCCCGACCTCGCAGAAAGCTGGGATAACACCGGGTTGTTGCTGGGCGATCCCGCGCGAGCCGTGGAGCGGATCATGACGTGCCTCACGCTTTCCCCCAGAACGGTGGCCGAAGCGATTGAGAACGGTGCAAACCTCGTGATCAGCCACCACCCGGTGCCGTTCTCACCTCTGAAAGCAATCACCACAGAAACACTGCCGGGCTGGATACTGTGGCAATTGGCCACGCACCAGATCGCGGTGTTCTCGCCGCACACCTCGTTCGATTCTGCCGCTCAGGGGATCAACCAGCTTCTGGCCGAGCGGCTGAAGCTCACAGACGTCCGACCTCTTCGCCCCTCGCCGGCAGAGCCTTCCCTGGGAACCGGCCGTCTGGGAATTCTTCCTGAACCCCGACCGTTTCTCGAATTCGCCCAGTACGTGAAGACCGTCTTCGGTTTGAAACACATTGCCGTGGCGGGGACTCCACGTCTTCCGGTGGAACGGGTGGCCATCGGTTGCGGAGCAGCGGGCGAACTTCTCCGGGATGCCCACCGGGCCGGGTGCCAGGCCTTTGTGCTGGGGGAAACCCGTTTCCACACCTGCGTGGAGGCGGAATTCCTCGGAGTCGGCTTGTGTATGGTCGGGCACTACCAAAGTGAAAGGCTGGGCGTGGAATACCTGGCCCATCTCCTGCGAGAGCGCTTCCCGCAAGTGGAGATATGGGCATCACAGTCAGAATGTGACCCCATCCGGTGGATTTAAGAAGTTTGCCGTGTGGAGGACCCAATCCCGTCGTCCAGTACCATCACTGGAAAGGCCGACGAGCGAAGGAGCAAGTCCATGGAAAGTTTTCCCCGGAATTCCCGCGTCGCGGTGGTGACCGGAGCCGGCAAAAAACGCGTAGGGCAGGTGGTTGCCCGAGCTCTGGCGGAGCGCGGTTACGCGCTGGCGCTCCACTACCGGGAGTCCCGCCGGGAAGCGGAGGCGTTTCGCGAGGAATGTACAGCCGCGGGGATCACCGCGGAGCTATTCCAGGCGGACCTCGCTGATCTTTCCTCTGTTGACCGCATGTTCGATGAGATACTGGATCGCTTTGGGCGGATCGACGTCCTCGTGACAGCGGCCGCCATCTGGATTCCCACCCCTTTCGAGTCACTCAAAGCGGACGACGTGGTACGACACTTCCAGGTCAACGCAATGGGGACGTTTTGGTGCTGTTACCGAGGAGGGCTGGCCATGGTCAACCAGCGAGAAGGAGGTGTGATCATCACCATCGGTGACTGGGCGATCGAGCGTCCCTACCTCAATTATGCGGCTTATTTTCTCTCCAAAGGCTGCATCCCAACGCTGACCAGAACGCTCGCCGTGGAGCTGGCTCACCGAAATCCTGCCATCCGCGTCAATTGTATCCTGCCAGGTCCGGTGATGATGCCGGAGAACCTCGCGGAACATGAACGGATCGAAGCCCTCAAAAGCACGCTCCTGAAACGCGAGGGCCGACCAGAAAACGTAGCCGCGGCAGTTTTGTTCCTTATCGACAACGATTACATCACAGGCATTTCACTTCCTGTTGAGGGCGGCCGACTTTTGAGCTGAGCCAATGGGAAACTGCCCCTGGATCACGAGGAGACAACAGGACCGCTACGCAACTTGCCGTTCTTGGCAAAATTATTTCTGCTGACCGTCCTGTTGCTGTGTCAGGATTTCCCGCCTGATGTCGGCAAGACTTCTTTTTTCCGGAGGTCTGGCCGCCATCTCCTTCTGATTCTCTTGTTCCGACTGTGCTTTTTGCTGCGATGATTTCGGACCACCTGGATCGCTGTCATTCGAGGCCGAAGTGGATTTCCCAAAAAGTTGCGCCATCCCCGTGAACCAGCCCCCTAAGCCGCTTTGCGAAGGCGATTTGGGCTCAGCTTTCTCTTCTGAATGGGCCTTAATCGGTTCCGACTGTTTGGGATGCTCCGTCGGATGAGCAGCGACTGGCTTGTCGGTCCTCTGCAAGCCGCTCTCTGATGCCCCAGCCTTCGATAAGCCAGGGCTGTCGCCGGAACCCGCCGGCTGCATGGCCGATGAGGCCCCCGGAACCACCAGCTCCGGACCAACCGGGGCGAATTGATTGGCAGCACCTGACTGGACAGTTTGGGAACCCTCCGGCTTCTCGGGTCCAGGGACGCCAGACAGAATCGGCGGCACGCGCTGTTCCGGAAGCCCCAGTCCTTCGGCACCAGGTACCCGCGAAGTCCCCTGAATTCGCTCCCTCAATTGCTGAACGAAGTCTTCCAACCGCTTTCGCAATTCTCCGAAACGTTCTCCCGCTGGTGCCGATGAGACCTCGGGGACGTTTTGCCCTGTTTCCTGGGAACGATCTCTCCACTCGCGAAGTGCCTCACGCCGGGCGCGCAGACGCTCCCGCAGCGTCTGGCCGAGACCGCGTCTTGCGCCTAGCGACGGCCCGGATTCAGCCAGATCGGAAGGACCAGGTCCCTCGTCCTGAAAAGCCGAAAACATTGCCGGGGTATTCTCCCCCACGACCTGACCCCGCGGCACGGCGGCCGGTCCCTCCCCTGCCCTTTTCGGTGCCGGATGATCCCAGAACATGCCGCACACCACGCAAAGGCCGACTAGCGCCCAATACAGATCCCGTCGCATTGGCAATTCTCCAGGCAGGAGCTCGGATTTCGTCCGCTGCGTTTCATCCCAGGCTTAGCGCATTGTATCCTGTTCGGCAGTTCAGAACAGCGCGAACGAGCGTACTCGCCAGTCGGCGGACGACCGAGACAGGAACATCACTACTTGATAAGCCGTTTCAGCTCTCGCTCCAGCTCGGCTGCCGTGACGTTCCGATTGACGACCCGTCCCTGGTCATCCAGCAGAATCATGAGCGGCAGCGTGACGACCCCCAGCTCCACCGCCGGGCGGCTTTCCAATCCTCCCGGTTCGTAAATCTGGGGCCAACTCAGTCGTGCCTCGGCCAGGTAAGCTTGCATATCTTCCAGTCGGGTATCCACATTGACCCCCACAATGGCCAATTTGCCGCCGTAGCGTGTGATGAGATCCTTCAGGATCGCCATGTCCGTCTTGCAGGGCTCGCACCAGCTCGCCCAGTAGTGGAGCAGCACCACCTTGCCGCGATACGCGGCCAGGTCAACGGTGCCGCCTTGCGGATCCTTTCCTCTAAATTCCAGTACCTGACCCTCCAGGCCCAAGCGACGCAGGGCCCCTTGGGCCTTCGGAGCCTCTGCAGCATTCGGAAACCTTTTTACCACCTCTTGATAAAGGGCTTTCGCCCCTTCTACGTCGTCCATGTATTCCTTTCCGATGGCCAACTGCATCAGCGCGCTCGCTGCATCGGGAGCATCAGGATACTGTTTCAGGAATTCCTGAAGGTTCTCCGCCCATTTCTTCTGCACGGCGTCGTAGCTCGCACCGGGAGCCTGCAACGCCAGTGAGTATTCGGCCGTCAGTTGGCGGAACCGCACATAAGCAGCCAGGTCTCGCTTGGCCGGATCTCTGCTCAGACGCGCATAGAGGGCCGCCAGCCGTTCTCCTCCCTGGGGAAATGTCCCCGCCTGAACGGACGCCGAGACGAAATCCGCCAACTGGCGAATCCACATCGCCTTGTCTTCCGGTCGTTCGCTCTGAGCTTCCAACGCCTCGAGGATATCAGCTCGCTTCGCATTGAGGGCCGCCTGCTGTTCCAGGGTTTGTGCGTTTTGTGCGGCGGCCTCCAGTTTTTCCAGCTCGTCAAGAAGTTTCTGCATCTCCTCGGTAACCCCAGCGGTGGCCTCGGGCTGGGAAGGAGCCACTGCAGGCGGGCGGAAGAAGAGATTGGCGGCAGAAGCCAGCACCGCCTGATCCTCGATGAGCTGCGGAGCGGTAATCAGCTTCCAAGCCGACCCGACCTGAATCAACGTCCCCAATAGAAATTGCACCGTACCTTTGTCTGTCTCCGCAAAAGCCAGTGCATTTTCGTAGACGATCAGATCGGTTTTGGGACCGTCGGGACTGGCGGGCACAACGCCCGGGCGATGCCCGCTGAACTGAACCCACTTCACAGTCCCCAGGGAAGACACCTTGTTGGCCGCTGCTGCGAATTGAGCCCCCGCCTGAGCAAGCAGCTTCTTGATCTCGGCTTCGGTCTCCGCGTTCAGACCGAGTCCAGCCAGTTCGCTCGAGGTCAGCAACAGAGATTGAAACCTTCCCGGATTGTTGGCAACGAGGGATCGGACAGCTTCTTCCGCCAGTTCTTCCGGGGAGATCTGTTGCCAGCGATCGATGACCCCATCCTGGTTGCTGTCAATCGCCCAGCGGGTACCGGCCGTGGCCAACCAGCGAAATTGGTCCACCTTTCCATCCCCGTTGGAATCGATGTCCCTGTAAACCTCCAGTCCGTTGTGGAAATAGCACCAGGTATCCACCCGATTGTCCCCGTTGGTGTCCAGGAACCGCCGCAAGACGTATCCGCGACCATCCTTGACGACCCAACCCACATCCTTCCCTATCTTCTCCGCAGCCACGGTACATTGCGCCATTTCCTCCTTTGTGGGGATATCGATCTCCACTCCTGGCTGCATTGGTTTGAGACCTAAAGTCTGTTCCACGGTGGGAGGGGCCGACTCGAGCCGGGCAGACCCGGACAGAACGCCAATCAAAGCGAGAGCAAGACTCGAAAGCATCAACGGACACTGCCGCAGAGTCATCACGTACCTCCTTGCGGATCGGGATCTTTCACCCAAACTGGACTCAGTCGGGAGACAATGGCTCCCGTTTCGGTTGCATTTCGGGGGAAACCGCCTCGAAACCCGGCTTTCAACCCCGTATTCGCAGGCGTCTTGGCCATGCCCCGGGGAGTTGAATGGGGTGGCTTTATCCCGGACTTTACACACTCCCGGCAAAGGCTACAATAGGAAAATGAAACGTGTGTCAGGCCTTTGCAGTCAGCAGCGCAAGTACGGCGGCCTGGAAAGAACCGCGTCATGGTGGTGTGGCCGTCAATACACACGGCCCTGTTTGGGTCGCGGTATTGATAGCGCTTAAACGGCACCCGGAAGCCCGAGGAGATACCCGTTTTGGGTAGCTTTTGCGGCGATATATGGGGTTAGCTGACTGCAGTTCACGTTTTGACAGAAATTTACGCGCGCATAGCTCAGTAGGTTAGAGCGCGTCCCTGATAAGGACGAGGTCCCTGGTTCGAGTCCAGGTGCGCGCACTTCGGCGCTGTGTGGAGCGCGCGATTACGAAACTTCTCGCGGTGTGCGATTAACGAAGAACCCATCCGAGAACGAAACAGCGACCGGGAGTTCTGGCCGGTTGGGGCGTTTTCGGATAGGTTCTTCGGTGTGGAAATCGGCGGAAAATTCAAAAGCTGACAAGGGCTGATACGCTGACACGCGCTGATGCGTTGTCGCTGTTAGCTCATTTCAGCTTCGTTTGTTTAGCGTGGGGATGTAGCTCAGTTGGGAGAGCGCCTGCTTTGCAAGCAGGAGGTCGTCGGTTCGAATCCGATCATCTCCACTAAGTTGGCGAGAATGGTGGTGTTGTCGAGCGTTTGGCTTTCGGGGGTGGCTTTTCAACAGATAATAGATTTCATTCTCGAGCCGGTTCTCTTTTAGGATTCCTCTCTTAGTATTCGTATTCTCATTTGGTGGCCCTCCGTATTCTCGTTTAGTATTCCTCTTTTAGCACTCACGGGCGGTTCTTTTCCAGTATTCTCAAGCCAGTGCTCTTCGGTGGGCTGCGGGTCGTCAAATACAGATGCCGGTGTCTCGTCGGCCTTGAAGATCGATGTTCTTGGGGCCTCTCTGGGGTCGACTGCTCAGAAATAATTTGCCAAGCGAAGATGATCAAGAGATCATCATCAAAGGATGGTCAGCAGACCATCATCAAAAGACATCAAAAGATGATCAATAGATCATCAGGTGTCCACTGGCACACCATGCTTGGCGGTGCGCTTCGCTGTCCGCCTGAAAGAGCCGCTGCAAGCCGGATGGCCTTTCAGAAGTTTTTTTCGATTATGCGATCCCGGTCGATACATCTCCCGTTTCTGCGCATGGGCCGTGTAGTTAAACCCCGGTGCCAACAAAAGCCGTATGCGCCGTGTGTCCTTCGGGGCGATGCCAGTAACACAGCGCACCCAATCCTCGCGTCACTGATACAGTTCCCGACAACGCACTCCATTCCCAGTTATTTTTTGAAACGTGGCGACGGGATTTCAAAACTCCCAAAGAAACTGGCACAGATAGTTTGCCCTGCCATTTCAGGCCGACTGTGACTCATTCGACAGGCGCGAGAACGGGGTCACCAGATTAAAACTGCAATTTGCAAATTTACCCATCATGTAGAACACCCTGGCGCGAAGGGGCAAACACCCCACCGAATCCCAGTCTGAGCTCTCCGCTGGCAAGTACTCGACTCGGCCAGCGACGCAGACTATCCTTGACAGATGCCCGCACAGACGTGATGCCGCTTGATGAAATGGACTCCCCTACCCCGTGTTTTACCGTGTTTGGGAGCCTTCCCCATCGCAGAAATGAGGGCCACGAATATCGGGGGCTATCATCACGGCACATGGTTAATAATCATGTTCGGTGAAGTATTCTGACGCCCATGGGGAACATCGCAATGCATCGAAAATGGCAACATCTTTGCTGGATCGTTCTTTCTCTTGCCCTGATGCCTGGCGGAGCCCATCCTCGGCAAGTGGTAGCGGCCCCCACCCTACCGATCCCGGATTTCACAAAGGGGGACAAGATTCCCGAGGGAGCGGTGCACGATTGGAACCTGGGTCCCACGGGCGCCCGAGGATGGATGTATTCCGATAAACTTGTTACGACGGATGCGAGGCAAATTCTCGTCACTGCGGTAGAAAAGGGGTCCCCGGCTGACGGAATTCTCCAGGTGGGCGATGTCATTCTGGGAGTCAACGGCAAACTCTTCTCATTTGACCCTCGCACCGAGTTCGGAAGGGCGATCACTCGTGCCGAATCGGATGAAGCGGGTGGGGTGTTGCGATTGCTGCGCTGGCGCGATGGGACGACTACCGAGGTAGCCCTGAAACTCCAGGTCCTTGGCAGTTACAGCCCCACGGCCCCTACGACTGGAAGAAATCGAGGCGAATTCTAGAAAAGGGATGCGAAGCCCTGGCTCGCCGGATTGCAGATCGGTCTTATCGCCCCAATGCGATCGTCCGCTCCTTGAATGCTCTGGCTCTGCTAGCAAGCGGAAAACCGGAATATCTGCCGCTCGTGAGAAAAGAAGCGCAATGGGGAGCGAGTTTTTCGGCGGACAGCTTTCAGACATGGTACTACGGATATGTCATGATATTTCTTGCTGAGTACAGGCTTGCCACTGGAGATGACTCCGTCATGCCCGGCTTGCGTCGAATTGCGCTGGAGTCGGCGAGAGGCCAGAGCATCGTGGGATCGTGGGGCCACGGGTTTGCGGGACCAGACGGCCGGCTTCGAGGATACGGCATGATGAATTCACCGGGAATCCCGCTGACCATCGGCCTTATCCTGGCCCGACGGGCTGGAGTTGACGATCCTGTTGTCGAAATCGCCATCACGAAGAGTGCCCGGCTGATCCGCTTTTACGTCGGGAAAGGAGCTGTCCCCTACGGTGACCATCATCCTTGGATTGAGACTCATGAAGACAACGGAAAATGCGGGATGGCCGCGGTGATGTTCAACCTCCTGGGCGACCACGAGGCGGCGGAATTCTTTTCCTGGATGAGTCTCGCTTCACACGGTGCCGAGCGTGATTGCGGCCATACGGGAAACTTTTTTAACATCCTCTGGGCCATGCCGGGGGTGGCGCTTTGTGGGCCCTATGCCACAGGGGCCTGGATGCAGGAATTTGGTGCATGGTACTTTGACCTCGCCCGGCGCTGGGATGGGACATTCTGCCACCAGGGTCCTCCACAGATGGCGAACGACAAGTATGCCGGGTGGGACTGCACAGGGGTTTACCTCCTTGCGTATGCCATGCCTTTGAAGAAGCTGTTTTTGACTGGGAAGCAACCCTCAATCGTGGGAGAACTCAGTTCTGATCAAGCCTGAAGCATCATCCGCGACGGCCGTGGATGGACAAATAAGGATCGCAACAGCTTTTATGACGCCCTGTCCGAAGAGGAGCTACTGCAGCGATTGAAAAGCTGGTCGCCGGTCGTGCGGGAGCGAGCGGCTATGGCCCTGGCCCGGCGGTTGAAATCACCTCCCGAGAATCTGCTGCAAATGCTTGAATCGTCCCGGCTGGAGGCCCGGTATGGCGCATGCCAGGCTTTGGTACACTTCAAACAGGCGGCCGCTCCAGCGGTCCCTCAATTGATGAAACTGCTCGATCATGAGGATTTGTGGCTGAGGATAAAAGCCGCCGAAGCGCTGGTGGCCATTGGGCCTCCTGCAAAGCCGGCGCTTCCTCTATTGCTGGAACGTCTATCGCGCGGTCCTTCAAAAGAGGATCCTCGCGGCATGGAGCAGCGGTACCTGTCGTATGCGCTCTTTGATACACCCCGCAGGCTTCTGGGGAATTCACTTGAGGGCCTGGACCGGGAAGCCTTTTATGACGCAGTCCGCGCGGGACTGCGCAACGAGGACGGACGAGCGCGCACAATCATCAGTTCCATTTATACCGCGCTCTCTGAAGACGATATTCGCCCCATCTTGCCCGATATTTATCGATCTATTGTAGAACCCGCCCCCAGTGGCATCATGTTTGCTGATGGCAGCCGCCTGGCAGGTTTGCGGGTGCTGGCCAAATACCGCGTCGCGGAGGGGATGGAAGCATGCGTGAGATATGCGGAGACTCAGAATCCCTGGAGAAGCCAGGCGCGTACACCGGAATTGATGAAAATCCTGGTCACATATGGCGCCCACGCACGGCCCTTGATCCCCCGGCTGGAAAAGCTGGCCGAGCGTTTCGAGAAGGGAGAACCGGACTTCCCATTTGCCTTGAGCCAGCAAAAAGCCAAAGCCGTTCGTGAGGCGATTGAACTTATCAAAAACTCCCAAGCCCTGCCGCCTTTGGTGAATCTTTATCGATGAATCCAAACTGTATGCAACAGTTGTTGCGTCGTTGCCGGGATGACAAAGTGCCACGCCGTAATCACTCCTTAACACATGTGGCCCTCAGAATCCGAGTGGCTTTCAATATGGAGCCTGCCTGATCCATCCCCAGCCTTTGCGAGGGCATGGGAGAGACCGCACACTTGTTTTGGAGGGGCAATTTGTGCCTGACGGTTTGAAGGCCGCGTACGGGAGGAACAATCCATGACGGATGGTCGCTAGGAGCAATTCACGAATTGCGTCCACTGGCAAACAATGAAAACCCCATCGTGCGGGCAACTCATGGTATAGGTTGCGAACTCATGCAAGTGCTCAAACGATCACTGAAGCGACAGTTGCAAAGACGCTCTGTCCAGGAAAGAGGGAAAAAATTTTCGGCCTTGCATGCCCCGCAGTGGGTTCCGCGGACCCACCGCTTGGTTACGACCATCCGTTTATGCGAGGCTGCTGTAAGTTTCTAATATGTCACTGAACTAAGTTCCAAGCGGCAGCCAATGGGGCACTCAGGTGCATCATTCGGCGAACTGCCTGCAGCAGGCACACAACTTCACAAGCGGGAGTCCACACCCGGGCGGACATATCCAGCACAGCCATCAATCAGAAGTTGCGCGTTGCATCGTTTCTCGTTCCGCCTGACAAATAGGGCAGCGAGCCTCCTCCACGTGATACCGCACGTCGCGCAAGCTCACATCATCTGGATTGGCAAAATAGGCCGCCAGTCGCTCCGGGCTGGGGCACATCGCGCCCAGTTCCGCGATGACCCACCGCACCACGTCGCCCAGGGTCTTCAATTCCGGTGCTTTACTTTCGCCTTCTTTCATGATTGACTTTTCACAGAAATTTACTGCCCTCCATACAAGGTGAGAAAAACGGAGCGTTCGACATCTCGTTCCGTAACGCGCTGTCGTACCCATTCCCGAGCCTGGTGAAGCCACTGGTGAACACTCGCCGGAGGCACTCCCATGGCCTCGGCAATCTGGGCTGGACTTTGACCATGCAATGCCCGTTCATACGCCTCTTTGATCGCCAATCGCTGGGGTCTTTTTTCGCACCAGCGGCAGAATTCCGCCAGGACATCGCTGAGGAGAAGCCCCTGCCGGCGACGCCGTTCCTGCTCGATGGCATGTGTCGCCGGGGATGGTCCACTATCTTCTGGTTCGATCTTCTCGGGCATTTCCGAATCGGCGTCTTTTCTCATCGTGAGGCTGAAAAAAACCCGCCGCTCCATTGACCGCAGACGATCGATGGCGCGACTGCGGACAAGCATCCGCAACCAGCTTTCGGAGTTTCTCGGAGCCTGAAAATCCGATGCCGGGACCTTCGTCTGGAGTTCCAGCCAGATCTCCTGAAGCAGGTCGTCCACGTCGTGCACCAGGCGGGGAAAGGCTGTCCTGGCGAACCGTGCCAGCGCGGGCCGACAGCGCATAAATACATCGAGGAGTTCAGCCCCGTCCGTCACCCATCACCTCCCCAAAGAGTAGTTCTCGTCGTCGCAACTAACATTGGCGAAAGACCACCGTCACCTGTTCGGGTTGGCTTGGCTCGGCCATCATCCGTCCCAAGCGCTCCGCCTCATCCCACTGGGCGTTGATAACAAGCCGACTGGGCAGATACAGGCAGCGATCGCTCGCAATCCATGTGACCCCGGGGATCTCAGCCCAGGCCGAGCCACCCTCAACATCCCAGTGTAAGCCCTCTTTCTCCCACCGCAAGATGAGGGCCTGACAGGGAAGGTCGCCACGAATGATATGGGCCGGTGCGTAAGGGCGAACCAGAAGTTCGTCCACCAAAAAAACGGCTCGCTTCAGTGTATCACCGGTGCCGGGAACCACCACACTCCCCGTGGAATCGGGGAGCGCCTCCCAGACGGCAGTCAAGGAACCGCCGACGGGTAACCGAAACCGCCAGCGACATCTGTCCTCACCCAATTGCACCACGTTACCATCCGCCAGTCGGCACACATCGCGCACTGTGTGACCATCAACTTTGACAAGACAGGGCTCCCCGTATTTATCACGACATGCCACGAGCTGCCAGCCCGATTTGTCCCGCAGGAGCGCTGCATGGCGACGATGAATGCGCCCCAAAATGGGCAGGTCGACTTCTTCCCGAGCCGCGCCCAGCACGATTTCCTGGCCCAGCAGAATCATACCCACCCCTTCCATCAGGATCCTTTCTGAGCGACCCCGTACTGGCCTGCCCCGGTCCCCTGCCAAGCGAGTGCCTCGGGCGGCCAAACGGGCCAGCTCCCCGGCAAGCCGCTTGATCTGGGGTGCCTCGGGCGCGATCTGCCGAGCCGTTTCCCAGTGATGCCGGGCAAGCCCTTCGTCCCCCTGCCCGACGGCCTCCTCGCAAGCTTGGACCGCCGCCCCGAACCGCCGTTCGCTAAGCCGAATTTCCTCGATTGCCGTCGCTACTTCCCGCCCACCTTGCGTCTCCCATCTGGCCAGCAGCTCCAACGCCAAAGCAAATTCGCCGCTGCGTGCCAGCCGTCCGGCCTCACTCACCTGCTCGCGGACTTTTGCCTGTTCCTCAAGCCGGCGTTCCTCCTCCCGCTTTTTTTCAGCCAATGCCTGCATAGCGCGGTTTTGCAATGCCAGGGCATCGCCCTCCAAAGTGACGCACCGGCCGGCCACTTCAAGAGTTTTCGCGACAAGTTCCCACTGGCCCATCTCAGCCTCGCGGGTAGCCCGAGCCACAAGATTCTGTCCTACTTCCACCAGCAAATGCCGAACCGCTCGGTGCTCCCGGTTTTTCGATATCAGCAGAACACGCGCCGCCTCTTCCAGTTGGCCCTGCCGCAGGTAGTCGCGTGCAGCCTTGCATTCCAGTGGATCGAGCCAGCCCATCGCAGATTTACCCTATCAACCAAGGAGCCACAAAGCAGTGATCCAGATCGCCGATGCCACGCAAGCCAGGAGCAGCATGACCATTGTGACGATCAACCCGCGATAATAACCCCGTGTCATTCGGTCGAGCCCCACCATGGCGACCACCGCCAGAACCGCGCTGGCAATCGTTCCTGCCAATGCGAGGAGCCGTTTCTGCCAGTACCACGCCCGATAAGCTTTCAACCGGGCCGACCACTCGCTGAGCACAGAATAGGGGATCGTCACAGTGATTTCCTGCTCTGCAGTCCAGCCATAGTCTTTGACGTCGGAAGTTTTCGTCACCTCTTGAGTCACGCCCGGCTGAGATGTGAGCCAGGCCCACTCCGTCATCACTGCCGAGGATGACAGCTCAGCCCCCGCAAGCTCCCGCGCCATCTGACGGAGGACCTTGATGCGATTCTCGGTCGCTACTCGCTCCGCTTCACTTTCGGCATCCGCCTGCGTCAGCCCCACACATCGCCCGGTAGTAATCACCAGTTGCCGCCCATCCGTCCGGGAGGATTTTTTCCCCTGGATAGGACGCGCGATATTTTGCTCGCCCTTGCCCGACGCTTCCACCGGAATCTCATCGCCGATCGCGACACCGACCAGAAACATCGGGCACCACAACGAGAGGACGAACAAAACAGCCTTGCCGCTGGCCATGGCGTTCCTCCCAAAGTTGTTTTATTTCGGAAAATCGGGCGACAGGGAACGCTCCTCTCGATCCCTGCCGCCCTCTGGACACTCACTCATCCAGTTTCACGTGCCCTGATTGACCTCCGCAGGCTTGTCGGCTTGATCTCCAAACATCGCGTCGAACCGCTCGGCGACCGGCCGGTCATCTACTTCCACAGGAATCTCACCCTGCGGATTCTCTTCGTGCTCAAGCATCCGCTGGGCCACCCGAATCCGCGTCTCGATCTCCTTCGCGAGTTCCTTCGCCCGCCCCAGCCGGGATTGATCGATCGCCACAGTTCCGACGGCCTGGCTTGCCTCCAGGGCCTTCAACTGGCCTGCCAGCGATTCGGCTTTGAGCTTGAGCTGCTCGTATTGCTGACGATAGGCGTCCACCTTTTTCTTGGCATTCTCCAGGTGACGCTGTCGCTCCGCCAGAAGTTGTTTTTTCGCCTCCAAATCAGCCTGGCG
>NICF_comb_assmDRAFT_10000756_pt1 | contig 27354 bp, 23 predicted proteins | sample NewIslPassag4_SG_FD_11279 | JGI IMG/M metagenome (IMG submission 11279) | reverse complement strand
AAGCGGCCCGGGCTCGCCGGGGTCGCCCTTCTCGCCCTGAGGCCCGGGAGGCCCGGGCGGGCCCGGTGGTCCCTGCAGGGCGCCCTCGGGATAGCGGCGCGTAGCGACTGCACCTCCGCGGCCATCGCCCCCAACCGCTCCTGCACGCTCGTCTCGCCGCACGCGACCTTGGCGTCGACCGCGGCCACGGCCGCGGCCACCAGCGCCGCCGTCTGGAACCCGGTGAGGAACTCGTCGCCGTTCAGGCGTCCCTCGGGGAACGCCTCGCGCACGCCGAGCGCCGCCACCCGCGCGGCGGCCCCGGCTGCCCAGTGGTCAGGAGGGACGTCGTCGAAGGAGAAGCCGGGGTCGGGCAGGCCCGCCATGGCGTCCGTGCAGCCGGTCCTCGCGTCCGCCCTGGCCAGCAACCTGTCGATCAGCACCGCCGCCTGGTAACCGGTAACCGCGTCCTCACCCAGGAACGACCCGTCAGGGAACCCCAGCTCCACACCGGCCTCGCCCAACCGCCCCAACGCCTCACGCCCCCAGCCGGGCCCGCCGCCGTCCTGACCGGCACCGACGGCCAACAGGGCGAGCGACCCCAAGGCCGCCGCCAACCTCCCCAGCCTGCGCATCCGCGACCACCCATCCCGCCGCCGGGCTAGACGGCGCATCCCCCCACGATGGAGCGGCCGCATGTGAGCCGCGTACGTGGAGACTCCCGTCTGGGTGGCGGGCGGGGCGGCGGAGTAGCCTGGGTGCCTCATGGCGTCCAGGGGTGAACCCGATGCTGGGCCCAGGGCGGGCGTCTGGACGCCCACGCTGGCGCCGCCGCCGGCGCGCGGCGCGGTCCTCTGGGTGCTGCTGGTGGCCGCGGGGGCCGGGGCGGCGCTGGTGGTCGTCCGCTGGGCGGGCGGGCGCGGGGACGCGTTCACGAACGCCGTCGTGCTGACTGTCATCGGCTGGGTGGGCGTCGCCGGCGTCGTGGCCGGCGAGGCGCGCCGGTACGTGCTGGCGGCGACGCCGTACGCGGCCGCCGCGCTCGCCCTGGCGACACTGGCGACGCTCCAGGCCGTGGGCGACCCCGGTGATGCCAGCCACACCAACGCCCTCGTGGGCGCGTACCTCGCGCTCCCCGTCGTGTACCTGCTGTTCTTCCTTCTCCGTCGGCCGGCCGAGGCGCTCGCCGGAGCGATCGTCACGCTCGCCGCCGCGGTGGCGCTGCAGCTCGCCCTGCCTCCCGCCATCGCCGGCAGGCAGACGAACGGCGGCTGGGCGGGCCTGCTCACGTTGGCGTGGCACGGCCTGCTGGTGCTGCTCTTCTACTACGTGCCGCGGCTGCGCTCGGCGCGCGACCTCCTCGAGGCGGTGATCGGCAGCTCGCGCGACGCCGTGGTGCTGCTCGTCCCGACGCGCGACGAGCCGTCCGCCGGGTCGTCCCAGGGCGCCCTGCGGGCGCCGGTCAGCTTCGCGAACGAGGCGGCCCGGCGCGCCTTCGGGGCCAGGGTCGGCCGGGACCTCCTCAGCGAGGGGCCGCTCGCCGCGGCCACGCAGCTCCGCGCCCGCCTGGCGGAGCTCATGCGCGGCGCGAGCGAGACCAGGCTGAACCTGTCGCTGCCGACCACCGACGGGCCGCGCTGGTTCCGCGTGACCGCCACCTCGTTCTGGGGCGGGGTCGCCGTGACGTTCGCCGACATCACCGAGCACAAGGAGGACGAGTCGCGGGCGCTCGAGCTCGCCCACACCGACCTGCTCACGGGGCTGGCGAACCGGCGCGGCTTCGAGGCCGAGGCCGAGAGGCGGCTGTCCGCGGCGGCCGAGGCGGGCGAGGCGACGGCGCTGTGCTACCTGGACCTCGACGGCTTCAAGGCCGTCAACGACGAACACGGCCACGAGGTCGGCGACGGGCTCCTGAAGCACGTAGCCGGGCGCCTGCGCACCGCGGTGCGCGCGACCGACCTGGTGGGGCGCATCGGCGGCGACGAGTTCGTGATCCTCGCCGCAGGCCTCGACGACGAGGCCAGCGCGGCGTTCTTCGAGCGCGTCCGCGCGGCCGTGGACGCGCCGTACTCGGTGTCGGGCCGCCGGCTCGAGGTCTCCTCGAGCCTCGGCGTGGTGCCGCGCGTCGGCGACCTGTCGGCCGCCCTCGCCCGCGCCGACGCCGCGATGTACCGCGCCAAGCTGCGCGGCGGGGGAGTCGAGGTCGCGGCCGACTGAGGCGCCGCCGGCGGGTCACGAGGCGTCGCCCCGGTCCGTCCGGGTGTAAGTTGCCGGCCATGTCCCCCCGGGCCGTCCTCGCCCTGCTGACGCTCTCGGCCATGTTCGGGGCGTCGTTCCTCTTCATGCGCGTCGCCGCGCCCGTACTGGGACCGGTGCTCCTCGTCGAGGTGCGCGTCGGGCTGGCGGGCCTGACGCTCCTCGCCTACGGCCTCCTCAGCGGGCGGCTGCGCCGCCCCGGCCCGGGCTGGTGGCGCTACGTCGTGACCGGGCTGCTGCAGAGCGCGCTGCCCTTCACCCTGTTCGCGACCGCGAGCCTGACCCTGACCGCCTCGTTCACGTCCACCCTGAACGCCACGACGCCGATCGCCACGGCGTTGGTGGCGGCGCTGTGGCTGGGAGACAGGCTCACGCGGCGAGGCGTGCTCGGCCTGCTGCTCGGCCTCGTGGGCGTCGCCGTTCTGGTCGGGTTCGGGCCCCTGCCGCTCACGCGGCCCGTGCTGCTGGCCACCGGCTACTCGCTGCTGGCCGCGACCTCGTACGCCTTCGCCGCGGTGTTCGCGCGCTCGCGCCTGCACGGCGAGCCGCCGCTCGCGGTCTCGGCCTACGGCCTCACCGCCGCCGCCGTGCTGCTGCTCCCGCTGCTGCCGTTCAACGGACCGGTCGGCGAGCTCACGCCGGCAGTGGTCGGGTCGGCGCTGACGCTCTCCCTGGTGTCGACCGCCCTAGCCTTCCTGCTCTTCTACTTCGTCCTCCAGGAGGCGGGCCCCACGCGCGCCACGATGGTCACCTACCTGGCGCCGGCGTTCGGCGTCCTGTGGGGCTGGCTCCTGCTCGACGAGCCGTTGGCTGCAGGGATGTTCGTCGGCTTCGGGCTCGTGCTACTCAGCGTGGCGCTGGTCGCCGGCGGCGTGAGGCCCGCGCGCGGCGCGGCGGCCGCCCCAGCGCTGGCGCCCGGGGCGACGCGGCCGGCGGAGCCGCCAGTGGGCGACTGAGCGCGCGAAAGTGCCCTGCCTCGCGTTCTGCCGGCGCAGCGGCGGCATAATGCCTGGCAACCGAGGGAGATGGCAGAGGTGAGGCAGTTCACGCTCTCCGCGTTCTTCGGTTTCCGCGGTCGCCCGATGCGGGTGATCACGGAGGTGCCGAGCGACGCGACGACACGTGAGCACTGGTTCGCCGACACCGGCCTCGAGGCGAGCCTCACGACCGAGGAGCTGCGCATGCTGAGGCGCGAGCGCTACCGGTACGACCCGGAGACGAACACCATCCTCCTCGACCTCGAGACCGCCAAGGGCAAGCTGGTGCTCGACGAGGCCGGACGCCCGGTGCTGGGCGCCGAGCGCGACGCGGCCACCGGCGAGCTGCGCGCGCTCCGCTTCCACCTGCCCCAGCCCGAGGGCGTCGAGCTGACCGTGGGACCCGACGAGGCCCCGGCGGGCGCGGTCGACATCTCGGCCCTGACCGCCGACCACAGGTTCGACCAGCAGGGACGGCTCACGTACACGCGCTACCGCGACGACGAGGGGAGGCTCGTGGAGGAGCGGTTCTACACCTACGACGCCAAGGGCTTCCTGGCGAGCGTGATGCGCCTCAGCCCCACCGCCGCGCTGCGCGTCCTGTTCGAGTACGAGGTCGACGGGCCGGGCAACTGGACGACGCGGCGGGCGCTGCGGCGCGACCTGCTCTCGGGCAGGGAGGCCCTCAGCGTCGCCCTGCGCGAGATCGCCTACTGGCAGTGACCGACCCCGGCGGGGTTAGCCTGGCGGGGTGACGTCCGCGAGCGACGTGGGCGCGGCGGCCGCCCCAGCGTTCGTGAAGCCGCCGCGGCTGAGGCCTGGGGACACCGTGTGCGCGGTGTCGCTTTCCTCCGGGCTCGCCGCCAGGTTCCCCGACCGGTACCAGAGGGGCAAGCGCCAGTTCGAGGAGGCCTTCGGCGTGAGGGTGGTCGAGGCGCCGCACGCCCTGAAGGACGGCGCCTGGCTCTACGCGAACCCGCGCGCCAGGGCCGAGGACCTCCACTGGGCGCTCCAGAACCCGGACGTGCGCGGCATCGTGTCGGTGATCGGTGGGGACGACTCGGTGCGGGTCCTGCCGTACCTCGACCACGACCTGATCCGGGCCCACCCGAAGCCGTACATGGGCTTCTCGGACGCGACGGTGACCCTGACGGCGTTCCAGAACGCCGGGGTGGTCGCGTTCCACGGGCCGGTGCTGATGACAGACCTCGCCGAGGCAGGGGGGATACGGCCGTACGTGCGGCGCAGCGTGAGCCGCGCCCTGTTCGAGGGCTGGACGGGGGCGCTCGAGCACTCGCCCGAGTGGACCGAGCAGTTCCTCGACTGGGGTGACCCCGACGCGTCCGCGCGCGAGCGCACGTTCCTCCCGAGCGAGGGCCCGGTGTGGCTCCAGGGCACGGCGCCCGTCACCGGCCGCCTCACGGGGGGCAACGTCGAGGTGCTCGAGTTCCTGAAGGGCACGCCCTGGTGGCCCGCGCCGGAGCGCTGGGAGGGGGCCGTGCTCTGCCTCGAGACCAGCGAGGAGGCGCCCACCGTCACCCAGGTGGCGCGGTTCCTGCGCAACTACGGTTCGCAGGGGGTCCTCGAGCGGGCGGCGGCGCTCCTGCTCGCCCGGCCGATGCGCTACACCGCCGAGCAGCGCTGGCTCCTCTACGAGGCGGTCCTGCGCGTGCTCGCCGAGTTCGACCGCGGCGACATGCCGGTGGTCGCGAACCTCGACTTCGGGCACACCAGCCCCCAGATGGTGCTGCCGTTCGGCTGCCTCGCGCGGGTCGACCCCGCGAGGCGGGAGGTCGTGCTGCTCGAGGCCGGCGTCAGCTGAGCGGTCGACGCGGGACGGGCGCCTCCGGCGGGGCAGACCAGCGGCGGGAAATGTGAGGAAGTATCACATTCTCGCGTCGGCCCTGTCCCCATACTCCGTGCTACCGAGCGTCACCCTGCGATCGGCCCGCCGAGCCCGTCTCGCGCGGCCGATCCGACTGCGAGGTAAGCATGCGTGGGCTCCGTCGCTTCCGGGTCGCCGCCATGGGTCTAGCCTGCCTGGCGGCCCTCGTCGCCTGCGGCTCGCCCGGTTCCCCCAAGCCGCGCCCGGACGGGACGTTCGCGCTCGAAGGGCTGTGGACCGTGACCCCCGGCGAGGGCACGGACTACGGCGCCGGAGGCACGAACACGCTCGAGTTCGGGTCCGAGGCGTCGGGGCACGCCTCCTTCATCAGCCGCTCGAAGGCCAACGGGATCAAGTCCTGCGAGGCGCAGCCCTACGAGCTGCTCGCCGACGGCACGCTATGGCTCGACGGCTGGGCCTACGAGGTCCACGAGCTGGGCGACCTCGTGCTGCTGGCGAACGACACGGACACGCTCGTCCTGAGGCGCGTCGACGGCGCCCCGCCGGTAACGCCCTGCCTGCAGGCGGAGGCGGTGCCGTTCGCGAGCCCCGCGGTGCCCCTGGGCGGCTTCAGCGTCCTCAACGGCGTGGGCGCGAACCTCTACTTCAACACCGGCGCCGCCGGTAACCCCATCGTCGCCCTGGACGTCGTGAGCAAGGCGCTGGGGACGGCGCGCACCTACACCGGTACCTCGCACCGGTGGGTGGTCGGGGCCCGCAGCAGCGACCTCTTCTACGGTCACTGCGCCTGCGGCGGCTCCACGGTGATCGCCCACTTCGACCTCGCCGCCAACACCGCGCTGGCGGATGTCGACGTCAGGGAGGAGTACGGCACGAACGTCACCTTCAGGTACGGCTACTGGGACGGCGCCAACTTCGTCGCCGGCGGCCGGGACGACCGCGATCGGAACCTCCTCGTCACGCTCGACGGCAACACCCTCCAGCGGCTGTCCCAGCGGGAGTTCCTCCCCGGGGCGGGCGTCAGCGACGTCGCGCTGGTCGGCAGCGAGCTCCTGGCCCTCGTGGGGCGGAAGGTGGTGGTCGTCGGCGCCGACGGCATCGCCGAGGAGACGACCGACCTCGGCGGGCTCGAAGCCGTCACGCCCGTGGGCATCGCCGCCGTCGGCAGCGACCTCTTCGTGCTCGCACGCGACGCGGAGGGCAACGCGGCGTTCTTCCAGGTCGACCTGCCCTGACCCTGCCGCGTACGTTCTCGCGCCGCCCGGCCCATGGGCCGGGCGGCGCGCGCCCTAGGGAGTAGGAGGAGGAGTCAGCGGAACACGGGCTTGGGCGTGGTCTCGGTCGAGGCGGGCAGCACGGGGAGCTGCAGCGCGTGGGCCGGGATCTCGCCCTCGAGCGCCTGGTAGAAGGCCATGACGGCCTCGAGCTCCTCGGCCGACAGCTCGCGGCCGAGCTGGACGCGGGCCATGACCTGCGTCGCGTCCTCGAGGCTCCACACCGAGCCGTCGTGGAAGTACGGGTACGTGCGCGTGATGTTGCGCAGGGACGGCACCTTGAACACGTAGAGGTCGGACTCGTCGTGGGTGACCGCGAAGCGGCCGACGTCCATCGGCATCGTCGGGGAGTCGATGGTCACGTAGTCGCGCGTGGCCTCCCAGTAGGCCTCGACGACGCCGAAGCGCTGCAGGCTGTTGCCGCCGAGCGCCACGCCGTTGTGGCAGCCGGCGCAGCCGGCCTGGACGAACACCTGCAGCCCCTGCTTCTCGAGCGGGGTGAGCGCGTCCAGGTCGCCCGCGAGGTAGGCGTCGAAGCGCGCGGGCGTGAGCAGCGTGCGCTCGAACGACGCGATCGCGTTCGCGATGTTCTCGTACCTGAGCGGCGTGTCCTCACCGGGGAAGGCCTTCTCGAACAGCTCGACGTAGGTCGGGATCGAGGAGATGCGCGCGACCGCGAACTCGGGCGACGGCGTGGCCATCTCGATCGGGTTCAGCACGGGGCCCTGGGCCTGCGCCTCGACGTCGGGCGCGCGGCCGTCCCAGAACTGGAACGCGTGCAGCGCCGCGTTCAGCGCCGTGGGGGCGTTGCGCGGGCCGATCGCCCAGCCGTGGCCGAGCGAGGTCGGGAGGTTGTCGACGCCGTAGGTGGCGAGGTTGTGGCAGCTGTTGCAAGAGAACCCGCCGGACAGCGAGAGGCGCGTGTCGTACCACAGCATGCGGCCGAGCTCGACCTTCTCGTCCGTGACGGGCCGGGCCGGGTCGTCGGCGACCTCGGGCAGCGGCGCGAACAGGCTGGTGGCCAGGCGGAAGAGCTGGTCCTCCTGGGCGGCTGCCGCCTCGTCGGGAGGCGCGGCCTGCCCGGCGGCCCCGTCGCCCTGCGCCAAGGCGACGCCCACGGCGACCGCGACGACGGCGCACCACACCAAGAGGACGTTCTTCGGACGGTTCATGACGACGGACCTCCTGTGACGTTCAGGTGCATCAGCTCCGAACGTAACAGCGGTACTCCGCGCCGACTTGGGACAAGCGTCCCTTGTTCGCGCCGAAGTCTGCCATTTAGCAGACGGGTTCGGTAGTGCCTAGGGACGAACGTCCCTGGTGCTCAGAGGTGTAGCTCCGAGTCGCCCTCGCCCAGCATCAGTGCACCGAGGTTCAACCTCACGGCCTTGGCCGAGGCGGCCTCGACCTCCGGCAGGTGTGGTTCGTACAGCGGTGGGGCCAGGGACGGACGCGGCTGGGCGACGCCGAAGCCCTGCACGTGGGTGGCCCCGAGCTCGCGCAGCCCGTCGCAGATCGCGCGGTCCTCCACGCCCTCTACCACGACGATCGCGAAGCGATCGCGGAGGCCACGCAGGAAGCGTTCGATCGCCGGACGGCGCTCGCGGTCGGCCAGCGCCTGCGTGACGCTGCGGTCCACCTTCACGCCGTCGATGAGGTCGGCGCTGGGGATGCGGTCGGCGGCGTCGGTCTCGGTCACGTCGTCGAGGAGAAGCGCGCCGCACCGTTGGCGCAGCGCGGCGAGGCTGTTCCACAGGCGCTTCGAGTCGCCGAACCTCTGCTCGGTCAGCTCGACGCGGAAGCGTCGCCTGACGTCCGGCAGCAGCCCCTCGAGGCTGGCGAGGGTCTGGGGGTGCGTCACCTGAGCGGGGCTCAGGTTCACGGAGACGGTGGCCTCGCCGAACGCCGCCAGTGCCGCCGCCACCCGCTCGATGCTGTAGCGCGTGAACACGTCCTGGCGCTGCTCAGCGAGCCAATGGGGCAGGATCGCGAGCGGCCCGCGGACGGTGCCGTCGGGGAGCCTCCATCTGACCAGCGCCTCGGCCCACAAGGGCTCGGCTTCGCCGAGGCTGACTATGGGCTGGTACTGGAAGCCCAGTTCGTGCAACGGGGGCAGACTTTCGGGATCGAGCACTATGCGGCCCTCTTAGGGCTTCCGATGTCGAGAAGGCGTCTGCAGGGAGGACCGCTGCCGTGCGGTGTCCTGCGTTCTGCTCGGTCGCGCTGAGAGGCCCCTCGGCCTCCCCCCGTCGGTCAGCGCGCCGGGGCTGTCAGGTGCCGGCTGCGGCGGAGGCCTCAGCCGAGGTCCCAGTCGCCACGCTGGCCATGGCTGTCGGCGTAGGTGATGTCCGGCGTGGCGCTGATCTGGACGGTGCCGAAAGCGAGGCCGAAGACGGTGAGCGCGATGGTGAGGGCACGGGCGAACTTGAACATGAGTACCTCCTGAGTTGGGTGAACCGTACTCCCTGAGGCGCTTCAAACCCGCTTCATCCCTGAGGGGGCTCTCGCAGCTCCACGCGAAGCGGCGGTGAATCGTGCGCGGGCCTAGGCTGGCGCCACTACCAGGGAGGTAGGCAGTGGAGAGAGCAGAAGCACTCGCTCGCCTGCAGCGCACCACCAGGTTCCAGTTCGTGGGGGATCGCGTGGTCGTCCGGAACGTGGCGCTGCTCAACTCGATCGCGGCGGCACAGCGGGTCGAAGAGGAGAACGGGGTGGCGGCGAGCAGCGCCGAGGTGGGGGTCGCGCCGCTCCGGCTGGCAGCCGCGTGACCTAGGGTCCGGCCGAGCGTAGGGGTGCGCCGGCCGGACGCGCGAGCACCTGAACCGAGAGACGGCGCGCGGCGCTATCCTGACGTCATGTGGCTGCCGCGCGTCGTCGAGGCCGTGAGGGGCTCCGATAGGCCCGTCGCGCTGGTCGGCGGCGAGCCTTTCGGGGTCCCGTTCGTCATCGAGGCGCTGCGGCAGCACGGCCCGCTGGCGTGGTTCGAGGTCGACCCCTGGGGCGACCAGGTGTCCCACGGCAACGCGCTGGCGCGCGCCGTGAACGCCGAGCTGCCGGCGCCGCTCCTGTCGCTGGCGCTGCCCTACCGGGCGCACCTGGCGGCCCTGTCGCGGTACCGCTCGGACCTCAGGCCGCTGAGGTTCGCCGTCACCACGTCGGACCTCGACCAGGCGATCCTCGCCGACCTCCTCGACCTCCACGGCAACGGCTATTCGGTCGTCCTCGACGTCAGGGGCGACCCGACCGACGGGGACGGCCTGCTCCGGCGCTGCCTCGTCCTCGACGAGGACTTCCTGCGCGTGAGGCGCGAGGAGGCGGCCGCGATCGTGCCCGGCGGGCTCGGACCGGAGGCCGCCGAGAGGCTGTGGCGCGCCTCGGGAGGCAGGTTCACCGAGCTGGCCGCCGTCGCGCACCAAGCGGCCGGGCTGCCGCGCCTGCACGTGCCGTCTCCCGCCGGGCCCCTGCTGCCGGAGTCGGCGGCGGAGCTCGTCGACGTCAGGCAGGCCGTCTACGCGTTCATGCGCGAGGGCGACCCCATCTCGGCCCTCGAGCTGGCCGTGCTGAAGGCGCCCGAGCTCGTCGAGGACCTGCTCAAGCACGCCGGCCCCCGCTTCCAGTCGGAGGGCCTGCTCGCGCGCCTGCACGTGCTGCTCTCGGCGCTGCCCGAGTCGCACTCCCACACCGAGCGCGTGCTCGAGTGGCGCCTGATGGCCGCCTGGGCCGCGAACGACTACCAGGAGGTCCTGGCCGACGTCGACGCCTACCTCGCCGCGCACGTGGCGCCGTCGCTGCGCGCCCGCCGCGCCGGCTCGCTGCCGCGCGAGGAGGGCTTCGCGATGGCCGAGCAGGCGGTGAAGGCGCGGCGCACGCCGCTGACGTTGTGGCAGTACGGCCGCCTCCACCCCAACCCGGAGAAGGCGGCGGAGCTCCTGCGGGAGAGCGTGCGGCTGGCGGAGGAGCAGGGCAGCGCCTACGAGGTCGCGCGCAACGCCTCGACGCTGGCGACCCAGCTCCTGCACATGGGCGAGTACGCGCGCGCGGCGAGCTGGGCGCGCTGGGCCCTCGACGTCGTCGACAGGGAGCAGGTCCAGGACGGCAGCCGGCGGCTGATCATCATCAACCAGCTCGCCGTGGCGCGGATCATGACGGGCGACCTCGTGGGCCTGCGCGCCGTGCTCGAGGACGCCCAGGCGCTCGTCGAGGGGAGCGTTCCCGGCCTCGCCGTGATCTTCCGCAGCACGCTCGGCCTGCTCGAGCTCGCCGAGGGGCGGCCGGAGGAGGCCCTGGGTCTCTTCAGCGCGACCTACCACGCCAGCCACCGTCGGAACCGCGCCCGCTACGGCTACCAGCTGGTGCGCGCGCTGCTGGAGCTCGGGCGCCTCGACGAGGCCAGGCGCGTCGCCGACGACGTCTGGGAGGTCTCCACGGCGGGCGAGGGGCACGAGCGCAAGCTGGCGGCGCTCGCCCGGGGCATGGTCGGAGCGGTCGCCGGCGACGCGGCGGCCCCCGACGACCTGCTCGAGGCGATGCTGGCCACCGAGCTGGTCGCCGACCAGCGGCTCACGGCGGTGCTCTACTACCTGCTCGCCACGGGCGGCGCCGCGCACAACGTCCCGCGCGACCTCGTGCCCGTGCTCAGCGGCCTGAACCGCGTCGGCCTGAGCGTGCTCAGCGGCCCGGCGAGGGACTTCGAGCGCGTGTGGGCGACGCTCTCGGTCGCCCGCGCCCCCCTCGCGTTCCGCTTCCTGGGCGGCTTCGACTGCCGCTTCCACGGCGAGGATGTGCAGCTGCCGCCGCGGCTCGCCGAGGCCGCCTTGGCGCTGGTGCTGCACCCGGAGGGCATCACGCGCGACGAGCTCAACGACTTCCTCGTCTCCGACGGCAACCCGCCGTTCACCAGCGGCGGCATGCGCAGCCTGGTCACGCGCCTGCGGCAGCTACTCCCCGTCAGCGACGCGCCCTACCGCTTCACCGTGCCGGTGGAGGCCGACGTCCTGCTGGTCAGGGAGCTGATCAGGTCGAGCCGCGTGCGCGAGGCCGTGAACCTGATGCGCGGGCCGCTGCTGCCGCAGAGCGACGCTCCGGGGGTGGTGGACCTACGCTGGCAGGTCGAGGAGGAGCTGCGGCAGGCCGTGCTGCTCGCCGGCGACCCCGACGCCGTCTACGACCTGGCCGAGCGCCTCGGCGACGACCTCGAGTTCTGGCAGGCGGCCGCGGCGGCGCTGTCGACGGGCGACCCGCGGCTCGCGCTGGCCCGGGCGCGGGTGCGCCGCCTCGAGCAGTCGTACGGGCTGTCCTGAGGCCGGGTGCCGTACGTGGCGGGCAGCGCGCAGACGCGCTCAGCCGCGGGCCGGGTGGGCGGTCCCGGTCGCCCTGGCGCGGGCCGTCAGGCTCGCTCTGATGCGACTCGCCTAGCTGCGTAGCTCCGCGAACGCCGCCGCGGCCGCCGCGACCACGAGCTCCACGTCGTCGGGCGTGTGGACGGCGGAGACGAAGGCGGCCTCGAACTGGCTGGGAGGCCAGTACACGCCACGCTCTAGCATCCCGTGGAACCAGCGCGCGAACGCCGAGGTGTCGGACCGCTTGGCGCCCTCGAGGTCGCGGACGGGCCCCGGGGCGAAGAACACGGTCACCATCGAGCCGACGCGGTTCACCGTCACCGCCACGCCCGCTGCGGCGGCGCCGCGGCGCAGGCCCGCCTCCAGCTCGGCCGACACGGCCTCGAGCCGGTCGTAGGATCCCGGCTCGGCGTCGATCGCCTCGAGCGTGGCGGCGCCGGCGGCCATCGCGACCGGGTTCCCGGAGAGCGTGCCGGCCTGGTAGACGTCGCCGGCCGGCGAGACCCTGTCCATCAGCGCCGCCGGGCCGCCGTAGGCGCCGACGGGGAAGCCGCCGCCGATCACCTTGCCCCACGTCACCAGGTCGGGCTCGAGGACGAACCTCTCGACGGCGCCGCCCCGCGCCAGGCGGAAGCCCGTCATGACCTCGTCGACGATCAGCAGCGCGCCGTGCTCGCGCGCCAGGGCCCGGACGCCCTCGAGGTAGCCGGGCTCGGGCGGCACGACGCCCATGTTCCCTGCGACGGGCTCGAGGATCACGGCTGCCACCGCTCCGGGCCGCGAGGCCAGCGCGCGTTCCAGCGCCACCAGGTCGTTGTACGGCGCGACCAGCGTGTCGCGCGCCGCCGCCGCGGGCACGCCGGCGCTGGACGGCACGCCGGTCGTCAGCGCGCCAGAGCCCGCGGCCACGAGGAACGGGTCGGCGTGGCCGTGGTAGTGGCCGGCGAGCTTCACGAAGGCGTCGCGGCCGGTCGCGGCGCGCGCCACGCGCAGAGCACTCATCGTCGCCTCGGTGCCCGAGTTCACGAACCGCACGCGCTCGCACGCCGGGTAGCGCTCGAGAACGAGCTCGGCGAGGCGCAGCTCGCGCTCCGTGGGCGCCCCGAAGGCGATCCCGCCTTCGAGCGCCGCCTCCACCGCGGCCATCACGGCCGGGTGAGCGTGGCCCAGCAGGTGGGGCCCCCAGGCCCCGACCATGTCGACGTACTCGTTGCCGTCTACGTCGACGACGCGGCTGCCGCGGCCCCGGGCGAGGAACACCGGGGTGCCGCCGACGGCTCCGAACGCGCGCACCGGCGAGCTGACGCCGCCGGGCATCAGGCTGCGCGCCCTCTCGTACAGCGCGCGTGACCTCGCGTGGTCCTTGGGCATGGCGGGCATGTTGGCACACGCGTCGGGCGGCCGCGCGCGAGCGTGAGCGGTCCGCACACTGACTGACACTTTCGTGACAAACCCGCCGCGGCACCGGCATAGCATCCTGCCCGTGGAGCGGCTGGCCGTCATCGGCGTCTCCCACTCGCGGGGCGGTCCCGAGGCCATTGCCGCGTTCCAGGAGCGGTACCGCGGGCCGCGGGACGTCGCCTCGCTCGGCTTCCCGGAGGTCGTCGTCGTCGCGACCTGCAACCGCTTCGAGGCCGTCGTCGCGCTGCCGCCGGCGACGGAGGCCCGGTCCGCGCGGTCGCTTCTCCTCGCGGACGGCGGACGGCTCGGGCCCGCCTTCGTGTTCGCCGGCGACGCCGCCGTCGAGCGCCTGATGCGGGTCGCCGCCTCGCTCGACTCGCTGAACCCAGGAGAGGACCAGGTGATGCGCCAGGTGAGGCGCGCCTACGCCGAGGCCCAGAGGCTCGGCACCACCGGGCGCCTCACGACCTTCGCGTTCGAGCACGCCCTGAGGGCGGCCAGGCGAGTGCGCCGCGAGGTGCCGCTCGCGCCGCTGAACACGTCTCTCTTCACGCTCGCGCTGCCGCGGCTGCGCGCCGTGCTGCGGCCCGGTGACCGCGTCGCCGTGATCGGAGCCGGCGAGATGGGCCGGGCGGCGGCCGTCGCGCTGGGCCGCGACGACCTCGGCCTCGACGTCCTCGTCGTGAACCGCGACGAGGGCCGCGGCGCGGGGCTCGCCACCGAGGTCGGCGGCCGCTGGGCGCCTCTGGAGGCGTTCCTCGCGTCACCTGAGCCGGTCGCGGCGGCGGTCTGCGCCACCCCGCGGAGGCACCTGCTCGACGCGCCGACGCTGGCCGCGATGCGCGGGCTGCGCGTCGCCGTCGACCTCGGCACGCCGCCGAACGTCGACGCGGGGGCGGCGCGCGCCATCGGGATCGACGTCGTGGGCCACGCCGAGCTCGAGGAGGCGGGCCGGCGCCGGCGTGAGCGCATCGCCAGGCGGCTCGCCCGCGCCGAGGCCGTGGTGCTCGAGGAGCTCGACGCCGCGCTCGAGGCCTGGACCATCAGGGAGCTGGCGCCGGCGATCGGGCGACTGCGCGCGCACTATGTGACGTCGCTGGCGGACCTCGTGGCGCAGGCGGACGCCGAGCGGCTGGCGCGGCGCCTAGCACACGCGCCGCTCAAGGGCCTGCGCGAGCTGGCCCGGCGGTACGGGGTCGGCGCCGCCGAGGCGTTCGTAGCGGCTATGGAGGAAGGATGATGCGCATCGCGACCCGGGCGAGCGAGCTCGCGCTGTGGCAGGCGCGCCGGGTCCAGGCGCTGCTGGCGGCTGTGGGCGTCGGGTCGAGCCTCGTGGCGGTGACGACGGAGGGCGACCGCGACCAGCGGCCATTCGCCGAGATCGGCGGCATCGGCTTCTTCACCAAGGCCGTCCAGGAGGCTGTGCTCCGCGGTGAGGCCGACGTCGCCGTCCACTCGTACAAGGACCTGCCGAGCGAGGGGCCGCCCGGCCTCGTGGTCGCGGCGGTGCCGGAGCGCGCCGACCCCCGCGAGGCGCTGCTCTGCCGCCTCGAGGCCTACGACCCGGCGGCGCCCTCGCTGCCGGTGAGGCGGGGTGCGCTGGTGGGCACGAGCGCGGCCAGGCGGCGCGCCCAGCTCGCCGCGCTGCGTCCCGACCTGCGGCTGGCCGACCTGCGCGGCAACGTCCCCACGCGCGTCGGCCGCGTCAGGGCGGGGGAGCTAGACGCGGTCCTCATCGCCAAGGCTGGGCTCGACAGGCTCGACCTCGACCTCTCCGACCTGCGACCGACGGTGCTCGAGCCCGAGGTGGTCGTACCCGCCCCCGCACAGGGAGCGCTGGCGGTGGAGACCACGCCCGCGCTGGCGAGCGCCGTGGCCGCGATCGACGACCCGGAGGCGCGGCGCCTCGTAGCCGCCGAGCGCGCCCTGCTGGCGCGGTTCGACGCCGGCTGCCAGCTCGCGCTGGGGGCGATCGCGCGGCCCGCCGGGCAGGGAGTCGAGCTGACCGCCTGGTACGAGGGCGTGCGCGCCACGAGCGTCGCGCGCACGCCGGAGGCCGCCTCCGACGAGGCGTTCGCGCTGCTCACTGGCCGCAGCGGTCGTGCTGTGGCCACGCTGGCCGAGGGGAGTGCGCCGTGACTGCCGGCAGGACGCGCTCGCGCCGCGCCGCACGGGTCGCGCAGTCGTGCTCGCTTCGTGCGCCCAGGGCCGGGCCGGCGCGCCGGCGCGGCGTGAGGGTCGGCCTGACGCACTCGCGCGCCGCGCTGCCCGGGATGGCCGCGCGCCTGGCGGCGCTGGGCCTGGAGGTTGAGTGGCAGCCGCTCGTCTCGACGGAGCCGAGGCCGGCGGCAGCCGAGGAGGCTCTCGCGCTCGCGGGCTGCGCCTGGCTGGTGTTCCCGAGCCCGTCGGCGGTCGAGGTGTGGTTCTCGCACGCGCTCCCGTCGGCATTGACCTCGCGCCACGGGGACGAGGCGGTACAGCACCTCGGCCGGGGCCGCGACCAGGGCGGGCCGGCCCTGGCTGCCTTGGGCGCCGGCACCGCTGCAGCCCTGGAGGCCCGAGGGCACCGCGCCGACCTCGTGGGCGGGGGAGACGCGGGCACCACGGCCCTGGCGCTAGTGGCCGCCACGCGCAGCGGAGAGCGCGTCGGTCTCGTTCAGGGCGAGCTCGCCCGGCCGACGCTGCGCTCGCTGCTCGAGGAGGCCGGCCGGGACGTGAGGGCCGCGACCGTGTACCGCACGCTCACGCGCCCATGGGACGGCGACCCGGCCGACGTCACGGTGTTCGCTAGCCCTTCGGCCGTGCGGGCGTTCGGCGCCGGGGCGCTGGCGCGCACTCGCCCCGTTGCCATCGGCGCGACGACGCTCCAGGAACTGAAGGACCTTGGGGCCGCGGCGTCCGTGGCCGCGAGCCCCGACGTCGAAGGTGTCGCAGCCGCCATCGAGGCGGCCGCCGCGGACCTGGGNGAGGGCGGCGGGGAGAGGGCGCGCGCGAGCGAGGTGTCGCATGGCGACGAGACGGCGCACGCGAGCGGGCGGGCGCACGGTGACGACAGGGCGCACCTGGGCGCCCGGGAGGTGATCGACGGATGACGCTGACGCGGACCGCGGGTCCCGTGGTGAGGCCGCGGCGGCTGCGCGCCACGGCGGCGCTCAGGGGCGCGGTGGCCGAGACCGACGTGCTGCCGAGGCACCTGATCGCGCCCCTGTTCGTGACCTCGGGCGAGCCGGGGCCGGTCGCGGGCATGCCCGGCGTCGAACGTCACGCGCCGGAGCGGGCGCTGGCCGTCATCGAGGAGCTGCTGCGCCTCGGCGTCAGGACCGTGCTGCTCTTCGGCGTCGTGGAAGAGCGGGCGAAGGACCGCGTCGGCAGCGCCTCCCGCGACCCCCATGGGCCGGTGCCGCGGACCCTTGCCGCCGCCAGGCGCGAGTTCGGCGACGACGTCGTGCTGATCACCGACGTCTGCCTCTGCGGCTACACCGACCATGGGCACTGCGGGGTGCCGGCCGCCGGCAGGCGCTTCTCCGTCGACAACGACGCCACCCTGCCGCTGCTGGCGGCGATGGCGCTGGCGCACGCCGAGGCCGGCGCCGACCTCGTCGCGCCATCCGACATGATGGACGGCCGCGTCGGGCGCGTCAGGAGCGAGCTGGACCGGGCCGGACACGAGGGCATCGGCATCCTCTCGTACGCGGTGAAGTACGCCTCCGCGTTCTACGGGCCGTTCCGCGAGGCCGCCGGCTCGGCGCCGGAGCACGGCGACAGGACCGGATACCAGATGGATCCGCGCAACCGCCGCGAGGCGCACAAGGAGGCGCGCCTCGACGCGGCCGAGGGCGCCGACATGCTGATGGTCAAGCCCGCCCTCGCCTACCTCGACGTGATCAGCGACCTGCGCGCGGCGAGCGACCTGCCGCTCGTCGCTTACAACGTCTCCGGCGAGTACGCGATGGTGAAGCACGCGGCGGCCGCCGGCGCGCTCGACGAGGCGCACGCCGTGCGCGAGACGCTGACCGCGATCAGGCGGGCGGGCGCGGACCTGATCATCACCTACCACGCCCGCGACGCCGCCCTGGGAGGATGGCTGGGATGAGCGCCCAGCACCTCCGGCGCCGCGCCCGCGTCACCCAGTGGACCTTCGGCGCGATCGTCGCCTTCCTGATCTCCCAGGTGGCGTGGTGGCTGTGGTTCCAGGCCGACTACATCGGCGGCGTCACGGCCTCCACCAAGGCCGCCTGGCACGACGACGCCGACCTGGCGAACCGCATCGCGGCGATCGAGCCCACCGCCGTCGACGAGCTCATGGGGGCCCACCCGCACCTGCGCCTCGAGGCCGGGCGGTTCGTCGTCGACGAGGAGCGCCTGTCGGAGTTCGTCGCCGACCAGCGCAGCGCCTTGAGGATGTTCATGTTCGAGGGCGTGTTCTTCGTGCTCGTCACCCTCTCGGGGCTCCTCGTGCTAGCCCGTAGCGTGGCCGCGGCGCGCGAGCTCGAGATGCGGCAGCACAACTTCCTGCTCGCCGTCACGCACGAGTTCAGGACGCCGATCAGCGCGATGAGACTCCTGATCGAGACGCTGCTGTACCGCGACCCCCCGCGGGAGCGGCTCGAGGAGTACCTGCGCCGCATGGAGCGCGAGCTCACGCGACTCCAACGCTCGAGCGACCAGGTCCTCGCCAGCGCCCGCCTCGAGCAGCTCGCGCAGCTCGACGAGGCGACGCGCGAGGACCTCGACCAGCTCGTGCCGGCCCTCGTGAACAAGGTGCGCGGCACCTACGAGGCGCGCGGCGCCCGCCTGACCGTCGTGCCGGCCGGCGAGCCGCTCCCGGTGCGGCTGCCGCCCGAGGCGTTCGAGCTGGTGCTCACGAACCTGCTCGACAACGCCGTGAAGTACAGCCCCGGCCCGGAGAAGCCGGTGCTCGTCGAGCTCGCCAGACGCGGAGACATCGCCGCGCTGGCCGTGGAGGACGAGGGCGTCGGGGTACCGCCCAAGGAGGCCGAGAAGGTGTTCGAGCGCTTCTACCGACCGGGGAGCGAGATGACGAGGAGGAGCCAGGGCGTGGGGTTGGGGCTCTACCTGGTGAGGAGCATCGTCGAGCTGATGGGCGGCCGCGTTGCCTGCGAGCCGCGGCAGGATGGCCGTAGGGGCACGCGCTTCACGGTCACGCTGCCGCTCGCGCCGGCCGCGGAGGCGGCGGGCCGGCGCGGGACGCCGGTGCGCGGCGCCGCCGGGAGGCCCGCGTGACCTCGCCGCTACCGCAGGGCTCGCGGCCCTCGGCCTCGGTGCTGGTGGTTGAGGACGAGCAGGGCCTCGCCGAGGTGCTGGCGGAGAACCTCGTCGAGGAGGGGTACGAGGTGACGGTGGCCGGCGATGGTGAGGAGGCGCTCTCCGCCTGGCGCCGGCTGTCCCCTGACCTCGTCGTCCTCGACGTGATGCTCCCGCAGGTCGACGGCTTCGAGGTCTGCCGCCTGCGGCGCGCCGAGGGCGACACGACGCCGGTGCTGTTCCTGAGCGCGCGCGGCGAGGCCGCCGACCGCATCACCGGCCTCAAGCTAGGCGGCGACGACTACCTCACGAAGCCCTTCCACCTGCACGAGTTCCTGCTGCGGGTCAAGGCGCTGCTCAGGCGATCGCAGCCGACGGCCGCGGAGCGCGTCGAGTTCGGCGGCCACGTCGTCGACTTCCGCACCTGGACGGCGCGCCTGAGGAACGGCCGCGAGGTGCAGCTCTCCGAGCGCGAGGTCGGGATCCTGCGCGCGCTGGTCGGGCGCGCCGGCGAGGTCGTGAGCCGCGACGAGATCATCGACCGCGTCTGGGGTGACGACACCTTCCCCAGCAGCCGCACGATAGACAACTTCATCGTGCGGCTCAGGCGCTACTTCGAGCCCGACACCGACGTCCCAGTGTTCATCCACACGGTCTGGGGCGTCGGCTACCGCTTCACGCCCGAGCCGGGGCCTGGGGCGCTCGTAGGCCCGCTCGAGGAGGACGAGGAGGAGCACGTTTGAGCCTCTACCTTGAGACGTTGCGCGGGCGCGACGGCGAGCGCGCGCCCGTGTGGTTCATGCGCCAGGCCGGGCGCTACCTGCCCGAGTACCGGCGCGTCCGCGAGCGGCACGGCTTCTGGGAGATGGTGCGCACGCCCGAGCTCGCGGCCGAGGTCACGCTGCAGCCGGTGAGGCGCTTCGGCGTCGACGCCGCGATCCTGTTCCAGGACATCATGTCGCCGCTGCCCGACATGGGCGTCGAGGTAGGGTTCGCGCCCGGGCCGGTAATCGTCGAGCCGGTGCGCGACGCCGCCGTGGTCGAGCGCCTGCGCGTGCCGTCCGCAGAGGAGGTCGCGCCCTTCGCCGCCGAGGCGGTCCGCCTGACCGTGGCCGCGTCGCCGGTGCCGGTGATCGGCTTCGCCGGCGCCCCGCTGACCCTCGCCGCCTACCTCGTCGAGGGCGGGGGGTCCAAGGACTTCGCGACGTTCAGGGCGTTCCTGCGCTCCGAGCCCGCGGCCGCCGAGGCGCTCCTCTCGAAGCTCGCCGACGTGGCGATCGCTTACCTGAGCGCGCAGGTGGCGGCCGGGGCGAGCGCGGTGCAGCTCTTCGACTCGTGGGCGGGCCTGCTCGACCGCCCCTCCTATGCCCGGCACGGCGCGCCGCACGTGCGCCGGGTGGTCGCCGCCGCGCGCGCCCTCGGCGTGCCCGTGACGTACATGGCGCTCGGCGCCGGCCACCTTCTCGAGGAGGTCGCCGAGCTGGGCTGCGACGCCGTCAGCGTCGACTGGAGGACGCCGCTGCCCGAGGCGCGGCGGCGCCTGCCCGGCAAGGTCCTGCAGGGCAACCTCGACCCGACCGCCCTGCTCGCGCCGCGCGATGAGCTGCTCGCCGAGGCGCGGCGCGTGCTCGCTGAGGGCGAGGGTGGCCCGCACGTCTTCAACCTCGGCCACGGCATGCTCCCGGCCACCGACCCGGACGCCGTGGCCGCCGTGGTCGACCTGGTCAAGGGCCACGCGCGGCGCCCCGCCGCCGCGGGGGTGGCAGCGTGAGCGCCTCCTGGGTCTCCCCCCACGCCCGCCGGGTCGAGGAGCTCGTCAGGAGCGCGCAGGCCGAGATCGTCGCGCGCTTCGAGGAGCTCGAGGGGAGCGCACGCTTCCGGCCGCACACCTGGCGACGCTCCGGCGGTGGCGGCGGCACCGCGATGGTGCTCGAGGGCGGCGGCACGTTCGCCAAGATCGGCATCAACGTCTCGGCGGTGTATGGTGACGTGGTCCCCGCGTCGATCGCGAGCGTCCACCCCGAGGCCGCGGGCAGGCCGTACTTTGCGACCGGCCTGTCGCTGATCGCCCACGCCGTGAACCCCTACGTGCCGTCGTTCCACGCCAACTACCGCTACTTCGAGGTCGGCGATCTGTGGTGGTTCGGCGGGGGCGCCGACCTCACGCCGAACTACGCGTTCGACGAGGATGTCGTCCACTTCCACGGGGTGCTCAAGGCGCAGTGCGACGCCCGCGACCCGGGGCTCTACGACGAGCTCAAGCGGCGCTGCGACGAGTACTTCTACATCCCGCACCGGGGCGAGACGCGGGGCGTGGGCGGCATCTTCTTCGACCAGCTCACTCCGCCCCTGGCGGCGAAGGCCGCGGGGGCCGACGGCGTCCCCGGCGGGCCGCTGTGGGAGGCCGACCTGGCGTTCGCAGCCAGCGGTCTCGCGGCCGTTCCGGAGGCCTACCTGCCGATCGTCGCGAGGCGGCGCGGCACGCCCTACGGCGAGCGCGAGGTCGCCTGGCAGCGCCTGCGCCGCGGACNCTACGTCGAGTTCAACCTCGTCTACGACCGCGGCACGCTCTTCGGCCTGCAGACTGGCGGGAACATCGAGGCGATCCTCGTCTCCCTCCCGCCCCTCGCCGGCTGGGCCTTCGACTACAGGCCAGCGCCGGGCACGCCCGAGGCGCGCCTGGCGGAGTACCTCGTCCCCCGCGACTGGCTGGGGACGCGCCCTCGGGAGACCGCATGACCGCGAGCGACGAGAGGGCCCGCGCGACGAACGTGGCGGCCCCCGCGACCGACGGACCGGCCCGCGCCGACGACCGCGGCCCCACCGGCATCGTGATGCTCAACCTCGGGGGCCCCCGCGACCTCGACGAGGTCGAGCCGTTCCTCCTCGAGCTGTTCGCCGACGAGGAGATCATCCAGCTCCCGGCGCAGCGCGTCCTCGGCCCCTTCATCGCGAAGCGGCGCGTGAAGGCGGTGCAGGCGAACTACGCCGAGATCGGCGGCGGCAGCCCCATCCTCGGTTGGACGGAGCGGCAGGGGCGGGGCATGTGCGAGCGGCTCGACAGGCTCTCGCCGCGGACCGCGCCGCACCGCTTCTACGTGGCGTTCCGATACGCCAGGCCGAAGAGCGAGGACGCCTTGGCGCGCATGAAGGCCGACGGCGTTACCCGCGCGATCGCGTTCACTCAGTACCCGCACTTCTCGTGCGCCACCACGGGCTCGAGCCTCAACGAGCTGTGGCGCGCCGCGCGCCGGCTCGGGCTCGAGGACGCGTTCGCCTGGAGCGTGATCGACAGGTGGTTCGCGCACCCGCTCTTCGTCGAGGCCATGACCGAGACGGTCCGCGCCGGGCTCGAGGGCTTCGCGCCCGAGGACCGCGGCGACGTGGTCATCGTCTTCAGCGCCCACAGCCTGCCGATGAGCGTCGTGAACCGCGGCGACCCGTACCCAGCGGAGGTGGGCGCCACCGTGCACGAGGTCATGAAGAGGCTCGGCTACGCGCAGGAGTACCTGATCAGCTTCCAATCGGAGGTCGGGCCGGTGCCGTGGCTAGGCCCCTCGACCGAGAGCGTGATAAGGGAGCTGGGCGCGAAGAGGCGCCGCAACGTGCTGATCGTGCCGGTCGCGTTCACCTCCGACCACATCGAGACGCTGCACGAGCTCGACATCGAGTACGGGCACCTCGCGAAGGAGGTCGGCATCGCGAACTACCGCCGGGCCCCCGCGCTGAACGACGCGCCTCTGTTCCTCGACGCGCTGGCCGAGATCGTCGCCGAGCACCTGGCCTCGGGCGAGGCCTGCTCGCTCCAGTACGGCCTCCGGTGCCCGGGCTGCACGAACCCGCAGTGCCGCGACATCCCCAAGCCGGTCGCGCCGTACCGCCGGACCGAGCTCGGCGCGTGACGAGTCGCCCGCTCGGTGAGGTGAAGGTGGACGTCCTCGTTGTCGGCGGCGGCCTCACCGGGCTGACGACGGCGTTCTGGCTCTCGCGGCTCGACCCGGCCGCACGCGTCGTCGTGCTTGAGGCCTCCCCGCGCGCCGGCGGCAAGGCCTCGACCGTCGACGTGAGGGGCTTCGCCGTCGACACCGGGCCGGGCACGCTCGTGCTCGAGCCCGAGGGCACCGCGCCGCTGCTGGGAACGCTGGGCCTGACCGGCGAGGTCGCGCCCCCCGCGACCGAGGTCCGCCGCCGCTACCTCGTCAGGCGGGGTCGGCTCGTGCCGGTGCCGTCGGGCCCTCTCGGGTTCCTCGCGTCGCCGCTGCTCCCGCCGCTGGCCAAGGCGAGGGCGCTGCTCGAGCCCACGGTGGCGCCCCTGGCGGGCGACGAGTCGGTGCACGCCTTCCTCGCGCGGCGCTTCGGCCCGGTCGCGGCCGACGCCTTGGCGGAGGCGCTCGTCTCCGGCGTGGCGGCCGGGGACCCGCGCGACCTGAGCGTGGCCGCGCTCTTCCCGCAGCTCAAGGGCCTCGAGGCGCAACACGGCAGCCTGCTCAGGGGCCTGGCCGCGGCGCGCAAGGCGGGGGCGCCGCGGAGGCGCGTCGCCTGCCTGCGCGGCGGCATGCGGCGGCTCCACGAGGCCCTCGCCGAAGCGCTCGGCGAGAGGCTGGTCACCGGCGCCGAGGTCGCCTCGCTGCGCCCCTTGGCCGGCGCCTGGGAGGTGGCGGCAGCCGACGGCCGGGCGTGGCTGGCGCGGTCGGTCGTGCTGGCGACCCCGGCCTACGCGGCGGCGCGCCTGCTCGAACCCGTGGCGCCCGAGGCCGCGGCTCTCCTCGCAGGCGTCCCGTACGTCCACGTCGACGTCGTCGCGCTGGGCTACCGCCGCGCCGACGTGCCGCCGCTCGAGGGCTTCGGCTTCGTCGCGCCGCGCGGCGAGGGCGTGAGGAGCCTCGGCGTGGTCTACGCCTCGACCGTCGCGCCCGACCTGGCGCCGGAGGGCCACGTGCTGTTCAGGGCCATCGCCGGCGGCGCGTTGGACCCAGCGTTCCACGAGATGGACGAGGGCGACAAGGTCGCGGCCGTGCGGGCCGACCTGGCCCTGACCCTGGGGGTCACGGCTGAGCCCGTTGCGGCCCACGCCGTGAGCTGGCGCCGGGGCATCCCCCAGTACCGCCTCGGCCACGCCGAAGGGGTGGGGCGCGCTGAGGCGGCCTTGGCGGGCCTGCCTCCGCTGTGGCTCGCCGGCGACGCCTACCGGGGCCTGGGCGTCGCCGACAGGCTCAGGGAGGGTGTGCGCCTGGCGAGGGAGCTCGCCGCGGCCCACGCCGGGTCTCTTACCTCAGCCTGAGGAACGCCTCGGGCACGAGCAGGGCGCGCTCGGTGAGCAGCGGCAGGACGGCCGCGAGCGCCGCCTCCGCGCCCTCGCCCACGGGCAGCACCAGCTTCGCGGGCGCCCTGACGTCGTGGACCTCGGCGTCCTCCGGCAGGCCGGCCAGCTCCTTCGCCAGCGCGATCGCGTGCTGCACGTCGCCGAGCTCGTCGACTAGCCCCAGGTCGAGGGCGTCGCGGCCGGTCCACACGCGCCCGCGGCCGATCTCGTCGACGCGCTCGCGGCTCAGGCGCCTGCCCTCCGCCACGCGCGCCACGAACCGCTCGTAGACCTCGGCGATGTAGCGCTCGAGGAGAGCGCGCTCCTCTCGGTCCCAGCCGCGCGAGCTCCGCATCAGCGCCGCGTAGCGGCCGCGCGTCAGCAGCTCGGGGTTCAGGCCGTAGCGCGCGTTGAACTCCTCCAGCACGAACTTCCCTGCGACGACGCCGATCGAGCCCGTCAGCGTCGCCGGCGCGGCCACGACACGGGTGGCGTGGGTGAGCACGTAGTACCCGCCGCTGGCGGCGAGCTCGCCCATCACGGCGACCACGGGCACGCGCTCGGCGAGCCGCCTGACCTCGCGCCAGATCATGTCGCTGGCGAGCGCCGAGCCCCCGCCCGAGTCGACGTGGAAGACCACGGCCCTAGTGAGCGGGTCCTTCCCGGCGGCGCGCAGCGCCCTGACGACGGTCTCGCTCCCCGCCATCGTCCCGCCCAGGAGCGGCAGGGGCAGGGGCGAGCGGCGCGAGCGTCCCGTGACGATCGCGCCCTCGAGCGACACGACGGCGACCCTCCCGCCGGGGCCGCGCGTGCGGCTGGGGGCGAACATGGCCGCGCGCGCAGCGGGCGCATGACCCTCGCCGACGACCTCGTCCTCGTAGGCGACGCGGTCGACCATCCCCAGCTCGAGCGCCCGCCTCGCGCTCGTCACGCCCTCGTCGACCCAGCGCTTCACCTCCTCCGGCTCGCGCCCGCGCCCCTCCGCCACGGCCTCGAGGAAGGTGCGCTCGACGCTGTCGAGGATCGCCTCGTACTGGCGGCGCTGGGCCTCGCTCATCGCCGGCAGCGCGAACTGGTCGCCGGCGTTCTTGTACTCGCGGATCGCCAGCTTCTCGTACCTGATCCCGGCGCGGGCCAGCGCGTCGGCCATGAACGTCGCGCCGAGGGCGCTGCCGTGCACCCACAGCTCGGCGCTCTCCGGCACAGCGACCTCGTGCGCGGCGGAGGCCACGAGGTAGCCGGCCACGTCGAGGTCCTGCGCCCACACGGTGGTGCGCTTGCCCGCGGCCCGCAGCCGCTCGACGAGGCGGCGCAGCGCGTAGGCGGCGGCCAGGTCGACCTTGAGGCCGTGTACCCGCAGGACCACGCCGTCGAGGCCCGGGTTACGGCACAGCGCGTCCACCGTCGCCGCGAGCTCGTCGAGCGACGTCTCGCGCTTGCCACCGGCGATCGCCTCGAGGGAGAGCGCCCGGCGCGGCAGCCGCCGCTCGGGGTAGCTGCCGGTCAGCTCGAGGACGGCCCACCGCGGCCGCGGCCCCGGGGCGGCGGCGACGAGGACGTCCCGGGCGCGGGCGGCGGCGTTCGACAGCACCCGCGCCGCCTCCCGCAGGGCGGGGGAGGAGCCGCGCTCGCTCACGCCCGGGCCTCCGCCAGGCGCTCGAGCTCCGCGACGTAGCCCTCGAGGACGGCGAAGGCGCGCTCGATCGGCTCCGGGGTCGTGAGGTCGACGCCCGCCGCGCGCAGCGCGTCGACCGGCGGGAGGGAGCTGCCGGCCCTGAGGAACCCCAGGTACCGCTCGGCGGCGCCCGGCTCGCCCTCGTAGACGTCCTCGGCCAGAGCGGCGGCGGCCGAGATCCCGGCCGAGTACTGGAACGTATAGAACGGTACGTACAGGTGTCCGAACTCGGCCCAGGTGATCCCCACGCGCTCGTCGGCCTGGACGTGATCGCCGTAGCCCTCCTGGAACAGGTCGCGCATGAGGGCGATCAGCTTCTCGGCGGTGAGGCCCTCCCCACGGGCGACGGCCTCGTGGACGGCCAGCTCGAAGCGGACGAGCGTCGGCATGATGAAGAGGTAGCGGTGGATGTTCTCGAACGCCTCGTCGAGGACGTCGAGGCGCTGGTCCACCTCGGTGAAGAGCGACATCAGGTGGCGCCTCACGAGCGCCTGGTTGAAGTTCGACGCCGTCTCGGCGGCCACCATCGAGACCTGGGTGTAAGGCAGCGGCTGGGCCTGGTCCATGAGCACGCCGTGCATCGCGTGGCCGAGCTCGTGGGCCAGCGTCGAGACCGAGCCGAGGTCGCCGACGAAGCTCATCATCACCTGGGGCGTGTGCCCGTAGGCGCGCGAGCAGAAGGCGCCGTCGCGCTTGCCCTTGTTGGGGTAGACGTCGACCCAGCGCTGCTCCAGGAGACCGCGGCGCAGCGGCTCGACGTACTCGGCCCCCAGCGGCGCCATGCCCTCGAGCACCCAGTCGACGGCCTGGCGGTAGGTGACCTGCATCGGCCGGGGGGCCAGCGGGGCGAAGACGTCCCACTCCTCGAGCCGCTCGACGCCGAGGAGCCTCCGGCGCGCCGCCCAGTAGCGGTGCCACACGTGCAGGTGGGCCCGGAACGTCTCGACCACCGCGTCGAGGACGCTCCTCGGCACCTCGTAAGGCTCGAGCTGCTGGGCGACGGTGTCGGCGTAGCCGCGGGCCCTGGCGGTGAACACCGCCTGCTTCACGCGGCCGAGGTAGAGCTCGGCGAGCGTATCGGCGAAGCCCAGGAAGCCCTCCTTGTACGAGCGGTACGCCGCCTCGCGCACGCGCCGGTCGCGCGAGCTCTTGAGCGCCGGGTAGCTGCTGCGCTCGACCACGCGCTCCTCGCCGTCCACGCGCACCGGCGCGAAGCGGATCTCGCCGTTGGCGAGGCTGTTGTAGGCCCTGTACACGGCTCCGAACGGGTCGGTGAGGCCGGCGAGAAGCTCCTCGACCTCGACCGAACGGACGTGGGGCCGCTGGGCCTCGAGGCGCTCGAAGTAGCGCCTCAGGTACCGGAGCCCGGGCTCCTCCGCCATGAACCGCTCGACCTTCTCGGACCCGAGGGCGAGCAGCTCGGGGTCCACGAACGCCAGGCGCTGGCTGGCGCGGGCAGCGACGGCGCTGAACTCGCCCGCCTTCCTGCGCGCCTCCTGGTCGTGCTGGTCGACGCTCACTGGGAGCATGGCGTAGTTGCGCAGGCGCTGCAGCTTCGCCATGAGTCCGAAGTAGAGCTCCAGGAACGAGGCGAGCGTGGCCGCCGACTCGCCCAGCCGCCCGCTGTACGCCGCGAGGTCCTCGACCTCCAGCTGGACGCGCTCCAGGTCGGCGCGGTAGGCCTCCTCCGTCGGGTAGAGGACGGAGAGGTCCCAGGTGTAGGCGGGGTCCAGCTCGCGGCGTGACGGGAGCGTCTTGACTGCCATGACCGAAGTGTAAGGGCGCCGGCCGCGCCTCCGGCCGGGAGCCGCCGGTCGCCCGGCGCCGGGCCCGGGCCGCGCCTCGGGCCCGTGACCGCCCTTCACCAGGGCCCGGGTCGCGCGCCCCCGGCGCGTCGGCGCCCCGGAAGCACCGGCGCGCACCAGGGGTTACCTTCTAGGGATGTTCGCCGGCGGCAGGCTCAGGCTCTTCCTCGTGTGGGTGACGGCGTACCTGCTGTCCTACTTCTACCGGTCGGCGAACGCCGTCATCGCCGGCGAC
>NICF_comb_assmDRAFT_10000751_pt1 | contig 27468 bp, 26 predicted proteins | sample NewIslPassag4_SG_FD_11279 | JGI IMG/M metagenome (IMG submission 11279) | reverse complement strand
GCCGGGCTATCGTGCAGCGGGCCCCATGACCTCCGCCACCAGCTCTTCAAATTCGTTGAGCGCCTGCTTCACGTCGGTNCCGGGCAGAAAGAACTTCTGAATGGTGTTGTTCAACGGCGTCGTCACGTTGGGCGGCAGGTCTTGGTCCCACCAAAACTGCACCGCCTCGGCTTGTGCAAACACCGCCATCGCCATTTCGGTCAGCCGCGAGGGCGCCTGCACCCCGGGGACCGAGCTGATCCGCCCGGGTTCGGCCGCGATGACGGCCGGGTTCATCGCATGCCGCATGAAACGCAGGACGGCGTCTTTTTTGTCGGCCGCCACCCACGTCGCCGCAAACCCGATGTCTGTCTGGCCCATCACGTCCGTGATCTTGCCCTTGCCGCCGGGCAGCACCGGAAAGGGATAAAATCCGATCCGCTGGTCCGTAAAGCCCGGGTCGGAGTACTGGGCGTTCATCCATGAACCGGTGACATGCATCCCCGCCTGGCCCGTGGCCATCAACAGCTGGGCGTCGCCGTACGCTTCACCGAGCGGCGTCGGCCCGAAATAGCCCTTTTGCACCCACTCCTGGTACTTCAGCGCCGCCTGGACGAACGGATCGCTGTCAAAGCGGCTGCGGCGGGCCTGGGCATCGGCGAAAGCCTCCATGCCCCCGTAGCGGTTGGTAAGATACATGTAGGTCGCAAGCGGCGGCCAAAGGTCCCTCGCGCCGAGGGCAAAGGGCTGGATTCCCGCAGCCAGGAGCTTGTCGGCCACTTGCTCCATCTGCTCAATGGTCTCCGGCACGCTGAGCCCCAGCCTCTCAAAGATTCCCTCGTTGACGAAGACGCCCGCGATGGCAAAGAAGGGAGCTACCCCGTACGTCTTCCCTTTCCACGACATCGCCTCCCGGGCGGCGGCGCTGGTCGGGATGGACTCGAGCTCCTCCGTCAGGTCGAGCAGGCGGCCTGCGTCCGCGTATCCCCCCATCACCGAGCCGCCCCACGTTTGGAAGATGTCGGGCAGGTCGGTGTTGGTCGCCATCGAGACCTTCACCTTGTCGGTGATGCCCGGATCTCCCAGAGCGACGTAATCCAGCTCGATGTCGGGGTTCGCCGCTTGGAACGAGGTGATGAGCTCCCGGATGTACGCGTGCGCCGGATCGTCATCGGGCAAGTCGCGTCCCCAGACCGTAAGCCGCACCTTGCCCTGCGCTGAAGCCGAAACGGCGAAGCAGGCACACAGCACCAGCACGGCAAGCCATGTCGCGAGCCTTCTCCACGTGGAACGAGCCATATTCGAACCTCCTTTGGAATGCAAAGCCTAAATCGACTGAACCCCTCTTGCGACGGCGAATGGATGGTGCGCTCTTCACCCCTTCCTAGGTGCTAGAGTCTTTGGAGCGCCCTTGCCCGCCTGCGAAAGGCAACGGGAGTCGGTCTGCCGGAAGGTCAGAAAGCTGGGAGCCGCTCGCGGACGAGCCGGTGCGCAAGATAAAAAACGAAATCACCTTGAACTCTTGCACTACTCTGACAACTAAAGAAACAAACGTTTGCGACCAGGCGTTTCTCCGCCGGCGCCTGCGAAGCGTAAAGGCGCCGGCCAGCGCCCTCCTCCCCGGCCGGTCCGTCGCTGCTACACCGACCGCCGCACGATGACCTCAGGCTGAAAACAGACCTTCGCACCGTTGGGCTGCTGCCGCCGCAAGACTGCCGTGAGGATCTCCATCGACCGCCGGCCCATCTCGTAGCGGGGCTGCCGAACCGTGGTCAGCGGCGGATTGGTGAGGCCCGAAAACTCTAAGTCGTCAAAGCCGATGATCGCGATGTCGCCTGGAACCGATAGGCCCGCTTCGGAGACGGCCCGCAGGGCCCCGTAGGCCATGGCGTCGTTGGCAGCAAACACCGCGGTGCAGCCTAAGGGCAGGAGCTCTTTCATCGCCTTGTAGCCGCCCTCGGTGAGGAAGTTGCCGACGGCGATTCGCTCCTCGCAAAAGCCGATCCCCGCCTCCTCCAAGGCTCGTTTGTACCCTTCGATCCTATCGAGGGCCACCTGAAAGTAGAGATTACCCGCGATGTGAGCGATCTTGCGGTGGCCCTTTTCGATCAAGAAACGGGTAGCCAGATATCCTCCCTTGACGTTGTCAACCCAGATGCAATTGACCCTAGGATCGGAGAAGTTCCGCTCGACGAGGACGAAGGGGATCCCCCTGTCGAGGAGCTTGGTGATGAAGCTCTTCTCCTGGATGTTGCTCCCCATGATCACGAGGCCGTCGACGCGCTCGCCCGCGATCATCTTCTCCAAGACACGGCCCTGTTCGACGTTCTCGTAGGAGTTGGAGAAGAGAAGCGTATATCCCGTCTGCGTCGCAACGTACTCCATCCCTTTGATGGTCTGCGAGTAATAAGGCTCGGAGATGTCGGCCATCACGACGCCGATCGTCTCGGTCCGCCGCGTCACCAAGCTGCGAGCGGCCGAATTCGGATAATACCCCAGCTCTTTGGCGATGGCGACGATCCGCTCCCGCGTCGATTCCTTGACGCCGTACTTGTTGTTCAGCGCCCTCGACACAACGCTGGGAGCCACTCCCGCAATCCGGGCGATATCCTTGATCGTCGCCATGGCCACCTCGAACCCATCTTCGAAAACGTTTGTCACATCAATATTCCGCCACCCGTTGTCAGAATCCTCCAAACAGGCGGCGAAAACGCTCAGGCCCCGCGCTCGACCTTGAGCGGGGGAATCTCCCAGTCGATGGGCTCGACGCCGATCTGCCGCAAAAACGCGTTGGCCCGCGAGAAGGGCCGGCTGCCGAAGAAGCCTGCGTGCGCCGAGTAGGGGCTTGGATGGGCGGACTCGATGATCAGATGGCGACTGGTGTCGATCATCGCCTTCTTGGCCTGGGCGTTCTTGCCCCACAGCATAAACACCACGGGCCGCTCCCGCTGGTTCAACAGCTCGATCACCCTGTCGGTGAACTGCTCCCATCCTTTCCCCCGGTGGGAGTTGGCCTGGCCGCGCCGCACCGTAAGCACCGTGTTGAGGAGGAGGACCCCCTGGCGCGCCCAGTGTTCGAGGCACCCGTGATCAGGGATCCTGCATCCGAGGTCATCGTGGAGCTCCTTGAAGATGTTTTGCAACGACGGCGGCATCGGCACCCCGGGTTTCACCGAAAAGCAGAGCCCGTGCGCCTGTCCCGGCCCGTGATACGGATCTTGCCCCAGGATGCAAACCTTGGTATCGGCGTACGAGGTGTAATGCAGGGCGTTGAAAATATCGTGCATGTCGGGGTAGACCGTCCCCCGCCGGTACTCTTCGATCAAAAACGCCCTGAGGGCGAGGTAATACGGCTGCCTAAACTCGTCTGCGAGCAACTCTGCCCAGTCGTTTTTCAGGATCGGCGCCACGTCTTGGTGCACCCCGGTATCGCGAAATCAGATCATACCCCGGTAGATCCCGGGAACCGAACCTTCGATCACCGTGGCCGAAACGACCTTGGCGTAAAAATCTGTGGGTCCTGCGCCGCCGATGATCGCGTACGCGTAGCCCAGCTCCCGCATGGCGTGCAGGCAGGAAAGGAGCAGCGCCTTGCCGATTCCCTTACCCCGCTCGCTCTCTTTCACCCCGGTGGGGCCGAAAAAGTTCTTGCACGTGGCGTCGTGGCAACCGAAGCCCAGGATCTCTTTCTGCCCTTCCGCGCTCTCGCGCACGGCGACGAAGCAGCCCACCGGGTGATGGGCAAAGGCGACGTCGCACTCGCTCGCCCAACGAGAGCCAAACTCCTGCTGGACCCAGGCGACCACCTTGTGCTTTTCGGGTGGGATCGCCCGGCGGATAGTGATCCCTTGCGCGGCCAGCGCTTCGATGATCGGACCTGCGGGAGGGAGCTCATACAGCTTGACCAGCATATCAGGCATCGCAGCTCACCGCCTTTTGTAATCCGGGCACAGCTTGGCGTTGGGCCGCTCCGGCCTGCGGCACGCCTCGCGGTAGTTGTACTTGCAGCTGTCGCAAAGAAAGCCGGACCCGCTCATTCGAACGAAACTTTGCACGATTCTCTGCCAAATCGTCACACGTTCCCCTTCTTTCCCATCCGCTCCCCGGAATCCGCCTGGTCCTTTTGCTATATGGATATGACCTGGCGTGTCGCATTCCTTGTTCTCCGGTGCGGGCTCCGCCGCGGCGTCGGAGTCGCCTTTTCGCTTGATCGCCTTCGTCAAAGTCCAACGGTCTAAGCGGGGCTTCGGCGCCATAAGCTGTGGCGGCCGCGGATGCTGATAGAGGATTCTGCCGCCGAGACAAGAAACCGCATGGAGGCATCGACGAAAGTCCTGGAGGATACGACAGGTTGAACTTCGCGACGGAGATCATCGAAGCGCTGGGATATCCGGGAATCGTTTTGGTCGTCTTGCTGGAAAACCTCTTTCCGCCCATCCCATCCGAAGTCATCCTGCCCTTCGCCGGCTTTATGACCACCACCAGCTCGCTCACCATCACCGGGGTGATCATCGCGTCGACGGCCGGGTCGCTGGCGGGCGGCCTGGTCCTCTATGGGCTTGGAGTGTGGTTTGGCGCGGAGCGAATCGAGCGGTTCGTCGACCGCTTCCAGCGCTATCTCACGGTAACGCCCGAGCACGTTCGAAAAGCCCAAGGGTGGTTCTCCCGCTACGGCGTGATCACCGTCTTTTTCTGCCGCATGGTCCCCATTATGCGGAGTATCATCTCCATCCCCGCGGGGCTCGTACGGATGAACCTGCTCACGTTTCTCGTCTACACCCTTCTGGGCTCTCTCATCTGGAACGGCGTCCTCGTGGGCGCAGGCGCCGCGCTGGGCGCTTCCTGGCCGCTCATCACCCAGTGGGTGGGGTACTATCACGACACGGTGAAAGTGATCGGCATCGTCGCCTGCGTCGCGCTGGGCCTATTGCTCCTTCGGCCGCGGCGGCGCTGACGCTTTACGGATGTTCGTGGACAAGCCCGCAAGCCTTGGCCATGCCCGTGGGCAAGGCGCGAAAAGTATCGAGGGCGCTGATCGCGCACCTCGCTCCTTCTTTGGAAAATCAGAGGAATACACTGCGATCCTGCGAATCGTTCCCGGGACATCTCATACGGCGGGAGGAGACGGCGGATGCGCTTCATGAGCTACAACCTCAGGGTCGACACGCTGGTGGACAAAGAGCATACCTGGACCAACCGGATCCCTGCGGCCCGTCACGTGTTTTTGACCCTCGCCCCCGACGTGCTCGGGATTCAAGAAGGCCTGCTCCACCAGGTCCAAGAGATCTCGTCATGGACCGGAGATTACATCCGGTTTGGGCGCGGGCGGCTTGCAGACAGCAGCGGCGAGTCAGTCTCGATCTTTTTCCGCCGGGACCGTTTCCAATGCCTTGAAGGAGGCCACTTCTGGCTCTCCGACACCCCGGACGTGCCCGGCAGCGCCACGTTTGGAAACACCATCCCCCGGATGGTCACTTGGGTCCGGCTGAAAGAGATGGGCTCCCAACGCCGCACGTGGTTCGTGGTCAACACCCATCTCGACCACGCGAGCGAACCCGCCCGGCAAAAAGGGGCGCTGATGATCGCCGACTTCGTCCGGAAAGCGGCCGGAGATTCGTACGTGGTGGTCACCGGTGACTTTAACGCCGTTCCCGACAGCCTTGCCGTACAGACCATGCTCCGTACGGGCCTCGTTGACGCCGTGGCCAAGGCGGGCGACGCCGGCCCCACGTACCACGGCTACAGGGGCGAGGACGGCGGGCGCATCGACTACGTCTTTTCCGATCCTCGCTTGCGGGTGACGGGAGGCGGCGTGTTCCGGGAGCGGGTCGACGGCCGGTTCCCGTCCGACCACTACCCCATCTACGCGGATCTCGAGTGATCGCACCCCGTCACAGCGGGAAGCTCGCCAAAATACGAGTCCATAAGGGATCAACGCAAGCGGGACAATGGCCGAGGCCAAGTCGTGGTACAATGAAAAGTGCAGCCAAGAAGGTGCGACGATCAGAAAGCCATGCTGGCCTAGGTTGTAAGAGAGGGGCGTTTGCGTGCGGATCCCTTGCTCGGTTCTCGAACTGGTTCCGGTAGGAGAAGGGTTCACGTCGACCCAGGCCTTGCAGCAATCGGTGGAGCTCGCTCGCCTCGCCGAGTCCCTCGGATACACCCGGTTTTGGCTCGCCGAACACCACGGCATGCCGGGGATCGCGAGTTCCTCGCCGGACGTGCTCATCGCCCACGTCGCCGCCCACACGAAAAAGATCCGTGTCGGCGCCGGAGGCGTGATGCTTCCCAACCACGCGCCGCTGCGGGTGGCCGAGGCGTTCCACACCCTGGAGGCGTTGCATCCGGGAAGGATCGATCTCGGCATCGGCCGGGCGCCGGGGACCGATCCCGCAACGTCCCGCGCGCTTCGCCCTTTCGACGCCAGCGAGTTCCCCTCGCAACTCAAAGAGCTCATCGCGCTCTCCCGGAGGGAGTTCCCCGAGGATCATCCTTTCCACGCCGTCCAGGTGGTCCCAGACGACGTCAAGCTGCCGCCCATCTGGATCCTCGGTTCCAGCGGGGCCAGCGCCCGGTTCGCCGGGTCTTTGGGACTTGGCTACGGCTTTGCCAGCCACTTCAGCCCCGTCTCGCCGCTGCCCGCGGCCAACGCCTACCGCGAGAGCTTCCGCCCGTCCGAGTGGTTTGAGAGGCCCCACTTCATCCTGGCAGTCGCTGTCATTTGCGCCGAGACGGACGAAAAGGCCGAGTATCTCGCCAAGAGCATGGAACTGGTCGCCGTACGCCTCGCGAAGGGGGATCCAGGGCGCTTTCCCACGCCCGAGGAGGCGGCGGCGTACCCATACACCCCTAGGGAGCTTGCCATCGCCCAGGAGCGCCGCTCGCTTCTCATCGCGGGAAGCCCTGCCAAAGTGCGAGAGCGCCTGCTCGCCCTCTACGAAGAGACGGGGGCGGACGAATTGATGATCTCGACGATGGTCCACGATCCCAAAGCCCGGCTCCGCTCGTACGAGCTGGTGGCCGAAGCCCTGGCGTGACGTGTCACGCCGTCCCACGACTCCCGCACTGATCGCCGGTCTCCTCGCCAGGATCGCGGGATCGGAGCGCGGGATCACGGCACGCCCGAGCCACAGTCACTGGTCACCCATCCACATTCGTAAGAGGCAGCCGCCTCGAAGTCGCACTTTCAGCCTTCAGCGCCCGCGGCTCACCGCCGAGATCGTGACGTCGCCGTTGGACGTCCGGGCGACGAGGCGGGCGGTGCCTTGCCCGATCCGACCCGAAAGGCGCGAGCGGCTCACCTCGGTCACCACCACCTCCGTCCCGAGCTCGATCTCGCCGTTGCTGGTGGTGAGGTCGAGCTGGACGTCCGGCTCGACGAGGTAAAGCCTTACCTCGCCGTTCGACGTCCGCACCTCGTATGAGGCGTCGGCCACCAGCTCCGCTCGCAGCTCCACGGCTCCGTTGCTGGTGCGCAACCGCCCGCTTTGGGCCAGCGCCGCTCCGTCGACGATGATAGCGCCGTTCGACGTCTCCGCATCCACCACGCCGTCCAGCTGTTTCATCTGGATAGGGCCATTGGACGTCTTCACACGCAGGCTCCCGGACTGCCGCTCCACGATGATCGGCCCGTTCAAGGTCCTAAGTTCGGCCACCCCGTGGAGGTCGTAGGCGCTGATGCGGCCGTTCGACGTCTGCAGAGTCACGTCGCCCTCCCAGCCGCGAGGCACCCGAACCACAAAGCTGACGCTCACGTTTCCTACGGCGAACCACCCCCAGCGAAACTGGGAGCGGTGGACGGCCCGGACGCCGCGTGCAACCTGCTCGATCTCGACCACCGACCGGTCGGAGACCCAGCGGGCCAGCGAGGGAGCGAGCCGGCTGGTCTCCTTTACCGCGCGGATGACCACCTGATCCCCGTCCCATGCTTCATACGTGATAGGGCCGTTTCCGCTCTGCACGACGATCTCTTGTCCTGGAGCGAGGTGAAACGAACGCTCAATCTCTTCCAGAAGCTGTCCGCCTGCGACCTCTCCCCAGATCAAGCCGGCGACGCCGGAGACGATGACCACGATGCCCAGCGCCAAGACGAGAAGACGCACGGATCTTTTCCCCTCCTCCGGCCGGTCAGCTGTGGTCCTTCTTGTCTTGCTTGGACTCCTTGGACTCTTTGATCATTTGGTTGATCAAGAGGGCGCAACCGATGGCAGTGGGAATGAGGCCCCCCAGAAGCCACGGCCCGATGCCGATGGTGAGAAGTCCCAGCGTAATCGCCACACCCACCAGCGTGACGACCACGGGACCGCCGTGGCCTTGCAAATTGATGTGGGGGCCGTCGTCCTCTTTCTCCCAGTCGGGCGGGATAAGCCCCTTTTCGATCATCGCCATTCGTTCTTTGTGCTTGAGGTACGTCCGGAACGCGGCGTAGGCGATGCCGGAGGCCGCGATCAAGAACGGAAAACCGAAGATGACCGCCAAGTCGAACAATGGTACCACTCCTTCTAGCCTGAAAGGCACAGACGCACATCGCATGATCCTTGTGTGGCAGCCCCAGCTCTGCTTAAACTCAACTCTTGCTTGAGCCGCAATACTCCGCGGCGATCACCAGGAGCGCCATCGCGGCGCTGCATCCCACCGCACTCCACCATAAGGCTTGAAAGTACGGCTGCGCCGCCGCCGGCAGGGCTTCGCCGAGGTGTTGGAGCACCAAGACCTCCTCCCACAGGCGCTTGCTCCACATGGCGGCTGCCGCGTGAGTGAGGGCGACGACGCGCTCTCCAAACCCTAGAAGCCACGGCGAAGCGCCCAAGAACGCGCCCGCCCACGAGGAGGCCAGCGAAAGCCCGGCAAGCCAGCCACCGGAGAGCCCCTCCCGCTGGACCGCGCCGGGGAGCATTGGCCTGAGAGCCTGCGCAGCCTCCGCTTCCCGCTCGGCCGCAATCCGCGCGAACACTCGCTCCAAAGTCCCGTAAGGAGCTTTGATCCGCCGGCTCTCTTTCAGGGCGGCGACGACCCCCTCCCAGCGAGCCCGCTCTGCCCGGCACCGCTCGCACCGCTCGACGTGCCGGCGCACAAGCCATGCCAAGAGGCCGGCCGTCTCCCCGGAGTCCGACAAGCCCGGCCGCTCGCTCGTCACCCCGGTGCGGTCTGCGATCCGGCACCACCACGTGACCCGACCCGCTCGCGGCGACCTCATCCAGCCTTCACCCCTTTTCCCTTTTCTCCCCGTCGATTCGGTCCAGCTCCTTCTTGAGAGCAAGCCGCGCTCTGTGCAGGTGCGTCTTCACGGTGCCGACCGGCACCTCCAGCACCTGGGCGACCTCGCGCACCGGCAAGCCTTCGATGTAATACAGTGTGAGCGCCGTCCGGTAGGCTACGGGCAGCCGGCCGAGGGCCTGCTCCACTTCGCGCCGGGTCTCGGCGCCTTCGAGGCTCCTTTCGGGATCGTACCATCCTGCGTCGTCGCCCTGCGCTTGCGCCGCGTCCAAAAGATCGGCATCGACAGGAAGCGCCTTCGCCTTGCGAAGGCGGTCGACCGATACCCTCCAGACGATCCGGTAGAGCCAAGTCAAAAACCGCGACTCGCCCCGAAACCGGGGCAGCGCCCGCCAGGCGTTGTAAAGTGCGTCTTGCAGCGCGTCCTCCGCTTCGCCGCAATCGCCGACGATGCGCAGTGCCAACCGGTACGCCTGGTCCAGGCACGGCTCAACCAACTGGCCAAACGCCTGGTGATCACCTTCTTTTGCCCGGCGGAGCAGACCCGCTTCATCCCGGACCATCTCGTGCCTCGCTTTCGCCCTCTCACACCTTTAGACGGGGTCACCCCTCGGGAGGTTTCACTGCGTGGCAACATGCCGCGCGATAGCAACGCGAAACGCCAGCGAGGATCCGAGGCCTTGTCGAGGCCCCGTCCCACGCTGGCGTTTGCTTCGACGAACGGCGGCGAAAGGCGCCGCATCTAGCCCCCGTGGCTCAAAATCGGCCTTCCCGAATTAGAAGGAATATCCGACGCCCGCGTACGTCGAGGTGACGATGTCCTTCTTGAGCAGGGTCGTATCTCCGCCGACGAAGAGCGCCACGGCGTCGGTGAGCGAAATGGCCAACTCGGCGCTGGCCTTAACCCAGACGCCGCTGCCGCCCAGCTCGCCCTGGGCTCCAATCCAACCGCTCAGGTCGATGGTCGACGAGACCGGCACCGTCCGCCACAGCCCCACTTCGATGAGCTGCTTCGAGTCATCGTCTGACGTCTTCACCTCGATCTCGCCGTACAGGCCCTGGGAGACCCCGTGCCAGAGGCTGATCGAAAGCGCCTCGTCAGAGCGGTACTCGACGCCGAGGGCCAGCGCGGGGCCCAGGTCGAGCTCGCCGTAGCCGTACGTGAGCGACTCCCCGTCCACGCTGGTCACGCCCAGCGAAATCAACTGCGCGGCGTAGGCCGGCGCGCCCGCCATCGCCAACGCCAAGACGGCTGCCGTGAGAGCGACAACGATTCCCCTTTTCATCGTGTTCCTCCCGAAACGTTGTATCCCGCGCAAGCGGCTTGCCCGGTCGCACAAGGATATTCTCATTGTAGCTGGTGGCAACGGCACGTTCAAGCAGATTATTCCCAGCTTAACGCAGGCTTTCCATCGCAGCCCGGCTTTTCTAGCCCCGCCAGCGTCGCTCCTTGAGTCGATCCGGATACGTGGCATGCGGGCGCGAGACCGTCTCTTGCGATGACGGTGCTCTCGCCGCCCCTTCAGTGCCGCAGGTCACGGGGCAGCCCATCCTCGGGGTGTCGTCATGGGCCCGTCTAGCTTCCGGGAGCGACCTCGTAAGAGACCTCCTCACATTCGGGACAGGACCAGACGATGAGAAGTGTCTGTTTCATGGGCCCGTACAAGCGGCTGTATTGTATCTGGCAGAGCATAGGCACGCCGCAGTTAAAACAGAGGCGCCCCTTTTGCTCCTCCCGAAAGACGTGCCGGTGGTGGTCATGCGTTCCCATGGTCAAACCCCGCTTTACTGGGCCGGGACATCGTCAAGAGCCCGTGGAGAAGAGGCCCTTGGGGGTTCATCCCGGGGCCCGTGGAAATTACGGGTAGGATACCACTGCCGCCTCCACCCCGCAAGAGTTTGTGTCAACAAATTTGACACGAACGAACAATTCACCATCGAAGCAACCTGCGCCTTGAGCGGCACGGTCCTCGGGCCTTCTGCTCACTCTCCTGCGCCTCCGGTTGACCTTTGAGGACGAATATGCTAGCTTTGAGGTGAAACTCAGGGGAGCTCGTGACGGGCTGAGAGGGTGGGAAGGCCCACCGACCCTTGTACCTGATCCAGGTAATGCTGGCGCAGGGAGAGTGAATAGACTCCTACCGTCACGGAACCTCCCACGCACGTCAGGAGGTTCTTCATTTATGCGGCCGCGTCTTATCGGTGTGACGAGCCTCGTGCTCGCAAGTCTCTGTGTCTCTCTCGTCGTCTTTCTCTCCTTCTCGTCCGCCGCCTACGCGAACCAACGCCTGGTCGTCTACACCTATGACTCGTTTGAGTCGTGGGGACCCGGACAGCAATTTAAGGCCGGCTTCGAAGCCTTGCACCCCGGGGTCGAAGTCGTCTTGATCGCGCCCGGCGACAGCGGCGACGCGCTCGCCCGGCTCATCGCCGAGGTCGAGGCGGGCGGCACGGACGCCGACGTCTTCTTGGGCATCGCGGACACCCAGGTGCCACGAGCGCTGGCCCGCGGCATCTTCCAGCCCTACGATCCGGCGCTCGTTCCCAACCTGGCCGACGTTCCCGAGGAGCTGATCTTTGACCGGACGGGCCACATCGTCCCCTTTGACACCGGCTATATCACGCTCGTCTACGACAGCGAACGCCTCGATCCCGCCGACGCGCCCAAGAGCCTCGAGGAGCTCACCGATCCCAAGTACCGGGGAAAGATCATCATGATGGATCCCCGCACCTCCTCGCCGGGGCACGCCTTTTTGATGTGGACCATCGCCAAGTACGGCGATCCCGGCTTCGTCGAGTACTGGGAGCGGCTCGCCCCCAACATCCTCACCATCACGGGCGGCTGGTCCGAGGCGTACAACTACTTTTTGGAGGGCGAGGCGCCCATCGTCGTCTCCTACTCGACCGACACGGCGTATAGCGTGACGTACGATGGGACGGACCGCCAACGGGTGATCACGCCCGAAGGTGAAGGGTATCGCCAAATCGAAGGGATGGGCATCGTCCGCGGCACGGACCAGCTTGAACTGGCCCACGCGTTTTTGAACTATGTCCTGTCGGTGCCGGCGCAGGAGCTGATCCCTCCGACCAACTGGATGTACCCGGCCAACAGCAAGGCGGCGGTCCCGGAGAACTGGGAGACGTACGCCGTTATCCCCGAGCGGGTGATTTACCTCGATCCTCAAGAGATCGAGGCGAATGAGGCTCGCTGGCTCAGGCTCTGGGCGACGGCGATCTCCCGGTGAAGAAAGTGGCCGCCGCAATTGCACATCACGACCGTCCCGGTGCGGGAAAGCCTTCTAGCGAAGAGGGCTTTCCCGCATCTTTCCCAAACGATGCCCCCACCGGTACCTCTCTCTCTGAGCGGGTCTGTGAGCGGGCTCCCTCCAAGCGGCGGAAGCTTTCCAGGGCCGGCCGCACCGGTGGTCCCGGATGGTCCGCCTGGCTCTTCGCCGCGGTCCCCGTGCTCTTTCTCGCCGTCTTTTTTTACATGCCCATCGTCGAAGTGCTCTCCCGGGGCTTTCGCACCCCCGAAGGCGGCTTTTCCCTCGCGGTGGTCCGCGCTCTCCTTGCGGATCCCTACATTCACCGGTTGATCCGGTTCACATCGACGCAAGCCCTGGCCTCCGCTGGGCTCAGCGCGTTGATCGGCGTGCCGCTCGCGTACGTGCTGGCCCGCAAGGAGTTTCCGGGCCGCAGCCTCGCCGCTGCGCTCACCATCGTGCCCTTCGTGCTGCCGAGCATCACAGTGGCCTTGGGGTTCCTCTTGACCTTTGGCACCAACGGCTGGCTGAACCAGCTTCTCCGTTCTTTCGCGGGCGTCGAGCTTCGCATCCTTCACTCCCTTTGGGCGATCCTCTTGGCCCACGCCTTTTACAACGCCCCGGTCGTCGCCCGAATGGTGCAAGGCGCGTGGGAGCAAGTCGATCCCCGGCTCGAAGAGAGCGCCCGGTCGCTGGGGGCTACGGCTTTCGGCGTCTTTCGCGACGTGACCCTTCCTACGATTCTCCCGGCTGTCTTGAGCGGAGCGGCCTTGGCCTTCATCTACTCCTTCATGAGCTTTCCGATTGTACTGGCCCTGGGCGGCGCCCGGTACTCGACGCTCGAGGTCGAAATCTACACCCAAGTGCACGTCTTATGGGACTATGAAACAGGAGCGGCGCTGGCGGCGATCCAGGCCGTTCTTTCGCTGGCCTTCGTCTACGTGATCCTCAAGCTGCAAGGGGATCCCGTCGGCGCGGGCGGCTTCGGCGGCGGGGGCCGCCCGGGCGTGAGAAGCGGTTTGGACGGAGGCGGCCGGGGTTTTGCAGCCTCGCTCCGCCCGGCGATCCGCGCCAAGCTTTCCGCTGGGCAGCTCCTTGCGGGAATCTTCGTACTCTTTGCAGTACTCTTTTTCACCGGGCCCGTCGCAGCCGTCGCCTGGCACTCATTCAAGGCGCCGGGCGGTGGGCTAAGCCTTGCCGGCTACGCCCGCATCCTCTCGATTCAGCACAGCGCCGCGGTGGGCAATTCGCCCCTAGCCGCGATCGGCAACAGCCTCCGCTTTGGAACAGGGGCGGCCCTGATCGCCCTTTCCCTCGGCCTCGCCTTCTGCTACGGCTCCATGAGAATCCGGCTGCTTCGAACCACCTGGGTCGAGACCCTCGCGCTGGCCCCCATCGTCGTCTCGTCCATCGCGCTGGGCTTCGGCGTCCTCCTTGCGTTCCGCAAGAGCCCCTTGAGCGCCATCCCGGCGGACTGGCGCGTCATCTTGGTCCATTCGGTGCTGGCTTTTCCCTTCGTCGTCCGCACCGTCCGGCCGGTCCTTGCGAACCTCGACCGCAGGCTCACGGAAGCCGCCCGAACGCTGGGAGCCGGTCCCGTGCAGGCCTTTCGCACCGTCGAGCTGCCTTTGATCGCCGCGAGTGTCTTCGTCGCCCTCGCCCTCGCCTTTGGCATCAGCGTCAGCGAGATGAGCGCCACCATGATGCTGGCTAGGCCGGGGCTGGTTACCATGCCCGTCAGCGTCTACCGGTTCTTGTCTTCCCGCGACTTCCAGTCGGCGAGCGCCATGGCGGTGGTGCTGATCCTCGTGACAAGCGGCGCCTTTTTCGCCATCGAACGGATCTCAAGGCTTGCGGAGCGCAGGGCGCGACGAGCGCTCATCCAAGGGGGCGAACGGCGGTGAGCCTTGAGCTGATCGGCCTCACCAAGCGGTTTGGCGACGTGACGGCGGTCGACGGCGTGGATCTGGCCGTGTGCGACGGGGAGCTCCTCGCCGTCGTCGGGCCATCCGGGTGCGGCAAGACCACGCTGATCCGCATGATCGCTGGACTCGAAACCCCGGATCGGGGACGGGTGATCATCCGCGGCAAGGACGCCACGGCCCTTGCACCCGAGCGGCGCAACGTCTCCATCGTCTTTCAAAACTTCGCCCTCTTTCCTCAGATGAGCGTGGAAGAAAACGTGGCGTACGGACTGCGCTGGCGCGCTATCAGCCGCGCCGAACGCGAGCGCCGGGTCGACCAGATGCTCAAACTGGTCGGCCTCTCGGAGCTGCGTCACCGCCGTCCCCACCAGCTTAGCGCAGGCCAACAACAGCGCGCGGCCTTGGCCAGGGCTCTCGCTCCACAACCCGAGACCCTCCTTTTGGACGAGCCCCTTTCGGCCCTGGACGCCGATCTGCGGGAGCGGCTACGACTTGAAATCCGCAAGATTCAAAAGGAGCTTGGAATCACCACGATTCTCGTCACCCACGATCAGGAGGAGGCGCTGGGAATCGCCGACCGCGTCGCGGTGATGAACCAGGGGCGGCTGGTGCAGGTGGGCGAGCCGTGGGAGATCTACGACGCTCCCCAATCGCCGTTCGTCGCCCGTTTCATCGGCAAAGGCGCCTTGGTCGAAGCGGCGCTGGCCCAAGGCTCAAACTCGTTCGCGGACCTGGGAGCGCTGGGCAAAGTCCCGCTGGCCCACGTTCCCGAGGCACTTCGAGGCGGGGCCGACGCCCTGGTCCTCATCCGGCCAGAGGCCGTACGGCTGCTGGATGCTGTAAGCTCAGGGCTCGACGGGAAAGTCGGCTCCCCCGCCGGTCCCGGAGCCTCTCTCCCCGGTTGGTCCGGGACGCCGGACGAACCGGCCGGGCTGACCTTTGACGCGCGCCTTGAAGACGTCACGTTCGCGGGTCAAAGCTGCACGCTTCACCTGGACGCCGGCGGCCTGCGGCTTTCCGCGCTGTGCCCCGGCCGCCTCACCCCGGCGCTCAAAAGCCGGATCGGCCAAAGGCTGCGGTTTTCCATCCCGTTCGACGCGCTGCGGTGGATCTGTCATACAAGCGCCCCGGAGCGCTTGCGGTAAGCCCAGGCGAGGAGCGCGCACGCGACCCCAAAGGTGACGAGAAGATAGAAGACAGTCGCAAACAGGCCGTAGGCGGCCGGCTCTCCCCCGATGAGCGCCAGCGTCGCATCGCGCAGGTGGGCGGTGGGCGCGATTCGGGAGAGCTTGTAGATCACCTCGCTCACCGGCGACAGCAGCGGCAACAACGTGAAGCCGATGTACAGGGGCATGCCGACCAGGCCGGTGGATAGGAGGTTGGGAGCGAGAAGCCCGACGATCAGCCCCAAGGGGATGCACGCCGAGACAGCCAGGATGAAGACCAAGAGGAGCCGTGGGATCAGCGCCGCCGGAACGCCCAGGACCCAATAGATCAAGAGGGCCGTGACCGCCGTTGAGATCACGGTGAGCAGTCCTTTGCCGACGAAAATCTCCACGGCCGTCGCCGGGGAGAGCATCAGCACCTCGAGCGTCCGCTTCTCCCGCTCCTCGGCGATCAGCATCGAAGGAACGTAAAGCCCGGCCATCCCGGTGAGAAAGACGACGCCGAAGCTTGCGATCTCAGCTTTGCCCAGCGCTCCCATCATCCGCTGGAAAAGGACGACGATGCCGAGGGGCAGGGCGTACATGATCGAGACGTTGAAGTTCGTCACGATGTCCTGGGCTTCTTTGCGCAGGATGGCGACGATCCGGCGAATCATAGGGACCACCTCCTGGCCTCTTTCAGATCAATTCCTTCCCGGTGACCTTGATGAAGATATCGGCTAGCGTCGGTTCGTTGGAGTGGATGGAGCGCACGCGGCCCGCTCGCACCCACTGCCCTATAAGCTCGGCGCTCTCGTCTCCCGAAAGGGGGAGCACTCGCTCTTCGAGCTTTCCGTCCTCGCCTTCCAAAAGGACGCTCACTTCGTGGCTGGCATGCTCGAGCTTCAGCGCAGCCGGCTCGCCCATTGCGGCGATGGTCCCTTGATTTAGGAACGCGACGCGATGGCACAACCGGTCGACTTCTTGCATGTTGTGCGAGGTGAGGAAGATGGTCATCCCTTCCCCGTTGAGCTCCTCGAGGAGCCGGTGGATGCGGTCGGCCGAGACGGGATCAAGGCCCGACGTGGGCTCATCCAAAAAGAGGATGCGTGGCCGGTGGAGCACCGCGCGGGCGATGAGAGCCCTCTGCTTCATCCCACGGGAAAGCGCCTTCACCGGGGTCTTTTTTTCCTTTAACAATCCCACGCGCTCCAGCATCTCATCGATGCGCCGGAACTCCACGTCGTAAAGGCGGCAGAAAAACTCCAGGTTCTGCTGGATCGTGAGCCGCTCATAGAGGTTGGCCTGGTCCGGGACGAAGCCGACAAACGGCTTGATCCGCTGGATGCTGCTCCACGGGGTCCATCCCATGACCTCTGCTTCTCCGCCGGTCGGCAAGAGCTGGCCGGTGAGAATCTTGATCGCCGTCGTCTTGCCAGCGCCGTTGGGACCCAGGAACCCGAAGAACTCTCCTTCTCCCACCTCAAAGCTGACCCCCCGGAGCGCCCATTTCTCTTTGTACGACTTCTTGAGATCAACTACCCGGATCATCGTCTCACCTCACCCTGCTCCGTCCTTCCCGCCCGCTGTTTCACGCTTTGCCGTTCGAATCTTCGCCGTTCGAGGCCGCCGTGAGCTCTCCCCCTGGAAATGCTCCGGCAAGCCAAAGGTGCAGAAGGAGAGATCGCCTCTACCGAGAAATTCACACTTCAAGTTTTCTGGCTCCGGACCGGCCGAGCGGGGAGGGGGGCCCATCCTTGTGCGGCACCAAGGCCGCACACATCGCCCGCGTCCTCGTCATCGCCGCGGATCAACCTTCCTCCGTCCCGTTCGAGAGGCGTCCGCCTTCGCCCTTGCCCGGTGCGCGGGGCGGGGCGAGGACCGCCCGCAGGCAGCCCGCCGGTCGCCTGCGGAAAGTGCCAGCGCTTTCCCCGGGGAGCCAAGTTCATTTCTACATCATCAAAAGGAGCGGAGTCCACGTTGTCACAAGTTCGAAGACGCAGCTGGTTGTTGCTGGCCGCCCTGGCGCTGTTGGTCTTTTCGCTCGGCGCGCAGGCGGCTCCTCTCAAGGTGGGCATCACGCAGATCGTCGAGCATCCCTCGCTTGACCAAGCCCGCCAAGGCTTTATCGACCGCATGAGCGAGCTGGGCTATGCCGAAGGCGTCGATGTGGTCTACGACATCCAGAGCGCTCAAGGCGACCTCGCCACCGCTCAGACGATCGCGCGCAAGTTCCAGTCGGACGGCGTCGATCTGATCCTCGCCATCGCGACGCCGACCGCCCAGGCCGCGGCGCATCTGATCAAGGACATCCCGATCTTGATCACCGCGGTGACCGATCCAGTCGCCGCCGACCTGGTGCAGAGCATCGAGCGGCCGGGGACCAACGTCACCGGCACCTCGGACCTGACCCCCGTCAGGGCACAGCTTGAGCTTCTCAAGGAGATCGTGCCCAACGCCACCCGCGTCGGCATCGTCTACAACGCGGGCGAGGTGAACTCCGTCGTCCAAGTGGAGCTGGCCCGGTCGGCCGCGTCCCAGCTTGGCCTCACCATCGTCGAGGCGACGGCGGCCAACTCCTCCGAAGTGCTGCAGGCGGCCCAGTCGCTCCAAGGGCGCGTTGATGCCATCTACGTCCCGACGGACAACACCGTCGTCTCGGCGCTCGAGTCGGTCATCCTCGTGGCCGAGCGCGCCAAGCTCCCACTCATCGCCGGCGAGGCGGACAGCGTCGCCAAGGGGGCTTTGGCCACCATCGGCATCGACTACTACAAGCTCGGCCGGCAGACGGCGGACATCGCCCATCGAGTCCTCCAAGGCGAGGATCCGGCCGAGATTCCCATCGAGTACCTCAGCGAGCAGAACATCGTGATCAACCTGGGCGCTGCAAGCCGCATGAACGTCCAGCTCCCCTTGTCCGTCTTGGCCAAGGCGGTACAGGTGTTTGAAAACTAGAGCCTGGAGTGTCGCGCCGTCGGGGGTGGAAGGCCTAGCCGGCCTTCCACTCCTTTTTTGAGCACGCCGGACCCTATCGGAAGGATGTACCACTTTGAGCTGGTATGCACTGGCTGGATCGATCGAGCAAGGGCTAGCCTACGGGGTGCTCGCCCTAGGAGTTTACATCACATTTCGCGTCCTGCAATTCGCCGATCTTACCGTCGACGGAAGCTTTCCCCTAGGCGCCGCCGTCGCCGCGACGTTGATCGTGGGCGGCACATCGCCCATCGCCGCCATCGGAGTCGCGTTTGCAGCGGGGGTGATCGCCGGCGCGATCACCGGCATCATGCACACGAAGATGCGGATCGCGGGCCTCCTTGCGAGCATCCTGACCATGACGGCGCTCTACTCGGTCAACCTGCGCATCATGGGCCGGCCCAACATCCCGCTCCTGCGCCAGCCCACCTTCTTCACCCTGCTGAGCGGCTGGGGCTTTGACCACCCCCTTCAGGCGCTCATCGTCTTCGGCGCACTGGCGCTCCTCGTCAAGCTGGGCATCGATTGGTTCTTGGGCACGCAGATCGGCCTTGCCATCCGCGCGACCGGCGACAACCCCGCCATGATCCGAAGCCTCGGCGTCAACACGGACCACATGATCGTCCTGGGCCTCGCCTTCTCTAACGGCCTTGTGGCGTTAGCCGGAGCGATGGTCGCCCAGTATCAGGGATACGCCGACGTCGGCATGGGGCTTGGCACCATCATCACCGGGCTGGCTTCGGTCATCCTGGGCAACGCTCTGATCAAGCCGTCGACGGTCTTTCGCGGGACGCTCGGCGCGCTCCTGGGCTCCGTCCTCTATCGCCTTGCGATCTACTTCGCTCTGGGCGCCGGGTTTGCCCCGACAGATCTGCGGATCGTCACCGCGGTCATCGTCGTCCTCGCCCTCGCCGGACCGGCGCTTAAAGAGAGGCTCGCAAGTCGCAAGGCCCCGACGGACGAGGAGCTGGACGCCATCGCCCAGGCCTCCCGCGCCGTCCCTGTCTCCACCCGCGTCGAGCGTGTCGGAAAGGAAGGTATGTGAGCCGTGCTGGTGCTCGAGAGGCTGACCAAGACCTTTCCCNTCGGTGGGGGAAGCATCAAGATCGCCGTCGACCGGGTGGACCTTTCNATCGAAACGGGCCAATTTGTCACTGTGATCGGCAGCAACGGCGCCGGTAAATCGACCCTGCTCAACTTGATCGCCGGCCGGCACCTGCCCGATCGCGGCCGGATCATCCTCGACGGGACGGATATCACCAAGTGGAGCGAGCACCGCCGGGCGAACCAAATCGGCCGCGTCTTTCAAGACCCGCTCCAAGGGACCGCCGCCTCCATGACCATCGAGGAGAACTTGAGTATGGCGGAGCTGAGGGGAAAGCGCCGCACCCTGGGACGGGGCGTCACCGCGAGCGCCAGGGCCCGCTACCGCGAGCTTCTCGCCCCGCTGGGGCTTGGCCTTGAGAACCGGCTGCAGAGCGAGGTGCGGCTTCTTTCGGGCGGCCAGCGCCAGTCGCTGTCGCTGATCATGGCGACCATGACCCGCCCTTCGCTGCTCCTATTGGACGAGCACACGGCGGCGCTCGACCCCAAGACGGCCCAGCAAGTCCTGGAGCTGACGACAAAGATCGTCGCCGAGTACCGGCTGACCACGCTGATGGTGACGCACAACTTAGAGCACGCTCTCCGCATCGGGGATCGAACCATCATGATGCACGAGGGCCGCATCGTCCTGGACCTTTCGGGGCCCGAACGCACCAGCATGACGGTCGCCGACCTGTTGCAGGAGTTCAGCCGTGTCCGCGGCACGGAGCTGGTCGACGATCGCCTGCTCCTCGTCTAGGACTGCGCGCGACCCGAGCCTTCCCTGAACCTGCACCTGATCCCGGCCTAGGCTTGCTCGTGGTCTAGGCCGCGTTCGTTTCGGCCGGGCCTCATGCCGGGCCTCGTCTTAAGCCATAAGCCCACCGGAACCGTCGCCCAAACTTCCGGGTCGGCGCCGCCGCCCCCGGCGCTCGGCCATGTGGAGGGCGACCTGCCTCGGCTAGATCACCTGGAAGATCAAGCACTTTAGGTAAGCCGTCTCGGGCACACCGGCGAGGACCGGGTGATCTTGCGCCTGCCCCCGGATCTCGACGACGCGCAAGTGCCTGCGGGCGTCGGCCGCCGCCTCCAGCACCACTTCGTAAAACTCGGCCACCGGCATGTGGTGCGAACAGGAACAGGTGACGAGGAACCCGCCCGGTTCAAGGAGCTTCAGCCCGCGGAGGTTGACCTCTTTGTAACCCCTTCTTGCCGCTTCCACGTGGGCTTTGCCCTTGGCAAAGGCGGGCGGATCGAGGATGACGCAATCGAATCGCTCGCCCCGACGCTCAAGCTCCCTCAAGTAGTCAAAGGCATTGGCTACCTCGAAATGAGCCCGAGGCCCGTAGCCGTTTCGCTGCGCGTTGCGCCGGGCGATGGCGATCGCTTGCTCCGAGCTGTCGACGGCCAGCACTTCTTTCGCCCCGTAGTGCAGGGCGTGGACAGCAAAGGCCCCGATGTGGCAAAAGACGTCGAGGACACGGGCTCCCCCGACCAGCGGCGCAAGGCGGGTCCGATTCTCCTTTTGGTCGAGGAAGTACCCGGTCTTCTGACCCCCGGTCACGTCGATCTCAAAGAGAAGGCCATTTTCGACGATGGTCATGGGCTGCGGCGGGAGCGTCCCCCAAAGAAGCCCGGCTCTGGGCTCAAGCCCTTCGAGCCGGCGGCTCGCCACGTCGCTTCGCTCGTAGATCGCCGCTGGCCGCGCCACGTCCACCAGCGCGGCGACGATCTCGTCCCGGCGCGCCTCCATCCCCAAAGTGAGAAATTGCGCGACCAGGACGTCCTCGTAGCGGTCGACGATGAGCCCCGGAAGCAGATCGCCCTCTGAGTAGACCAGGCGGTACGAGGTGGCTTCCGGGTAAAACCTCGCCCGCCACGCCCGGGCGCTCTCAATCCGCTCAGCGAAAAACGCCCCGTCCACCGGCCGGTTCTCCCGGGTAAGCAACCGGATGGCGATCTGCGAGTGCGGGTTGTAGTAACCCCGGCCGACGAACTCCCCGCGAGCGGTGTAGACGTCGACCAGGCCTCCAGGAGGCGGGTCGCCGTCGAGGCGTTCGATGTTTCCCCGGTAGATCCAAAGGTGCCCGTCGAGGATGCGCCGTTCATGCTTGGGTTTCAGCGTTGCCCTGGCCATCGGTCGGTCCTTTCACAAGAGCGCAGCGCCCGCCCGCCCACGTCCTTCAAGGCCGCGGCGGGGGCGCGCGCCGGTTTCCCGTAGGGCTTCATTCTACGGGAAGCGCTCGCCCCCCTATCGCTACTGCGCCGTATAGCCCCCGTCGACCAGGTGGTAGCTTCCCGTGATGAACGACGCTTCATCGCTGCTCAAAAAGGCGACCAGCTCCGCCACCTCTTGGGCGGTGCCCATTCGCCCCATGGGATGCAGGCGCGTGATGCGCTCGCGCGTCGCTTGATCCATGTGAGATAGGAGCGGAGTGTCGATGTACGCCGGCCCTACCGAATTGACGCGGATCCCTTGTTGGGCGTACTCCAGCGCCGCGGTCTTGGTAAGACCGACGACGCCGTGCTTGGCGGCGACGTACGCCGGGGCGTCCGCTGTGCCGACGGCGCCCAGGATCGACGAGACGTTGACGATGGCCCCGCCGCCTCCTTGGAGCATCGCCGGGATCTCGTAGCGCATGCAGTAGAAGACGCCGTTCAGGTTGACGTCGATCACCCGCCGCCACCCGGTGACGGAGTAGGCGCCCGTCGGGTTGGATTCACCCCCGATGCCGGCGTTGTTGACGGCTACGTCCAGGCGGCCAAAGGCCTCGACGGCCCGCGCCACCATCGCTTCCACGGACTGGGGATCGCTCACGTCGACGGTGACGAAAATCGCTTCGGTGCCCTGCTCTTTCAGCCTGGCGACGACGTTCGCGCCGAGCTCGGCGTTGACGTCAGCGACCACCACCCGGGCGCCACGGCGGGCGAAGGTAAAGACACACGCTTCCCCGATCCCTGAGGCTCCTCCGGTGACCAAAGCCACCTTTCCCGCAAACGATGCGCTCATGGACCTCTCCCCGGATTAAGAGTAAGGGAGCCTGCGCTCTCTTAGAGCGGGCCCCCTGGTACTCTTCCCATTCTGAGGTCGTCGCAACGCGCCTCCCGCGCTCAAGCGAACGTTCTATCGATGCCATGGGAAAGGACAAGGAAGCAGAGCGCTAGACGCCGATGCGCCGGCGCACGAGGCCGAGAAGGCCCGTAAAGCCCAGGAGGGTGAGCAAAACCAGCGTGCTCAGGGCGGCGCTCTGCGTCGTATAGCCTCCCTGCTCAAGGCCAAAGATCAGCCATCCCAGGGTCTCGGTGCCGGAGCCGGCAAGCAGAGCGGAGAGCGTGAGCTCCACCAAAGCCTGCAAGAAAACGAGGAGAGCCGCCACTCCCAAAGACGGTGCGATGAGCGGCGCCAGAACGTAGAGAAACGATTGCCAAAAGCTCGCGCCGTCCACCTTGGCCGCTTCTTCGATGCTGGGATCCACCTGCTCCCAGCCCGCCGAAACGGGCTGGAGCGCAAGGGCAAGAAACCGCCCAAGGTATGCGACGAAGAGAATACCGAGGGTGCCGTAAATCCTCATCCCCGGGACCGGCGGCGAGATCCAGACCAGGATGAGCGAGAGCGCGAAGACAACGCCCGGCAGCGCGTAGGGCAAGTTGACTAAGGCCTCAAGCCAGCGCGCCTTGGCCCGCGAGACGGTGTAGCCTGCAACCGCCGCCATCAGCGAGCAGACCACCGCCGCCCCGATCGAAAGGATCAGGCTGTTGCGGGCGGCGACGCGGACGCGGTCGAGCTCAAACAAGACGAAGCGAAAATGGTCGAGGGTGAGGTTCTCCCACGTGAGCGGGAGTCCATACGCCCTGATCAGGCCCGTGACGGCTACCGAAAAGAGCGGCCCGCCGACGCAGAGGATGATCAGAGCCAAAAGGAACCCGGCCACCGGCGCTTGCCAGCGCCCGAGCCGGTACACCATCCCCCGCTCGCCGGCGTCCCCCGGCGAGCTTTGCTCTCCCTTCCCAGCGATCCGCGACTGGATGAAGAGTACGGCGAGGACGGGCAGCCCAAACAGAAGGCCGAGCGACGCGCTCCTCGCAAACGAGGTGGTCGAAAGCGACGCGACCTGGCGGTAGATCAGCGTCGGCAAAGTGCTGTACTGCGCAGGGATCCCAAGGAGCGCCGGGATGCCAAAATTTCCCAAGGCGCCGAGCAACGCCAGAATGGCGGCCGCCATGACGTGCGGCCGGATCAGCGGCAAGATGATGTGGCGCCACACTTGCCATGCGGACGCTCCTTCGCACATGGCCGCCTCCTCGACGCTGCGCGGGATGCGCATGAGGCCGGCGCTGATAGTGAGGTACGCAACGGGAAGCGAAAAGAACGAAAGGAGTGCGATGATACCGCCCGGGCCGTAGAGCGTCCAGAGCGGCCCGACCAGGTCGAAGAGGGCGCGAATCGCCCGTTGCAGGTATCCCACCGGACCGGCCCACTGCTGCCAAGAGATGGCGAGGATGTGAGGCGGGATCACGAGCGGAGCGAGGACCGCAAGGCGCACCAGGGCGCGCCCTCGCAGGTCGGTCTTGACGGTCAAGGCCGCAACGGGAATCGCCAAGAGCACGGCGACGATCGTCGAGACGCCCGAAGTGAAAAGGCTGTTGACCAGCGCGGTCCGCACCTGCCGGCTTTCAAGGGCCCACATGAGGTGCTCCAGCGTAAAGCGGCCGCCGGAGAGCACCGAGCGCTGCGCCAGTTTGAGCAACGGGTACAGGTTGATAAGAAAGAGCAGGGCGCCGACAAGGAGAAACCACGAGACGCCGACCCGCCCCCTCGGCCGGGTCGGCGCGCCCCACAACGCGCCGGTCGCCTGCCGGCTCTTTGACGTCTTCGCGGCAGTGGCATGCACGCGGGCATCACCGTGATCCTGTTGTTACGGGCTGCCCGACCCAAAGGCGGCTCGCAAAAGGCGCGAGCTCGACCTTCCCGCGCTTTGGCCAGCCGGAGCGCCGCCTCGTGGACGGCCGCCCAAAGGCGCGCTCATTCCCCAAACAGCTGGTTAAAGCGCTCCTTGTCCGCCTCGCGCTGCTCGACCAAAAGCGCGGTGTCGACCGAGAGCGTCTTGATCGCATCGAGGGACGGAAATCCGGCGGGAGGCGCCACGTCTTTGCGAAGAGGCATGTACCCCATCTCGGCCGCCAGCGCCTGGCCCTCTTTCGACAGGAGGAAGTCGACGAAGGCCTGCGCCGCCTCGAGATTGCGCGTCCCCTTGACGATGCCGACCGGCTCGGTGATCACCGGCACGCCCTCTTTGGGGTAGACGATGTCGATGGGAGAGCCCTCTTGCTTGGCCCGGATGGCCAAGTACTCTACAATTATACCATAAGGTCGCTCGCCGCTGGCCACGGCGCGCAACACCGCCCCGTTCCCTTGTGTCATCAGCACCCGCCCCCGCCGCATGGCCTCGTACCACTCCCAACCGATGCCCGGCGTACGGGTGAAGACGCCGAGGTTATACGCGGCCGCTCCCGAGTAGTTGGGGTCGGGCATCGCCACCTGGCCGGCCCGCAGCGTGGTGAGGGCGCTCCAACTGTCCACAGGCCGCGCCAGCGCGCTGTTATAGGCGATGACGGTCGCCATGATCTTGGTCCCGTAGTACGTGTAATCCCGGTCGTAGTAGAGCGGGTCGATGTCCCCCGCATACGGCGAGCGATAGGATGCGAGCAAGCCGCGAGCCTTCAAGATCTCGAAGGTCGGTGCGTCGGCGACGAGTAAGACGTCGGCCTGAGGCACGCCCGCCTCGGCCTCGAGGAGAAAGCGGCTCACCACTTCCTCCGTGCCCGACCGAAAGATGACCACCTCCACCTCGGGGTAGAGCGTCCGAAAGGCGGCGGCTGTCTTTTGCGCGTCGGCGTCGGGCTGAGACGTGTAGAGCCGCAACTGACCCTTGGGCGCGGCCCATGCCGGGCCAGCCACGAGGATCAAGGATGAAAGGGCCAAAGAGACGATGAGGAGCAAAAGAGCGTAACGGCGTGGCAACGCACATCTTCCCCCTTAGGTCCATCGATCCAGGAGCTTATTCGCCGGCGACCCCGCGCCCGCCTTTCGCCCTCTCGTTCCACTTTCGTCGCAACTGATCGCGGCTCGTGCGTTTTTTTCCCCGAGCGTGAAACTTTTCCACGAGTGCGGGTGTACTTCCAAGTAGAGAGGCGAGGGAGGAGGAGCGACGCTGCACACGGACGACGAGATCATACGCCTCTGCCAGCAAGGGCGACAAGAGGGCTTCTCCCAGCTTCTCCAAGCGTATCAGGGCCGAGTGTATCGCCGGGCGTACAGCTTTCTCAGGAACAGGGACGATGCCCTCGAGGTGACGCAAGACGTCTTCCTTCGCGTCTTGCCCGCCATCAGCCGCTTCCGGACGGGCAGTCCCCTGTGGCCGTGGCTGCGCCGGATCACCACCAACATCTGCCTCAACCGGCTGCGGGCCGAGGCCCGGCGCCCCGAGACGTTGCCATGGGAACATGCCGTGGAGGAGCTGAGGTCGCCCGAGGCGTGCGACCCCGAAGCCGCGGCCGAACTGGCCTGGGACCGGGATGCCTTAGACCGGGCGCTCGCCAGGCTTCCCGCCGTCCAGCGGATCGCCGTCGTGCTGCGGCACGAAGAGGAGCTGGCATACGAAGAGATCGCCGAGGTCATGAAGCTTCCCCTCGGCACGGTGAAGACGCACCTTTTCCGGGCTCGACGAGCACTCAGGGAAGCGCTGCGAAACGAGGTGGTTCCATGAACCAACCGGCGCACCCCGATCGGCAAGATCACAGGCGGGTATGCGGCGACCACGGGCTGCTCCAACAGTACGCCGAAGGCACCCTAAACCCCGCCGAAACCCGAACCCTCAAGGAGCACCTTGCGGCGTGTACCGCATGCCGGAGCGCGGTGAGCGATTACAAACAGATCATGTGGGACCTCTCTCACCCGCCCGAGGTGGAGCTCCCCGCCGAGTTGGAGGGTTCGTACCAGACCTTGATGGCGGAATGGAGGAAGGAGCAGGCGAGCGCAAAGCGCGCCCGGTCCCGGTCCTTCATCCCAGCATGGGCCTCCCAAAGCGTCTCGTGGACACGCTACCTCCCTACGACCCAGGTGCTCAAAGCCCTCGCCGTGCGGGTGCGCGACCCGCAATGGCCGGGATCCCTCTTGGGCCGGGTGCTTCGTCGGGGAGGTGAGCGCTGATCGCGGTGATATCGTGGCTCGCTGGGGCTTTCGCCGCCGTCCTGCTCTGCTTCGCCGGCCTTGGAGCGCTGCTTTTGATGCTCTTGGCGCTGTCTCCGGTGCACCTCCACGGCTCCGTGGGCTCGCTTCGCATCGACGAGGAGACGCCGTTTGACTGGAAAGCCGTGGCGCTCCGAGCACGGGCCAGGCTCCTCTTGGGAGCGCTCAAGATTGCGGTAGAGGCGCAAGGCGGCGTGACGCAGGGCACTTGGAGCGTGCTGGGGATCTCCCGGCCGTTCCGCCCAAACGGTAGACCTCATTCGGGCAGGCCGCCCAAACCGGAAAGGCCGCTAGCGCACGGCGAGCAGGACGGGCACGACAGCGAAAGGACTCCAGTCCGCGGCCGACGACACGGCGCAGGCGGCGCTCGGGATATGTCGAGCTACCGGGAGAGGAAAAGCAAGCCAACCGGTCCAGCTGGCGATCCCAAGCGGCACCGGGGCGGCGAAGGCGGGAAGGGCCGAGCCGGCAGAAGCCGGGGGATACCCCTGGACGCGGAGGCGCTGCGCCGCCTCTGGCCTGAAGCCCGGTGGCTTTTGGGCGAAGCGAAGCGGCGGCTTTCGCTCTCGGCGAAAGGTTCCCTGGTCTACGGCTTTCCCGACCCCTTTGCTACGGGAATGACCCACGGCTGGCTC
>NICF_comb_assmDRAFT_10000745_pt1 | contig 27570 bp, 28 predicted proteins | sample NewIslPassag4_SG_FD_11279 | JGI IMG/M metagenome (IMG submission 11279) | reverse complement strand
GGGGCGACCACGCCTGCATACTCCCAGGAGGACCCGGCCAGCCCGCCGGCAAGCCAGTAGACGATCCCGCGCAGGTTCTCGTCGTTCGGAACCAGCGCAAGGACGGTGGAAATGACGGCGCTCAGGAATGCGCTGACTGCGACGCCCGCGAGGAGGAGCGTCGCCATCGAGAGTCGCCCGCCCACTACCGCGATGCCGTATACCACGAACGTGGCGGCCACCGCACCCGCGAACGCCATCCCGGGCAGCAGCCATGGAGCGGACACATTCAACCCGAACGCCAGCGCGATGACCGCCCCGGTTGCCGCACCCGACGACACGCCGATGATGCCCGGGTCGGCCATCGGGTTGCGGAAGAGCGCCTGCATCGTCGCCCCCGAGACCGCGAGCGCCATCCCGACCAGCGCCGCGGTCGCGACACGCGGCAGCCGCAGCTGTTCGATGACAAGTTGTTCCGTTCGCGTGGGCGAACCCACGTCGACGCCCACATGCCCGAGCAGCACACCCGCCACGTTCGAAAGCGGGATGTTGTACGGCCCCACCGACGTCGAAACGAGCGCCGCGAACACCAGGATGGTCAGGAGGACTGCCGTCGTTACGACAAGGCGCGCGACGAGGCCGCGCCGCTTTAGCGCGGGCACAGCGGTTACCCGTGGCAAGCTGCTCGTGGGCGATGCGGCGTCCTGGGCCATCCCTCGTTCCTCCCGGCCCGGGTTCGAACCCGGAGCCTCCACGCGAGGAACGAGGAGCGATACGTGGGCCGCTGCCGTGTGGGTGGAACGCGAGGCGAAACGAAGCGGACGACGAGCGGCCACCACGTCTCGCCCGCGGACCGGAGCCTGTTTGCGAAGCAAACAGCAGCCCCTCCGCGGAGGGAGGGGCTGCGAATTCACATGGTTGGCTGCGCCGTCCACGTGTCCACTACCCGTATCCCCGCGGGCTAGACACCAGCGCACTGTCGGCGGCCTGGCTTACCGGCTCATCGGCCGGATCACAGTTGCGGGACAGCGCCGGATTCTCACCGGCTTCGCGACACTACGCCGTTCGGTCGGGAACTCTACCACGCCCCAAACCGCTCGTCAACGAGCCGCACCGGCCCACCGTCCCCCGGGCAGCGCCACGGTTCGGCCAACGTCCCGCCCTCCGCCGCAGTTCACCGGCGGGGCCCCGGGCCGGCAGGGGGCTTGCGGGGACGGCACAGTGATCCTGGTGGTTGCTCGGCCGACGGTGCCCACATCCCCGATGCAGGCGCTGCCGCCCTGCCGGTACATGATGGCCGCCGCCTTGAACTCCGGTTCTTCGGCGCCATCTTCCCCCATCCCATGGCCTCGACGAGCAGTCCCGGAATGCCCTGGCTCGTCCCCTCGACAGTGACGCGGCCGAAGACGGCCGGCTGCATGTCCTGCACGGTTCGTGTCCTGTCGCTCGGGGGGCGCTTCCGGGCGTCATTGATTTGGGGGCGAGAGCGGAGCGTATCTACCGCGATTTCAGGCTGTCAAGTTCCCGCCGCCGAGCAATTTTCGGAGCTGCTAGCGGTTTCGCTCGCCCGCACCAATGTGCTCTGCCCGACACCGAGAACCACGCTTGAACAGCGCAACGATGTCGCGCCGTTTCCGCCCTGCGGCCAGCGATCGTTCTCGCCCGCCCCGGTATACTCGAAGGGAAGCGCCCGTAGCTCAGCGGATAGAGCGTCGGTCTTCGGAACCGCAGGTCGGGGGTTCGAATCCCTCCGGGCGCGCCACGCTGCTCCCCATTCGCTACTCCGCTGGCAGCGTAAAGCGAATGGTCGTCCCCTCGCCGGGCGTGCTCTCCGCCGCGATCGCACCGCCGTGCGCCTCGACCAGCCGCCGGGCGATCGCCAGCCCGAGCCCGCTCCCCGTCGAATCCGGCGATTTCCGATAGCGTTCGAAGATGTACGGGAGCACATCAGGCGGGATGCCGGTACCCGTATCGCGCACGCTCACCTCGAAGCCGTTCCCCGCGCGCTCGAGCCGAACCTCGATGCTCCCTCCGGACTCCGTGTGCCGCAGTGCGTTCGAAAGCAGGTTCTCGAGCACCTGCCGAACTCGCGCCGCATCGACCGTGACGATGGGGTCGACGCTCGCGTGCGCGGTGAGTTCGATCCCGCGGGTCCGGGCCTGAACGGCGAATGACGCGAGCACGTCCTCGATGAGCTCTGCCAGGTCGACCGGCTCCTTGAAGAGCCGCAACATGCCGGCCTCGGCCGACGACAGCGTGTGCAGGTCGTCGATGAGCCTCGCGATGACGTCCACCTCCTCGAGCACCGGCCCGAGGTGCGCCTCGTCAGCCGGGTACACGCCGTCGAGGACGCCTTCGATGTTGCCGCGGATGATGGCCAGCGGGGTGCGAACCTCGTGCGCGATGTCCGCGACCAGGTTGCGGCGCTGCTCCTCGCCCGATTCGAGCCGCGCCGCCATCGTGTTCACCGCCGTGCCCAGCGCGCGAATCTCCGCCGGCCCGTCGATCTCCACCCGCGCGGAATAACCCCCCCCCGCGAGCCGGTGCACCGTCTCCATCACGTCGACCAGCGGTTCGGCGAACCGGCGGGTAACGCGGCTCGCAACGAAGAGCAGCACGCCCACCCAGAACGCCACGAAGAACGGGACAAACGGTGGGGGCCCGTGCCCACGTCCTCCCGCCCAAAGGAACGACGAGAGGATGCTCAGCGTGACGCCGATGGCAAAGAGGAAGAACAGCGCGAGCCCTACCCGCCGGATCAGCCGCTGCGCGAACGGAGGCCGGGGCACCGGCGGCCACGGCTCGTTCTCAGGCCACCAGGGAGGACGCTGCCGCGCATCCTCCCGCCGTGCCGTCATCGCTCCTCCCGGAACTGGTCAGTAAACCGGTAACCGACGCCGTACACCGTCTGGATGTACACCGGCCGCGAGGGCTCGGGCTCGATCTTCCGCCGGATGTTCTTGATGTGCCCGTCGATGGCCCGTTCGTACGACTCGAACGCGACGCCGCGGATGGCGTCGAGGAGCTGGCCGCGGGTGAACACGCGCCCCGGTTCGCTGGCCAGCAGCGACAGCAATTGCATCTCGGTCGCGGTCAGGTCGACCACCTTGCCCCGAACCGTGACCCGCAACCGCCGCGTGTCGATCTCCACGTCGGCCGCCCGGATGACGTCCGACGGCGTGGCGCTGCGTTCGGCGCGCCGGAAAATGGCGCGAACCCGGGCGACGAGCTCCTTCGGGCTGAAGGGCTTAACGACATAATCATCAGCGCCGAGTTCGAGCCCCACGATCCGGTCGGTTTCGTCACCGCGCGCCGTCAGGATGATGATCGGGACCTCGGAGTATTTGCGGATGTCGCGAATCACGTCGAGCCCGTCCCGCTTCGGCAGCCCCAGGTCGAGCACGATGAGGTCCGGCGACTCGGAGCGGGCCTGCCGAAGGGCGGCCTCGCCGTCCGAGGCAAGGATGGTGTTGAACCCGGCCGCGCGCAGGTAGTCGGCGACCAGTGTCGCAATCCGGGCTTCGTCTTCCACTACGAGAACGGTTCGCATTGCGGCCTCGAAGGGAGCGGGGCCTGCCCGCTCCCTCGATGGTATCTCCTAGCCCTCGCGGTGCGCTTCACGGTGCCACTCGTCGAACTCGGTGCGCCCGCCCGGGTAGTGGTAGTGGTGCCGCGTCGCGATGATCGAACCAACGATCAGCACGCCGCCGAGGAGCACCAGCGGGAACACCGGGAAGAACGCGCCGCGCGGGAAGCCGCGGTCCGGCTCCACCACGACGACGTTGCGGCCGTCGATCTCCTGCCCGCTGCTGTCGACCACGCGATACTCCACCGTGCGGTCATCGTCGAACCCGCGGGCGATGCCCGCGGCGATGCCGCCCAGCACGGCGATGACCACGATCGCGACGCCAATCCGAAACACCCAGTTGCGTGTCATCGAAGACCTCCTTTGGGGGATGAGGTCATCGTCGCAACCGAATGTGTAGCCACGATGCGGAACCCGGGCAGGGATCTCGCGGAACCTGCGTGGAAAAATGCGGTGAACCCGGCTTCCTCCGAACACGCCAAAACGGGCGTCCCGCGCGGGGACGCCCGTTCGTTGCGGTAGCCGGGACGGGCTACGCGATCGCGGCCTTCGCCTGCTCCGCGAGCTTCGCGAACGCGTCAGGCCGGGTGACCGCGAGGTCCGCGAGCGCCTTCCGGTCCAGTTCGATGCCGGCGGCGCGGAGCCCCTGGATCAGGCGGCTGTAGCTCAGGCCATTCAGCCGGGCAGCCGCGTTGATGCGGACGATCCACAGCCTGCGGAAGTCACCCTTGCGCTGCCGCCGGTCAATGTAGTTGTACCGGAGGGCATGCAGCATGCTCTCGTTCGCACGCCGGAAGAGGCGATGCCGCTGGCCGCGGTGCCCCTTCGTAAGTTGCAGAACTCGCTTGTGGCGGCGGTGCGCAACAACGCCGCGCTTGACTCGGCTCATCGAATTCGCTCCTGTCGGCTACTAGGCCTGGCCGGCCAGCAGCTGACGAATCTTTTTCTGGTTCGGCTTCGCCACTTCAACTGTGCGGCTGAACAGCACGTTGACGGGCCCGCGCTTCTTGCGGCGGAAGTTATTGCGGCGACCGTACATCCGCATGATCTTCCCTCCGCCCGTTACGCGAAAGCGCGCGGCGCTCGACTTGTGCGTCTTGAGTTTTGGCACCTTACTCTCCTGCGGTCACAGCGCGCCGTTCCTCTGCCGGTTCGGCTTCGCTGTCCTCCGTCTCCTCGTCCTCGTCCTCGCCGATGTCTGCGGCAGCGGCGAGCAACGCTTCCTTGTCTTCTTCTTCCTCGGCATCCTGCGAACCGGCTGCAGCCTGGGCCGCAGCGGCTTTCTGCAGAGCCGCAATCTTCTTTTTATCAGGCGCGAGGATCATGGTCATGTGCCGCCCTTCAAGCAGGGCAGGCCGCTCCACAATCGCGATCTCCCCAACGCCCTTCAGGACCCGGTCGAGCAGGTTCTTGCCGATCTGTGGGTGCGTGATCTCCCGTCCCCGGAACATCACGGTCACCTTCACCTTATCGCCCTGCTTCAGCAGCTTCGCCGCCGTGCGGGTCTTGAAGTCGATGTCGTGGTCATCGATCTTCGGCTTCATCCGCACTTCGCGGAGCTGCATGTTGACCTGATGCTTCTTTGCCTCCCGCTCCTTCTTGGACTGTTCGTACTTGAATCGTCCGAAGTCCATTAGCCGGGCAACGGGCGGATTCGCCTGCGCGGCTACTTCGACCAGGTCCACATTTCGTTGGCGAGCCATGGCGAGGGCTTCGGATGTCCGGACAATCCCGACCTGCCGGCCCTCTTCATCGATGAGTCGCACTTCGGGTACGCGAATGCGCTCGTTAATGCGCGGCTCGGGCGCAGCTGGCTTTGGCGGTGGCTTTGGTCGCTTCCTCAAACTTCTCCCCGTTTGAATTTCGGACGGATTCCCATAATACAGGGACACGGGTGGCCTGTATATCCGTTGTGGGGTAGGGCACGTAGTATTGCGCCATGGTCAAAGTGAATAAAGCACTCATCCTCGCGGCCGGCCTCGGCACCCGCATGCTCCCCGCCACCAAGGCCGTGCCAAAGGAAATGCTCCCCGTCGTCGACAAGCCTCTTATCCAGTACGCGGTCGAAGAGGCCGTCGATGCCGGCATCGACCACGTCATCTTCGTGATCGCCGAAGGCAAGGAGGCCATCGCCCAGCACTTCGGAAACCAGACACGCGCCGACGCGTACGTTCGCCAGAAGAACGACCCGGAACTGCTGGAAGCCGTCCAGCGGCCCGCGAACCTTGCCCGCTTTGACTACGTCATCCAGGACGAACCGAAGGGCATCGCCCATGCGGTCGCCTGTGCGCGCCACCTTCTTGAAGGCGAACCGTTCGCCCTCATCTTCCCCGACGACCTCATCCTGTCCTCGCGTTCGGTGGTCGCCCAGCTCGTCGAGGCCTACGAGCAGTGCCAGGGCAGCGTCATCGCGGTCCACAACGTCCCGCGCGAGGACATCCCGCAATACGGCATCGTCGACCCCATCGACGACGCCAACCCGGCGCGCCTCCGCCGCGTCGTCGAAAAGCCCTCCGTCGAAGAGGCCCCGTCGACCCTTGGCATCGTCGGCAGGTACATCCTGAGCCCCACGATCTTTGACCATATCGACCGCATCCCGCCCGGGAAGAACGGCGAACTCCAGATTACCGACGCGTTGATGAGCCAGATTGCGGCCGGCGAACCCGTCTGTGGGTTCCAATACGAAGGGACCCGGTACGATACGGGCAGGCCGGGCGGCTATCTCGTCGCCCAGGTTGCTGCCGCCCTTCGGCGCGAAGACCTCGCACCGGCCATCCGGGCGCGGCTTACAGAGTTGCTCAGCGAGGGGGAGCGCGCGTGAGGGTGCTGGCTATCGGCTACCCGCTGCCGAACGCAAACATCGACAACTACACGGTGCTCACGGCACCGAGCTACTTCGACTACGAAGCCGTCATCATCGACCCGGCCAGCATCACCCGCAGCGTGCAGGAGCTGCTGGAAGGCACGCGGGAGTTCGAAGCCCAGGACGGCCGCCCTGTGGTCAACGCACCGACGACTGCCTCGGCCGTCTCCGCGGCCGACCAGGTGCGCCGCCGCGCCGAAGAGACCCAGCGCCTGCTCGAAGCCGGCGGCGTGGTCATCGTCATGGCGCGCCCGAACGCCACGCAGCCCGGCCTCCTCGGGTTCGAAGGCTGTGACCGGTACAGCTGGCTGCCCGCCCCGCCCGGCATGAGCTGGGGCCCGCCGTTCCTGCGCCCCGCCGAGGGGAAGAGCCTCCGCGTGGTCGCCGACGCGCACCCGCTCTCGCACTTCCTCCGCGAGCAGCGCCCGAAGCTCCACTACCGTGCGGTCTTCGACGACCGCCAGGCGCCCGTCCGGGACGGCAAAGTGCTGGCCACCTCCAACGCGAATGTGCCCATCGCGATGGAGTTCGAGGTGCTGGCGGGCCGGGTCATCTTCATCCCGGCGCTTTCGACGGAAACCGGCAACTTCCGCGGCGAGGCGGCCCAGCAGCTCGTCGATGCGGTCGGCTTTCTCAAGCGCGACACCACGCCCGAGCGAGCCCCAACATGGGCGCGAGCCGTGCCCCTGCCGGGTCTCGAGCAGGTCGAAGCCGAGCTCGAAGAAGCCGAGGCCGAAGTCGCCGCGGCTACCGAACGCCTCCGCGAGATCAAGGAGCGCCACGACCGGCTGACCAGTCACCGCCGCCTCCTGACCGAAGACGGCCCTGCGCTCATCGCGGCTGTCGGCGAAGCGCTGGAGATGCTCGGGTTCGCGCGAGTCAGCCCCGCCGGCGACCCGCTTGAAATCGAGGCCGAAGGGCAACGCGTTCTCGTGGAGTGCGAGGGCAGCCGCGAGCAGGTGGTTGAATGGCCCTACGTTCGGCTGCAGCGCCGCCTCGAGGAACGCCTGCTGAAGCACGGCGAGCAGCTCCGCGGCCTCGTTGTCGTAAACGGCGAACGCACGAAGCCGCTCGACGAACGCGGCCAGCAATACACCGATGCCCTCCGCATCGCCTGCGAGAACTACCGCTACGGGTTGCTGACCGGGGACGTGCTCTTTGCACTCGTGCAGCGGGTGCTCGGCGGCGCCGATGAAGCTGCCATCACGGGGATGCGGCGCCGGCTGCTCGCGACTACCGGGCTCATCCCGCTCGATGTCGCACTGGGCGAAACCGAGGAACAGCCGGAATCCGGCCCGATCTTCTAGGTCTCGGCGCTGGTCGTCGCCTGGTCCTTGCGAAGCCGGCTCGGCGGCTCGAACGACGCCTCGGCGGGCACCTTGAGGATGGCCATCGATCGTGCGGTGAGGGGGTACTTGTCGCCGGGGCGGTGAAACTCGCTGCCCTCGCGCCGGTGGGGCCGCGCAGTGTCGAGCACGAACTCCCAGTTCTGTGCGGCGGGCGGCAGCTGGAACTCGATGTCGTCGGGCGACGCGTTCATCAGGATGAGCAGCGTGTCGTCGATGATCGGCCGCCCTTCTTCGTCCGTGAGGTCCGAAGCCACGCCGGCGAGTTGCATCCCGAGCGCCCTGGTTTCCGGGTCGTGCCATTCCTGGTCGGTCATCTCGCCGCCGTCGGGCACAAGCCACGAGATGTCCTTGATTCCCGTGCCACGAATCGGCCGGCCCCGGAAGTAGTTCCGCCGCCGCAGGACCGGGTGCCGCGAGCGCAGCGCGATGACGCGTTTCGTCCATTCCAGCATCTCGCGCTCGTGTTCGGTCCAGTCCCAGCGCTGCCAGGTGACTTCATTGTCCTGGCAATAGGCGTTGTTGTTCCCGCCCTGGGTGCGGCTCACTTCGTCGCCGTGCAGGAGCATCGGCACGCCCTGGGAGACGAACAGCGTCGTCAGGAAATTCCGCTGCTGCCGCGCCCGCAGTTCGTTGATCGCCGGGTCGTCAGTCGGGCCTTCGACGCCGCAATTCCAGCTGAGGTTGTGGTCCGTGCCGTCGCGGTTGTCTTCGCCGTTCGCCTCGTTGTGCTTCTCGTTGTAGGAGACCAGGTCGCGCAGGGTGAACCCGTCGTGCGCGGTGACGAAGTTGATGCTCGCATAGGGGCGCCGCCCGTTCGACGCATACAGGTCCGACGAGCCGGTGAGCCGCCAGCCGAGTTCGCCCACCTGCCCCGCGTCGCCGCGCCAGAACGACCGCACGCAATCCCGGTACTTCCCGTTCCATTCCGCCCACAGCACCGGGAAGTTCCCGACCTGGTACCCGCCTTCGCCGAGGTCCCACGGTTCGGCGATGAGCTTCACCTGCGACAGCACCGGGTCCTGGTGGATGATGTCGAAGAACGCGCTCAGCCGGTCGACTTCGTGCAGTTCGCGCGCCAGCGTGGATGCGAGGTCGAACCGGAACCCGTCCACGTGCATCTCGAGCACCCAGTACCGGAGGCTGTCCATGATCATCTGGATGACCCGGGGGTGCAGCATGTTCAGCGTGTTCCCGGTGCCCGTGTAGTCCATGTAGAACCGGCCATCGCCCGTGAGCCGGTAGTACGACAGGTTGTCGATGCCGCGGAACGCGAGCGTCGGCCCCAGGTGGTTCCCCTCGGCCGTGTGGTTGTAGACCACGTCGAGGATCACCTCGAACCCCTCGCGGTGTAGCGTCTTCACCATCGTCTTGAACTCGTTCACCGGGCCGGCAGGACTCTTATCCGACGAGTACCGGGGGTCGGGCGCGAAATACCCGATCGAGTTGTAGCCCCAATAGTTCACGAGCCCGCGGTCGCGCAGGTGCTTGTCGTGGATGAAGTGGTGCACCGGCATGAGCTCGATCGAGGTGACCCCGAGCTCCTTCAGGTAGCGGATGGTGCGGTGGTCAGCGAGCCCGGCGTAGGTGCCGCGAATATCGGGTGGGAGCTCCTTGTTGAGCTGGGTGAACCCCTTCACGTGGCACTCGTAGATCACGGTCTTGTGCCACGGGATACGCGGCGGCCGGTCGTCGCCCCAGGAGAACGCCGGTTCGATCACCACGCACTTCGGCATCCCGGGCGCGCTGTCGGTAGGGTCGAAGTGGAGATCGCGGTCCTCGCCCGCGTCCTGCGGGTAGCCGAACATCGCGTCCGACCACTCCACCGTGCCGTAGATAGCTTTCGCGTAGGGGTCGAGCAGCAGCTTGTGGTAGTTGAACCGAAACCCCCGCGCCGGGTCGAACGGACCATACACCCGGTAACCGTAGAGAAACCCCGGCCGCGCTTCGGGCACATACACGTGCCAGACGAAGTCCGTCTGCTCCCGCATGGGGATCGTGGCGATCTGCCGCGAGGGATCCCGCCGGTCGAAGAAGCAGAGTTCGACGCGAACGGCATGCTCCGAGAACAGCGCGAAGTTCACGCCGCTCCCGTCCCACGTTGCGCCCAGCGGGTAGGGCGACCCCGGGAGCGTGCGAAACTCGACCTGGTACTCGGCAGCCATCAGCCGCTTCTCTCGCTTCGTGAATAGTCGGGAAGAACACTGTAGGCGTTCGTGGGGGAACTCGCGAGGCGGTTCCGGTCTCGCGCGGCTTGCAGCCTCATGTCAAGCACTACGCAGGGGTCCGTGGTGGCTGCCACGTGCTGTGCACGCATGCCTGCCCGGCGTGATGCCCGTGCGATGGTTATCCCAATACAACCGAACCAGAGAATCCGCTGGAGGTGGGCTATGGCCACTTCGCCCACGTGCATCATCGCCTATACGTCCGAAGATGGACGCTACGACAGCGTCGTCGAAGCTGCGATCCAGACCGCGAGCCAGTCGCAGGCCCGCCTCATCCTCTACGACATCGATGCGGCGACGCTCTTCGCGAAGCCCACGCCGACGGAATGGTCCGGCGACACCGAGGAATCCGACTGGCCCGACCGCCTGACCGAGGAGGACCTCGAACGCGCCGGCCGCCATCCTGTTGCTCAGCAGGTTGCGCGTGCGCGCGAACTCGGCATCGACGCTTTTGGCTGGCTCCCGTCGAAGAAGGGCGCCGACGAACTTGCCGAATACGCAGACCAGCAGAACGCCGACCTCATCATGCTCCCGGCCGATATGGAAGAACCCGGCCTGTTCGATCGGCTCCGGCACGCCACCGTCCACGACGCCGTCGAACAGACCCAGCGTCCCATCGCTGTTGTGCACGAAAACGGCGACGTCGAATACCCCGAGGCCTGACCACATACCCGGGTACAAACAGAACGGGCCTCCCACCGGGAGGCCCGGTTCCTGCGCCGGGTCGGCCGCTAAGCTTTGGCGAGCTGCTTGTTCATCTCTTCGACGACCTGCTCGCGGCGTGCCGTCATCTCTTCGCCGAGCTCCTTGAGCAGGTCCTTGTCCATCTTCTTCTCGGCCTTCGGAAACATCTCGCCTTCTTCTTCTTCGATGTGATGTTTCACGCTTTCGGCCATCACCATGTACTTCGCGTCGAAGTGCACATCCGTTTCGGATGACGAGAGCATCTGCATCAGCTCTTCCATCAGCACTTCGGCGACATGGTGCTCTTCTTCCGCTTCGGCGGTGAGCTCTTCGTCCTTCGTCAGCTCGAGGTACTTCGGATAGAAGATCTCTTCTTCGATCTTCGCGTGGGCCTGGAGTTCGATCAGTGTCTGGCGGGCGATATCGAGCTTCTTCTTCCCGCTCGCCTTCTCAAAGTCCGTGAAGAGCTTCTTCACGGCAGTATGGTCGTCTTTCAGCAACTTAATCGCATCTTTGGCAGCAGCCATGCATGCACCTCCGGTTCGGCGAATGCGCCGTTCCTGTGAGCATGCGGGGCAGCCAGTTGCGGAAAGACGAACGCCGATATGGGGCGGGTTACGCCGCCGTCGCAAGTCCAGCGTGCGAGGTTTCTACCCCTGGCCGTCCGGGATCTCGAGGTCGATCGTGACCGGGCAGTGGTCCGAACTGAACACCTGCGTCTCGTGGAACGCGGCCTTGAGCGATGGCAGCAGGTCCGGCGTTATCCAGATGTAATCGATGCGCCAACCGACGTTCCGCGCCCGCCGGTCGCGCCACGCGTCCCAGTACGTATAGGCGTCGCGTTCGTCGGGGTGGAGGGCCCGGAAGGTATCCACGTACCCCCGTTCGAGCAGCCGGTCGATCCACGCCCGCTCCTCGGGCAGGAAGCCGGTGCCCTTGAGCGCCTCCTCGGGCCGCGCCACGTCCATCTCCGTGTGCGCGACGTTCAGGTCGCCCATGAAAATCACGGACTTCCCGGCCGCGCGGAGACCGTCCACATGATCGAGGAACGCCTGGTAGAACGCGTGCTTGTACGGCAGCCGCACCCCCTTGTTCCCGCCGTTCGGGAAGTACGCGGTGATGAGCGTGAACCACGGGTACTCGGCCTGGATCACCCGGCCTTCGCGGTCGAACTCCTCGATGCCAATCCCGCACTGCACGGCCAGCGGCTGTGGCTTGGTGAGCAGCAGCACCCCGCTGTACCCGGCTCGTTCCGCGCAGTGCCACGTCGCCGCATAGCCGAGGTCGGTCCACGCCGAAGCGTCCACCTGGTCCTCCGTGGCCTTCACTTCCTGCATCCCGACGATGTCGGGCTTCGATGTCTCGAGCCACTTCTGCACATCGCCGGTCTTCAGCGACGCGCGCAGCCCGTTCACGTTCCAGGTCGAGATCCTGAGGGTCACCACGACTACCTTCTTACACGAACACGCGGGTCACGACCACGGCGGCAGTGCCTACCGCCGCCACCACCAGGTATTCCAGCGTCGTCGACCACTCGAGGTCGTGGTCGAGCAGGTGGTGTACGAAACCGGTCGCCAGGTAGAACCCGATGATCAGCAGCGCGCCGGCGAGCAGGCCGTCCAGCGGGAAGAAGTACAGCGCAACCCGCAGTTCGGCCAGCGAAATGCCGATCGCCAGCCCGACGAGCAGCGAACTCGGCCCGAGGAGCCGGCTTTCGCGCAGCAGCTCCATCGAGAGCGCCATGCTCACCAGTCCCACGAGCAGCCCCTCCAGCGCCAGCGGCACGTCGCTCACGAAGATGACGGTGTACAGGGCGAACGCAGTCAGGTAGGTCGCGACCGCCAGGATGAGCCGCATGGTTCCGTAGGCCCGCGACCCATAGTCGACCGTGTAGTACTCGCCCATTGCGATCAGCCCGAGGCCGAGCCCCGGGATGAGCGCCGCCAGCGGCCGCGCATACCCGTCGACGGCATGCTCGATGAACAGGCCGCCGCCGAGCACCGCCAGCCCGGGCAGGAACAGGAACACGGCGGATGCATGGGGCGCTTCGTCGCGCCAGCGGGGATTCGAACGAACGACACCGTCTACGCCAAGCGCCGCCAGCGCCGCCACCAGCCACACGATCCAGTGCTGCGTCGGGCGAATCCCGAGGTAGGCGACGAGGCCAGCGTAGGTGACGGCGGTGAGCACGACGGCGCGCGCCGCTCCGCTCGCGCCGGGCCGCACGGCTGCATTCTGGGCTGCCAGCTTATTCCTCCGCGAAGGTCGGCGTTTCCAGGCCGTAGATCTCGGCCGCGTTCCGCCACCAGAGGCGCTCCCGCTCGTCCTCCGTCAGTTCGAGCAGGTCGAACATCGCCTCGAACCGGTTGATGTGGTTGCGAATCTCGTCCATGTCGCAGTCGCTGCCCCAGACGAGCTTCTCGATGCCGAACTCGGTGCCGATTAACTTCCGCTCGATGGCGTGCCGTTCGATCGTCTCCCCGCCCGACATGTCGAAGTACACGTTGTGGCGCCAGCGCGCGACGGATGCAGCATAGTCGTAGTTGCCCTGGTTCCCCAGGTGCGCCCCGATAATCTTCAGGCGCGGGAACCGGTTTGCGATCGTGTCGAGGTGCAGCGGGCTCATGCGCGTCGCCGAGACATCGCGCGGCGGCATCCGGTCGAGCATTGCCAGCCACCGCTGGTATGCCTGGGCCGCGGCTGCGTCGCGGCGGGGGTGCGTGATCGAGTAGTCGAGCCCGCCGCCGATCACGCCCATGTGGAACAGGATGGGCATGTTCAGCTCTTCCGCCTTGGCATAGGTCGACATGTAGTCCGGCTCGTCATACGGCCGGGCCACGCCGATGAGCTTCAGCCCCCGGTAGCCCATGTCGTACAGCCGCTGCACGCCTTCGCCATCGATGACCTCGGGGTCGATGACGGCCACCGGGATGAACAGCTCGCTGTACTTCGACGCCACTTCGATCCCGCGTTCGTAGCTCGGACCGAACCGCCCGCCGATGAGGAGACACCCCTTCGTGATGCCCGCGGCCGAAGCCACTTCGGCCAGCCGGTCGACCATCGGTGCAGTGTCTTCCTCGAGGTTCTCCCAGTTCCGGGGGTAGTGAATGTGGACGTCGAAGATCTTCACGTTATAGGCACCTGCTGCGCTGCGTCATTGGCGAGTGTAACAACGGCCCCCCACAGGGACCATTTCGCCGTTCGCGAAAGGAAAACCTGCGGTAGGCTCGATGGTAATGCTCTCCCGCCCCTTCATTGCGCTCTATATCGCGGTCTTTGTGGCCACCATGGGCATCTCCATGGTAAGCCCCTTGCTCCCGGTCTACGCCGAAGAGCTCGGGGCGAACGGCATCTGGCTCGGCCTCACCTTCTCGGCGTTCGCCATCGTGCAAACCATCTGCGGCCCCATAGTGGGCCGTTTATCTGACCGGTACCCCCGCAAGCCGTTCATCATCGCGGGCCTGGTCATCTACATGATCGCGGCCCTCGGCTACCTGACGGCCACCACCTTTGTGCAGGTCATCGCCTTCCGCGCGTTCAGCGGCGTCGGCACCAGCATGATCTTCTCCGTCGCCCGGGCCTACGTCGGCGACATGACGCCGCGCGGCCACGAAGGCCGCTGGTTCGGTGTGTTCGCCACCGCCGACGTCATCGGGTTCGGCTCCGGCCCGCTGGTCGCCGGGGTCATCCGCCAGGGTATCGGTTTCGATGCCGTGTTCATCGCCATGGCGCTGATGATGGGTGCCTCCGCAGCGGTGGTCCTGTTCGCCCTGCCGCGCCGGCAGCCGGTCCGCGAACGCCACTGGTCCGACCCCGCCGAGCCGGTGCGTATCCCCTTTCGGGTGGCGCTCCAGGACCGCCTGGTGCTCGCGCTGACCATTCACATGGCCCTTATCTCGCTCTCGTTCGGCGCGTCGCTCAGCTTCCTTGGCCTGCGCCTCGAAGACGACCTCGGCGTCAGCCCAACGCTCGTCGGTCTCGCGTTCTCGACGCAGGACCTCACGGCCGGGTTCGCCCAGCCCGTGTTCGGCCGCCTCGCCGACCGCTTCGAACGGCGCCGGCTGGTCGCCTCGGGCGTTGCGGGCCTCGGGCTGATGCTCATCACGCTCGGCCTTGTGACGGTTTACCCGCTCGTTGTGGTGGTCCTGTTCATGATGGGCGCGATGAACTCGCTTGCGCAGGTCGCGGCGAACGCCATCCAGGTGGTCGCCGGCCGGCGCGTGGGCATGGGCACCGTGCTCGGGCTCGGCTCCGCCGGGAACGGCATCGGCATCGTGACAGGTTCGGTGGTCGGCGGCCTGCTCGTAAACGCGTTCGACACGCCCGCCGCGTTCTTCTTCAGCGGCACGGCCATCGCGCTCGGCGCCCCCATCTTCCTCGCGCTCACCCGTGGCGTCGCCACATCCGAGCTCGTGCTCGAGATGTCGCGCGAAGAGGAGCCCCAGCCTGTGGCGCAGGTTCGCCCCGCCGATTCCGGGACCGTGAGCGGCGGCTGCTGACGTTTGTCCCCGGACCCTGCCTCGCTGCACGATTGGCGCGTGGACGACACAACACATCCCGATACGGAGCGCCCGTTCGCTTTCGCCGAAGTCGCGGTAAACAGCGGCCAGCCCGCGCGCGTGTCGTTCACCTACGCCGTGCCCGAAGGCCTCGAGGTGTCGCCCGGGCAGGCGGTCTTCGTGCCCTTCGGCCCCCGGATCCTGCAGGGCATCGTGCTCGAACTCCACGACCGGACCGAGATTGAGGACGTTCGCCCGATCCACGCCATCGCCGACCCCGACCCCGTCCTCGACCCGGTGCACATCGCGCTGGCTCGCTGGCTGAGCTCCACGTACCTCGCGCCTCTCTGGGATTGCGTCGCCACCTGCCTCCCCGCGGGCTATGGGCAGAAAGCGGTCACGATGGTTTCGCCGGTCGATGTGCCGCCGCTCCTGCCCATCTACCCGATGGACCGCAAGATCCTGCAGTACATCGCCGAACACGGCCGGGTGCCGGTCGACCAGCTCCGGGAAGCCGTCGGGCAGGTGTCGATGCAGACGCTTCGCCGCCTGCAGGAGCACGGCCACCTCACGGTGGTGCAGGGCCTCGCCCGGCCGGCGGTGCAGGCACGCATGGAGCGCCGCGTCCGCCTCGTTGCCGATGACGCGGCAGCGAAGGCCCGCGCCGACCAACTCGAGGCGAAGTCGCAGCGGTCCATTGCCGCCCGCGTGTTGCGCCTGCTGCTCGAACGGCGCGACGTCCCGCTCTCCGAGGTCCGCGCGACCGGCGCCTCGCCCTCGCACCTCCGTTCGCTCGAAGCTGAGGGGCTCGTCGAGGAGTACCAGCAGCGCGTTGAGCGAGATCCGCTCGCCGGCTGGCGGTTCGAACCGAAACCCGACCTCGTACTCGCCCCCGCGCAGCAGGCAGCCGCCGATCGCATCTGGGCCGAGGGCGGTACGTGGCTCATTCACGGGGTTACCGGCTCGGGCAAGACCGAGGTCTACCTCGACCTCGTTCGCCGGACGCTCAACGCCGGCAAGGGCGCGATCGTCCTCGTCCCCGAAATCTCACTCACCCCGCAGGCCATCCGCCGCTACGGCGAACGCTTCGGCGACACCCTGACCGTCCTCCATTCGGGGCTCGGGCCGGGCGAGCTCTACGACCAGTGGTATCGCATCCAGCGCGGCGGCGCGCGGCTGGTCATCGGCTCGCGAAGCGCCATCTTCGCGCCCGTTCGGAACCTGGGGCTTGTGGTGCTCGATGAAGAGCATGAGTGGAGCTACAAGCAGACCGATCCGCAGCCGCGCTATCACGCCCGCGACGCTGCCCGCGAACTCTGCCGCCTGACCGGGGCCACGCTGGTGCTCGGCAGCGCCACGCCCGATGTCGTCACCTACCACCTGAGCGAGACGGGTGCGATGGGCCGGGTCGAGCTGCCCGATCGGCTGGTCCCCACGGGTGACGGCGGGGTCGCACCCGGCCTCATGCCCCACATCGAAATCGTCGACATGCGCGAGGAGCTCAAGGCCGGGAACCGCGCAGTGTTCAGCGTCCCCCTCCAGCGCGCTATCGAGCAGGCGCTCACCGACGGCGAACAGGCGATCCTCTTCGTCAATCGCCGCGGTTCGGCGCGCTTCATGCTCTGCCGCGACTGCGGGTTCCTGCCGCTCTGCCCCTCGTGCGAGGTCGCCTACAGCCTCGACCTCTCGGATTCGACGCGCGCGATGCTTCGCTGCCATCACTGCGGCCGCTCGAAGCGCCTCGAGGATCGCTGCCCGCGATGCGAGAGCGTTCGCTACCGCCCGTTCGGCGTTGGCACCCAGCGCATCGAGCAAGAGGCGAAGAAGGCGTTCCCGGGCGCCCGTGTCGCCCGCTGGGACAGCGATGTCGCGTCGCGAAAAGGCAGCCACGAAGCCATCGTCCAGGCGCTGGAGGCTGGCGAAATCGACATCCTGGTCGGCACCCAGATCCTCGCGAAGGGCCTCGACCTTCCCCAGCTGACCGTCGTCGGCGTGGTCGACGCGGACGTGGGGCTCAGCCTGCCCGACTACCACGCGCAGGAGCGAACATTCCAGCTCCTGTCGCAGGTCGCCGGTCGCGCCGGCCGCCGCGACAAACCCGGGCGCGTGTTCTTCCAGACATACGAGCCCGACGCAACGCCCATCGTCGCCGCAGCGAACCACGACTACCGCAGCTTCTACGAAGAGGAGATTGCGCACCGGCGGCGCGCGGGCTATCCGCCGTTCACCCGGCTCGTCCGGCTGGTGTACCGCCACAGGAACCGGGAGCACGGCCTGCAGGAGGCCTCCCGCGTCGCCTCCGAACTCCGCATGCGGCGCGACGCCGCCGGGCGCGGCGAACCCGATGTACTCGGCCCGCAGCCCGCGTTCATCTCGCGGGTGCGCGGCGAGTACCGCTGGCAACTTCTCCTCCGCGGCCGCCATCCCGCCGAACTTGTGGCCGATATCCGCCTCGGCCAGGGCTGGGCCATCGACGTCGACCCCGCCAGCCTTCTGTAACGCACGTCTGACGCACGCCTGCCCGCGGGTCTGTTACACGTTTGCGACTACTCCCGGGCTTGTCTGGTTCGCTCGAAGGGGCGGCCTCGCGATAATCGCGTCCGCCGCTTCGCCGGCGGGAAGGAGACACATGGTTGCCATCGTGTTCTTCGGCGCGCTCGTTCTGTTTCTGCTCTTCGCGATCGCCGTATGGGTTACGGTTAGCCTGCTCGGGCTCATCGTTACGCTTGTGGTGGCCGGGTTCGTTGGCTGGCTCGCCGATGTCGTGGTCCCCGGCGACCTGCCCTACGGGCTGTTAGGTGCGGTTGTCGCCGGGCTTCTCGGCGCCTGGCTCGGCGGATGGATCCTGGGCGACCTTGGCCCCGAAATCGGCGGCATCGCGTTGCTCCCCGCCTTCGTCGGCGCCGTCATCCTTGCTTTCGCAGCCGATCTCTTCATGAAACGCGAACCGGGCCGGAGCTAGCGCTCGGCCCGGTGTTCCATCCTGGCTCCTTCGGCGGGTGATCTAGTCCCAGCGTGCCGGCATCTCGAGGTACTCGATGTTCTCGGCGCCGACTTCGTTGACGATGCGCTCCCAGTCGGCGAGTTCCCATTCGCCGACGAACGTGATCGCGTAGCCCGTCTTTCCCGCGCGCGCCGTTCGCCCGATGCGGTGGATGTACTCCTCCGGGTTTTGCGGCACGTCGTAGTTGATGACGTGTTCGATGTCGGGGATATCGAGGCCGCGCGCCGCCACGTTCGTCGCAACCAGGAACTCCAGCTTCCCGGAGCGGAAGTCCTGCATCACCCGGTCGCGCTCCGACTGGCGCAGGTCGCCGTGAATCGCCTTCGCGCCGACGCCCGCCTCGCGAATCTGCTGGGTCAATCGGTCCACGCCGATCTTCGTGTTCCGGAAGATGAGCGACCGCCCGAGGTTGTAGTTCTCGTACAGGTGCCGCAGCGCGAAGATCTTGTCCCGCTCGGCCACCTCGCAGTACATCTGCCGCACGCCCTCGGCCGTTCGCTGTTCGGGCGCCACCGCCACGTGGCGTGCGTTCCGCATGTACCGGTAGACGAGCCGCCCGATGGTCTCCGGCATCGTCGCGCTGAAGAGCGCCGTCTGCCGCTCCTTCGGCGTCATCCGCAGGATCTTGTTGATGGCCGGCGCGAAGCCGATGTCGAGCATCTGGTCTGCTTCGTCGAGCACCGCGAACCGCACATCGCGAAGCGAAAGCGTGCCCCGGTCGAGGTGATCGATGATGCGTCCCGGCGTGCCGACTACCACCTGCGCGCCCTTTTCGAGCGCCGCCAGGTCGCTGCGCACGCGCCGCCCGCCGACGAGGCCGATGACCCGGAACCCGTAGAACTTACCGAGATGTTCGATCAGCTCTCGGACCTGGTTGGCGAGCTCCCGCGTGGGCACCAGCACGATCGCCTGCGTCACGTTCCGCGACGGGTCGATCGAGCGGGCGAGCGGCAACCCGAACGCGAGCGTCTTACCGGTGCCGGTCTGCGCCAGCCCGACGACATCTTCGCCTTCGAGCAGTAGCGGAAGCGCTTCGGCCTGGATGGGGGTAGGGGTTTCGAACCCGAGGGCAGCGATGGCCGCCAGCCCGGTGTCGTCGACACCGAGCGCCCGGAACGCTTCGGAAATCGGGGCTTTCGGCGGTGGAAGGTTCGAAGCCGCCTTCGAGTCGCGGCTTCGTTCCGCGGTCTGTACCGCGGAAGCGGAGGCTTTTCGTCCGCCGCGCCGGCGGCGCCGCCGGGCGCTCGACCCGGAGGGAGCTGCCGCGTGGCCGGCGGCCGGCGCGGCGGCGGAAACGGAGGTGGATGTCTGCGGTTGTGGTTGCGCGCCCGCTCGCGGTTTTGCCTCCGGTTCTTCGGATGCAGCGCGGCGCGCCTTACGCCTGAACAGGGAAAGGATCACAAATCAGCTCGTCTCGAAAGTCTGCACACGCTGGCCTGGCGCTCGACGGAATCGCGCATCTCAAGCGCGAGAGCTGCGGCAGCAGGGCCGCGGGACGAGATCCTTGACTCGATATCGCGAAATGGCATTAGCCAGCGAAATACGCCTAACAACTGGTTCCAGCTTAGCACACTTCCTTATGCCATGTGCACTCGCGCTCACGCCCGCACCGTCACCCGCGACATCAACGCCATGGTGTTCCCGTCCGGGTCGCGGAAGAACGCCATCCACTCTTCGGTGCCGTCCTCGTGCCGGAAGATGATGTGCGGCTCGCTTTCGAACCGAACCCCCTTTGCCTCGAGTTCGGCCTTGGCGCCATGGATATCCGGCACGCTGAAGTAGATCACCGAGGTCCCCTGCTCACGTGCCTCGGGCAGCGCGTCCAGGAAGAGCCGCGTCCCGTCGCAGTCGAAGAACGCCAGCTCGCCGAAGGTGTACAGGTGCGGCAGCCCCAGCACGTCGCGGTAGAACGCGATAGCCGCATCGATATCCGAAACCGTGACCGAAACCTGTCCGATGTGACCGAGTTGGACCGGCGCCATGCGTTACCTCCGCGCCGAGGATTCGCGCATGGTACTCCCGCGCGGTTCGCCCTTCACTCCTTGATCGGCTGTGCCTGCGCCGGCGCCACCCGCACCCGGCCCGGCACCCTCACAATGCCCTGGACCAGCGCCACCCCTGTTGCGATGAGCAACAGCCCCACGACCAGGTTCCAGCCGATCGGCTCGCTGAACACCGCCCATCCCAGGAACACGCCGATTGGCGGCATCAGGTACGTCACGACCGACGCCCGCACTGGCCCCACTTCGCGGATGAGCCACATGAACAGCACGATGGCCATCCCCGAGCTCAGCGCCCCAAGCGCCACCACAGCGGAGATTTCCGCAGCGCCGAATGTCGCCCCTTCGAACGCGCCCGTAGCCAGTGCGATCGGCGCCAGCGCGATGGCCGCGAACCCGACCTGCCCGACCGTCAGCGCGACCGGCGTCACGTGCGACATGTACCGGCGGATCGCCACCGTCGAGCCGCCGTACATCGCGGTCGCAATCAACATAATCGCGATGCCCAGCGTGGAGTCCCCGCCGAGGTCGCCCGGGTCGGCGCCCACAAGCGCGACCACGCCGAGGAAGCCAAGCAGGAGCCCCACCACCTGGAGCCCGGCGAGCCGTTCGGTGCGAACCACCAGCGCCGAGAAGATCGCGGCCCAGAGCGGCATCGCCGAGTTCACGATGCTCGCCACGGAGCTCGGGATATGCTCCTGGCTTACGGCCACCAGCGTCCAGGGCGCTGCGAAGTTCGTAATCCCGAGCAGGGCCAGCGCCGCCCACGTTCGCCCATCGCGGGGGAAGGCATCCCGCGACGCCCATGCGAACGGCAACAGGGTGAGGACGCCAATCGCCGTGCGGCCGGCGCTTACGCCGGTCGGTTCGAACCCGCCGTCCACGAGCACCCGGATATACAGGAACGACGCGCCCCAGATCCCGGCGAGTGAAAGGAGTGCCACGAGCTGACGGGGAGTCACGGCCTGGTCCGAACCTCGGCCTTCACGGTACCAGAACGTGCGCTTGGATTACCGGTGCCACTTCACTTCCTGCATTGGGAAGTATTGGAGCTGAAAGGTTTCCCGTGCGAGCGCAACCCACGCGTCCTCGGCGATCGGCTCGCCATCGAACCCCGGGCACTCCAGGTGGCGAAGCAGCAACGGCACCAGCGGGCCCGGGTCCTCGCCGTTGACCACTGCCCGGATCGAAGCCGTCATTGCGTCCAGCTCGCTGTACACCGGCCGTCCGGTTTCTTCGTTCAAAAAGATAATGAAATGTGGGTAAAGCCGGCACGATTCCGGCCGCCCTTCGTACTGGCTGCACCGCAGGTCGTCGCCGAGCAGCGCGCACTTCCCGTCACGCCTTGCGAGGATGTACGGCTGGGCGAGCGGGAGGGTTATCGGTTGCCCGTCCTCGCACTCCAGCAGGTCCACAGGTTCAAGCCCGCTAAAGCGCGTCAGGCGCTCAAGTTCAGGTGCGTTGAGGCTAACGGTATAGATTTTGCAGCAGTGCGCCGGGCACTTCTCGACGAGACAGACGAACGAAGGAGACCCCGGCAGATGCAGCTCGTACGCGGTGAAGCGGGGGGCAAGTTTCTGCCAGCCGGCCCGCATTCGATCGAGAACCTTTCTATCGATTCCCATTCAGCTATGGTAGAACGCTTGCGCCCAGCGCGTGTGGAACGCAAAGTGTTCCGCCGGAGAGGTGAGCGGAGCGCCTCGCTGTGCCCTCCGAATGGATCACGGGTTTTGCCAGAGTGACGAACGAAGAAACTACGGACGGACTTTCCCCGGAGGAGCGGAATCGTCTTCGCAAGCAGCTGACCGACCAGGCAGTGAAGCTTGCGGTGAACAGCCGCTGGGACGAAGCGGTCCAGGTCAACCGAGAGTACATCCGCATCTTCGGTGAGGAGGCCGAAGCGCTGAACCGTCTCGCGAAGGCGCTCTCCGAAGTTGGCCAGGTGACCGAGGCGCGCAAGATGTACAGCCGGGCCATCGAAATCGACCCCACGAACACGATCGCCCGCCGCAACCTCGACCGCCTCGCCACCATGAGCGACACGGTCGCGCCGAACGCCCCCAGCCAGCTCGATACGCGGCTGTTCATCGAGGAAACCGGTAAGGCCACAGTCGCCACGCTCCAGGCGGTCGACCGCAACGTCGCCAACCTCCTCGATGCCGGCGATGTCGTGAACCTGCAGGTCCAGGGGAACGCGGTCAACGTCGTGACCACCACCGGCCAGTACGTCGGCATGGTCGAGCCGCGAATCGGCCTGCGCCTCGCGAAGATGATGGCCGGCGGCAACGAGTACGCGGCTGCCATGGTCACCACGACGGGCGACCTCAAGGTCATGATCCGCGAGACCTACCAGCACCCCTCGCAGATCGGCCGCGTGAGCTTCCCCCAGGCACGGGCCACCGACTTCCGCGCCTACACGCGCCGCGGCCTGCTTCGCGGCGACGAAATGGACTTCGAAGACGAGGAATACGAAGAGGAAGAGACCGACGACACCTGGGTCGACGCGGAGAGCGAGCTCGATACCGAGGGACTCGGCGTCAGCATCCAGCCCGACGACGAATCCTTCGACTAGCCTCGTCTCGTCGCGTCACACGCGGTTGCCGGGTGGTGCCGGTCCTTCCCGGCTGCGCCCGGTGTTCCCGTTCATCGGCGTTCGGTGTGCGGCAGGTCCGCTGGCGGAGAGGCGTTGTCATCGCCCCGGCCAGTGGCTACTATCGCCTGCGTGATAGCTCAGCGGCCTCGCTAAGTCACGGCGCGCTCGCCGCCGTGTCCCCCGGATGTGTCCTTCCGTCCGCTTTGTGGCGCGTCCCCATCGCGCCTGAACAAGGTGAGGTCCCCCGTACGTGCATCAGTTCCCTGTCGAGGCCCGCGGCCTCGTAAAGACCTACGGCTCGTTCCGTGCTGTCGATGGCGTGTCCTTTGCCGTTCGGGAGGGCGAATGCTTCGGCATTCTCGGCCCGAACGGTGCAGGCAAGAGCACGACGATCAAGATGATTTCGTGCGTCTCGCCCCCCTCCGGAGGGGAGCTCTACGTCGGTGGGATGGACGTGCGCAAGAAGGCGCGCGAGGTGAAGTCCATCCTGGGTATCGTCCCCCAGGACGACAACCTCGACCCCGACCTGAGCGTTCGCCAGAACCTGCTCGTCTACGCCCGCTACTACAACCTCTCGAAGCGCGAGGCCATGCCCGCCGTCGACGAGGCGCTCGATTTGTTCCAGCTCACCGAAAAGGCCGATGCCCGGGTCGACGACCTGTCGGGTGGCATGAAGCGGCGGCTGGTCATCGCCCGGGCGCTGGTCCACAACCCGCGCATCGTCGTGCTCGACGAACCAACCACCGGCCTCGACCCGCAGGCCCGCCACCTCGTGTGGCAGAAGCTGCGACTGCTCAAGAGCCGCGGCGTTACGATGCTGCTGACCACCCACTACATGGACGAAGCCGCCCACCTCTGCGACCGGCTCATCATCGTTCACCGCGGGCGCATCCTGACCGAAGGCGAGCCCCGGGCGCTTATTTCCGAGTTCGCCGGCGACCAGGTCCTCGAACTCAGGATGTCCCCGGGCGAGCGTGCGCCGCTGCTCGCCGAGATCCAGGGCGCCCCGGGCGTTGCTATCGAGGAGGTCGAAGACATCGTCTACGTGTTCGGCGCACCCGAGGCCACCCAGAAAGTCGCCGAGCACGTGAACGATCCCTCGAAGGCGTTCCTCCGGCCCGGCAACCTGGAGGACGTCTTCCTCCGCCTCACGGGAAGGGGGTTGCTCGATTGAGCGCGTTCGCTGTTCGCCCCGATCTCTCCATCGGCGCCTGGCGGGTGTGGCAACGCCACCGCGATGTGCTGCTCACGCTCTGGAAGTCCGAGTTTGTCGCCCAGCTCGCCGAGCCGGTGATCGTCATCTTCGCGCTCGGCCTCGGGCTCGGGCAGTTCGTCGAGCTCTCGAGCGGCGAAGACTACGTCGTGTTCCTGGCACCCGGCCTCATCGCAATGTTCGCCATGTTCGCCGCCGTCTTCGAGTGCTCGTGGGGGAGCTACGTGCGTCTCGAGATGCAGGGAACCTACAGGGCCATCATGGCCACGCCGGTCAGCGTCGACGACATCATCACCGGCGAGCTCCTCTGGGGCACCACCCGCGCCATGATCACCGGCAGCTACATCCTGCTCGTTGCGGTCCTTTTGAACCCGTGGTTCCACATGGTCGAGTCGCCGCTTGCCATCCTGGTCGTGCCGCTGTTGTTCCTGCCCGGGATGCTCTTCAGCTGCATCTCGCTTTGCTTCGCCTCGGTCGCCCGCGCGATGAGCCAGTTCAGCTACTTCTTCAACCTGGTCATCAACCCCATGTTCTGGTTCGGCGGCGCCTTCTTCCCGTTCGACGAACTGCCGGAGTGGGCGCAGGTGCTCGGCTGGTTCATCCCGCTCACCCACGTCGTCGATATCAACCGCGGGCTGATGCAGGGCGAACTCCACTGGAGCCTCCTCGGCGATCTCGCCTGGATCATCGCGGCAACCGCCATCTTCTACTGGCTTGCCCTGGTGGGGATGCGCCGCCGCCTCATCGAGTAACGGCGCTCGCCGCAGACAGGCTGAAGGGCCTCCTGGTTGGGGAGGCCCTTCGCACGCATCCCGTTGGCCTGGCTATGAACGCCGCTCGGTGGTACCCGGCACGCGCGCGCCCGTGGTGCTGCGTGGGGAGGTGGAATACCGCTCGACGACGGAGACGATGTAGTCCTCTTCGCTCGCCATCTGGTGGTGGCGAACGGTATGGAGCGTCGCCGCGCCGATGCTCGCGCCGAGCGAGGCCAGCATCCAGAGGATCCCGTCGAAGACGGTGTTGTCGTTATCGAACGCGTCGTAGGCCACGAGGAGCCCGATCACGCCGAGTACCAGCGCCGCCAGCGCTGCCACCCACGAGAGCGCGTGTTCCACCGTGAAGAGGCTCTTGTTCGTGCTATCGATCTCCGATGGGTTCTGTCCGAAATGGTGCTCGCTTTGGTGCAGCGCGTGCCCGAGCATGTACAGCGACAGCGCGCCGATCATCCAGAGCATGCCGTCCCAGAAGCTGCCCCGCGGACCGATAACGTCTCCCTCGTCCTGGAATACGTCAGTCTCCCACGCGTCGAGCATCCCAAAGCCAATGAGGAGCCCGATCACCGCCATCGCGATCGCGCCAGCGGTGAACACCCACGCTAACCAATGCTCGGCGTTGTAGGTGCCGGTCTGTGCGTGTTCCATCCGCTCCGCATCGCGGGTCATATCTGCCATGTCGCAACCTCCACTGAACGGGATGCTAGCTCACTATCACCCACCGTAATCACCGCGCGGTACCGCGTTGATTGCAGACGTACGAGCCTCCCTTGCGAAGGTGTCACAGGCAGACAGCGCCAATCTGAAATCGCAATATCTCCCCGCGTCGGGTCTTTCGCCCGGCTCTTTCTGGCCTGCCAGGGATTCCCTTCCCGGCGCCGTGCGGTAGGATTCGCCGCAAATCCGCAGAGGAGGGAGCCATGAAGGCTGCAATCTTCCACGGGCCCCAGCAGCCGCTCACCATCGAACAGGTAGACATCGATAAGCCCGGTCCCCGCGAAATCGTCGTTCGCACCGTGGCGACCGGCGTCTGCCACAGCGACCTGCACTTCGTCGATGGCCTCTACCCTTACCCGGCGCCCGCCATCCTTGGTCACGAAGCCGCCGGTATCGTCGAAGAAGTTGGCGAGCAGGTGACCTACGTAAAGCCAGGCGACCATGTGATCGCCTGCCTCTCGGTGTTCTGCGGCCATTGCGAGGACTGCCTCTCCGGCCGCCCCAACCTGTGCCAGAGCCCCGACACCAAGCGCTCGCCGTCCGACCCGCCCAAGTTCACCTGGAACGGCAAGCCCGTCTTCCAGTTCCTCAACGTCTCCAGCTACGCCGAGTACATGCTGCTGCACGAAAACGCGGTCGTGAAGATTCGCGAAGACATGCCGCTCGACCGCGCTGCGCTCATCGGCTGCGGCGTCATGACCGGCGTGGGTGCCGTCCTCAACACAGCCAGGGTTGAACCCGGCTCCTCCGTTGCGGTGTGGGGATGTGGTGGCGTCGGCCTGGCCGCTATCCAGGGCGCCCGCATCGCCGGCGCGAACCAGATCATCGCCGTCGACATGGTCGAATCGAAGCTCGCCACCGCCAGGGAACTCGGCGCAACGCACGTCGTCGATGCCTCGGCCGGCGATCCGGTGCAGAAGGTTATTGAGCTGACGAACGGCGGCGCCGAGTACACCTTTGAAGCCATCGGTAACAAACGCGCCGCCGAGCAGTGCTTCGAAGCCCTCCGCCGCGGCGGCACCGCGACCATCATCGGCATGATCCCCGTGGGCCAGAAGATCGAGCTCGACGGCCCGGCCTTCCTCAGCGAAAAGCGCATCCAGGGCTCGAACATGGGCTCGAACCGCTTCCGCAAGGACATGCCACGCTACGTCGAGTTCTACCTCCAGGGCCGCCTCAAGCTCGACGAGATGATCACCCGTACCGGCTCCCTCGAAGACGTGAACGAGGCCTTCCGCGCCATGAAGGCCGGCGAAGTCGCCCGAACCGTCCTGAAGTTCTAACCGCCGCGAGCGACGCACGAGCTCGCACCCGCCGTCCCATCGCGGGACGGCGGGGGTTTTATTGCTGCGCCATCAGGGCGCGTTCGATGTACTGCCGGTGCTCGTCGTAGTGGTCGCAGGTGTTTGCCGTAATGCACTCGACGATGGGGTCCCCGCTCTCGCGTCCCGGTTCATTGGGAAGGAAATCGGAGTACGGACGCGCGAGGTCCTCGTCTTTCAGCCGGTTCAGCGCCTCCATCAGGTCGTCGTGCACCGTCTGGAAATCGGTGACCACCTGTGCCAGCGACCAGCGGCCTCGCGACGCCCGGATTCGTTCGTTCACGAAGTCCTCGTCGCCTTCCAGGTAGTCGTCCTCACTCACATCGAGCGCGCTATGGCGGGGCAGCCCGAGCAACAGGTTCACTACCGACCGTTCCCAGGCCGCCAGGTGGGCGATGTGGTCTTTCGCCGACCAGCCGTCCGGGCCGGGCACGGCGAGCCGATCGGTTCGCACGCTCCGTACCACCCGCTCGAGCTTTTCCCGGGACTCCGTGATGCGCGCCTCGAGTTCGTCTTTCGTCGGCACTTGCTTCTGCGTCATGTTCGCCAGTCTGCGCGGCGCGCATGACGAACTCGCGATGCGGGAGCCCGCCCGCTCGCGGCTGCCTATCAACCTGCCTCGATGGGACTAGTCGATGACCGGCTCTTCCTTGACGGGCGGGCGAACAGTGAGCGGGTCGCGCTTTGCTGGCTTGCTGGCATCGGCCTTCGCGCGCGCAGGCTCAGCCTTTGCTGCCGGGGCGGGCGGAGAAGCCGGTGCCGGGGC
>NICF_comb_assmDRAFT_10000740_pt1 | contig 27623 bp, 25 predicted proteins | sample NewIslPassag4_SG_FD_11279 | JGI IMG/M metagenome (IMG submission 11279) | reverse complement strand
GGCGGGGGCAACCGGCCCGACGGGCGATACCGGCCCCACCGGTCCTACCGGCCCGACGGGCCCCACCGGTCCGACGGGCGATACGGGCCCGACCGGCCCGACAGGGGACCCCGGCTTGTCGGGGACCAGCGCGCTGATCCCGCTTGCTTCGGGACTTCCGGTGGTGCTGACGGGCCTGATCGGCAACGTCATCGGCACCACGGCGCTTGTCGGATTCGGCATGGGCGTTGACGGCGTCTCGCTGGTTGGCGGCAACATCAGCCTGATCGGCGGCGCGGGCGTCGCGACGAACTTTGCGTTCCAGATGCCGCAGGATGGCGTGATCACTTCGTTGACCGCTTTCTTCAGCGCCACGGCCGCCCTTTCGCTTCTGGACGACATCGACCTGACCATGCAGATCTGCGCGTCCCAGAATCCGCTCAGCAACCTGTTCTCCCCGATTCCGGGAGCTTCGGTGACCACGACTTTGCCCGGCCTTATCTCCCTCGGGACCACGGCAACCATCAACGCCACCGGCCTGAACATTCCGGTTGCCGCGCAGACGCGGCTGCTGGCCGTCTTCTCCGTCACCTCTTCGCTGCTGGTCACCCTCGCGGGGTACGTCAGCGGAGGCATCGGCATCGCCTTGACGTGATCCCGGCGCATTCGCGGCGCCTCCCTCGAGGCGCCGTCCTTTACATAAGGAGGTTGAAACGGGTGTGATGCGAAAGCCCCGTTTGTCCCTGTGCATGATCGTGCGTGACGAGGAGAAATGGATCACCGCGTGTCTGGACAGTGTCCGGGATGCGGCGGACGAGATGATCGTGGTGGACACCGGGTCCCGCGATGCCACACCGGGACTGGCGGAGCGGTGCGGGGCGAAGGTGTACGCCTTCGCGTGGAACGACGATTTTGCGGAGGCGCGCAATTTCAGCCTTGACCGGGCGTCCGGGGACTGGATCCTCTTGCTTGACGCCGACGAACGGCTGGACCCGGCGGGACGTCCGGCCATACGGGACATCCTCGGTTCAGACCTGCGGCTTGCGTCGCTTACGGTCGTGAACTACTACGGCGGCGATCCGCCCGACCCTGCCCGGTCCAACCGTCTGGCGCAGTACCGGCTGTTCCGGAACTCGCCGAAGCTGCGCTTCAAGGGCGCCATCCACGAACAGCTCGAGCGCGTTCCGGAGCTCACTCCGGCTTCCGTTGTCCGCCTGCCCGCCGTCATCCACCATTACGGTTACATGGACGGCCCCGTCCGGGAAAAAAACAAATCCGCCCGCAACCTGCGCATCATCAGCGAGTCCATGCGCCGTGAGCCCGATTACGATCCTTGGCTGGACTATCATGCGGCGAGCGAGTTGTACCGCCTGGGCCGGCTCGATGAAGCGCTGGCCTTCGTCCGGCGCGCCGTCCTCCGCTTCCTTCAGCGGGGTCGGATGCCCCCGTCGCTGCTCTACCGGCTGAAATATGCCGCGCTCATCGAGGCGGGCCGGTACGCGGAAGCGGAACGCGGCATCGACGCGGCGATCCGGCTCCATCCCGACTATGTGGACCTGCATCTGTACAAGGGCATCATCCTGCTGGAACTGGACCGGGCGGACGAGGCGCTGGCGGCGTTCGAGCATTGCCTGCGGCTGGGCGAAGGCGGGGGCGGCGCGGCGCATTTGACCTGTTGCGGGGCGGGCAGCTTTCAGGCCTGGTATTGCATCGGGCGCTGCCATCAGCGGCTGGGCAGGATCGGCGAAGCCAGGGAAGCGTTCGCGAAGGCGCTGGAGCTTCGTCCGGACTATCCGGAAGCTCTGGCGGCAATGGGAGGGTTGCAATGATCTCGATCAGCCTGTGCATGATCGTCCGGGATGAGGAAGCGGCGCTCGGCCGGTGCCTGGATTCCGTCGCGCCGCATGTGGATGAGATCGTCGTCGTCGACACCGGATCGACGGATCGCACGAAGGAGATCGCGCGGGCGTACGGGGCCGGGGTGTATGATTTCGAATGGATCGACGATTTTGCCGCGGCGCGGAACTTTTCGTTTTCCAAGGCGACCTGCGACTACATCATGTGGCTGGATGCGGACGACATTCTGCCGCCGGAAGACGGCAAGCGGCTGGAAGAGCTCAAGCGTTCGCTCGATCCCGCGTACAACGCGGTCTCGATGCCGTACATTCTCGCCGTGGACGAATCCGGCAAGCCGACGTTCTCGCTGCGGCGCAACCGGCTGGTGAAGCGGTCGTGCAATTTCAGATGGATCGGCGCCGTGCATGAATATCTCGAAGTGTGCGGTCCCGTGTTCCACAGCGATGTCTGCGTCAAGCACGCCAAGGATAAGCCCTGCACGGACCGGAACCTGCGCATTTACCGCGCCCGCCAGGCGAGGGGGGAGGAGTTCTCGCCGCGGGATCTGTATTATTTCGCCAATGAACTCAGGGACCACGGACAGTATGAGGAGGCGCGCGAATATTACGAGCGGTTTCTGGACACGGGCCGGGGATGGGTCGAGGACAACATTCAGGCCTGCCTGAAGCTGGCGGATTGCTGGCGGCAGCTCAACGACGAGCGGATGGAATTCCAGGCGCTGTGCCGCACCTTTCTCTACGACCGGCCCAGAGGCGAATGCTGCTACCGGCTGGGCGAGTACTTTCTGAACCGCGGCCGGGTGGATCAGGCGGTGTTCTGGTTCCAGATGGCCGTACAGCTCCCCGTTCCCGAAGACGCGCAAGGGATGCGCAACCGGGCGATGACGACGTGGATGCCCCATCTGCAGCTCGCCGTATGCTACTCCCGATTGGGAAAACACGAATGGGGGCATCTCCACAACGAGAAAGCCGCGTCCTATGTGCCGAATCATCCGAGCGTGCTGCACAACCGGAAATTTTACGAGCGTGTGCTTCGTCGTCCGCCGGCGGCGAACGGCGGCGGGGAAGGCGGCGGCCGACCGGGAATATCGTCCTGATGGCCGCTGCCAGCGCCAGCGCCGCGCCGTTCGGCGTGCCGTCCGCTCCGTCCGGGACAATGCGGGTGACGCCGGCGGAACCGCTTCAATGTCTTCTGGACAACACGAGCCATGAAATGAAAAGGGTGGAGCTGATGAGCGACAGCACAATGAGAATGGCTTGTCTGGCATTCATCTCAACGCAACCGAATTGGGTCAACAGCCACAGGACACCGCAGTATAGGCATGCAAGAACGGTGGTGCAGAGAGCGCCCTTCTGGCGGATATACCGGCTCCTCTCGTCATTGCCCCGCAGATGGGGAGCAAGATCCGCCATGGCGAAGCTGATGATCGCCAGGCTTGCCACGACAAATAGGTTTTCGAAATTCCCGGAGCGGCCGGCCATCATCTGAACGAAAAACACGAAGCCGCCAGTCACCAGCCAGCCGAAGCCAATGAGGATCAGCCATTTTCTGGACAGCATGTTCGGACTCCTTTCATTCTTCGTCAAGAATAAAAATCTCCTCCACCGAAGCATGGAAAATGCGGGCGATCCGGATGGCGAGCGGAAGCGACGGATTGTATCTGCCCTTCTCGATCGAAATGATGGTTTGCCGCGTCACATCCAGCATCTCGGCCAGTTTGTCCTGGGACAGGTTGTATTTTCTTCTGTACTCCGGAAGCCTGTTCTTCACATGCCCACCTCGGACGTTCAGTGTGGCAAGACAAGTGGTTCCTTATCATCGATCATAACGTAAAGCTTCCTTTACGTAAAGTGTCCTTTACAAAAATGGCCTGCAGCTGCCGATTCCCCGCGGGCAATACTCTGAAGACGGCGGCGTCCGGGTGCACGAACGGATCGGCGTCGCAGACGCTCTGCCGGAGGCGGGAACGGCAAAAGGCCGGTCGGGACCATCCTGACCGGCCTTTTTTTCCGGGAACGTCTCAACAAAACGCTTGTCTCCGTTTCATGAACCTGTCTTGCGGAACGACGTCCCGCCATAGACGGCGCCGGCTTGCCGAGCAAGGGACGGCGCCGGTTCGGCGCTCGCTGCGCCCGCCGTTCATATCGCATAGCGTGGTGTGATGCAGAACTCTCCCTGGTACGTGCCGGCCGCGGCGGGCAGCGTGAGCTGGATGGTCGCGAAGCGGCGGTAGGTGAAGGAGGTGCTCGTACCACCGTGCCGTTCCAGGGTGCGCAGATTTTGTCCTGCACATATCTCTTGTCCGGACAGCAGCTGAGCGCAGCTTCAGCGGGGGTGCAACACATCGCATGATCCCTCCAGATCAGACATTATTCCAATTAATGCAGCAAACGCCCGCTCGGATTGGTCGAATGCCGGGGGGACAAAATCCCAAATTTCCGGCGGGGCCCCGTATGCCGGCACGCGCCGTTTTCCCGGCATTACCGGTTGACGATGACGGCGTATTTTCCCTCCGCGCAGGTCGACGGTCCGGCGTTCGGCACCGTCACGCGCAGCCTCCTGATCCGATGTCCCAGATAATTGACGGTGTTGCCCGGCGCGATGTCCATTTCCAGCGGCGCGTCGGACTCGATCAGCAGCCGGATCGGTTCCGTGTTCTCCGGCCGGGCGTACACGGTGGCCTGAACCGATCCCACCTGAAGCGAAGGATCCCGTTCCCAGATCAGCACGTCCGGGGCGCCGCCGGTGATGAGAATGTTGCCGCAGCAAGACTGGGTGAAAGGGGGATCGGCCGGCCGGGAATTCGGAGGATCATCGGGCACCGGGCGAATATGGCCGCCGGGCGGGACGGGCGGCGACCAGACCGGGGCGGCGCGCCGTTTTTTCCGGCAGCGGCAACGGCCGTGGATACGCTTCTGTCTGCGCCGTCGGCAAGCACAGAAGGAGCAGCGGCATATGAGGAAAGGCCGGCATCGCGGTTTGAACCCCATGGCGGACCACCACTTCGGACGGATGTCTGCTTTATTGGATGACGGGAGCATCCGGCGTGTGCATGGGAAGCCGCCGGCATATGCATCGGATCGGGGTCAGGCGATGCGATGGACGGACCAGAAAATGCCGTTGGCCCCGCTGTTGCCGAGCTGCAGCGTCACGGTGGCGCCCGTCGCGTTGTAGACCAGGACGATCGTGTCGCCCGCGTTCAGACTGATGTCTCCGGCCAGCGTGACGCAGCCGTTGCCGAGCAGTCCGCGCAGCGTGACGATCGCGCTGATGTTCAGCACCGGCAGCAGGCCGGTGATCAGTTCCGTGACAACGGGAGATGTCCGCTGCACGGCGAAGTACGGGTTGATGCCGGGGCCGAGCGAGATCGACACCGCCGCCGTCGTGACATAGTTGATGGTGGCCGAGATCGCGTACCGTCCCGTGGATGGAATGGTGAACACCCCGGTCGCGGCGTTGAAGTTCGGGTGTCCGTACCAGGGGGCGGTGACGGTCCAGTTGATGAACTGGCCCGAAGCGTTCATGGTCGCCGCCGGAATCATCGCCGAGAACCCTTCCGTCGCGAAGACCGGGCCGGTGTCGCCGGTGGGTCCCGTTGGACCCGTTGGCCCCGTCGGCCCGGTTCTCAAACGCGGACTGCAACAAGCCAGAGGAACATGATCATCCATTCCGCCGCAGCCGCATCCCGGAACACCGCAACCTCCGAACATCCCGCTTCCTCCCTGCCATACGCCGGTATTTTCTCCATATTCCATTGAATGCGGCGGGAACATGCCATGCTTGTATGAATATCCGGGAAGCCCGGCTCTCGGAGAATGGCTTTTCCGGGAGACGCCCTTGATTCGACACTTAAGGTTTTATTAATGACAGGTTTCGTATAATTCGGTACATGTCGATCCTTTGTCGGTTCATGGAGGTGCCTGATGATTACTTTCGATCGACTGAATCACCGGCGGGTGCGGGTGCGGATGAACCTGCTTCTGGCTTGTCTGCTTGCCTTCAGCGGCGCGTATTTCGTTCCGCAGACGGCGCGGGTGCAGGCCGCGGCTCCTTCCATCATCTATGTGACGCAAAACGGCGGCGGCGCGATGGACGGAACATCCTGGGACAACGCGTACCCGTGGATGTTGTTGCAGGAAGCCATCGACACGGCGGCCGCGGGCTCGGAAATTTGGGTCGCGGCGGGGACGTATAACCCCGCGAAGGAAACGGGCGGTACGGGCGATCGCTTCCGCGCGTTCCAATTGAAGAACGGCGTTTCCATCTACGGCGGGTTTCCGGCCGATCCGGCTCCGGGCACGGACAAGTCTGCCCGGGATTGGAAGAACAACCCGACGATTCTGAGCGGCGATCTGGGCGTGAAGGGTGACAATAGTGACAACGCCTATCACGTCATTCACATTCCGGCGGACATGACGCTCGATGACTCGGCGGTTCTGGACGGCTTTACGATCACCGGCGGAAATGCGAATGATATGGGACAATCGTATGGCGGCTGTGGAGAGGCTGGTCGCCATCCCGGACGGTGCAGATCCGGGGAAGATCACGACCGCGGTCGTCGTCGACCCGGACGGCACCGTGCGGCACGTGCCGACCAGGGTGGAAGTCATTGACGGCCGCTACTACGCAAGGGTGAACAGCCTGACGAACAGCACGTACGCCGTCATCTGGAATCCGGTGGAGTTCGCCGATGTCATGGACCACTGGGCGAAGTCGGCGGTTCACAACATGGGTTCGCGGAAGATTGTTGAAGGCGTCGGCGGCGGCCTGTTCGAGCCCGATCGGAATATGACGCGTGCGGAATTCGCGGCGGTCATCGTACGGGCGCTCGGGCTGAAGCCGGAGCAAGGCGCCGCGCCGTTCACGGACGTGAGCGGCTCCGACTGGTGCAGCGGCTATATGCTGACCGCCCATACCTACGGGTTGGTCACCGGCTTCGGGGACGGCACGTTCCGGCCGAACGACTATATTACGCGCGAACAGGCGATGACCATCCTGGCCAGGGCGATGACGCTGACGGGCCTTGAGACGAAACTGCCCGTACTGTCTGACGAAGAAGCGCTTCGTCCGTTCGCGGACGCGGGGGCGGTGTCCGATTGGGCGCTGGCCGGAGTCGCCGGCAATGTGCGCGCGGGCATCGTGACGGGACGGAACGGCACGGAGATCGCGCCGCGGGCGTTCATCACCCGGGCCGAGATTGCGGTCATGGCCGAACGGCTGCTCGGGAACTCTGATCTCATCTAGAACAATCCATCCAGGAAACGGGGTTATCCCTGCCCGTACCGGAGAGGCGCGGGCGGGATAACCTTTTTGTCCGATTTTTCGACATTCCTCAAGGATTTGGGGCTTCACCGTTGAATTAGTTGACAGACAGGATACGCGCAAGGAGGCATGCCGATGATTCGGGTGCTGCTCGTAGACGATGAAGAAGAAGCACTGAACCTGATGGAGATATTGCTGAAGCGAATCGGGCATGTCGAAGTGGCCGGCAAGTTCACGAACGCGATCCGGGCGCTTGAGGCGCTCGACACGCTGGCCGTGGACGCCATATTCCTGGACAATCAGATGCCGGGCATGACCGGCATGGAGGCGGCGCGGCGGATTCGGGAGCGTCTTCCCCGCCTTCCGATCGTGTTCACGACGGCTTATGCGGAGTACGCGGTTGAAGCGTTCGAAGTGCATTCGACGGATTATCTGCTGAAGCCGATCACGATTGACCGGCTGCGGCAGTCGGTGGAACGCGTGCGGGAATTCGCGGCCGCATCCTCCACCCTGTCCGCGTCCTCAAACCTTGAGAAGCCGCTGCCCCGGTTCTCCATCCGCTGCATGGGCGGCTTCTCCATCGGACTGCCGCAGGAAGGCGACCACCAGCTCTCGTGGAAGATCAACAAGGAGAAGGAAGTGTGCGCTTTTCTGATTCATCACGACGGGAGACCCGCGGATACCGGGTTGATCGTGGAATCGATCTGGCCGGGGCATGATGTGAAGAAGGCGAAGATCTATCTGTACACCTGCCTGTCCTACCTGCGCAAGACGCTGCAGGAACACGGCGTGCCGCTTGTCGTGGAGAAAGACGGACACGGTTTCGCCATCCGGATGAACGGAACGCAATCCGACGCGGCGGTTCTTGAGCGCTTGCTGGACGAAATGCTGGAGTCCGACGATCCGGACAAACGGCTGTACGACGAGGCCACCCGTCTGTACCGGGGAGAATATATGGAAGGCTGCGACTATCCCTGGGCGGCGGCCAGGCAGGAATCGATCAACGCGATGTATCTTCGGTCGCTCCGCGCGATGCATCGGCATTTTCTCAAGCGGGGCGACAAGGAGCTCGCGGCGGACTGCCTGCGGCGCGTGCTCGAGATCGCTCCGGAATCCGAAGCGGACGGCCGCGAGCTCATCCGTCTGAATCTGGAAGCGGGCAAACGGCACGAGGCGTTTCTCGTCTATCGCCGGCTGGAAGCGGCCGTGTGCGGACAGCTCGGGCTCGAACTGGAGGAGGAGACGATCCGGTTGCGCGAGCAAATCGGATGGCCCGGATGAGTGCGGACGGGCCGGCGCCGCGGCAACGCGGTTCTGGTTCAGGCAGGATGAGGAGGGCATGCAAGTCCATAACGCGACGGAAGCCGGACTCCGGCGGGCCGACGGGCCCGCGGAGACGGCTTCCTTTTTTTCAAATAAATAGAGTGTCATTTTTGTGAAATATGTGTGAACATCGACCAATGACTCCGTTAATATTATAATATAGACACATGATATAATACATGATAAATAGAAATATGACATACTATTTAGAGGATCTGGAGGGGATGTCATGACACTGGCGGTTGGTCTGAGCGGAACAGGAAGAATCGGGAGATTGGTGATTCGCGGCATGCTTTCGAATCCCCGTCCGGATGTCGAGCTGAAAGCGATCAATACGTTGTATCCGGTCGAGACGATTGCCTACCTGCTGAAATACGACACGGTTCACGGCAAATGGGACGCACGGATCGAAACCACCGACGACGGCTGTCTCGTGATCAACGGCCATGTCATTCATGTAACCTCGGAACCGGACCCGGCCTGGATCCCATGGGACAAATACGGCGTGGAAATGGTCGTTGACGCCACCGGCAAGTTCAACAGCCGGGAAGGCGCTTCCGGACATCTGGCCGGCGGGGCGTCGCGCGTCCTGATTACGGCGCCCGGCAAATCGATGGATATGACGATCGTCATGGGGGTAAACGATCATCTGTACGATCCGGATCGGCACAGGCTGATCTCCGCCGCCTCCTGCACGACCAACTGTCTGGCGCCGGTGCTGCATGTGCTGGACAAGGCTTTCAAGGTGGAGTCCGGCTGGATGACGACGGTGCACGCCTACACGTCCGACCAGAACCTGCTGGACAACCCGCACCGGGATCTTCATCGCGCCAGGGCGTGCACCGAGTCCATCGTGCCGACCACGACCGGCGTGAGCAAAGCGCTGGCGGAGGTGCTGCCGCATCTCGCGCCCCGGTTCAAGGGCATGGCGCTCCGCGTTCCGACGCAGGACGTGTCCGCCATCGATCTGACCGTAAGGGTCGCCGGACCGGTTGCGCTCGATCAGGTGCGGGAAGTGTTCAGACGAGCCTCCGAAGGCGACCTGGCCCGGTATATCGGCTATTGCGAGGAACCGCTGGTATCTTCCGATTTCATCGGCAATTCGAAATCGGCCGTCATCGACGCGGCGTCCCTGATGGTCATGGGCAACGAAATCAAAGTGCTGGCCTGGTATGACAACGAATGGGGTTACGCGTCCCGCGTGGTTGACGTGGTCCGGCTCACGGCGGAAAGGAGCAGACAAGAATGGAGAACCATGGAACCGGTGTAATCATTGAAACCGAAATCATGCATCGCAATTTGACGGATGACAGCCTGGAGCGGATCGCGCTGGAGCGCGGGGAGGGCGCGCTGTCATCCACCGGGGCGCTCGCCGTCAGGACGGGCAAATATACCGGCCGATCGCCGAAGGACAAGTATATCGTGGATGAGCCTTCCGTCTCGGCGCATATCGACTGGGGCGACGTGAACCGGCCGATGGCGCCGGAAACGTTCGAACGTCTGTACCGGAAGGCGCTCGACTACATGAAGAACAGGGAACTGTTCGTGTTTGACGGTTTCGCGGGCGCGGATGCGAAGCATCGGCTGCCGATCCGCGTCATCAACGAATTTGCCTGGCAGAACCTGTTCGCCCGGCAGTTGTTCATCCGTCCGACCGAAGAAGAGTTGGCGGCGCACCGTCCGGAGTTCACCGTCATCGATCTGCCCGGGCTGAAGGCGGATCCGCGGACGGACGGCACCCGCTCGGAGACGTTCATCTGCCTGTCCTTCGAGCGCCGGCTGGTGCTGATCGGCGGCACGGAATACGCCGGGGAGATCAAGAAATCGATTTTCACCGTGCTCAATTACCTGCTGCCGTTCAAGGGCGTGCTGCCGATGCACTGCTCCGCCAATGTCGGGAAAGACGGCGATGTGGCGCTGTTCTTCGGCCTCTCCGGAACGGGCAAAACAACGCTGTCGGCGGATCCGGACCGCCGGCTGATCGGCGATGACGAGCACGGCTGGTCGGAGGACGGCGTGTTCAATTTCGAAGGGGGCTGCTACGCCAAGTGCGCCAACCTGTCGGCGGAGAAGGAGCCGCAGATCTGGAACGCGATCACGCGCGGCGCCATTCTGGAGAACGTCGTGCTCGATCCCGTGAGCGGCGCGGCCGACTACGGCGACACGTCCCTGACGGAAAACACGCGCGCGGCCTATCCGATCGACAGCATTCCGGGCGCGGTCATTCCGGGCAAGGCCGGCCATCCGAAGGTCATCATCTTCCTGACGGCGGACGCCTTCGGCGTGCTGCCGCCCATCGCCAAACTGACGAAGGAGCAGGCGATGTATCATTTCCTCTCCGGCTACACCTCGAAGCTGGCGGGCACCGAGCGGGGCGTGACTGAGCCGGAAGCCACGTTCTCCGCATGCTTCGGCGCTCCGTTCCTGCCGCTGCGCCCGAAGGTGTACGCGGACATGCTCGGCGAGAAAATCGACAAGCACGATGTCCGGGTCTATCTCGTCAACACCGGCTGGACCGGCGGTCCGTACGGCGTCGGCAGGCGGATGGATCTGGCGCTGACGCGCCGCATGGTGAGCGCCGCGGTGGACGGCTCGATCGAGCGGGCGAATTTCACGCCCGATCCCGTGTTCGGCCTGCTGTGCCCGGATCATGTCGACGGCGTGCCGGACGACATGCTGCGCCCGCGCAACACGTGGGCCGACAAGGCGGCCTACGACAAGGCGGCGAAGGAATTGGCCGAGCGATTCGAGCGCAACTTCAAGAAGTTCTCCTCCTGACGAAGAAGCGGGAATGCGGCCTCTCACATTCCCGCTTCTTATTGTTTGCATAAACCCGGCTTCACCATCCCGCCGGTACGGGACGCGGCTGCCCGCGTCCTTTTTGAGTGCCGCCGTTTTCGGGCGGAAAGATTTGCCACAATACGGCGACAACGCGATATGACGCGCACTTCGGGCGGCATCCGGGGTGAGCGTTTTGTTTTCCGAATATTGTGCAATTGAATTTCTGTGAAAGCATCCGATATGATAATGATAACGGCGGAAAGTTCGCCATTACAGCGCGAACCTGCGGAAAGAAAGGCCACACAGCATGAATCAGAAATATTTGCGCAAGACCGGACTTGTCGTCCTCATTTCCGTTCTGTCGATGATTCCGCCGCTTGCCACCGACATGTACATGCCTTCCCTGCCGGAGCTGACGGCGTATTACCATACGACCTCAACGCTCACCAGTTTCTCGATGTCGATCTTCTTCATCTTCATGGCCGTCGGCATGCTCTTTCTCGGTCCCGTAAGCGACAAATACGGGCGCAAGCCCGTCCTGCTCGTCAGCGTGGCGGCGACGATGGTGTTCAGCGCCCTGTGCGCGTGGGCGCCGACAATCGGCTGGCTGCTGCTGATGCGGGCCGTCCAGGCGTTCGGCGCCGGCGGGATGGTCACGATCGCCACGGCGATGATCCGCGACAGCTTCGAAGGCAAGGCGATGTCGAGGATCATCTCCATCACCCAGGCGCTCGTTCTGCTCGCTCCGATGGGCGCTCCCATCCTCGGCGCGCTCATCATCCGATATTCGAGCTGGAAAATGACGTTCGCCGCCCTGGCCGTCCTGATGGCGGTCACGCTGGCCGGCGTTCTGCTGCTGACGGAGACGCTGCCGAAGGAGAAACGCAGTGCGGGAGGCATCTTCCACCCGATCATGGGACTGGCGCGGGCGGTGCGGAACAAGCGGTTCACCGCGCTGCTGCTCGCCGGCGGGCTGCTGACGTCGCCGTTCATGGCCTATCTCGCCGTGGCATCCTATATTTATTTCGTGGATTTTGGTATTTCGGAGACGGCGTTCAGCCTGTTCTTCGCCGCGGCCTCCGCGTTCAGCCTCGCGGGGCCGATGCTCTATATGCGAATCGGCCCGCGGCCGGCCGGGCGGGTGTTCGCCGCCGGTTTCATCGTCGCGCTGCTGTCGATGCAGAATGATGACATCGGCGCGGCTTCGGCGGCGATGAATTTCGGTTTTACCGTGCTCGGCAGCGTCGGCATGATGACGGGTTCGCTGGAGTGGGGCGGCCATATCGACGGTCTCGCCTATACGATGTTGATTTTCCTTGCGGCTTCGGTCCTGATCCTGGTGTTCGCGCGGCGGGCGAAGATTGTGGTATAATCGCGTCGTTTTTTCAAGCGGGAATCATGTTCAGGAACTGTTCAGCTTGCGCGTGTTAAAATCAAATTTATGATTGGTGAATGTGTTGGGCTCGACTGTAGGCATCCCTGGTCCCTGGAGGAGAATGATTCATGCGGCTCGAGGATCTCCTGGAACAAATCGAACAGACCGGCCTGTCGCACGAACAGAAGCAGACGCTGAGACAGCTTGTCGACATCAGGCGGGCGCTGGATGACTCCGTTATCGTGGCCATCACGGATGCGCAAGGCGTCATTACGGACGTCAACGACAAGTTCGTGGAGATTTCCAAGTACAGCCGCGAGGAACTGATCGGCAAAACGCACAGGATCCTCAACTCCGGGTACCATCCCCGTTCGTTCTTCGAGGACATGTGGAACACGATCCGCTCGGGCAGGGTGTGGAACGGCGAGATCCGCAACCGCGCAAAGGACGGAACCTTGTACTGGGTGAACACCACGATCGTGCCTTTTCTCGATGATAACGGTAAACCCTTCCAATATATCGCCATCCGGACCGACATCACCTCCCGGATTCGGATGGAGAGGGAGCTTCAGCAGGCGCTCGAGAATGATTTTCAACGGATCATCAAGCATCTGGCGAATCTGATGTTCAAGATCATCAGAAGCGAAGACGGCAAGTTCCGCTTCACCCTGGCCGAAGGGATGATGGCCAAGGAGCTTGAGTTCACGACGGAGAAGGTCAAGGACAAGGTCATCCATGAATTGTTCCCGCCCGATACGGCCGACATGCTGGAGACGCATGCCCGATCCGCGCACGAGGGGAAGCATGTCCAGTTCGAGATGAACGCCTTCGGCCGGAGTTTCCTTGTTCATCTGTCGCCGATCGTGAAGGATCTCGAAGTCAAGGAAATCGTCGGCACCGCGATCGATATCAGCGAGCGGCACAAGGCGGAGCAGCGGATGAAATACATGGCTTACCACGATCCGCTGACTTCGCTGCCGAACCGCGTCATGTTCATGGACAGGATCGAGAGCCTGATTCCGCAGGCCAAGGCGGCGGGCGAGCCGTTCGCCGTGCTGTTCCTCGATCTGGACGGGTTCAAGAACATCAACGACACGCTGGGACACGCCGCGGGCGACGAGCTGCTCCGGATGGTCGGCGGCCGTCTCATCGAGTTTGCGGGTTCCAAGGACATCGCCGCCAGGTTCGGGGGCGATGAATTCGCCATTCTGCTGCCCGGGGCGGACGAACGCGAGACGATCGAGAGCGCGAAGCGCATCATGGAGCTGATCGGCCGGCCTTACGTGGTCAACAATCTCGAGGTCTACATCAGCCCGAGCGTCGGCATCAGCTTGTATCCCCGGGACGGCGAGACAGCCGACACGCTGATCAAGCACGCGGACGCCGCCATGTACCATGCGAAGTCGCACGGGAAGAACAACTATCAGTTTTTCCATTTCAGCATGATCGAGAACCGGCTGCGGAAGCTGCGCATCGAATCCGCGCTGCGGAAGGCGGTCGAGGAAGAGCGGTTCCTGCTGCACTACCAGCCGCAGATCGACATCGCGCGGAACCGGATCATCGGAATCGAGGCGCTCATCCGGTGGAATCACCCGGAAACCGGGCTGCTGCTGCCGGACGATTTCATTCCTGCGGCCGAGGAGAACGGGCTGATCATTCCGATCGGCAAATGGGTGCTGCGGGAGGCGTGCAGGCAGAACAAAGCCTGGCAGGACGCCGGATACGAGCCCGTCGCCATCGCGGTCAATATTTCGAGCATCCAGTTCATGGCGGGCGGGTTCACGTCCACGGTCCGCTCCGTCCTGGAGGAAACGGGGCTGGAACCGCGGTACCTGGAACTGGAACTGCCGGAGAACCTGATCTCGGATGTCCATTGCACGAAGGAGATTATTGCCGAGCTCCGGGAGATCGGCGTGAAGGTCAGCATCGACGACTTCGGCTCCGGCTTCAGTTCCCTGCGTCTGCTGAGCGAGCTGCCGATCAACAAGCTGAAGATCGACAAGATGTTCATCCGGGAGCTGACCGAACGGAATCAGTCGCTCGTCCGGGCGATGATCACGCTGGCCCGCAACCTCGGCATTGAAGTGCTCGCCGAAGGCGTGGAGACCGATGAACAACTGGAATTCCTGAGGCGGCTGGAATGCGCGTGGGTGCAGGGCAATCGCTGCAGCGAGCCGATTGAAGCGGAGCGAATCGAAGCGCTGCTGGCTTCGGGCGGCTTGGCGGACCAGGCCGGACGCCCCATCGTCAAGGGATAGGCCGGCGGATTGGACAAGCCGGACCGCGCGCCGCGATCGGTTCGTCCGTTGCTCGGGTGGTATAATGGGGACAGGAGCGGGACGCCCGTCATCAGGCCCGATAAGCCGGCGTTCCGTTTTCGCATCGTCGCGTCCGGAACGTTCAGCGTCCCCGGGCGCGCGTTGTCGGAGACCGATGGAGAACAGGGAGTGTGGGCCATGAACGAATCCGTGCGGGAGTTGTCGCCCGAAGAGCGCGACGAGCTGATCGGGACGCTGAAGGCCCGCTTCGCGAAATTTCCCGGCCGGCATGAAGGCATCGCCTGGGCCGATGTGGAGGCGCGGCTCCTGTCCGCCGATCCCGCGAAGCTGTGGTCGCTCCGCGAAATGGAGCGCACCGGCGGCGAGCCGGATGTCACGGGCCGGGATCCGGAGACGGGCGAGTTTGTGTTCGTCGACTGTTCGCCCGAGAGTCCGAAGGGCCGCCGCAGTGTCTGCTACGATCCGGAGGCGCTGGCGTCGCGGAAGGAGCACAAGCCGGCGGACAGCGCCGTCGGGATGGCGGCGGCGATGGGCATCGAGCTGCTGACGGAGGAGCAGTATCGGGAATTGCAGAAGCTCGGATCCTTCGACCTCAAGACATCGAGCTGGATCAAGACGCCGGAGAAGATCCGCAAGCTCGGCGGCGCGCTGTTCTGCGACCGCCGCTACGACATGGTGTTCGTCTATCACAACGGCGCCGAGTCATACTACGCCGCGCGGGGATTCCGGGGCATGCTCAAGGTGTAGGGACTCCGGCAAGCCGGACTTTGTCAACAGGCCGGAAGGAGGCGCCCGAGGCGGTTCCTTCTTCACATGCTGCGTGAAGTCATCATGATGCGGGAGGAAAATGCGACATGGACAGCCGGACGGGGGAGACGCTGTCGTTCCGGCAAGGTATGGCCGATTGCGTGCCGACTCTGCTGGGGTATCTGTCGATCGGTTTCGCGGCCGGGGTGATCGAGGCGACGGCGGGCATGAGCCTGCTGGAGATCGGACTGCTGTCGCTGTTCCTGTACGCCGGTTCGGCCCAGTTCATCACGGCGGGCATGATGATGGCGGGGGCGCCGGCCGCGTCCATCGTGGGCACCGTGTTCTTCGTCAACCTCAGACATCTGCTGATGAGCGCGGCGCTCGCGCCGAAGTTCGCCGCATATTCGCCGCTGAAGAATTTCCTGATCGGGGCGCAGCTCACCGACGAGACGTTCGGGGTGGCCGCGGGCAAGCTGACCGGCCGCGAGCGTCACGCGGACCGGTGGATGTTCGGGCTCAACATCACGGCCCAGGCCAACTGGATCGTCGCCAATCTGCTCGGCGCGTTGCTCGGCGGATGGATCGCCGATCCGGAGCGGTACGGGCTGCACTACGCGCTGCCGGCCATGTTCATCGGGCTGGCGGCGATGATCGTGACGCAGCGCAAGGAGTACAAGCGCGACCTGCTGGTGATCGGCTGCGCCGTCGGCGGGTTCGCGCTCGCCTTCCTCTGGCTGCCCGCGCACCTGGCCGTCATGGCCGCGGCGGTGCTGGCGGCGATCGCCGGGGCGGTGACCGAGCGATGAGCATCAGCCCCGAGTTTCTGTGGATTCTCGTCGGATCGGCGATCGTGACCCTGATCCCGCGGACGCTGCCGCTCATGCTGATCAGCAGAGTGAAGCTGCCGGGGTACGCGGCGAAATTTCTGAAGCATGTGCCGCTGGCCGTCATGACGGCGCTGGTGGCGCAATCGCTGCTGACGGACGGGGATGCGTGGCGCCCGCCGGGCGATCCGGGGTTGTGGGCGTTCTTCCCGACGCTGGCCGTCGCGCTGCTGACCCGCAGCCTGCTGCTGACGGTGGTTGCCGGCGTCTGCTCCGCGGCGCTGCTGGGCTGGCTGGTATGAGGCCGGCCCTTTTTTGTTTTTGGGCGCAGCGCGCGGCTGCGCCCATCCTTGTGTGAAGATGCGACCGGCGAGGTTTGTTTAGAGCTTGTTCAGACGAATGAAGTATACTTTTCTATGACTATAGGATCATATTGCCAGTTCTTAGGGACTATGCAAGATTCACGCAAGGAGCGGACAAATGGGAAAACGAATCGGCCGCCTGCTGGCGGCGGCGGCGATCTTGTCCGCGGCGGCCGCCCTGGCGGTCATCCGGTTCGCCGGAACGGAACAACCGCTCCCGTGGAACCGCGGGCCGCAGCAAGCGGCGGCCGTGCGATCCGCGGAAGCGGGGCAATATCAGAGCGAGATGAGCGGCGCATACGCTTTCGTGCCGACGACGGATCGGGTGCTGTCGCTTGCGCTGCACGGCATCGGCGATTTGGACGGCATGATGCGCCTCCTCGATGTATTGGATGAGTCGGGAACGAAGGCGACGTTCTTCCTGCCGGGCATGCGGCTGGCCGAGGAGCCGGAGATCGCGCGCGAGATCGCGGACCGCGGGCATGAGCTCGGCAATCTGACCTTGAACGGGCTGGACATGCGCGGGCTTGACCATGAACGGGTCTACGACGAGATCCACCTGGCGAACGAGGTCATCTGGAAAGCGGCCGGCCTGTTTCCCCGATATGTGAGCACGCGCAACGGCGAATACACGGACGATGTCCGACGGGCCGCGGCGCAGCTCGGCATGGAAGCCGTCATAGCCGGCAATCTGCGCATCGGCGCCCGGACCGCCGGCGAGGATCTGCGGTCCTTGATCCGGTCGCGCATGACGCGCGGCGGGATCATCGAGGTGATCGTGGACCAGTATCCGGACCCGGAGGCGGCCGTCCGCGCCGTCGTCGAAACGGCTGCCGAAATCGGCTATGAACTGGTGACGCTGAGCAGCCTCATGGCCCATCAGGAGACGCTTGTGCGGGCCGAAGAAATCCCCGGTTACGACGCGGCCGCCATTCAGCCGGATTACAGGCGCGACGCTTTCCGGGTCGTTCGGAAAGTCCAAACCGACGATCGGGTCGTCAGCCTGACCTTCGACGACTGGGGGTCCGACTATACCGTCACGAAGACGCTCGATATTCTGGAGCGCTACGGCGTCAAGGCGACGTTCTTCCTGCGGGCGGGCGGCGTCGAATACAATCCGAATCTGGCGCGGGCCATCGCGCGGGCGGGGCACGAGGTTGCCAATCATACTTACGCCCATGCGGAAATCACGAAGATGACCCCGGAGGAGCTGCAGCAAGATATCGTCCGCGCCCACCGGGTGCTCACGGAGGCGCTGCAGCAGCGTCCGGCGATGCTGTTCCGGCCGCCCAGGCGCGAGATCGACGAGAGGACGGCGCGGGTCGTGGCCGCGGCCGGCTATCCGGTCATCGTCAACTACGATGTCACGGCGTTCGACTGGGACGCAAGCCGCAGCGCGAAGGATCTGCTCCGGACGATCCGCGAGAAGACCGGACCCGGCAGCATCATCGTGCTCCATATTCTGGATGATCTGTCGACGATCGAAGCGCTGCCTTCCATCATCGAATATTTGACGGATCAAGGTTATCGATTCCTGACCGTATCGGAATTGTTGGCTCGATATCCCGCGGAAACGGAGATGCAATCATCATGAAGACTTGCGGGACGACCGTCATGGATTTGTTCGAGGACCTGCTGAACGGGACGGCGAAGATCGCCGTCATCGGGCTGGGCTACGTCGGTCTTCCGCTGGCTGTGTCCATGTCGGAGTGGGTCAACGTGATCGGATACGATCTGGATGCCGGCAAGATTGAACGTTACCGCCGGGGGATCGACGCGACGGGCGAAGTCGGCGACAACGCGCTATCGGATTGCTCCGTGGAGTTCACCGCCGACGCGGCCCGGCTCCGCGAAGCGAAGGTGTTCATCGTGACCGTGCCCACGCCGATCAAGGGCGGGCGCGTGCCGGACCTGAGCCATCTCATTGCCGCCAGCAGGACGGTGGCCGCGGCGCTCAGCCCGGGATCGGTCGTGGTCTATGAATCGACGGTTTATCCGGGCGTGACGGAGGAAGTCTGCATCCCGCTGCTGGAGGAAGGGTCCGGCCTGAAATGCGGCAAGGATTTCAAGGCCGGTTATTCGCCGGAACGGATCAATCCGGGAGATATGGAGCACCGGCTGGACAACATCGTCAAGATCGTATCCGGCATCGATCCGGAGACGGTCGATCTGCTGGCGAATCTCTACGGACTTGTGGTGAAGGCGGGGATCTACAGAGCGGAGAGCATCCGGGTGGCGGAAGCGGCGAAGGTCGTCGAGAACGCCCAGCGCGACCTCAACATCGCGTTCGTGAACGAGCTCGCCATGCTGTTCCACGAGATGAACATTCCGACCCGCGCCGTGCTGGAAGCCGCGGGAACGAAGTGGAATTTTCTCCGGTTCACCCCGGGTCTGGTCGGCGGACATTGCATTGCCGTCGATCCCTATTATCTGACGTACAGGGCGGAGGTCGCCGGGCTGCCTTCGAAGCTGATGTCCGCGGGCCGGCAGATCAATGAAGGCATGAGCGAATACGTCGCCCGCCAGATCGTCAAGCTGCTGCTGCGCGAAGGATGCAATCCGGGCGGCGCAAGGATCGCCGTGCTCGGCCTGGCCTACAAGGAGAATTCCGCCGACATCCGCAACACGAAGGTCGTCGGCATCATCCGCGAACTGGAGTCCTACGGCATTAAGCCCATCGTATCGGACCCGCTCGTCGATTACCGGCTGGCGTACGAAGAATACGGCATCGAACTCGTTCCGCTCGAACACGTCCGCGACGTCAACGCGGTGGTGCTCGCGGTTCCGCACCGGCCCTATGCGCTCATGGGGGCGGAGAAATACGACCGCATGTACGCCGCGCGCGGGCCGAAATTCATGTTCGATATCAAAGGGATCTTCCGCCCCGATGTATTCGAAATGAGCGGCTATCGTTACTGGAGTCTGTGAATGACCGTGCAAAGCATTGCTGCACTGCCGTGCGGCGCGGGAGCGGAGGAATATCCGGGGGCGGGGTCCGCGGCCGCCGGGCAGTCCGGAGAATCCGCGAAAGCCGCATCCGCCGAAGTCAAGGAAGTTCTGACCGTTCCGAAAAACGACCGCCGTCTCCTCTCCTATGTGCCGGACCCGGAGCGGATCCGCACGCAGACGGACCGGAGAGGCGCGGCCATGGACGCCGGACGCGACGATCCGGCGTATCTCGAGAAACTCAGGATGCTCGGCCTCCGCTTCGAAGCGGATTTTCCGGTTCATGTCGTAATGGACGAGGACATGATCAAGGCCGCGCGCAGCCGCAAATACCGGCACAAGCGCGGGCGCAAGCCGCCGACCTTGACGGCGCGCGCGGTTGACATATCGGCGACCGGCATTCTGCTTCGCCTGCCGGAGAATGCGGCGCCGATCGAAGTCGGCAAGTCTTACCGCCTGCGGTTCGACATTCCGTCCGGAACGATGCCGGAAGGGTTCGAGTCGAAGGTCGACCAGCAGGCGACGGCCGTCAGAAGTTTCGTCCGCGAGGAAGCTGGCAAGCCATACACCTTCGTGGGCTTCCAGTACGAGAAGCCGCTGACGGAATATTTCCGCAAGCGGCGCTGGGGCTATTCATTGTACATGAGCAGCGGCTTCCTGTTCATCGCGGCGCTGCTCGTCCTGCTGATGCGGACGGAAAGCCTGATTTACCTGAAGTATCACGTCAACCTGTACCTGTACAGCATCGCCGCGGCGCTGTTTCTGCTCTCCCGCTATCTGTTCGGCATGCTGTACCGCGAAGTGCCGATCAATCCGTCGTTTACGCCCGGTGTGACCGTTATCATTCCCTGCTTCAACGAAGAGCAATGGATCCAGAAGACGATCACAAGCTGCATCAACCAGGACTATCCGATCGACAAGCTGGAAGTGATCGTCGTGGACGACTGCTCGACGGACCGGTCCGCGGAGAAGATCCGCGAGATCATCGGGATGATCCGCCAGACTTCCGAGCGGTTCCGGACGAAGGAGCGGCTGAGCGCGATTTTCCTGGAGAAGAACAGCGGCAAGCGGGTGGCGCTCATCGAAGGGGTGAAGCGCGCGAAGCACGACCTCGTCGTGTTCGTGGACTCGGACAGCTTCCTCGAGCCGACGGCGATCAAGCATCTGGTGCAGCCGTTCCAGGACCCGAAGATGGGCGGCGTCGCGGGCCGCACGGACGTCGAGAACAAATACACGAACTCGATCACGAAATTGCAGGCGGTGCGCTACTACATCGCGTTCCGGGTGATCAAGGCGGCGGAGGCGTATTTCGACTGCGTGACGTGCCTCTCCGGTCCGCTGTCCTGCTACCGCAAGGAACTCGTGCTCAAACACGCCGACGCCTGGATCAACCAGAAGTTCCTCGGCCACGAGGCGACGTTCGGCGACGACCGCAGCATGACGAACTTCCTGCTGCGCCATCATCGGACCGGCTATCAGGACTCGGCGATCTGTTCGACGATCGTGCCTTCGCGCATGAAGGTGTTCCTGCGGCAGCAGATGCGCTGGAAGCGGTCCTGGCTCCGCGAATCGCTGCGCGCGGCCGGCTTCATCTGGCGCAAGGAGCCGTTCATGTCGCTGTTCTTCTACATCGGGCTGGTCGTGCCGATCGCCGCGCCCGTCGTCGTGGTGTACAATCTGATCTATGTGCCGATCATGCACGGCGTTTTTCCGTCCACGTTCCTGATGGGGATGCTCCTGATGGCGGCCCTGATGAGTCTCGCGCATCTGCTGTTCAGAAGGAGCAAGCTGTGGCTGTTCGGATTTGTTTTCGTCCTGTTCTATGAATTCGTGCTGCTGTGGCAGATGCCGGTCGCCTGGGTGACGTTCTGGAAGTCCACCTGGGGCACCCGCGATACGCCGCAGGATGTCGAGGCCCGGAGGAAGAAGGAAATGCGCAAGACAAGAAGGCGGGCGGTTTGATCGGCGCCATGTCGAGAAGATGGAAGCTGGATGTGCGCCGGAAGAACAGCCGGAAGGCCGTCAGAACGGCGCTGCAGTTCATCGTTCTCGCGCTGGCCGGCTGGGCGCTCTATCACGAGCTCGCGGATACGAAGCGATATGTCGAGCCGGACCGGTCGTCCTGGACGAATCGCGACGGCTTCATCGCGCTGTCGTATTTCGGCGTGGATCGCACAGGTTCGCCGAAGCTGATGTCGGACGACCAGCTCGACCGCCAGATCGAAACGCTGCATGATCTCGGATTCGTGACGATCTCCCAGCAGGACATCATCGATTTCTACGAGTCGGGGAAGCCGCTGCCGGAGCGGGCGCTGTTTCTCTCGTTCGAGGACGGCCGCATCGATTCGAGCCTGTACGGGCAGAAGATCCTCGAGAAATACCAATACCGCGCGACGTTCAACACGTACGCGAACAAGATCGGGAGCAGCGAGCACAAGTTCGTTCAGCCGCGCGAGCTGCTCAAGATGAAGAAGACGGGGTTCTGGGAGCTCGGCACGAACGGATACCGTCTGACGTATATCAACATTTTCGACGGGAACGGGAAGTTTCTCGGCGTGATCGACGAGAGCGAGATCTCGGACAAGTCGCATTTCGAATATTACAATCACTATCTCATGGACTACATTCGCGACGCGCACATGATTCCGATCGAGACGCGCGCCGAGATGGAGGAGCGGATCGCGGAGGATTACCGGCTCATGGAGGAGCTGTATGCCCGCGCGCTGGGCGAAGTGCCGCGCCTCTACATGATCATGCACGCCAACGCGCTGTACGCCGGCATGAACGAGCGGGTGGCGGCGGTGAACGATGCGCAGATCCGCCGGCTGTTCCGGATCCATTTCAACCGGGAAGGGCGGGCGTTCAACGGCAGGGACGAGGACATCCACAACCTGACGCGCGTCCAGCCGGCGCCCTACTGGTCGACGAACCATCTGCTGATGAAGATCCGCGCGGACACCGGATGGGATCTGCCTTTCTCGCGGGGAGACGCGGAATTGGCGGATCAGTGGACGGTGATCGGCGGCGCGGCGGAGTTCGGGCACCGGGACATCATCGTCACCTCGCCGCCCGGCGCGGAGGGGCTGATCGTCCTGCCCGCCTCCGATGGGCTGGCCGATTTCCGCTGGACCGGCAAACTGGCCGGCAACGTCATCGGGAAGCAATCGATCTACATCCGCTACGGCGGGGACGGCGATTCGTACGTCCGCATCCGGCTGGAGAACAACCGGATTCACGTGGACCGCAAACGGCCAGGCGCGGAGGAAGAGCGCGTCTTCTCGCGGCAGCTCGACGACATTCGCTGGTCCGGCGAGGATGTCGCGTACGACAAGGCGAGCGTCTATTCGCTGTCCGAGGCGCTCACCGGTCGGACGGAGGAACCGGATTATCCCATTAATATCAGCCATGTGCGGCTGCTCGAAGCGGTCGTGACGGACGGCAAACTGCGGCTGTCCGTGGATCGGGAGACGCTGCTGGACGGTTTCGATCTGGCGGGCGTTCCGGAGGGGCTGATCGGCCTGGCGGCGGAATGGAACGAGCAGAACCGGAAGGAAGATATTTACGACGCGGTGTTCCGGGATGTGGCGATCGTCGGTCTCGAGCCGGGTTCCGGGGCGGAGGGCGAAGACGGCAAGGCGGCGGAGCGGACGGTCTTCACCACCAAATATTCGGGCTGGAAAGAATGGATGTACCGCGCGGAATCGTTCGTCGACAATCTGATTGACTGGGCGATCGAGACGTTCTAGCTGAGCGGGAGGGAAAATGGGACAGCCGTCAAGCAGAAAGGCGGCGGCGGTGCTGACACTGCTGGCGCTGGCCGTCGCCGTCATCACCATCATCGCGTATGCGCGCTGGTCTTCCACGTCAACGGGTGACCGATCCGATGCGGCTGTCTCGCTGACGGCCTGGATCGCGGATTGGGAATGGGAAGCGGGAATCGAAGATTTCCGGATCGTCGCGCCGGCGCTGGACCGCGTGCAGATGTTCGGCGTTTCCTTCGATGAGAACGACCGGTTGCACGTGACGGAGCCGTTCGATGTGATGCTGGCCGCTGCGCAGGATGCGGCGGAGCGGGACGGCGGCGGCCGGGTCCGGATCGATCTCACCGTCGTCAACGATGTGGTGCGCGCGGACGGAACGTCGGCGCAGAAGGATCCGGCGCTGCTCGCCCGGTGGATGGCGACCGAAGAGCGGCGCGCCGCCCTGATCGAGCGGATCGCGGCGCTCGCGGAGGAGCGCGGAGCGGACGGCGTGGAGATCGATTTCGAGAACGTCCGCGACGCGGACTGGGAACGGGTGATCCTGTTTTACAAGGAGCTGCATCGGCGGCTGCAAGCGTCGGGACTCGGGCTGCGCGTCGTGCTGGAACCGCGGGCGCCGATCGAAGTCTACGCGTGGCCGGACGGGCCGGAGTACGTCATGATGGCGTACAACCTGTACGGTCCGCACAGCGGTCCGGGACCGAAGGCGGACGACTCGCTGATCCGCCGGGTGACCGAACGCCTGGCCCGGCTGCCGGGAAGCGGGACGCTCGCGCTCGCCGCGGGCGGATTCGACTGGTCGGAAGCGGGCGGTGTGTCCGCCGTGACCGAGCGGCGGGCGCTCGAGCTGGCGCGCGTCGGCGGGAACGGGGAGGGTCTGACGCGGGATGGGGCGAGCGGCGGCGTGCATTTTGAGTACGTGGATGAGGAAGGCAGGCGCCATACGGTATGGTTCGCGGACCGGACCACGCTTGAACGGTGGATCGGGATTGCGAGGGAAGCCGGCGTGAACCGGATCGCCGTCTGGAAGCTCGGCGGCTTCGAGCGGGCGACGCTGGAGGGGCTGCGGGACGCGGCGTCCGGGGAGTGAGGCTCGTCACCAGCGGCAGCCCGCGCGGCTACCCCGCGAACTCCGCGAGCAGCCGGTTGAACGCCTCCCGCTCTTCCCAGAACAGGCCGTGGCCGCTGTATTGGAACGGCACAAGCCGCGATTGCGGAATGCGCGCATGCATCTCCTGCGCGTTCGAGAACGGCACGATCCGGTCATGGATGCCGTGCGCGATCAGCGTGGGGACGGCGATGGCGGCCAGATCGCCCGACAGGTTCGAGTCCCGGAGCAGCCGGATCATCGCCGCCGTGGACCAGCCCGCCGCCTGCAGTCCGAGTCCGATGAACCACTCCCTGAACGGCTCGGTCACATACCGGAAGAAAAAGCTGTCCGCCACATGCCGCATCAGATTCGGCCGGTCGCCGGCGTTCACGGCCAGATAACGTTCCGCTGTCTCCGGCGTGAACGAAGTCGGCGCGGCCGCGGCGATCAGAACAAGCTTCGACACGCCGTATCCCCCGTGACGGGACATATAGCGGATCGAAATCGCGCCGCCCGCCGAGTGTCCGGCCAGGACAACATGCTGCAACCGTTTCTGATCGATCACCGCGCGGATGTCGTCCGCCAGCCGGTCGAAGTCGTAACCGCCGTACGGTTTGTCCGAATTGCCGAAGCCGCGCCAGTCGATGCCGATGACGCGGTACCCGAGCGCGGGCAACTCGTCGAACTGATACTCGAATTGCTTGTGGTTCAGCGGCCAGCCGTGGATGAACACGATCGTCCTGCCGCCGCCCGGATTCAGATCTTCCACATACAATCTGACGCCCGGCTCCACCGTGATATAGTCGCCCAAACCCCATTCCCCCCGGCGAAAATCAATTTCATTACTTCAACATACTCGCCGGGAGAGGAAAACATGCCCGGTTGCGGCAGATGGTCGTTCTCAATTGAGAATGCGTCGCAATAGGGGGCAGTCGGGAAGCCGGGGAAAACATTGGTGAACAGGAAAACCGTCATCGAAACACCGGCCGGCCGGCCCGGTGCGGCGCGCCGGGGCCGGGCGGACAGACACCGGAGCGGCCGCCGGCCGATCCGGGACAACCCATCGCGATCGCGTGAACCGTCCCCGTCCCCGGCGCCGGCCTTCCGTCACCGATGCAGCTCGTACCGGTTCGCTTTCGTGACGGCGCGGATCGCGGCGATCTCTTCTTCGGTGAGAGGCGGGGCGGAGGCAGCCGACAGATTGGCCCTGAGCTGCTCCAGGCTGCTCGCGCCCGGAATCGCCGTCGCCACGGCCGGATCGGCGAGCGCGTAGCGGATGGCCGTCTGCACGAGCGTGCGGCCGTTCGAGCACAGCTCCAGCAGCCGCCGCCGCACCTCCGGCAGCTCGTCGCGGCTGTAATCGAGATAGTCCTTCTCCGCCTTCGCCGCGCCGCTTTCGGTCAGGATGCCGTTCGCCAGCGGGCCGCGCGCGATCAGACCGATGCCGCGGCTCCCGATCAGGCGCAGCGTCTCCTCCTCGGGCCGCCGGTCCAGCATGCTGTACTGGCTCATCAGACTGACGATGTTCGAGCGGCGGACGTACTCGCGGATGACGTTCGGCCGGATCGACGAAATGCCGTAGTATCGGATCAGTCCTTCCTGTTTCAGCTCTTCGAACGCTTCGATCGTCTCGTCGATCGGATCGTCGATCGTGCCGCCGTGAAGCTGGTACAGGTCGATGTAGTCCGTGCCGAGCCGCCGCAGGCTGTCGTGAACCGCCCGCTTGATATAGGCCTTGGACGGGTCCCAGATCCAGCCTTCCCGGCCGGGGATGCGGCGGTTGCCGACCTTCGTCGCCACGATCACCTCGCTGCGCCGTCCCTTGATCGCGATGCCGACCAGTTCCTCGTTCCGCCCCGCGTCGTACAGATCGGCGGTGTCGAGGAAGTTGACGCCGGCGTCCAGCGCTTCATGGATCATCCGGACGGCCGGCCCCTCCTCCGTTCCGAGCGACATGCAGCCGAGCCCGATTTCACTCACCCACAGATCGGATTGCCCCAGCCGGTTCTTCTTCATGCCCGATAAGCAGCCTCCTGTATGAAAATGATCCCTCTCCCATCATACACGCGGATGCGGACAACAGGAAGTCGAACGTTCATTTCCGGCTCCGCCGTTGACGGAGCGGTCAATTCCGTGCTTCGGATGCCGCGGACCGCGAATTGGGTCTGCTTGACCTGCCGTTTGTCGAATTTTTTCCTTTGTGCCATATTTAAGGGAATTATGATAAATGCGAAATAGTTTAACAGAAATAGCATTTCTCGTCATGCCGGGAGGCGATGGTCGAGGACCATTTGCGGCGGAATGTTCGTTATAAAGAACACATCCCGGCAAGACGCAGGCTGTCCCGGGATCCAACCTGCATTTTCTTCGGTACGACCGGGAGGTAGAGATGAGAAGAATCGTTTCATCGCGTGGCTGGTCCTGTCCGCCGGCATCGCGCACGCGCATCCGGATGACGGCCAGGGCAACCACGCCGATCTCGGGACGCTGTACGCGAACGAAGTGACGGTGACGGGCGGCGGCAGCCATTTCGGCGCGAACGGCATCATCGAACTGCGGCTCAAATTCAACCTGAGCTGCAATGCGGACGGATTGCCGTGCGTCATCGTGAAGCAGGACGGTTCGGACGCGCGGATCAAGATTCCCTGGGTTCCGACAAGCTTAAGCGGCCAATCCAGCTACGGAGACACCCACTATTTCCGGTATCAGTTGACCGGGGCCAGGCGGAGGGCACCTATTTCCTCCATGATTTCGGCGATCCGGACACCGGCGAACCGAGCGATTGCATGACAGATGACGGCTATACGTTCTATACCGGCAGTTTTTTTGTGCGGGTGCTCCTTTCACCAGTTACCGGTATGAGAAGTTCACGTTTATACGGCGTGCGGGCCAGCGGGGGAGCGGATAACGGTCCGCGGGACCGTAAACGGCCATCCGGGCGGGTCGAAGCGGAGCGATAACGGTCCGTGGGACCGTAAAGCGCGGGTCCGGCGGAACTCGCCCGCCCGGAATCGTGAGATAACGGTCCACGGGA
>NICF_comb_assmDRAFT_10000725_pt1 | contig 27955 bp, 30 predicted proteins | sample NewIslPassag4_SG_FD_11279 | JGI IMG/M metagenome (IMG submission 11279) | reverse complement strand
GGTGAGTCGCCCCGGCCGGGAGCCGATCCTGTGCCAGCCGAGGAGGAGATCCGCCGGGTGATACCGGTTATCCAGCGGCTTGCGCAGTCGGTGAAGGTGCCCATCTCGATTGATACCTACAAGGCGGAAGTGGCGGAAGCGGCGCTGAAGGCCGGCGCGAGCATCGTCAACGACGTGACGGGGCTGCAGCGGGACCCTGCCATGCCGTCTGTTGCGGCGGCGCACGGGGCCGCTGTGGTCGTCATGCACTCCAAAGGCGATCCCCGAACGATGCAACGAAACCCTACCTACGATGACGTGGTGCGCGAGGTCAGGGAATACCTGGAGCGGGGATGCGAGCTCGCGATCAATGCGGGAGTTTTGCCCGAGCGGATCTGGATCGATCCAGGCATCGGTTTTGGCAAGACGGTGGAGCACAACCTCACGCTTCTGAGGTCGCTCAGAGAGTTGCGGCCGCTGGGCTTTCCGATCCTCGTGGGTACGTCCAACAAATCGGTGATCGGAAACGTCCTGGGCGTCCCCGTGACCGAGCGCGTCGAGGGGACGGCCGCTACGGTCTCCGCGGCCATCGCCTACGGCGCCGACGGAGTGCGGGTGCACGATGTGCGCGTGATGCGGAGGGTCTGCGACATGACGGACGCCGTAGTCCGGGGGAGGCGGAAAGCTTGAGCAAGGCCTATCTCAGCTTAGGTTCCAATCTGGGGGATCGTCTTGCTTACCTTAAGCGGGGCGTGGCCGGACTTCACGGGTCGCCCGGGGTACGGGTCGAGAGGCTTTCTAGCGTCTACGAAACCGAGCCGGTGGGAGTTAGCGGGCAGGGGCGCTACCTCAACCTGGTGGCGAAGGTGGACACCCAGCTCAGCCCTGCGCAACTTCTGGCTTTGTGCCAGGAGGTGGAGAACGCGAACGGAAGGGTGCGCGTCGCCCGCTGGGGACCTCGCACGCTGGACATCGACCTTTTGCTGTACGACGACATCTCCCTGGAGACGCCGGATCTTGTGATTCCCCATCCCCGGATGCACGAGCGCGCCTTCGTGCTTGTGCCCCTCGCCGAGACCGACGGAGCGATCCACGTGAGGGGCAAATTGATCGCAGAGTGGCTCACAGCCGTGCAACGTGCCGGAGGGCAGGGCGTCGAGATGTTTTGTGACACACGGGGCTGGCTTTGACTTGAGTCCGGAAAGGCGCGGGCGAAAGCGGTCGGGTCAGTCTGTCACACCTTGTGGAACTGGTCGACGGAGAGGACGAAGACGGTGGCGCCGCCCGACTCCACCTCGATGGGAAGGCTCATCGACGCCGGGATCTCCGTCGACGTCTGCGGCAAGAGTCGTTTGCGGCGGACGCACGTCTGCCGAACGATCTGAAGCACCTGTGACACCTTGTCGTCTTGGACGCCGATAAGGAGCGTCGTGTTGCCGCGCAAGAGGAATCCGCCGGTACTCGCAAGTTTCGTCGCGGAGAAATCGTTTTCGATCAAGGCGTCCATCAAGCGTGCGGCGTCGTCGTCCTCGACCACCGCGAGGATGAGCTTCATGGTCCAACCCCCTTTGTGAGCGGCTTGTCTTGAGCAAGATTTCCGCTCCCGCGCTCGATTTCCTGTCTTTGGCCCAAATCGCCCCCTAGAAGCTCGACATCTTACGTGCCTGCGGCCGCTTTGGTGCTCTTTCGGCTTTCGATGAACTCCTCGATGGTCCGGGCGAGCCGGCGGACGCCGGGTTCAATCTCGTCCAGCGCCACCTGGCTGAAGGAAAAGCGGAGCGCGTTTTTCTCGCCGCGAAAGGCCGCACCCGGGACGTAGGTCACCCCGTTGGCCCTTGCGCGGGGGAGCATCGCTGCCGCGTCGAGCCCCTCAGGGAGCCGGATCCATAGGAAAAAGCCGCCTTTTGGCCGGTTCCAGGAGACGCCCGCGGGCATCTCCCGCTCGAGGGCATTTAGCGCGCTGTCGCGCTTTTGGCGGTAGAGGTCGACGGGGGGCGTAAGGCCGTGCGTTTCCAGCCAGCGGAGGACGAAAAGCTGGCCCAGCGTGTTGGAGGCTAGATCCGTGGATTGCTTGAGGAGGGCGAGGGTGCGGATGATCTGGGGGGCCGCGACGATCCAGCCCACTCGCACTCCCGGCACCAGCGCTTTGGAGAACGATCCGAGGTAGATGACTCGCCCCTCGCGGTCAAAGCTTTTGAGCGGGGGATCGGGGCGGCCTTCGAAGCAAAGCTCCCGGTATGCGCCGTCTTCGACGATATAAAAGCCTTTGGCCGAGGCGATCTCAAGGATCTGCGGGCGGCGAGCAAGCGGGATCGAGCAGCCCGTGGGGTTATGAAACGTGGAGACGGTGTAGAGGTATTTAGCTCCTCCGGGCGCCTCGCGCAAGCGCTCGAGGTCGAGACCATCGTCGCCCACGGGCACGTCCCAGATCTCGGCTTCGTAATTTTGCGCGGCCCCGATGGCGCCCAGATAGCCCGGGGCCTCCATCAGCACATGGTCGCCGGGATCGACAAACAGCTTGGCCACCAGGTCCAATCCTTGCTGGGAGCCCTGAGTGATCAATACGTTCTCGGGCCCGGCCTCGACGCCAAGATCCGCCATGTGCCGGGCGATGGCCTCCCGCAAAGCGGGATGACCTTCCGTAGGCAAATACTGCCATGCGGCTGGGTCGCGTGAGGTCTCTTGAACGATTTTCGCGAGCTCGTCGACGGGAAAGGCCTTTTCGTCGGGAAGCCCACCGGCAAAGGAGATCACACCGGGAAAGGACTCGAGCACCTCCTTGAGGCTCGAATCGGCCTCGCCCCGGGCGCGCGTTGCAAACTTGGCTTGATCCACTCCCGCCACCTGCCTCGGTTGGGTGTTCTCGCGCATCTTTAGGATCATTATACCTGCGGCATGCCGGTGAGCAAAAGCGGCCCGGACGGCGGGAAAAACTCTTGGCGCGAATGTTAAAGATTTGTAAAATCTCCGGGAACGTCGAGCAGTGTCGAACGCGGTCCGAAAAATATCGAAACCCCCGTCGGCACGGGGGTTTCGGTATTTGGAGCTTATGGTGCCGAAGGTGGGATTCGAACCCACACGGGCGGTTGCCCACTGCGCCCTGAACGCAGCGCGTCTGCCAGTTCCACCACTTCGGCAGGGATTTTCGGCGTGTTTTATCGTAGCATCCCGGACAGCCGTTGTCAAGCCGGCTCTTGCCTGGGGTGGACTTGCGCCGGTGCATCAGGAGGTGTACAATTGAAATCGATGTCGAAATGCACTGCATTTGTTTGGATTGACCGTTGACGTAGCCTACATTTTCGTGTAGGATGGTAGCAGAGAAGCCTGAGTTTTTTGCCAATTTTAGCCGGCGTAGCTTTCGGGTTGCGCTGGTTGGCTTGGTCCCCAGCTATGCTTGTCTGGTCGACCAGGCAAGCCGACAAGCCGCGTCAGGTTGAAGTCTCGGGGTTCAATGCGCGGGTGGAAGCGAAAGGACGGTACAAGATGCTGCTCAAGAAAGTGAACAAAATCACAGAGTTGCTCCAGCGTGAGGGTGGGGCGGTCGCGTTTTCCGATCTGGCTGAGGTCCTCTCCGACGTGCTCGACGGCGCCGAGGTGTACGTGATCAGCCGTTCGGGAAAGATCCTCGGGCATTCGCTCAAGGACGGATTCCCCAAGACGGCGTTTGACCCGGAGTGGGTCGAGACGAAGCACCTGCCTGACGAGCAGGCCACCGCGCTGCTCAAGGTCGGTGCTCTCTCCGCCGGCGTCGAGGCCGAGCGCGTGATCGGCTTCGGCCCCTCGCTCATCGCACCGGCGGTCGGTGCCGGCCGCAGGGTCGGCACGGTCCTTGCCGTCCGCACGGAGGGCGAGTTCAACGAGGATGACTGGGTCCTCATGGAGTATGCCGCGACGACCATCGGCATGGTGATCGCGCACGCGCTCGACGAGGAGGAGGAGGACGAGGCCGAGGGCAAGCGCATGGCCCGTTCGGCGATCAACAGCCTTTCCTACTCGGAGATCCGTGCCATGCAGCACATCTTTGACGAGCTGGAGGGGGACGAGGGCGTCCTGGTCGCCTCCCGCATCGCCGACGAGGCTGGCATCACGCGCTCCGTCGTGGTCAACGCTTTGCGCAAGCTCGCGTCGGCCGACGTGATCGAGTCCCGTTCGCTCGGGATGAAGGGGACGTATCTGCGCATCCTCAACCCGGAGATCCGCAAGGAGCTCAACCGGCAGCGGTATCCGTACGTGCGCGGCAGCGAGTACGCCCGCTCGCGTGCCTAAGAGCAGGCACCGTCAGGGCGTGCGCAGCGCCCCAGCTTCGCCAGCCAGTCGTCAAGGTGACCTTGAGCCCCGGAGCATCCCCCGGGGCTCAAGCTTTTGGAGGCGACGGCGAATGAGTGATGCTCGCCGCCTCGGGACTAGCGTCAGCGCCCTGAGCCGGGCCGGTAGAGCTCCCTGCCCCTTTTGATCAGCCGCGATCCCGCCCGGGTGTTGATGGAATCCATCACGCGGCTGATCGCCTCGCTGCGTGCGTCGTCCTCGAAGAGGGAGATCTGCTTGGCATCGACGAAGTCGGTGACGCCGACGCCGAGGAGCCGGACGGGCCGGCGGACGTCGACGGCGACAAGGAGAGCCCATGCCAGAGCGAAGATCCGGTCGTCGTCCTGGAAAGGAGTGGAAGCGGTGCGCCTGCGGGTGAGCGTGGTGAAATCAGGATAGCGCACCTTAAGGGTGACCGTGCGGGCAAAGCGCCCTTCTTTTCTGAGCCGAGCCCCGACATCGGCGACGAGGCGGGCGAGGACGCTTTTGAGGTGTGAGGGATCCTGGACGTCGACGTCGAAGGTGATCTCCCGGCTCATCGAGCGTGCCTCGGCCTCGGGTTCAACGCTGCGCTCGTCGATGCCGCGGGCCAGATGGTAGAGGTGCTCGCCCAAGGAGGGGCCGAACTCACGTCGCAGCCACGTGAGGGACCGCCGGCGCAGGTCGGCCACGGTGGCGATGCCCCGCTCTTTGAGGCGGTGAGCACCCTTCTGCCCGACACCCCACAGCTTCTCGACGGGCAGGGGATCGAGAAAGGCTTGCTCTTGGCCCGGTTTGATCACGGTCAGGCCGTCGGGCTTTTCAAAGTCGGAGGCGAGCTTGGCCAGGAACTTATTGGTTGCGACGCCGATGGAGGCGGTGAGCCCGGTCGCCTCGTGGATCGCTTGCTTGATGGCCTGGCCCATGTGGCGCGGCGACCGGTAAAAGTGCTCGCAGCCGGTCATGTCGAGGAAGGCTTCGTCGATGGAAAGGGGCTCGACGAGCGGGGTGAAGCGATCGAGGACCTCGCGCACCATTCTCGAATAGCGCTCGTAGCTTTGAAAGTCAGGCCGGACGTAGATCGCGTGCGGGCAGCGGCGATAAGCCTCGCGAATGGGCATCGCCGAGTGGATGCCGTACCTTCGGGCTTCGTAGGAGCAGGTGGAGACGACGCCGCGGTTTGAGTGGGGATCGGCTCCCACGATGAGCGGCTTTCCTCGGTACTCGGGGTGGAGGAGCATCTCGACGCTGGCAAAGAAGGCGTCCATGTCGACGTGGACGATGGTGCGTGGGAAGCTGTGAGAGGACATCGAGACCTTCACCCGTCTCGTCGATGGTCGGTCGATGCTAGATTCGCCCGCCGGGAGCCTTCATCCTCGCCGCAAGAAACGCCGGAGGTGAGCCGGATGAAACGGACGGAACGAGTCGAAGAACAGAGCTCAATCGAACGTTGCGTGCTGGTCGGGCTTGACCTGCCTTCAAGCCCATGGCCCCTAAAAGAGAGCCTCGACGAGTTGGAACGGCTCGTGGAAAGCGCCGGGGCGGCGGCAGTGGCGCGCCTTGTGCAGAGCTTAAAGCGTCCCGATCCCGCGACCTACCTCGGTTCGGGGAAAGTCGAGGAGCTGAAAGCGCTCGCCGGCGAGGTCGAGGCCGATGTGGCCGTCTTTGATGACGAGCTCTCCCCTGCCCAAGCCCGCAACCTGGAGCAGGCCTTGGAGCTCAAGGTCGTCGACCGGACGCAGCTTATCCTCGACATCTTCGCCCAGCGTGCACGCACCAAAGAGGGGAAGCTCCAAGTGGAGCTCGCGCAGCTGACGTACTTGCTCCCGAGGCTGGTGGGATTCGGAACGAGCCTTTCGCGGCTCGGCGGCGGCATCGGCACCCGAGGGCCCGGCGAGACCAAGCTGGAGGTAGACCGCAGGCGGATCCGCACCCGCATGGCCGAGATCCGGCGGGATCTGGCCGAGGTCCGCAGGCAGCGCTCGCTGCAGCGCAAGGGGAGGGAGGCGGCGTTGGCTCCGGTCTGCGCCCTTGTGGGCTATACCAACGCCGGCAAGTCGACGTTGCTCAACCGCCTCACAGGAGCCGGCGTGTACGCCGACGATCGGCTCTTTGCGACGCTTGACCCCACCATCCGCCAGGCGATGCTTCCCGGAGGCGGCTCGATCCTGCTGGTCGACACCGTGGGGTTCATCCGCAAGCTCCCTCACGACCTCGTGGCCGCCTTTCGGGCGACGCTGGAGGAGGTGGTCTACGCCGACCTCCTGGTCCACGTGATCGACATTTCCAGCCCCGATTGGTACGACCAGGCCCGAGCCGTCCATGAGACCCTAGCGCAGCTCGAGGTGGCGGGGAAACCCGTGGTGACCGCCTACAACAAAGTCGACCGGGCTGATCCCACCGAGGTCACCGCGGCGACGGCGCGCACGCCGCATGCGGTCGCGATCTCGGCCGCCACCGGCCTGGGCCTTGAGGATCTCCTCAAGGAGATCGAGCGGTCTCTGCCTGAGGCCAGCGTCCGCGGCGTCTACGCCGTGCCCTATGCGGACGCGCACGTCGTGGCTTGGATGCACACCCACGGCAAGGTGTTGCGGGAAGAGTACCGCGGCGACTGCATCGAAGTCGAAGCCGAGCTGCGAAAGAGCCTGGCCGAACGAGTCGGCGCCTACGCCGTTCTCCAAGGACTCTCCGAGGGTTGATGGGATTGTGATAAAATAGTGAGGGTCGGCTCGAGGGGTGAAAACGTTTGGCTGAGAACTTCTTCTACGGCGGTCAGGCCGTCATCGAAGGCGTGATGATGAGGGGGCAGACGAGCCTTGCCATCGCGGTGCGCAAGGCCAACGGCGAGATCATCACCAAGGAAGAGAAGATTTCCTCCATTACGCAGAGGTATCCGTTTCTCAAGTGGCCACTCATCCGCGGCAGCGTCGCGTTGATCGAGGCGATGGTGCTGGGCATCAAGGCGCTCAACTACTCCGCCAGCCAGTTCGCGGAGGAAGAGGAGGAGCAGCTTGGCCCCAAGGAGATCGCACTGACGTTTGTCATGTCGTTTCTTTTGACCGTTGGCCTCTTTATCGTCCTGCCCGCCTTTGTGATCCGGCAGATCCAGGCGCACATCGCGAGCAACATCTTGCTCAACGCCGTCGAAGGGTTGATCAAGATCACGTTCTTCATCGCGTATGTCGCGGCCATCTCGCTGATGAAGGATATCCGGCGCGTCTTTCAGTACCACGGCGCCGAGCATAAGGCGATCAATTGCTATGAGGCGGGCGATCCGCTAACGATCGAGGCGGTCCGCGCTCACAGCGTCATCCACAAGCGCTGCGGTACGAGTTTCATCATCTTCGTCCTCTTGGTGAGCATCTTCGTCTTCAGCTTCTTCGGCCGCCCTCCGTTCCTTCTCCGGGTGCTCTTGCACCTGGCTCTCCTGCCCGTGGTGGCCGGGATTTCGTACGAGATCATCCGCCTCGCCGGCCGGAAAGAGAGTCCCTGGATTATCGACGTCCTCTCGCGGCCTGGTATGTGGACCCAGAGGCTGACAACGCGGGAGCCCGACGACGAGCAGATCGAAGTGGCGATCCGCTCGCTGCGTGCCGTCCTACTGTCCGACGGCAAGCTTTCCCCTGAATCGCGCCTGGTGGTGCCTTAGCTGTCCTTTTCGGGGGGCCGGTGACCCGCCGGCCCATTCCGCTCGCTCCGTTCTAACGCCTCGCGGTACCTGCGCGGCGCCCATGATCTCGCGCGTTCTAGGGGGATGCGTATGTCCACGGTGTTGGAGAAGCTGGCAGCCATGGAGCTGCGCTATGAGAAACTGGCCGAGGAGCTGGCAAAGCCTGAGGTCATCAGCAATCCCGCGGAGTTTCAACGGCTTGCCAAAGCGCACGCCGAGATGTCCGACATCATCGAGACGTATCGCCGGTACAAGAAGCTGGAACAGGACCTCGCGGCCGCCAAGGAGCTGCTCAAAGAGAGCCTCGATCCAGATTTCCGGGATCTGGTCGAGGAGGAGCGCAAGTCCCTCGAAACGCAGCGAGAGGCGCTCGAGCGAGAGCTCAAAAGACTTTTGATCCCCAAAGATCCCCTAGACGAGAAAAACGTGATCGTCGAGATCCGGGCGGGCGCCGGCGGAGAGGAGGCGGCGCTCTTTGCCGGCGACCTCTTTCGCATGTACAGCCGGTATGCGGAGCGGCGGGGTTGGAAGATCGAGCTCTTGAGCGCCAACGCCACCGAGCTCGGCGGCTTCAAAGAAGTGATCTTCATGGTCCACGGCCAGGGCGCCTACAGCACGTTGAAGTACGAAAGCGGTGTGCACCGGGTGCAAAGGGTGCCCGTGACGGAGGCGGGAGGGCGCATTCACACCTCGACGGCGACCGTGGCCGTCCTTCCCGAGGCGGAGGAGGTGGAGGTGGAGATCGATCCCAACGATCTCAGAATCGACGTCTACCGCTCGAGCGGACCGGGGGGCCAAAGCGTCAACACCACGGACTCGGCTGTGCGCATCACGCACCTGCCCACCGGGCTCGTCGTCTCCTGCCAGGACGAGAAATCCCAGCACAAGAACAAGGAGAAAGCCTTGCGCATCCTCAGGGCCCGCCTCCTCGACAAGATGAAACAAGAGCAGGCTCAAGCCCTGGCCGCCCAGCGGAAAGGCCAGGTGGGCACTGGTGACAGGAGTGAGCGCATCCGCACGTACAATTTCCCGCAAGGGCGCGTCACCGACCACCGGATCGGGCTCACCCTCCACCAGCTGGATCAGGTGCTGGACGGGGAGCTCCACGAGGTGATCGAAGCCCTGGCCGAAAACGAGCGGGCTCAAAAGCTCCAGGAGATGGAGGCGTAGCCGGTGGCCTCGCCCCGCACGATCATGGACTACATCCGGCTCGCTTCAGCGCATCTAGACGCCAGCGGAGTCCAAAGCCCAAGGCTCGACGCAGAGGTGCTCCTCGCGGACCTCTTGGGGATCGAGCGGATCCAGCTCTACGTGCAGTACGACCGGCCGCTCATCCGCCCCGAGGTCGACGCCTATCGCCGGCGCATCGCCCGCAGGGCGCGCCGGGAGCCCGTGGCCTACATCACCGGGAAGCGGGAGTTTTATTCGCTGGAGTTTAAAGTGGACCGGCGCTGCCTTGTGCCTCGCCCGGAGACCGAGCACCTGGTCGATACCGCCTTGGCGGAGCTTGCGGCGCGCTTTGCGGGCAAAGACTACTTGAAAGTGGCCGATGTCGGTACCGGCTCGGGCGCCATCGCCGTCAGCGTCGCCCGGACGGAACCCCGAGCGGTGGTGACCGCAACCGACATCGACGCCGGCGCCCTTGCCCTGGCGGCGGAAAACGCCGAACGGCATGGAGTATCGGACCGGGTGAGGTTCGTCGAGGGAGATCTGCTCGTGCCGCTAGGAGACGAGATGTACGATTGTATTCTTTCCAACCCGCCGTACGTCGCAGATGAAGACTGGGAAAAACTTCCGCCCGACGTGCGGCTTTACGAGCCCAAGATCGCGTTGGCAGGCGGACCGGACGGACTTGCGTGCATCCGCCGGCTGATCACGAGCGCATGGCCAAGGCTGGCTCCAGGCGGTTTCCTCGCCCTGGAAATCGGGTACGACCAGGGCCAGCGCGTGCTCGAGCTCGCCCGGGCCGAGGGTTACGCCCACGCCCGGCTTGTCAAGGATCTCGCGGGACATGACCGCGTCGCGGTCATGGCGAAGGAGTAGCGGACGGTGCTTCGGACGAGGGTCTTTCCTGTCAATCCGGCCCGCCCCGATCCGGCTGTGATCGGCGAGGCGGCGGAGCTCCTTCGTCGCGGGGGCCTGCTCGCTTTTCCGACGGAGACCGTCTATGGCCTCGGGGCTGACGCGCTCAACTCCGCCGCGGTGCGCGCCATCTTCGCCGCCAAGGGGCGCCCGGCGGACAACCCCTTGATCGTTCACGTGAGCCGGGCAGACGAGGCCTTTGCCCTGGCTGCGAGGGTCCCTGAACTTGCTGCGCGCCTAGCCGCTCTCTTTTGGCCCGGTCCTCTCACTCTGGTGCTGGAAGCCAAAGAGGCCGTTCCCAGGGAGACCACGGCCGGTCTCAGCACAGTCGCCGTCCGGGTTCCGGCGCATCCGGTCGCTCTCGCCCTGCTGCAGGCGGCCCAACGCCCCGTTGCGGCGCCGAGCGCCAACCTTTCCGGAAGACCAAGCCCGACCCGCGCGGAGCACGTCCTTTCCGATCTCGACGGCCGGATCGACGGGGTGGTGGACGGCGGCGAGACCGGGGTCGGCGTCGAATCGACGGTCCTCGACGTAACGGTAGAGCCTCCCGTCATCCTTCGCCCCGGCGGGATAAGCCGCGAGGAGCTCGAGGCGGCGATCGGCCGCGTCGAGGAGGCGGCCGCGGCCCACGAACAGGCGCCTCGCTCGCCGGGTCTCAAGTACCGCCATTACGCTCCCCGGGCGCAGGCGCTGGTCGTCTCCGGCTCGCCCCAAGAGATCGCCCGGGCCGTGTCGAGGCTCGCTGTCGCCCCCGGCGGCTTTCGCCGCATCGCTTGCCTTGTCTCTCGGGAGACGGCGGCCTCGCTCGGAGAGCCGATGCCCGAGGTTTTCATCCTCGGCGGCAGGGACGAACCGCATGAGGCGGCGCGCCGGCTCTACCACGGCCTGCGGGCGGTAGACCGCCCCGGCGTCGAGCTGATCCTGATGGAAGCTTTCGGTGAGCAAGGCATAGGCAGAGCGCTCATCGACCGAATGCGCCGGGCCGCCGGTGGAAAGGAGATCGACGCCGGCTCCCTGGGAAAAGACCGCCCGGAAGTGGCAGCTCCGGGCCGCGACGGGGAGACGACTCCGTGACCAGGCCGCGCTCTCTGCAGAAGCTGACCTTGTCCAAGGATGACCGGCTTCTCGTCGTCGCCCCCCACCCAGACGACGAGCTGATTGCGGCCGGGCTCATCCTGCAAAAGGCGCTGGCGGTGAAGGCGCGCGTCCACGTGGTCCTGCTCACGCTGGGAGACGCCTTTGGTTACGCCGGGCCGACCCCGGTAGGAAAACGCGTGGCGACGCGGCGGACGGACAGCCTTGGGGCGACGCGGCGGCAGGAGTCGCTGCGGGCTTTGGCTCACATCGGTGTCGATCCGTCGAATGTCAGCGTGCTAGGGTATCCGGACCGAGGGCTTGCCGCACTGTGGGGGGAGCACTGGAGTCGGGAAAACCCGTATCGCTCTCCCTTTACGCTGCAGCAAGCCTCTCCGTACGAAGGGACGTTGACCCCCAAGGCGCCGTACGCGGGTGAGGCGCTCCTGGACGATCTGATCACGCTCCTTAAGTCGGTCCGGCCCACGCTGTGCGTCTATCCTCATCCCAGAGACGCCCACAGCGATCACTCGGTCGCCTCGGCTTTCGTCACGTCCGCTTTGGAGCAGCTAGCCGCCGATGCAGAATGGGCCGCCGCCTGCCGGCGGCTCTACTACCTGGTCCACCGGGGAGGATGGCCTTCGCCGCGGGGCCCCCAGGCGCGCGAGCCCTTGCGGCCACCTCCGTCCCTCGTGGAGCTAGGAGAGCGGTGGGTCGAAGTCGTAGGCGGAAGCGACGAGATCCGCAAGAAGTACCAGGCGATTCTGATGTATCGCAGCCAGATTCCCCCGCTCGGCCGGTTTCTTACGAGCTTCGTGCGGAAAAATGAGCTTTTTGCTGTCGGCAAGGCGCATGCCGTCGAGGCGAGCGGCGTTGAACCGCTGATCGGAGGCGGGGCGGCTTCTTGGTCGGCCCAGCCGCTCATCCTCGATCCTGCGAGAGATTCCCTGACGCGGCAAGTGGAGCCGGCGGGAGACATCGTCGCCGTCGACGTCAGGGCGGGAAAAGGTCACCTTTTCGTGCGCCTCGAGGTCGCCGGGCGCGTGGCGGACGATGTGGAGTACCGCGTGGTGCTTGCCGACTGCCCAAGGAGCACAAGGCTCGTGCTGCGGCTCAAGCCGCCGCACCGGGTGATGGAGGTAAAGGGGACGCACCTCATCCTTCGCCGGGACGTGGTGGCGCGCCCGTGCGGCAACAGGCTGGAGCTTGCGATCCCCGCGAAGCTTTTGGGATACCCGCGCAAGCTGTTCTTCGGAGTTGAGACTCGCTCGAGGAGGATTGGCGTCGACCGCACGGGCTACCACCTCCTCCACCTGCCGGAGTGGCCCAAGGAGGCGGGGGGAATGGACGGCGTCGTCTTTGCCGTAGCGACCCCGGCGGATCTGGCTGCGTGCGCCGCCATCTTCGCCGAAGCCTTCCGGGAGAGCATCGTCCACGTCTTCAGGGAGATGCCCTCCGTGCGCCTCATCCAGGAGGTGTTTCGCCTCTGCTACGACGCCGAACCCAGCGCCTTGCTGGTCGCGGTGGCTCACGGCAAGGTCGTAGGCTACGTCTTCGCACCGGCATCGCTCAAAAACCTCTGGCGGGCAGCCTTCTCTCGCCGGCACATCCTGCGCTGGGTCGGCGCGTGGCTTCGGGGGCGGATGCGCCTTGGCATCGCGCCGTTGCGAGTGCTCCTTCTCGACAAGTTCCAGTTCCTTCGATCGGCGGTGGGGGGAGAGCTGGCCGTTGAGGCCAGGATTCTTTCGGTCGCCGTGGCGGCCGGCTACAGGGGCCGCGGCATCGCCACCCGGCTCGTCCGCCACGCTCTGGATCGCTTCGTCGCCAGCGGTGTCGACGCCGTGCGCCTGGAGGTACGCCCGTGGAATCATGCGGCCGTCCGGGTTTACGAGAGCTTGGGATTCCAGGCGATGGGCACGATGCACGACTCCCAAGGCCCGTGGTCGATCATGCTGCTCGACCTGCGGGAGGAGAGGGCCTAAAAGGCCCGGAGCGCCGAGCGCTCGTCGCGCCGGGCGGCCCGGCTGAAGGCCGTTTCGCTCGCGACGTAGCCGCAGAGGCGGCACCGGACATCGATGTCGGGGCGGCCGTCCTCCCGGCACATCGCCACCAGCTCGTCCGAGCGGTAGAGCGTCGCTCCGCTTTCGGGGTCCTTTCGGATCTCCTGGGCCAGCTTGTACACGAGATCGAACTCTTTGCGGTTCGCTTTGCAGACCGGACAAAGGTAGGCACTGCCCACAGGCGTCATCTCCCGGCGCATGCTTTGAGCACGGCGAAGCCTTGCCGCACCCTGTCTCCATGCTCTTTCTTTTTAAGATGCCGCGCGCATCGCCTAAAAAACCTGCCGGCACATGCTTAGCCGCCTTTCCCAATATACATGCATGGCAGCTCGCCTTTGGCGAACGCGTGGATGCGGGGGAATGCGGACTTGGGCTTGGCCGACGTCGTGGCGCTGGCGCTTGCCATCGGGACCGACTGTTTCTCGGTCTGCCTGGGCCTGGCCATGGAACCTGGGGGACCGAGGCGGACATTGCTGGTCAGCGCCGCGTTTGGCGGGATGCAGGCTCTTCTCGTCGCCCTCGGGTACCTCACCGCCCTGGGGATGCACTGGCTCCTCCACACTGCGGAGGTGCGATATGCGCTCCTTTCGCGGCTTCCCATTCGCGTTCGTCCGGAGGCCTTGCACGAAGAGCTGCATTGGGTCCTTTCCAGTCTCGGGGCTACGGCGCTGATGGCCGTAGGTGTCGGGCTGATCAGCGACTTTCTCGCCGGCGAGCGCCCCAAGGCCGCAAGGCCGCTTCGCAGCGCCTTTGGCCTCGCCCTGGTCAGCGTGATGGTGAACGTCGACGCGTTTACGGCGGGTATCGGCCTTGGCATGCTGGACGGGGTGCTACTGCCCCACGTCTTGGCCGTGATGGCAGTCGTGGGCGGCAGCCTCTCTCGCCTCGGGTTCGAGGCGGGAAGCAAGTTTGGAGGCATACTGGGTAAGATCGCACAGCCCATCGGCGGGATCTTGATCATTCTCGTCGCGCTCAAGGTGATCGCCGGCCTCGTGCTCACTTGAAGCCGGTAGAGGGCAGGGATGATGGAAATACTGTGGAAGTCACAAGATAAACCGCCGCAGTGGGTAAGGCTTTAGATGCGAGCTTGGCGAGCGCTGGAGGCATGGTCTCATTGGCCTTTCGTGTGGTCTTCGTCTGCAGCGGAAACACGTGCAGGAGCCCGATGGCGGAGGCGCTCCTCAAAGAGAGAATCCGCAAGGATCCCCTGCTCCAGCAGATCGGCATCGAAGTGCGATCGGCCGGGCTCGACGCCGTCGAAGGCGAGCCGGCGGCCGAGGAGGCCGTTCGGATCCTCGACGCGCGGGCGGTGTCGCTGCGCGACCACCGGACGAGCCGGTTCGGTGAGAGCCACCTGGATTACGATCTCATCTTGACGATGACCCAGTCGCACAAGTTCAGGATCCTCTTGGCCTATCCCGAGGTCGCGGCGAAGTTGTATACTTTGAAGGAATACGCGGAGCTGGCCGGCCCGCTGGACGTTGCTGACCCCTTCATGCGGGGGGACGAGGCGTATAAGGCGGCCCTGGCGGAGATCGACCAAGCGGTCGAGGCCGTCGCCCGAAGGCTAAAGAGGGAGTTGGCCAGCGCCGATCAGGCAAAGCGAGGCGAGCCGGAGCAATGAGAGTGGCTCTTGGATGTGATCATGCCGGCTTTGATTTGAAAGAGACGGTGGCCACCGTCCTGCGCCGGCTGGGAGCCGAGATCGTCGACTTTGGAACGCACAGCAGGGACTCCGTGGACTATCCCGATTACGGGGAGCGGGTTGGGCGCGCAGTGGCCAGCGGCGAGGCGGACCGGGGCATCGTCCTGTGCGGGACGGGCATCGGCATTTCGATCGCCGCCAACAAGGTTCCCGGAGTTCGTGCGGCCCTCTGCCATGACGTGTACACGGCCCGCATGAGCCGGGCCCACAACGACGCGAACGTCCTGGCCTTGGGGGCGCGGGTGATCGGGCCGGGCCTTGCCGAAGCGATCGTCGAGGCGTGGCTTACGACGCCGTTCGACGGCGGCCGCCACAGCCCGAGGGTGGACAAGCTAAACCGCATCGGAGCACACGATGCTCCGTCACGGTAAGCGGTGACCGCAGCGTGGGCTTTCCCGGCCCCACACATGGTTAAGGAGGAGAAGCATGGCCTCGGTTCACGTCGTCGACCATCCGTTGATCCAGCACAAGCTGACCATCTTGCGCAACAAGGAGACCGGGCCCAAAGAGTTTCGCGAGCTGACTGACGAAATCGCCCTCTTGATGGCCTATGAAGTCACCCGGGATCTGCCGCTGGAGGAGGTCGAGGTGGAGACCCCGGTCGCCAAGGCCCGGGCGTATGTGATCAAGGGAAAGAAGATCGGGGTCGTCCCCATTTTGCGGGCGGGCCTGGGAATGGTCGGCGGCATCTTGCAGCTGATCCCGGCGGCCAAAGTGGGGCACGTGGGGGTCTACCGGGACCCGCAGACGCTTAGGCCCGTGGAGTACTACTGCAAGCTGCCTTCGGATGCCGCAGAGCGGGATTTTATCGTCGTCGATCCGATGTTGGCCACCGGCGGCAGCGCCGTAGCGACCATCGGCTTTCTGAAAAAGCACGGCGTCAAGCAGATCAAGCTGATGTGCCTCATCGCCGCACCCGAGGGCATCGCGGCCGTTCAGCAAGCTCATCCTGACGTCTCGATTTACACGGCGGCGATCGACAGCCATCTGGATGAGCACGCCTACATCGTTCCGGGGCTGGGCGATGCCGGAGACCGGCTCTTTGGCACCCGATGAGGCGTCAAGCTGCGACGCACGTCGTTGACACCCGGCCGGAGCGACTATAAAATTAGGGGGACTTATCGAAGAGCTCATCGATTTTCATTCGAAAACATTGCGAGAAGAAGGAGGGGCGCGGGTGGGACAAGCCCTCTACTTCGAGTACCTGCTGGAGTATCTGCCGTGGCTTGGACTCGCCTTTGGCGTCTCGTGCGGCCTCACCCCGCTCGTCCGCTGGGTAGCGGTCCGGACCGGATTCGTCGAATATCCCTCCGAACGGAGAATTCACAAGAGGCCGCTCCCCTTGGGCGGGGGGGTGGCCCTTTTCGTCGCCTTTTGGACGGCGGTCCTCGCCGCCCTACCTTTCAGCCGAGAACTTTTGGGCCTTGCGCTCTCCAGTGCGATTCTGCTGCTCGTCGGACTCGTCGACGATGCCGTCGAGCTGCGCTGGTATGCGAAACTCTCGGGCCAGATCGCCGCGGCGATCGTTGCCGTCGCATGCGGCGTTAAGATCGAGTTCGTCACCCATCCCTTCACGGCAGAGACCGTCCACATCGGCTGGTGGGGGATTCCGCTCACCTTGACGTGGCTTGTGGCCATGGCCAACATGGTGAACCTCATCGACGGGCTCGATGGGCTTGCGGCGGGCGTTTCGGCCATCGCGTCGATGCCGCTCTTTCTCATCGCCGCTTCGCTCGGCCGCTGGGAAGCGGCTCTGATGACCGTCGCCTTGGGCGGCGCGGCCGCAGGGTTTCTGCCGCACAACTTCAACCCGGCGCGCATCATCATGGGCGACTCGGGGGCGATGTTTCTCGGGTTCACTTTAGGGGCGATCGCCGTCGAAGGCGCCCTCAAAGGGGCCACCACCCTGGCGTTCGTCGTGCCGCTCCTCGCCTTCGGGCTTCCTATCTTTGACACCGTCTTCGCCATCGCCCGCAGGATCGCGGGCGGAAGGCCGTTCTACGCCGCGGACCGGGATCACCTGCATCACAGGCTGCTGGCGCTGGGCTTGAGCCAGCGGCAGGCGGTGTTGACGTTGTACGCCTTAAGCATCCTGATGGCCGCAGGCGCCGTTCTCGCCATCGACGCCGGGCGGGTGGGAAGCATCGGCCTTTTGGTGGCCGCGATCGGCTGCGCCGCGCTCTTTGCTCACCGCATCGGCGGCCTGCGCGGTCTTTCCGCCGGACGAGGGAGGTTGAAGAGCAGCCGATGAGCGCCGCGATTCGCAGCATGATCGTCTTCGGCACTCGTCCCGAAGCGATCAAGATGGCGCCGGTGATCAGGGCGCTGGGAGAGGATTCCCGGTTCGGGGTAAAGGTGGCGGTGACGGCACAGCACCGGGAGATGCTGGACCAGGTGCTTTCGCTTTTTGGCATCGTGCCGGATTACGACCTCAACTTGATGCGCCACGGCCAGACGCCGGCCGATGTCGTCGCGGGTGTCCTTGGAGGGCTGACGCCGATCCTAAAGGAGGAGCGACCCGACATCGTCCTCGTCCACGGCGACACGGTGACGACGTTTGCCGCCGCCCTGGCCGCGTTTTTTTGCAAGATCCCTGTAGGCCATGTGGAGGCGGGACTTCGGACCAGCGACCGGTATGATCCGTTCCCCGAGGAGATGGACAGAAGGCTCGCCGGGGTTCTCGCCAACCTTCATTTCGCTCCGACCGCCCGGGCAAAGGAGAACCTGCTCAAAGAGAACGTCGACCCCGACACCGTCTACGTGACCGGAAACACGGCCATCGACGCGCTGTTTGCGGCGCTGGCCCTCGATCACCGCTTCGCGGATCTCCGGGTGCAGGAGGCGGTCCAATCGGGACGGCGGCTGATCCTTTTAACGACGCACCGGCGTGAGAACTGGGGCGACCCGCTAAGGCGCGTCTATGGGGCGGTGCGGGAGCTTCTGGACCGGCACGAGGATCTGCATGTCCTCTTTCCCGTCCACAAGAACCCGGTAGTGCGTGAAGCGGCTTACGAGCTCTTGGGTGAACACGAGCGGGTGACGCTGGTCGAGCCCCTCGGCTACGCGGACATGGTGCATGCGATGAAGGCCGCGGCGCTGATCCTCACCGACTCGGGTGGGTTGCAGGAGGAGGCTCCTGCTTTGGGCAAGCCCGTCCTCGTGCTGCGGGAGACGACGGAGCGACCTGAAGGGATTTTGGCGGGTACTTGTCTTAAGGTGGGCACCGACCCCCAGCGGATCGTTGCGGAGGCGACGCGGCTTCTTAGCGACGAAGCGGCGTATGCCCGGATGTCCAGGGCGATCAACCCTTACGGCGACGGGCAGGCGGCCTTGAGGGTGCGGGACTCCCTATTGCACTGGAAAGGATTCGCACCCCGACCTCTCGATTACCAGGCGGCGTCGTCCCATGCAAGTGTTGCAAAGGGATAGGGCTTAAAGTATAATGTAACCCGTTGGGAAGGGCTCGCCAAATCGAGGTCTGGGACGGGCTTTGATCGCGGGACGCCGGGAGAGCGTGCCTGCTGGCCGCTGTCGGCACGGCGAGGAGGCGGCCCGGTGCAAAAGGGATATTTCGATTTCGCCAAGTACGGCAGTATCGGTATCTCTTGGGTCTTGTCGACTTCGATTTACCTCTATCTGGGCTACAAGGGGGGCACGTATCTAGACGATCGGCTGGAGAGTGCCCCGGTCTTTTTGTTGGTGGGACTGTTGCTCGCCATCGGGTTATCGCTCAGCACCTTGATGACCGAGGTCCTCGCACTGACCAAAGAGGTCGCCGAGCAGCAGGAAGAAACGGATGTTCGCGCCCAGGATCGTGAAAAAAGTAACAACTCTGGACCGGGCCAACCATCGGAGAAGAGGAGACGTAACGATCGGTGATCGCTGCCCATAACCTATACACCTCGCGGCGCATGCGCTCGATTCTTATCGTCGCCGGCGTCGAGGCTGCCATCGCTTTCGGGCTAGGATTTGATCGCGCGGCCCTCGGAGTGCTGGCAGGATCTTTGGTGGGATTGCTCAATTATTACTTGATTTATTCGGCGGCTCACAGCCAAGACGGCGCCGACCGCTCGCAGATGCAGGTGCGCCTGCTTTTGCGATCGCTTTCGCGCATGGGTATCTCGATGTTGGCGCTGTTGGTGGCACTCCGTTTCGGGCCGGAGTTTCTGCTTGGCGTCCTTGCCGGCGTCCTGGCCGAGACGGCCACATACATGGGAGACGCGGTGCTCCTGATGTTGAAGCGGGGGAGGTGAGACTCGCATGGAAGCCAAGATGCAGCAACTGGCTGAAGTGGTCGATCACCTGGTGCGCCACGAGGCGTTTCGCATCGGACCGGTGGTGATCACGACGACCGTGGTCAACACCTGGATCGTTATGGCGGTCCTCTTTGCGGTCGTCTTTTTGCTCACCCGCAAGCTCGACGAAAAGCCAAAGGGTGCACAGGCCCTGCTCGAAGTCGCGATCGAGTTCTTCTACTCGTTGATCGACACGGGGATGGGCAAGTCGGGCCGGAAGTACCTGCCTATCGTCGGCACGCTCTTCATTTTCATAGCTTTCCTCAACCTCTCTTGGTTTATCCCGAACATGGTGCCGCCGACCACGGACCTGATGACGACGGCCGCTTTGGGAATCACCGCGCTGGCCCTCGTGCACGCCATGGGCATTCGAGAGAAGGGTTTGGGGGGCTACATCCGGCACTTCGCGGAGCCTACGCCGATCCTGTTGCCTATGAACCTCATTGAGGAAGTGGTCCGGCCCTTTTCGCTCGCCATCCGTCTTTTCGGAAATATGTTCGGCGAAAAGATGGTTGTGACGATCCTCTTCATCCTTGCCCCGTTGTTCGCACCGACGCCTGTGATGGCCCTCGGCATCCTCATGGGACTCATCCAGGCGTTTATCTTTACCCTGCTCACCGTGACATACCTAGCGACGGCGACCCATGGTCACTGACGCTTCCTCGAGCGGGGTGTTTGCCGGGACCCGGCTTTCGCGTCTTGCACCGAGGCGGGATCCTGGAGATCAACTGCAAGCGGTAGCTGGAGCGGAAGGGAGGGACCACCGAGCATGGAGTTTCTGGCAGTCGTTTTGGTCATGATGCTCCCGGCCATCGCCTCGGCCATCAGCCAGGGCTGGGCCACCTCGACGGCGATGAACGGGATGTCCCGGCAGCCTGAGGCGGCCGGCGACATGAGAACGACGCTTCTCATCGCCCTTGCCTTTATGGAAGCGCTGACGCTGTTCTCCTTCGTTATCGCGATCTTGCTGTGGACCAAGGTCTGAAAACGGCGCAGCGGACAGCGTCGACCCCGGGTCCGGGAACTGCCCGGACCCGGGACTTCTCCATTTTTTCTCGCGTTGGGAGAGGTGACGGGGGATGCTCGTCAACGTGGTGTTTGCCGCAGCCGAGGGGGCGGCGGCGAATCCGGTATCCTTTGACCTTTGGACGCTTATCTTTCAATCCCTCAACGTGCTCGTGGTCATGGGCGTCCTTTATTTTTTGCTTTTCAAGCCCGTTGCCGGGATCATGCAAAAGCGTGAGGAGTTTGTTGAAAACACCCTGGCCCATGCCGCCCAGTCGAAAGAGGAGGCGGAGCGGCTCCTTGCGGAGTACCAGGCGCAGCTGAGCAAGGCGAAGAGCGAAGCCCAGCAGATCATCGACCAAGCGACCCGCGAGGCTGAGGAGTACAGCCGCAAGCGTCGCGAGGAAGCCGATCAAGAGGCGCAGGAGCTTATCGCCAAGGCCAAGGCGGAGATCGCCGCCGAGCGGGAAAAGGCGTTGAATGCGATCCGCGACGAGGTGGCGACGCTGGCCGTCCTGGCCGCCGGCAAAGTGATCGGCAGGGCGATCAACAAGGAGGACCACGAAGCGCTCATCCGGGAGTTTGTAAGCAAAGCGGGTGAGCGGAATTGAAGCAGCGCAAGCTGGCCCGGCGTTACGGCGAGGCCCTCGGCGAACTGGCGAGCGAGCACAACCTCCTCGATCAGATCGAAGAGGAGCTCGCACTCGTGCGCGAGACGCTCCTCAGCGAGCCCCGGCTGCGGCGCATCCTCGAAGACCAGAAGGTGACGGCCGACGCGAAAGACCGGCTGGTCCTGGAGCTCTTTGGCAAGCGCCTCTCCCGCTATCCGCTGAATTTCCTGCGCCTCGTCGTCAAGAAGCAGCGAGAGGCTTACCTGCTCGACATGATCGACGCCTACGTCGCGTACGCGAATCAAAAGCGCGGCATCGTCGAAGTGGAAGTGACGACGGCGGCTCCCTTGACGGACCGGCAAGCGGAGCTTCTGATGGAAAGGCTCTCCCAAGTGACGGGACGGAAAGTCCGGCTGATGACCAAGCTCGACGAGGCATTGCTCGGAGGCGTCGTGGCACGCATCGGCGACCTGGTGATGGACGGAAGCGTCCGGACCCGGCTCGAGCTTTTGGGCGAGAGCTTGCGCAAAGCGCAACTCAACTGAAGACGAACGGGGTGAACGCGTGTGGCGATTCGACCTGATGAGATAAGCGCCATTCTGAAGCAGCAGATCGAGCGGTTTGACGCCGGCGTCAAAGTGGAGAACGTCGGTACCGTCATCATGGTCGGCGACGGGATCGCTCGCGTCTACGGGCTCGACGACGCGATGGCGGGCGAGCTTTTGGAGTTTGAAAATGGCGTTTACGGCATGGCCCTCAACTTGGAAGAGGACAATATCGGTTGCGTCATCCTGGGGCCGTACACCGATATCAAGGAGGGCGATCGCGTCAAGAGAACGGGCCGCATTGTGGAGGTGCCGGTAGGGGAGGCGCTGATCGGACGCGTGGTCAACCCCTTGGGCCAGCCTCTGGACGGCAAAGGTCCCATTAAGACCGATCGCTTCCGGCCCATCGAAGCCAGGGCGCCGGGCGTCGTCGACCGCAAGAACGTGCATGAGCCGCTGCAGACCGGTATCAAGGCGATTGACAGCATGATTCCCATCGGCCGCGGGCAGCGTGAGCTCATCATCGGCGACCGGCAGACCGGTAAGACCGCGATCGCGATCGACACGATTCTGAACCAAAAAGGGCAGGACGTGATCTGCATCTACGTCGCCATCGGGCAGAAGGCGTCGACGGTGGCGGGAATTGTCGACGTGCTGCAAAGGCACGGGGCGATGGACTACTCCATCGTCGTCTCGGCGACGGCGTCCGAGCCGGCCCCACTCCTCTACATCGCACCTTACGCCGGGTGCGCGATGGGCGAGGAGTTCATGTATCAAGGAAAGCACGTCCTGGTGGTGTACGACGACCTGTCCAAGCACGCCGCGGCTTACCGCGAGCTGAGCCTTCTGCTGCGGCGTCCGCCGGGCCGTGAGGCTTACCCGGGCGACGTCTTCTACCTGCACTCGCGGCTTCTTGAGCGGGCGGCGAAACTCAAAGACGAGCTGGGAGCCGGGTCGCTTACGGCGCTGCCAATCATTGAGACCCAGGCGGGCGACGTGTCGGCGTACATCCCGACCAACGTCATCTCGATTACAGACGGCCAGATCTTCCTTGAGAGCGACCTGTTCTACGCCGGCGTGCGGCCTGCCATCAACGCAGGTATCTCGGTCTCCCGCGTCGGCGGCGACGCGCAGATCAGGGCTATGAAGCGGGTCGCGGGTTCGCTGCGCCTCGATCTGTCGCAGTATCGTGAGCTTGCCGCGTTTGCCCAGTTCGGATCGGACCTCGATAAGGCGACGCAGGCGCGCCTTGCCCGGGGCCAGCGGGTGACGGAGGTCCTCAAGCAGGGCCAGTACCAACCCATGCCCGTGGAGGAGCAGGTCGCGATCATCTTCGCCGCGGTCAACGGCTATCTCGACGACCTGGCAGTNGAGCAGGTCCGCCCGTTCGAAGCCGGGTTCCTCCAGTACCTGCGCACCCAGGCCTCCGAAGTCCTGGCTGCCATTCGTGAGAGCAAGGACCTGAAACCCGAGACCGTCGAAAAGCTGCAAGCCGCCATCAAAGCGTTTAAGGAGCAGTTTAAGGGCGGCAAGGCCTAACCGCCGGGCGGCGGATCGGGAGGTGTAGGCGGAAGATGGCAGGACAGTCGGTGCGCGACATTAAGCGCCGCATCAGCAGCGTCAAGAACATGCGGCAGATCACCAAGGCGATGGAGATGGTCGCCGCGGCCAAGCTCCGGCGCGCCCAGACGCAGGTGACCGCGAACCGCCCCTTCACCGATAAGCTCCGCGAGGTGTTGGCGCGGGTGGTGAGCGCCGCGCGAAAGAGCGAGGCGGGCCTGAGGCATCCCTTGCTGGAGCAGAGGGAAGTGAAGCGGGTCCTCTACGTGGTCATCACGGCCGACCGCGGCCTTGCCGGCGGGTATAACGCCAACATCATCCGGCGGCTGCAGTCTATTCTCGACGAGGAGACCCGTGAGGTAGCGGTGATCGCCATCGGGCGCAAAGGGCGGGATTACCTGCGCAAGAAGGGCGTCGTCCCGTTGCGGGAGCATGTGCAGCTGGGCGATGAGATCCAGTATAGCGTCGCGCGCAGCATCGCCGCTGAGTTGATGGACGAGTTCACCAGCGGGCGATTTGACGAGATCAATATCCTCTACACGGAGTTTATCAGCGCGATGTCGCAGCGGCCTGTCGTCAAGCGGCTCCTGCCCGTGGAAGCGCCGGCCGGCGAGAGCGACGAGGCGGTGGAATACATCTACGAGCCGAGCCCCGAGAGGGTGATCAACATCCTCCTTCCTCGCTTCGTGGAGACGGAAGTGTTTGGAGCGCTGATGGAGGCGAAGGCGAGCGAGCTCGGCGCGAGGATGACCGCTATGAGAAACGCTTCGGACAACGCGACGGAGATGATCGAGCAACTCACGCTCAACTACAACCGGGCGCGGCAGGCTGGCATCACCAAGGAGATCTCGGAGATCGTGGGCGGCGCCGAGGCCATCGCCGCCGAATAGCCGCGCGCAGGACTCTTTTATGAGGGAGGCAGGACCAGATGAACGAAAGGGCGGAGAGAGTTGGCCGGGTCGTCCAGGTAATGGGTCCCGTCGTGGACATCGAGTTTCCGCCGGGCCAACTCCCCGATATTTACAACGCGATCTTCATCCAAGAGGAGTCCGAGGGGGGCAAGATCAACCTGGCCCTGGAGGCCGCGCAGCACCTGGGGAACAACACGGTGCGCTGCGTCGCGATGGCCAGTACCGACGGTCTTAAGCGCGGTATGAAGGCCGTCGATACCGGCCAGCCCATCTCGGTGCCCGTGGGCCGTGCCGCCCTGGGCCGGATCTTCAACGTCCTCGGCGAGACGATCGACGGGGGGCCGGCCATCACCGACGCACCGCGGCTTCCGATTCACCGGCCGGCGCCCGACGTCGAAGAGGTGCTCCCGTCGACGCAAATTCTTGAGACCGGTATCAAGGTGGTCGACCTGCTGGCTCCGTATCCCAGGGGCGGAAAGATCGGCCTGTTCGGCGGTGCCGGCGTGGGTAAGACCGTCTTGATCATGGAGCTCATCCGCAACATCGCGTACGAGCACGGCGGCTTTTCGGTCTTCGCCGGCGTAGGCGAACGCACCCGCGAGGGAACGCAGCTCTACAAGGAGATGCAGGAGTCGGGCGTTATCGATAAGACCGCGATGGTCTTTGGCCAGATGAACGAGCCGCCCGGCGCCCGCCTGCGGGTGGCGCTCACGGGGCTTACCATCGCCGAGTACTTCCGTGACTCCGAAGGGCAGGACGTCCTGCTCTTTATCGACAACATCTTCCGCTTCGTGCAGGCCGGTTCGGAGGTATCGGCCCTCCTTGGCCGGATGCCGTCGGCGGTGGGATACCAGCCGACGCTGGCCACCGAGATGGGCCAGCTGCAGGAGCGGATTACTACGACCCGGAAGGGTTCGATCACGTCGATCCAGGCCATCTACGTGCCGGCGGACGACTACACGGACCCGGCGCCGGCGACCACCTTCGCCCACCTGGACGCGACCACCAACCTGGAGCGCCGCCTGGTGGAGCAAGGGATCTACCCAGCAGTGGATCCGCTCGCCTCAACGTCCAGAATCCTCACGCCCGAGATCGTAGGTGAGGAACATTACCGGGTGGCCCGGACGGTGCAGCAGATCCTCCAGCGCTATCGCGAGCTGCAGGACATCATCGCCATCCTGGGCATGGACGAGCTCTCCGACGAGGACAAGATCATCGTGGCGAGAGCCCGCCGCATCCAGCGCTTCCTCTCGCAACCGTTCTTCGTGGCGGAGGTGTTTACTGGCCAGCCCGGCAAGTACGTCCCGCGGGAGGAGACGGTACGGGGCTTCAAGGAGATCATCGAAGGCAAGCACGACGACTTGCCCGAGGCGGCGTTTTACATGGTGGGCACCATCGACGAGGCGGTGGAGAAAGCGAAGCGTATCGCCGAGGAGGTCGCGTAAATGCCTGGCCTTCGCCTCGAAGTGGTGACGCCGGAGCGGACGGTCCTAAGCGACGAGGCCGAATCGGTGATCGTCCCGGGTTTTGACGGGTACATCGGCTTCATGCAGAACCATGCGCCCCTGGTAGCTGGGCTCACCGTGGGGATCGTCCAGTTTGGCCCGGAACACGGGGAGAAGCGGCGGATCGCCGTGAGCGGCGGCTTTGTGGAAGTGGCCGATAACCGCGTGACGATCCTCGCGGACACCGCGGAGCTGGATAACGAGATCGACGTGGGCAGAGCGCAGGCCGCCCGGGAGCGGGCCGAGCGCCGCCTGCGGGAGCAGAGCGAAAACATCGACCGCGCCCGCGCTGAAGCGGCACTGCAGCGGGCGCTCAACCGGCTGAGAGCGGCCCGGGCGATCTGAGGCCGACGGCGCTCGAAAGCAGGCAGTCAACCGCCATCCTTACGAAGCAGTCCGGGGCGCTCGGCGGCGCTCCGGAAGCCAAAGGCAGCCCCGCCGGGGCTGCCTTTTTCTCATTCCTGTCCGTCTCGGCGCCTGTCATCGCCTTTTGTACCCCTGGCACGATAGGTCCATACCGCCTGTCCGCAAGCGGTGCGCCGCTATGGCCCGGGACGCATGATCGCGTATACACCGCCCTTTCGTTGGGAAACATGGAAATGCATCCAGCGAATGGGAGGCGGGAAGGTATGGTGACGACTGACCTCCATGTCCCACCGGCGGAACGCCCTCGCGCCGGCGTCAGGTTCTTCTGGTTCTTGGCCCGAGCGGCGCTCGCCGCGTCGGTAGCGGCCGGATCGCTGTCCCTCGTCGAGCACCAGGGACGGCTCGTAAGAGAGGAAGGGCTCCTCCAATACCCCTTGGCGACGGCGCTGAGGCAGAGCGGGATTGCCGTCGTCGAGACCGACCTTCTCGTCACTGCGCGGCTTGGGGAATCTCTCGCGCCGTCCTTTGCGGACCTTAAGGAGATCGCCAGCCGTATCGCCCAGCGCATGCCCCGGGGCGCTCCGGTGAGCCTCTGGTCCGAGGAGGGCGACGGCTATGCCGTGGTCTACCTCGAGGGAGCCGAACCATTGGGGGGACGCTGGATCGCCTCCGCCCGTTACGTCGAAGGCGAGCAAGAAGGGGTGGGCCGTGTCGAGGCAGGTGTGCACCGGCGGTTCCACGGCCTGCCCGACGATCTGCCACGCCTTTATCACGCCACCGCGCATCTCGTCCAGAGGGGAGCGGGCGTCTCGGCGCGCCTTGAAGGAAAGGCGGCTTTTCGCGGTCGGCCCACGAGCGGCGGCGAACGGCGGGAGATCGCCGGAGGGCTGCTCGGCGGAGTCGGAGCAGAGCTGCGTTACGAGGAGGTCCAGGGCGACCGGCTGGTCGCAGCCGGTTGGACTCCCCGGCTCGCGGGCCGCTCTCAGGTTGGTAGACAGGCGGTGAATGTGGTGGTCACGGTGACACGTTTTGGGCTGGACGAGTGGGTTGAGGTGGAGACCCCGATTCTGTGAGTCCCATGAGATCCATACATGAGGGCGGTGACGAAAAGATGAAGTCGACATGGATGTCCAAGCTCATCGAATGGTTGGATGGCCGAGCGGAGGCATCGGGCAAGGAGGAGAACAAGGCCAAGCCGTTGGAGGAGAAGGAGCACCGCAGCCACGCGCGAGCAAGGCGCGTCGGGTTCTTCCGCTTCTACGGCCAAAGGCTGGTCGAGGCAGTCCAAACCGCGGCAAAGCTCGCCCGTGAAAAGAGGCTTGCCGAGCGAGCCCTCCTTGTCGCCGCCGGGGCAGCCGTCGCCTTGGTCGCGAGCGATGTCTGGGACCGCTCTGCGCTCCGGCCTCCCACGCCCTTTGAGCTACAGGCCGGCTTTGAAGCGCCCGCCGGGCCATGGTCGGTGGACGTAGCTCGTTCGCCCCTCGGTGAACCGGCGCTCGAGGAAGGCGTGCCGCGCGAGGGCGCGTGGTCCGAACCGGAGTGGAGTGAACCCGCGGGTTCCGGCGGCTCGACGGAGTTGCCCGCAGCCGGAGGTTTGGCCATTGCGGAAAGCGGCCGGGCGCCCGCTGTTCTGGACGTTGGGGTGGAGGCGGAGCTCGCATCGGTGGCGGCAAGGCCTGAGGTCCCCGCGGCGGCGCCGGACGGACGCAGCTCCGCAGGGGAGGAGGAGAGGCTCCAAGTCGCGCCCCGGGCGGTGGAGCCTCGCCGGGCAGAGCCGTCTCTACCGTCCGTTTCGATCACGTCCATGGTCTGGCCGGTCTCCGGCGGCGAGCTGGTGCGCCAGTACGGCTGGTACCGGCACCCGGTCTTTGGGGATTGGCGATATGCCTCGTCGGTGGTGATTAAGCCTGGAGAAAGCGGCGAGGTGCAAGCGGCGCTCGCAGGCCGTGTCCGGGACGTCGTGGACGAGGGCGGGCTTTGGCGAGTGAGCATCGAGCACGCCGGTGGGTGGCGTACCGAGTACGAAGGCCTCACCGAGGTGGCCGTCGCCTCGTACCAGCTGGTTGAGACGGGCCAGGTGATCGGCCGCGCCGTCACCGGTGGGGAGTGGGGCGTCGGGTTCGCGGTCCGCCAGGGCCAGGTGGCGGTGAACCCCCTCAGTTTGATGGGAGGCGAAGCCCCGGTTCCGGTGATGGCACCGTAGGTTCCGCGGAGAAGCTCGCTACAACCGAAAAGCACCGTGGCTTCCGGAGACTCTGGCATCGGATGGCGGGGCGCGAGCCGCGGGGGATCACCCCCAGGCG
>NICF_comb_assmDRAFT_10000724_pt1 | contig 27972 bp, 31 predicted proteins | sample NewIslPassag4_SG_FD_11279 | JGI IMG/M metagenome (IMG submission 11279) | reverse complement strand
TCAGTGCCCGGTGCTCAGTGCTCAGTGCCCGGTGTGGACAGGTCTAAAGGCCGATAGCCGACGGCCGACAGCCGATGGCCGAAGGCCGGAAACAGCCTTTCCCTGGCGCCAGGCCCGCATCGGCTACCATGCGGGCACCGATACGGGAGGAAACGATGCGTCTCGTAGCACTGACCAGGCGGCATAGCCTGTTGGTCATCGGCGTTGTGCTGGCGTTGGCCGCTGCCGCGATCCTGATCGTGCAGGGCGCGGAGGGTTCGCCGTCCGTTGACCCGGAGGAGAAGGGCGAGCTCTACCGCACCGCGGCGGACCTCCTCGAGGACGATAGCGAGGTCGCCGCGTACGTGAACGGCCGGCCGATCCCGATGTCGATGCTCAACGCCTATGACCTCCTGCTGCGGCAGGGGCACGGTCCGTTCGGCCCGGAGCAGGAACTCCCGTTCGATAACCTGGATGCGTTCCTGTCGATGCTGATCGACATGGAACTGCTGTACCAGGAGGCGGAGCGGCGCGGGCTGGCGCCGTCCGACGACGAAGTGGTCGGGGCCATTCGGCAGATCCAGCAGGAGCTCAACAGCATCCTCCGCGACGACACGAAGCTGGCCCGGGAGATCCGCACCGCGGTGGAGTCGGTCGCGGGCACGTCGTTCGATATCGACACGCTGGATTCGAACCCGGTCGCGCTGGAAGCCTATCGCAAGGTAATGGCGATCGGGGCGCTTCGCGAGCAACTGCTGGACACAGTCGAGACCCGCGAAGAGCTCCTTGAACCCGGGAAGGGCGAGGCCCTGGTGCGGGAACTCCTCGAACAGCTCCGCGCGTCGGCGAAGATCGAGGTAGTCGCCGAGCTGCCGTAGGGGCCGCCGGCTGTCGGCCTTCGGCCGTCGGCTGCCGGGGGTACGCATTCGGAAACGGAGTGCAGGCACGAGACAAGCAACACGTGGCGCGCGGGCCGACGCTCCGACGGTCGCGCTACTGGTTAGCGTGGCGGGAGGAAGCAGAGATTGCCGACAGCCGAAGGCCGATAGCCGAAGGCCGATAGCCGAAGGCCGATAGCCAATAGCCAACAGCCAAGAGCCAGGAGCCAACAGCCCCCGTTCGTTGACCGTTATGGCGACCGCTTCCTACACTAGGAGACTGTCCCCGATGCTTGTCCCAGGACGCTGAGCGGGCGTTAACAACCCGGGCTTCAACTTGGAGTTTGTCGTATGGAAGCGATTGTGCGCGCCGACGGGCGCCAGATGCGCCTCGTCGAGGGGCAGGAAATCGAGGTGAGCCGCATCCCGGGCGAACCGGGCGACACCATCGACTTCGGTGAGGTCATGATGGTGCTCGACGGCGCCGATATCACTGTCGGCACGCCGGTCGTGGAAGGTGCTAAGGTCCGTGCGCGCATCACGGCGCACGGGCGCACGCCCAAGCTGCGGTTCATGAAGTACAAGAGCAAGGTCCGCTACCGGCGGACGCTCGGCCATCGGCAGCCGGTGACCCGGCTCGTGGTCGAGTCGATTTCGAAGGGGTAAGGCGAGATGGCGCACAAGAAGGGCGTTTCCAGCTCGAAGAACGGCCGCGATTCGCATTCCAAGCGGCTTGGCGTCAAGCATTTCGATGGCGAGCTCGTGAAGCCGGGCGCCATTATCATTCGGCAGCGCGGCACACGTTTCCACCCCGGTAACAACGTCGGCCTTGGCCGCGACTACACCATCTACTCGCTCATCGACGGGTACGTGAAGTTCGAGCCCTACGCCAAGGGCCGGCGCAAGAAGGTCAGCGTCTACGCAGCAGCACAGGCGTAGGAAAGGAGCACGCGGGTGAAGGCAGGTATCCACCCGAAGTACGACGAGGCGATTATCGTCTGCACCTGTGGAAACGAGATTCGGACTCGGTCCACCAAGGAGCGGATGCACCTCGACGTTTGCAGCAACTGCCACCCGTTCTTCACGGGCGAACAGCGCATCGTCGACACGGCGGGCCGGGTCGAACGGTTTAACCGCCGTTACGGACGCAAATAATCGCTTCCGGTAGAGTAAGAGGGGCGCCAACCAGCGCCCCTTTTTCGTACCTATGAGAAGCGACGAAGTCCCCCAGGTGCAGAGTCTCTACTACGGCGGCCAGGCGGTCCTCGAAGGCGTGATGATTCGCGGGCCGGAGCATATGGCCGTCGCCGTGCGACACCCCAAAGGGCACATCGTGAAGCACGCCGAACGGCTGGGGGGCCTCTACACCGGGCGCGCCCGCAAGATGCCGCTCGTCCGTGGCGTGGTCGTGCTCTGGGAGACGATGAGCCTGGGCATGCGCGCGCTCTCGTTCTCCTCGCGCATCGCGTTCGAAGAAGCGGACGACGACGGGCAGCCAGCCGAGTTCCCCCAGGGCGTGTTCTGGGGAACGATGGCGCTCGCGCTCGTGTTCGTCGTGGCGCTGTTCTTCGCGGCGCCCATCCTGCTCGCGAACCTGCTCGAGCTGGTCGATGCCCACCGCATCGTCATCGTTGCCGTTGAAGGGATCATCCGGCTCGGGCTGTTCATCGGGTACATCTGGCTCATCGGGCGGATCAGCGAAATCCACCGGGTGTTCCAGTACCACGGCGCCGAACACATGACGATCCACGCCTACGAAGCGGGTCAGCCGATCAACGTCGACTCGGTGCGCCGCTTCCCGAAGGAGCACACCCGGTGCGGCACGAGCTTCCTGCTCGTGGTCGTCATCGTCGCCCTCATCACGTTCTTCATCTTCGATGTGCTGGTCGACGAAGGGCTGGTTGTGCGCATGGCCTCGCGCATCGTGCTGATTCCGGTGGTGGCGTCGATCAGCTACGAAATCCTGCGGTTCGGCGCGCGCTTCGGACACCACCCCATCGTTCGGCTGATGTTCGCGCCGAACATCGCCCTGCAGGCGCTCACCACGAAGGTGCCCGACGACAGCCAGATCGAGGTCGCCATCGCCTCGTTCGAAGCAGTCCTCGCCCAAACCCGCGGCGTCCCGGCGGAGCAGATCGCCCCGGAAGCGCAGGCGCTGAAGGACGCGCCGCCGTTGCAATAGCAGGGGCTGTTGGCTATTGGCTGTTGGCTCTTAGCTGTTAGCTGTTACTTCGGCCGCGGCCGTGTACAACGAGTGTTACGCCACGAAGGTGCGTACCGCGGTTCCGCGGAGCTTCGCGCCCTGCGAACCCCCACCAATAGCTAACAGCCAACAGCTAACAGCCCTACTCCCCAAACGCCGAGTAATCGTCCACTGCCATGTACGCCCAGGGGAGGAATCCGGCGGCGGGGATGGTGGCGACGACTTCGCCGCGGGTGTGCGTTTCGCCTTCGCTGTAGGCGCCGGTTTCGACTTCGAGCACCGGGAGGTCGATGAGCGGATCGTGGCTCGATTCGCGGAAGACGAGCGTGGCTGTGCCGCGGGCGAGCCGCCGCACGGTGCCGGTGTGGGTCACGCGGACGAGTTGCGGATCGAACGCCAGCCCCTGGCCATCGGGCGCGGGGAGGTGTTTGAAGTAGTAGTGGTGCGTCGTGGAGGTCCGCTCGGTTTCCCCGGGCTCTGACTCGAGCGCGACGGTGAGTTCGAGGTAGGTGATGCCGTGGCGGGTGACGCGGCCGCGCACATGGTTGCCGAGCCGCTCAACCTCGATCTCCGCCAGCTTCTTGGGCTCCGCGTAGAGTTCGCGCCCGAAGATGATGGCGGTGTCAGTGCTCATGGGCATCGTGAGGCAGAAGAACCCGGGCTCGCCCTGGAACGTGCACGCGAGGTTTACGGAGGCGCCAAAGAACGGCCCGACGCAGTTCGAGCGCCCGATTTCGTAGACCGCCACCGACACGCGCGCCGTTTCGGCCGGCTTGAGCGGCGGTGGGATGAGCTCGGCCAGCACCTCCGGGTCGGTCAGGAAGGTGGCCGAAACGGTGCGGCTCTCGAGGAACGCCGGGGTGGCCTGGGCCGCCTGGATGCGCTGGATCTGCTCGGGCGTCTTCACAAACCGGGTTCGCATGCTGCCTCCGTGCGGGTGCTTCCCACGATTCTACGGCTGCCGCGACGAACCCGGCGCGCCGGCCCGGCGCTCCCGGGGATTGCCGATATCCGCAGAAGGCAGGTAGCCGACTGGCGCGACAGCCGGTCGCTGTCCATCCACACAACAACATTTCCTTGACAGCGGAGCGGTCGGATCTGTGCCAACTCTGAGATAGCAGCATGGTGACGGTGAGTTGCTGGCGGCGGCGTGCAGGTGCCGACCCGGAGGCGTTCCGGAAAGCGGTAACCGCTCTCGGTGCCTGCCGTTCGTCACACCCGGGAGTGCAGCGGTGCCGCGTCTACTGGCAGAGCGACGATGTCGTCGCGATCGAAATCGAGGCGGAACCCTGCTACCTCACGGCGGCCCCACCCATCGACGTGGCGCGCCTGGTCTACGACCTCGCATCGCTGGGTGAGCCTGCCGGCACTTTCCGTTGGTGACGCCATGCGCCGCCATCTACATCGGGAGGGGGGATCGATGCCCACGCGTGTTCTCGGCATCAATAACTACGTCCACGATTCCTCGGTCGCACTTATCGAGGACGGGAAGGTCGTATTCGCGGTCGCGGAAGAGCGGCTTTCGCGAATACGGAAAGACCGGGGCTTCCCGAAGCTCGGGATTGCGGCCGCGCTGGCCGACCGTGGCATCGAATTCCAGGACCTCGACGCGGTTGCGTTCGGCTGGAACAAGCCCCCGGCAACACAGCTCCATACCCTCCTCTCCAGCCTGCGCGGACAGTTGCCACGCAGCCTTCCGTTTATCGCGCATTCCCTCGCCGGCATCCCTCGCGAGATCTACGACGGCATCGGGAAGCGCGACCTCCAGCACATGTTCGGGAACGTCGAGCCGATCTACATCGACCACCACGAGGCGCATGCGTGGAGCGCCTACGCCCTCTCCGGTTTCGATGAGGCGACTGTGGTGGTCATGGACGGCCGGGGCGCCCGGCAGGCCACCACGATCTACCACGCGCAGGGGCAAACGCTCCGGCGCATCCGGCAGATCAACTACCCGAACTCGCTCGGGGCCTTCTACGAAGGGTTCACCGACCTGCTCGGGTTCGAACGCCACAGCGACGAATGGAAGGTGATGGGGCTCGCCGCCTACGGCGAGCCTGTGGTCGACCTTTCGAACTGCATCCGGATCGGAAAGGACGGGTACCGCATCAACGCGCAGCTGCTCATCGGCCGGTGGTGGGGCGACATCGCCGCGCTGGAGCGTGAGTTCGGCCCACGCCGCAACCCCGAACACCTCACGCAGGCCGATCGCGACCTCGCCGCCTCGGTGCAGCACGCGCTGGAACAGGCCGTGTTCGCCGTGGTTCGGGGCGCTGTCGCGGCCACCGGCTGCCGGAAGGTGTGCCTGGCGGGCGGCGTCGCAATGAACTCAAAGGCGAACGGGCGGCTGCTGGCCAGCGGCATCGTCGACGACCTGTTCGTGCAGCCCGCCGCGACCGACGACGGCACGGCAGTCGGCGCGGCCCTTGCCGCCCACGGCCACATCGGGCTCGAGATCCCGCGCTACCGCCAGGACGAGGCGTACTGGGGCCCGGGCTTCACGAACGACGAGATCACCGCGGCGCTGCGCACGTTCAAGCTCCGCTCGTTCGAAGTGCCCAACATCGAACGGCAGGCCGCGCAGCTCCTGGCGGAAGGGAACGTCATCGGCTGGTTCCAGGGCCGTATGGAGTTCGGGCCGCGGGCGCTGGGGAACCGCTCGATCCTGGCCGACCCGCGCCGCGCCGAGATGAAGGACCGGGTGAACGAAGCGGTGAAATTCCGCGAGGGCTGGCGGCCGTTCGCCCCTTCGTGCCTGGCCGAACACGCGAGCGAATTCTTCGCNGGGTGCAGCGACGCGCCGTTCATGATCCTCTGCTTCGACGTGCTGCCCGAGGCGGCCCCGCTCATCCCGGCCGTGACTCACGCCGACGGCACCGCGCGCGTCCAGACCGTCACGCGCGAGGCGAACCCACGCTACCGGGAGCTCATCCGCCAGTTTGCGGCGATCACGGGCGTGCCGGTCGTCCTGAACACGTCGTTCAACCTGCGCGGCGAACCGATTGTGTGCACGCCGAAGGACGCGATCCGGACGTTCTATTCGTCGGGGCTCGACTTCCTGGTCCTCGGCGACCATGTTGTTGCAAAGGACCCGGTATGGCGCCCGGCACAGCCGGAAGAGCGCGTGGCGGTCGGCGTGTAGCGGCGCCCCCTTAGCGCCGGATGCGAACGATCGGGCCTTCGCTGAACAGTCCGTCGATGCGGATGCCCAGGCGCTCGTGGACAACGCGCGGGATCCCGATGTCGGCGAGGTAGAGCGAACCGACGTTGGCCTTGGCGGCGGCAACGATGAGCCCCTTCTTCGGCAGGTCGAGCATCAGCGTGGTGACCGCTTTGATGGCCGGGTTGCTGACGTCGCCAGTGGTGGCGTTCACACCCGTGGGCACGTCGATCGCGAGGATGGGTTTGCGGGAATCGAGGGCGAGTTTCGTGACGGCGGAGGCCATGCCAACCGGCGGCCCCTGGAGTCCATACCCGACGAGCGCATCGATGACGAGGTCCGCTTCGGCGAGTTCGCGCTCGACGGCGTATTCGTTGACGGCCTCTTCGTGGTCGAGGATGCCGGCAGCGCGGAGGATCTGGACCTGGCGCCGGGCAACGAACGACATTTCGGATTCGACTTCGGCGAGGACGGGGGTAACGATGAAGCCCCAGTTCACCAGGTTTCGGACGGCGCAGAGGCCGGCGCCTCCCTTGTTGCCGCCCCCCGCGAGGACGACGATGCGCTGCCCGCGGGCCTTCCCGCCCAGCATCGAAAGCGCGAGAACGGCGGCTGCACGGCCTGCGTTCTCCATGATCTGAAGGATGTCGACGCCGAACTCCTCCTGGGCGACACCCTGGATCTCGCGCATCTGGGTGGCACTTACGAGGGGAACTTCGGACGCCTTGCGTTGGGGAAAGCCCCCGGGGTCGGATTTCACCGGCATCGGGATGAACGGCCTCATTGCTTGCTCACGGAAGTCTAGGTTGAGGGAGCGGCCGGGTCACGGCTCGGTCGATTCGTCACTGTCGCTGTCGGGGTAGACAGCGGTGACCTTTGCGGAGATGCCGCCACGCGTGTTGAATGCACCTTCGACCATGGCCCACCGCGGCTGCACGGCCTCGACGATGTCGTCGAGGATCTGGTTCACCACATCCTCGTAGAAGATGCCGCGGTTGCGATAGGTCTGCAGGTAATACTTGAAGCTCCGCAGCTCGATACAGCGCTTATCGGGAATGTAGGTGATGGTGAGCGTGCCGAAGTCCGGCAGCCCGGTCATCGGGCAGACGCTCGTGAACTCGGGCGCTACAAACTGGATTTCGTAATCGCGCTGCGGGTTCCGATTCTCGAACGAGTCGATCGTGCCGTCGGTGCGGTAGATGTTCTTGGACATAGCATCAGGTTGACCCATTACACCCGAAAAGGCCATTGCCGTGCCTGCCGGGCGCATCTATCTCCCGCCTTTTCCGGTGCCATTCGCACGCCGATAATCGCTTGTCATGGGAGCCGGCGCTGCCATCACGGTCCGCGGCCTCCGCAAGCGCTACGGCGAGCGAACGGCAGTCGACGGGATCGACCTGACTGTACCGCGCGGACAGGTGTTTGCGCTCCTCGGTCCGAACGGCGCCGGCAAGACCACCACCGTGGAGATCCTGGAAGGGTACCGCTCGCGCGATGCGGGCACCGTGGACGTGCTCGGCCACGACCCGGCCCGCGGCGAAGCGGCGTTCAAGACGCGCATCGGCATCGTCCTCCAGACCCCGAGCGTCGAACCCTACCTCACCGTCGAAGAAACCATCGACCAGTACCGCGGGTATTACCCGAACCCGCTGCCGCTCGAGGACCTGCTGCGGCGGGCCGACCTGGTGGAGCAGCGGAAGGTTCCCGTGCGGCGGCTCTCGGGAGGCCAGCAACGCCGGCTCGATGTCGCCATCGGGCTTGCCGGCGACCCCGAGCTCCTGTTCCTCGACGAACCAACCACCGGTTTCGACCCGGCAGCGCGGCGCCATGCCTGGGACATGATCCTCGGGCTCAAGGACACGCAGAAGACCGTGCTGCTCACGACGCACTACCTCGAAGAAGCGGAGGTGCTGGCCGACTACGTTGCAATTATGTCGCGTGGGCGCATCATCGCGGAGGGTTCGCCGAACGACCTCATCGCCCGGCACGGCCAGACGACCATCGCGTTCGACGCCACGCCCGACCTCGGCGAAGTGCTCAACGGCATCCCGGGTGCGCGCGTGAGCAACGGGCGCGTCACCATCGCCGCCGACGACCCCACGCGTGTCCTTTTCGAGCTCACCCGCCGCGCACTCGAGCGCGAGCTGGAGCTCCCGGGTCTCACAGTATCGCGCGCATCGCTCGAACAGGTGTACCTCGAACTCATCGGGCAGGACGCCACGGAGGGAGCGGAATGAGATACGCGCGGCTCTTCGCCCGGCAGGTGCGCTACGAGAACCGGGCCTTCTGGCGGAACCCGGCCGCGGCGTTCTTCACGTTCGCCTTCCCGCTCATCTTCCTGATCATCTTCAACCTGGTGTTCGGCGACGGCGACATCGAAACGCCCCGGGGCACCATCAGCAGTTCCACGTTCTACGTCCCGGCGATCGTCGCCTTCGCGGTCATCAACGCGAACTACTCGGGGCTTGCGACCAGCATCTCGTTCGCGCGCGACGAGGGCCAGCTGAAGCGCATCCGCGGCACCCCGCTCCCCGCGTGGATCTACCTCTCGGCACGGGCGGCCCACCTTACCCTCGTCGGGCTGCTGCTGGTCGTCATCGTCATGGCCTTCGGCCGCACGTTCTACGACGTCGAGATCCCGGGCAAGACGCTGCCTGCGTTCATCGTGTCGGTCGCGGTGGGCGCGGCGGCGTTCGCGATGCTGGGGCTCGCCATCTCGGGCTTCATCTCGAACGCGGAGGCAGCCCCGGCGGTCGTCAACGCGACGATCCTGCCGCTCCTGTTCATCTCCGATGTGTTCATCCCGCTCGAAGACGCGCCGCAATGGCTCCACACCGTCGGCGACTTCTTCCCCGTGAAGCATTTCGCCGAATCGCTCCACACCGCCTACAGCCCGTTCGAAACCGGCAGCGGGTTCGAGCCGCTGGACCTGCTTGTGGTGGCTGCCTGGGGTATCGCGGGCGCCGTCGTCGCCTTCCGGAAGTTCTCGTGGGAGCCGCGGCGATAACGCGTGCCAGATGCCTCGACGCAGCCACGGAACGTGATACGTGCGTCTCTCACTCCTCGACTATTCCAACGGTTGCAATCTTCCCGTTAGGCCCGCGTTATCGCGTTGAGCGGGAGCGAGAGGCACCGCCTGTACGGTGGCTGCAGGAGGTGCCGGTATGTACATCGGTGGTGGTCTTCTCGTTCTCATCCTGATCATCGTCCTGCTTGTCATTCTGCTTTGACGGCGGGCCCACTCATGGGTGGAACGTATAACGAAGGAGTTCCCGAGCCCGGCGAGGGCCCGGGGCCTCCAGGACAACTCGAAAGCTCGTTTGGGCTGCTGGAAGAACTGCTGGGCGGCGCACAGGCGCAGCTCAGCTCGATCCAGGTCGTGGGGCAGGCGGGCGGCAGCGCGGTCCGCGTTACCATGGACGGCGAACAGAATGTCCTCGCCGTGCAGCTCGACCCGGAGGCGGTGCGCAGCGACCAGGTCGAGTGGCTCGAAGACATGATCGTCACGGCGATGGCCGACGGCGCCCGCCAGGCGCAGGAGGCGAAGCTTCGCTCCGTTGCGGCGCTCGCCGAACGGCTTGGCCTCGGGGGCATGTTCGAACCGGACGACGGTTTGCCGCCGCCATGAGCGCCCTCGAGCGAACGTTCCTGGCGGTGGCGGCGCTCTGCGTCGGCCTGGCTCTCACCAGCCTCGTGGTCTAGCGCCGGGGATCGCATTTGGTGCGCGGGGCGGCTAGGCTCCGCGTGTGACTGCGGTCCGGGCTGCCCCTTCTCCGCTGCGCGAAGTCGCGCTCTATTTCTTGCGGCTCGGTGCAATCGCGTTCGGTGGGCCGGCGGCCCACATCGCGATTATGCGGCGTGAGCTGGTCCAGCAACGCGGCTGGATCAGCGACCAGGAATTCGTCGACATGCTCGGCGCGGCGAACCTGATCCCGGGCCCCAACTCAACTGAATTGACCATGCACATCGGCAGCCAGCGGGCGGGCTGGTGGGGCCTGTGGGTCGCCGGCGGCGCGTTCCTGCTGCCGGCCGTGGCCATCGTGCTCGCCTTCGCGTGGGCCTATGTCGAATTCGGCGACACGCCCACCGCCGAAGGGCTGCTGCTCGGCGCGCAACCGGCGGTGCTCGCGATCATCCTCCAGGCGACCTGGGGGCTCCGGCGCGCCGCGGTGAAGAGCTGGAGCACCGCCCTCGGTGCAGCGCTTGCGGTCGCGCTCGCGATCGCCGGCGTCTCCGAAGTCTTCGTCATCCTGGGGATTGGCGTGCTCGTCGTCCTGCTCGAAACCGGGGCCCGCGGGGGTGTGCGACTGCGGGGCGCCGGGCGGCGGGTCCTCGGGTTCGTTCCACTGCCTCTGGTCCCGGGGCTGCCGGCGCCCTTCGCCGCCAGCCCCCCGGGATACAGCCTGCTCGAACTCTTCCTCATCTTTTTGAAGATCGGTGCGGTCCTGTATGGCAGCGGGTACGTGCTCGTCTCGTTCATGCAGACCGACCTTGTCACGAACCGCGGCTGGTTGACGGAGCAGCAACTCCTCGACGCGGTGGCAGTAGGACAGTTCACCCCCGGGCCGCTCTTCTCCACCGCGACGTTCGCCGGCTACGTAATCGGCGGACTGCCCGGCGCGATCGCGGCCACGGCCGGCATCTTCCTGCCGTCGTTCGTCTTGGTCGCCGCTACCCACCCGCTCATCCCGCGCATGCGAAACTCCCGGCTGGCGGCGCCGTTCCTCGATGGTGTGAACGCTGCAGCGATCGCGCTCATGGCCGTGGTCACCTTCGAGCTCGCGCAGGAGACGCTCGATGCGTGGTTCCCGGCGGCACTGTTCGTGGCCGGGGCCGTAGTGCTCCTTCGGTTCAACCCGAACACCGCATGGATCGTACTGGGCGGAGCCGCCGCCGGGCTCGCCTACCAGGCGCTCACCTGACGTCGGGTGCGAACCGGCGCCGCCAAACCGCCCGGCCGGGCTGTTCGAACCGGAGCTCGGTCACCGCGTCGCTGGCGTCCAACCGCACCACCAGGCCGAGCCGCGGCGCGCCATCACCCGGAAGCACTTCGACCACCGGCTCGAGCAGCCGGCCGTTGCGTGTTCGCACCTGCCAGCCGCTGGCCGGCGCCTCCTGCCCGGCGACCTCCACCTCGGCGGTCCAGGCGCCCGTGTGCTGGTTCGAAGCCACGAGCCGAACCGCCGGCCGCGGCCCCCGAACCTTTCGCACGATGCCGGCGCCCGACGTGAGCGCAAGCCCGAACGCCGCACCCCCGGCGACGAGCAGCGCCATCATCCACGGCGGGGCGTGGGCAAAAGCGTCGGCGGGGTGCAGGAACGGCGGCATGCCCCATTCTCCCATCGGTGTCTAGCCGGCGGATGCGTGCCGCGCGCCCGGCCCATCGCAACCTCATCGCACGAGCGCAACGTCTCCGTTAACTCTTCGGGTCACCGTACGACGCGGAACGAAGCCCCCGCAGCCGACGATGGCCGGACGGCCGAGAAACAGGAGGAGACCATGAGCCTGGACCCACGCTCGCTGGACGCCCGGCAGAAAGAACGCGAACTGGAAGAAGAGCGCCACCTCGCCGCTTCGGAGCTCGATAGCGACGAGGAGATAGACACGACCCCGCCAACGGTCAGCCTTTCGCCGGGGGACCGCGTGGTGAGTTCCGATGGCCGCGAGATCGGGATGGTTGGCAGCGTGAAGGGCGGCTACTTTCACCTGGAGCAGCCGAACGGCGACCGCTTCTGGCTGAGCAGCGTCTACGTCGCCGATAGCCGCGACGGCCGCGTGAGCCTGGCGCTCACGGCCGATGGCGTGAACGACCACCGGCTGCAACGGCCCGGCCTCGAAACGATCGACCGCAGCCTCGGCGGCATCGGCGACCGTGTGCAGACCAGCATCGAGGCGCTCCAGATGCGCGAGCGCATCGAACAGGAGCTGCTCGCCCAGCGCGGCACGATGGACACGGACGTGAGGGGAGAGTAGGGCCCGGGGCCAATGCACCGTGCCCGGTGCTCAGTGCGCAGTGACGGTTCCCGGTTCCCCATTCCCGGTGGCGCGGGCGGCCGTGGTTCGGCTGACCGGCCGCCTGCCACGAGAGGTCAACAGCTAACAGCCAAGAGCCAAGAGCTAACAGCCAAGAGCCAAGAGCTAACAGCCAAGAGCCAAGAGCCAACAGCCAACAGCCAATAGCCAGCTGCTAACCATCCCTTCACAGCCTGCCATCGGGCGCATACAATCCGCGGACTCTCCCAGGGAGTTCGCCCCGATGAGTTCGACTGCTGATGCGCTCGCCCGTGTTCCCCTGTTCGAACGGCTGAACCGGAAGCAACTGGACCGAATCGCGAAGTTCGCGCGCGACCGGCACCTGTCGGCCGGCGACGTCGTGTTCCGCGAAGGCGAAGAGGGCGTCGGCTTCTACCTGATCACGAGCGGCAGGGTCGAGGCATCGCGCGGGGGCACCAAGCTGGCCGAGCTCGGCCCCGGCGACTTCTTCGGCGAGATGGCGCTTATCGACGGGCACCGCCGCAGCGCCACCGTGAAAGCGATCGACGAAACCGACTGCATCACGCTCATGCGCTCGGACTTTCTCGCCGAACTGCGTAGCAACAGCGACCTCGCGCTCGAAATGCTGCAGGTGATGAGCCAGCGAGTCCGCGAACTCGACGAGCGGCTGAGCCACTAGGGCCATCGGCAGTGGGCCGATGGCAGTGCTCGGTGCTCAGTGCTCGGTGCTCAGTGGCGTTCCCGGTTCCCTCCCCGCCTTCTCGGGTGCATGCGGCGAGATCGCACCCCTCGCCCCGCAACCCGAGGGAGGGGGGCAGGAGGTGAGGGCAGCACCGGGCACCGGGCACTGCGCACGGTCCACTTCACACAGGAGTGGGGGAGAACCCCTACACATTTCCCCGGATTTTCCCGGGTGGCCGTGCGTGCGATTGTCTTGATGGCGGGACTTTGAGGTTAGGGAGATGACCCAAAGGTCCAACATCCACCAGCCGTGCCCGCTGTGCGGGCGCATCACCCGGGCACACTCGCGCATGGAGTTATCGGATATCGAGGGCGTGGGACGGGCGCGCCCGAGCTGCTTCGCCACGGTAATCTGCCGCGACTGTGCCGTTGCGATGGTCCTCCGGACGCAGGCGGCAGCTGCCACGAGGGCCTGATGCGCCCGGGATAAAGCCGTCACGGCAGCAGGACCTGCCACCCCTTCGCCCCCGCGGCTACAATATGTAGTCCCAGTACCCCGGGGGCGAACATGCAGAATGTCCTGGCGATGATCCTCGCAGGCGGCCAGGGAGACCGCCTTTCCATCCTCTCCGAACAGCGCGCCAAGCCGGCAGTCGTGTTCGGCGGGCAATACCGGATCATCGATTTCGCACTCAGCAACTGCGCGAACAGTGCCATCACCAAGGTCGCGGTGCTCACCCAGTACCGGCCGCGGTCGCTGGTGAACCACATCGGTTCGGGGCGGCCATGGGGTCTCGATACGCTCGACGGTGGCGTGCAGATCCTCCAGCCGTACCTGGGCCGCGCCGATATGGACTGGTACCAGGGCACCGCCGACGCCGTCTACCAGAACCTCTACTTCATCGAGGAATCGCGCGCGCGCGAAGTCCTGATCCTCGCCGGCGACCACATCTACCTCACTTCGTACCGCAACATGGTCGCCTACCACCGCAGCCAGGGCGCCGACGCCACGGTTGCGGTCTACGCCGTGCCGCGCCAAGAGGCCCACCGCTTCGGCGTGCTCGACCTCGACCAGAACGGCCGCATCATCGACTTCGAAGAGAAGCCCGAGAACCCGCGGTCGCCATGGGTTTCGATGGGCGTCTATTGCTTCAACAAGGACGTCCTCGTCGAGCAGCTCCAGGCCGACGCCGACCTTGGCGACGAGAGCCGCCACGACTTCGGCCGCGACATCATCCCGCGCATGTACAAGACGCACCGCGTGTTCGGGTACCAGTACCAGGGCTACTGGCGCGACGTCGGCACCATCGAGTCGTACCACCAGGCGAACATGGACCTGCTCGCGCCGAACCCACCGCTCAACCTGGACGACCCGGAGCGGCGGCTGCGCACTTCGGGCACGATCCAGCCGCCCGCGAAGATCGGCAGCAACGCCAAAATCGTCGATTCGCTCATCTCGCCGGGCGCGCGGATCGAAGGCACGGTCATCCGCTCGGTCATTTCGCCGGGCGTGATCATCGAACCGGGCGCCGAGGTGCGCGATTCGGTAATCCAGCACCGCTGCGTCATTCGCGCGGGCGCCGTCGTCGACCGGTCGATCCTGGACAAGGAAGTCATCGTCGGCCGGAACGCGGTGATCGGCGAAGGCGACAACAACCAGCCGAACTTCGAGCGCCCCGACATCGTGAACGCGGGCATCTCGATTGTTGGGAAGCGCGTGGTCATCCCGGAGGGGCTCCACGTGGGCCGGAACGTCGTGATTGGCCCCGGCGTGGCGGATGAGCTCATCGACCGCGGGCACCTGGAATCGGGCGCATCGGTGCACCCGACGCAGATGCCGCTGCACCTTTTCGTGTAAAGTCTCACAGCCATGCGGCTCTACACGGTTGCGGAGGCGCGCGCACTCCTGCCCAGGGTGGTCCCGGTCGTTCAGCAACTCCGGGAGGCCTTCCTGGAGCTGCGCGCACTCCAGGCCGCGATCGAGGTGCATTCGCGCGGCGCGAGCGGCGACGGGAACCTGCTGGTCGACCCATGGGCCGCAAGCGAGGGTGAGAACCGCGTGGAGACGCTCAACCGCCAGCTGCGGCAGGCGGCCAGCCAACTGGCCCAGTGGGGCATCGAAGTGAAGGACCCCGAACGCGGGCTCATCGACTTCTACCACCAGCGGCCGGACGGCGAACTCGTCTACCTGTGCTACGAGCTCGGCGAGGACGACATCCTCTACTGGCACGGCCTTTCGGACGGGTACGCCGGCCGGAAGCCGCTGGAGGAGTGAGCGACGGCCACCGATTCGAGCCTTTGCCCGCGGCTTGGTAGCATTTCTCGGCGGCCACGTTCCGCGCGGAGAGGTGCTGGAGTGGTTGAACAGGCACGCCTGGAAAGCGTGTAGGGGGGCAACTCCCTCGTGGGTTCGAATCCCACCCTCTCCGCCAGCGCCACCCAATTTGGGCTCCCGGCGCAGTCCGGTAGACTGCCGCCATGCCGCCGGACCCGACTCCGCCCGCACCGCCAGCCGAAACCGCACTCGTCCCGCTGGAGCGCATCGTTGGCGCGATCCTGCAGGTTCGCGGCCAGAAGGTGATGCTCGATGAAGACCTCGCGGCGCTCTACGGCGTGGAGACGCGCATCCTCGTGCGGAACGTCCAGCGGCACCGCGAGCGTTTCCCCGAAGACTTCATGTTTCAACTCACACAGGAGGAATGGGACGCGTTGAGATCCCAAAATGGGATCTCAAACCGGGGCCGCGGCGGCCGCAGGTACCGGCCCTACGCATTCACCGAACAGGGGGTGGCCATGCTTTCGAGCGTGCTGAACAGCCCGCGCGCCGTACAGGTGAACATTGAGATCATGCGCGCGTTCGTCCGCCTGCGCGGGATCCTTGCCTCGCACCAGGAACTCGCGCAACGGCTGGATGAGCTGGAGGCCCGCTACGACGAACAGTTCCGCACTGTGTTCGATGCGATTCGCGAATTGATGGCGCCCCCGCCGGCCTCCTCCCGGCGGCTCGGCTTTGCCACTCCGGGCACGGCGGAGGCGACGGCATGAGCAAGATCATCCGCATCGGCCTCATCTCGGATACGCACATCCCCGAGGCGCGCGAAGAGCTCTGGCCGCAGGTGTTCGACGCCTTCCGCAACGTCGACGCCATCCTGCACGCCGGCGACATCCACGATGTCCGCGTCATCGACCAGCTCCACCAGCTGGCGCCAACGTGGGCCGCGCGGGGCAACGGCGACGACGGTTCGGGCGGACGGCCCATCCAGCCGGACCACGAACGCTGCCGCGAGGCATGGGTGCTCGAAATCGGCGGGCTCACCATCGGGCTGACGCACGACGTGCCCATCCCCGAATACCCGCCGCACATCACCCTCGAGCGCGCGATGAAGCGGTACTTCGGGCGAACGGACCTCGATGTGCTGGTCTATGGCGACACCCACGTCGAGGCCATCGACCACATCAACGGGACGCTCTGCGTGAACCCCGGTTCGCCAACCTTCCCGCGCAACCTGAGCACACAGCTCGGCACCATCGGCTTCCTCGAAATCCGCGATGGCCGCCCGGAAGCCTCGATCTGGCAGCTCACGGACGATGGCATCGCGCCGTTCGACTGGGACCGCTGGAAGCGGCCCTGGTAACGCGGCGCGGTACGCCGTCTAGCGGCCCCCGGCCGGCGAACCGCTTTCGGCGCCGGCGGCTGCTTCGTCGTGCGACGGGCGGCGAACAGCCCGGAGCAGGTCGCCGAAGCTCCAGTCGCGGCCGCCCGAGGCGATGTCGCGGCGTTCGAAGCTCCGCAGGGCGAGCACCAGGAAGAGCGCGGCCACCACGAGCAGTCCACCGGCTCGCGCGTAGTCGAACCCGTGGATGAGCACCCGGCTCGCATCGGACCAGTAGAACGGCGAAAACCAGCGCAGCCAGTCGAGCGCCTCCACCGAACTCCCGACCAGGTTCAGGACATACGTGACGACCACGAGCCCGATGCTGAGCGTCGAGGCGGCCGTTCGCGTGGGCAGCGTCGTGCTCATCCAGAGGCTGAAGGCGAGGAAGAGCAGCGTCGGCGGGATCATGTTGACGCTGGCGGCCAGCAGCCGGCCGTTGCTCACGTCGAAGTCGACGAACAGTTTCGTGATGATGAAGCCCGGCATCCCGGCGAGCGCGGCGAGCGCCACGCCGACCGCTGCCCCGGCGAACCGTTCGAGCAGCAAGCGTCGGCGCGAGACCGGCTGCGCGAGCAGGAGGTCAAGCGTGCCCGCGGCTTCTTCGCCCGCAATCACGCCGGTCCCGGCGATAACCGCGACCACGATGAGCAGCAGCGGGATCCACGAAAAGAACTCCGCGCTCACAAACCCCGGCGGGCTGGCGATCGAGCCGGCCTCGCCGATGAAACCCTGGAACCCGGCCGGCAGTTCGAAGTCCTCGAGCCCTTCGCGGTACGACGGGTAGATGGAGAGCGCGAGCACTGCCATGAGCACCAGGACGACCGCCGCCGAGACAAACGAGACGCGGTAATCCCGCAGCGTCTTCATCGCGACCGGGAGCCGCTTCATCGCTTCGCCTCCGAGTAGAACGCAAGGAGGATCTCGTCGAGCGTCGGCTGCTCGGTGCGCAGGTCGGTGACGTGGTAACCCTTGAGCAGGTCGAGCAGCGGCTGGAATTCGCCAGCAACTTCGAACTCGATGGTGCGGCCGGCGCGGCGGAGTTCGCGCACGTTGCCGTGCGTCAAGGACCCGGGCGGCGGGAGCTCATCGGCGAACGTGACTTCGACGTGGCGGAGCGCCCTCCCCTTGAGCCCCGCGACCGATTCGACAGCGACGAGCCGGCCCTGCCGCAGGATGGCCACCCGCTCGCACACCTGCTCCACCTCGCTCATCACATGCGAGGAGAAGAACACGGTGGTGCCACGCGCTGCTTCCTTCCGTAGCAGCTCCCAGACGGCGTGCTGCATGAGCGGGTCGAGGCCCGAGGTGGGTTCGTCGAGCAGGAGCACGGGCGGCCGGGCCATGAGCGCGAGCACAATCCCGAGCTTCTGCCGGTTGCCCTTCGACAGCGTTCCCGCGCGGCGCGAGAGGTTGAGGTCGAGCACGCCGGCCAGTTCGCGTACGTAGGCAGGGTCGACCGGGCGCCGGCGGAGCGCGGCGAAGAAATCGATCATCTCCTCGCCGGTCAGGTGTTCGTAGAGGCGGAGGTCGCCGGGCAGGTAGCCGACGTTCGCGCGAACGCCGACGGGGTCGCGCTGGCAATCGATGCCGAGGACAGTCGCGCGGCCGGCCGTTGGGCGGATGAGGTCGAGCAAGAGGCGAATGGTGGTGCTCTTGCCTGCCCCGTTCGGACCGAGGAACCCGAAGAGTTCGCCGCACTCCACCACCAGGTTCAGCCGATCGAGCGCCACCACATTGCCGTAATGCTTCGACAGGTTCTCGGTCCGGATAGCGTCCATATGCACATCTTGCCGCGCAATTCTCGCAAGCGAAACCATCTCACTTCGCGCCGGTGCCATGTCCCGGACTTGCAATCGGCGCCGGAGTGCGGTCAAGCTGTGAAAGCCGTTTTGCACACCCGGTAGTGCCGGGTGGTATGTGCACCGTTCTGTGCACGCAAGATTTATGCAATAGGAAGGGGGAATATTGCGTCGAGACTGCAAGGCGACAACTACACAAATCACCTACACATAAATCAGCACGACACATTCACCGCGCAGTTCACCGGCAGCCAGCCGGCTTCGGAGGTGACATGACGAGATCACGAGATGCCTGGCGTTGGACCGCCGCCCTCATCCTGGTGGCGTTCTTCGCGGCACTGGTAGCCGCCTGTGGCGACGACGATGACGACGATGGTGGCGGTGGCGGTAACGGTGGCGGTAGCAATCAATCCGATACGTCGGGACGCAGCAATCAGCAACTGGGCGACGTAGATGTCCTGGGCATCTGGGGCGCCGAGGAGCTGACCAACTTCGAATCCATGGTCGCGCCCTGGCAGAGCGACACCGGCGGGCGCGTGAACTTCACCGGCACCCGCAACATCACCGCAGAACTCACGCTCCGCGTCGAAGGCGGGAACCCGCCCGACATCGCCATCCCGGCGGAAGTCGGCCTCTTCCAGCAATTCGCGCGCGACGGGCGCATCATCTCACTCGACCAGTGCGAAGGGCTCGAGGACCTCGTTCGCGACAACTACCCCGACGCCTTTGTTGAGCTGGCCACGGTCGACGGCAAGCTCTACGGCTTCTTCATGAAGGCCGACACCAAGGCCACCATCTGGTATTCGCCGCAGACCTTCGAAGACATGAACATGGAGCCGCTCGACGCCGACGCCAGCTTCGATGACCTGGTGGAGCTGTCGCAGAGGTTCGTCGATGCAGGCCTGCCCCCGTGGTCGATCGGCCTGGAGAGCGCCGAAACCAGTGGCTGGCCCGGTTCCGACTGGATTCAGCAGATCATCCTCAACGAGCACGGCGAAGACGTGTACGACGGCCTGATCGACGGGTCGGTGCCGTTCACGGACGATCGCGTGAAGGACGCATGGGAGAAGTTCGGGCAGATTGCGCTGACCGACGGCTTCACCGTCCAGGGCGGCGCGACCGGCATCAACGCCACGAACTTCCAGGACGCCACCTATCCGCCGTTCACCGATCCGCCAGGGGCCGCAATGGTCTACCTCGGCGGGTTCGCTGCCGGGTTCATCCAGGAACAGTTCCCGGACCTGGAGCCCGGCACCGGCTTCGACTTCTTCACCTTCCCGGGTGGAGCAGTGACCGGTGGCGCCAACATCGTGTACGCCTTTAACAATGACCCGGCGACCTGTTCGCTGATGACCTACCTGGCCAGCGCCGACGCCCAGAAGATCTGGGTCGAAGCGGGCGGCTTCACCTCCGTGAACACCGAAGTCGACCTCGACGCCTACCCCGACGAGGTGGCGCGCCGCCAGGCCGAACAGCTTCTCGAAGCCGATTCCTTCCGGTTCGACCTCGACGATGCCATCGGTGGTGGCCTGCAGCAGGCCTACTTCACGGGCATCACGCAGTACCTCCAGAACCCGGGGCAACTCGACAGCATCCTCCAGAGCATCGAAGGCTCCCGGGGCACCGACTGATCGACCGCGGGCCGTGCGCTTTCGACTGCACGGCCCGCCTTTCTCCGGAGGTAACGCATGATTGGGCGGAAGTGGTGGGTCCCATGGGTCTGGATGGCCCCGGCGCTCATCCTGCTGACCGTCTACCTCGCGTACCCGGTCCTCGATACCGTCCGCCGGAGCTTCCAGGACCGGCGCTCGGAGAACTGGGTCGGGTTCGATAACTACGAGTTCATCATCAAGAACCCGGCCCCACTCGTCGCCGATACGCACTCGGCCCTGCTGAACAACCTGCTCTGGCTCACGCTGTTCCCGCTGATTGTGGTACCCGCCGGGCTGGTGCTCGCCGTGCTCACGTCCCGTGTGCGCTACGAAGCGGTGGCCAAATCGGCGGTGTTCATCCCGATGGCCATTTCGTTCGTCGCTGCCGGCGTCATCTTCAAGTTCATGTACGAGTACAACCCCAACATCGGCACCGCGAACGCGCTGCTCGAACAGATCGACCGCGAGCCGGTCGCCTGGCTGCAGGACACCCGTGCGCCACAGCGGTGGATTACCGATTCGGGGCCCGCGGATGCTCCCGGTCCGCTCCAGATCAACAACCTTGCGCTCATCACCGTCGGCGTCTGGATGTGGACGGGTTTTGCCCTCGTGGTGCTCTCGGCCGGGCTGAAGGGCATTTCGACCGAGATCCTGGAGGCAGCCCGCGTCGATGGCGCGAACGAGTTCCAGATCTTCCGCCGCATCATCCTGCCCATCCTCATGCCCACCATCATGGTCGTGACCACGACGCTCATCATTAACGCGCTCAAGATCTTCGACCTCGTGTGGGTGATGACGGGTGGCCGGTTCAGCACCGATGTGGTTGCCACCCTCTTCTTCAAGCAGTCGTTCGTTGTCCGCGATTTCGGGGTTGGCGCCGCGCTGGCGGTTGTGCTCTTGCTGGCGGTCGTTCCGGTTATGTTGATTAGCCTGCGCCGCTTCCAGTTCCAGGAGGAGATCCGCTGATGGCCACGCGATACGGCGCAATGGAACAGCCGGAGCTGGCGGCCGGCGAGGAGCGCGCAAGCTTCGGCGACCGATTCAAAGGGTTCCTGCCGCGGCTCCCGCTCCATGCGGTGCTCATCGCGGTCATCATCATCTGGAGCGTGCCCACCATCGCGCTGCTCATCAGCTCGTTCCGGTCGCCGCAGGACATCGCCAGCGACGGCTGGTGGAACGCGCTCATCCCGCCGTGGGACTTCACGTGGTCGAACTATGACGCGGTGCTCAACCAGCGCGGCATGGGCCGGGCCTTCGTGAACAGCCTCCTCATCACCGTCCCGGTGACCATCCTGGTGCTGCTCATCGCAGCGGCGGCCGCCTACGCGATCGCCTGGATGGAGTTCCCCCTGCGCAACGGGCTCTTCCTCGTGATGGTGGCGATGCTGGTGGTTCCGCTACAGATGACGCTCATCCCGGTCCTGCGGCTCTACGTGAACCTTTCCATCGATACCGAGGTGCCGATCATCGGCGGGAGAGTGTTCGGGCCGAACAGCTACCTGGGCATCTGGCTCGCGCACACGGCCTATGGCCTGCCGTTCGCCATCTTCCTGTTACGCAACTTCTTCGGGTCGCTCCCGCGCGACCTGTTCGAATCGGCCTACCTCGATGGCGCCTCCGACCTGCGGGTGTTCTTCCGCATCGTGCTGCCGCTTTCGATGCCGGCGCTCGCGTCGCTCGCCATCTTCCAGTTCCTCTGGACCTGGAACGACCTGCTCGTGGCGCTCATCCTGCTCGGCGACCCGAACCTGGCGCCGATGACGCTGCGGATCAACAGCCTCGTGAGCTCGTTCGGTTCGTCGTACCAGCTGCTCACCGCTGCGGCGTTCGTGTCGATGGCGGTGCCACTGGTCATCTTCTTCGCCCTTCAGCGCTACTTCGTCCAGGGCATCCTGGCGGGCGCGGTCAAGGGGTAATTCCAACGGGAGGGTTCCCATGGCCGGCGTGACCTTCGAGAACGTCAGCAAGAAGTTCGGGGATACGTACGCGGTCAAGGACCTTTCGATGGACATCCCCGACAAGGAGTTCCTGGTGCTGGTCGGGCCGTCGGGCTGCGGGAAGTCGACGACGCTCCGCATGCTCGCCGGCCTCGACACCATCACCTCGGGCATCATCCGCATCGGCGACCGCATCGTGAACAATGTCCCGGCGAAAGACCGCGACATCGCGATGGTGTTCCAGTCCTACGCGCTCTACCCGCACATGTCGGTGTACGACAACATGGCCTTCGGGCTCACGCTGCGAAAGATGCCGAAGGCCGAGATCGAGCGGCGCGTGCGGGAGGCGGCAACGCTGCTGGGCATCGAAAACCTCCTGAACCGGAAACCGCGGCAGCTCTCGGGCGGGCAGCGCCAGCGCGTCGCGCTTGGGCGGGCCATCGTTCGCGACCCGGCGGTGTTCCTGCTCGACGAGCCGCTTTCGAACCTCGACGCGAAGCTCCGCGTGCAAACGCGCGCGGAAATCAGCAAGCTCCACCAGCGGCTCGGGACGACGTTCATCTACGTCACGCACGACCAGGTGGAAGCGATGACCATGGCGACGAAGATCGCGGTGCTCAACCTCGGCGTGCTCCAGCAGCTCGGCACGCCGCAGGAGGTGTACGAGACGCCGGTGAATGTCTTCGTCGCCGGGTTTATCGGCAGCCCATCGACGAACTTCTTCAATGCCGTCATGCGGCGCGACGGCGACGCGATATTCGTCGACCTTGGCGCGTTCAAGCTCCCGGTGGCGCCGCAGATGCAAAAGGCGCTCATGCCCTACATCGACAAGCCCATCATCGTGGGGATCCGGCCGGAGCACATCCACGACGCTGAGTTCACCCCCGCGAGCACCGATGTCGCGGTCGTCCCCGCGCAGGTCGACGTCACCGAGATGCTGGGCAACGAAACGCTGCTCCACCTGGTGGCCGGCGAACACCGGTTCCTCGCCCGGGTCGACCCGCGAACGCAGGCGCGCCCGGGCCGCGACATGAAGGTCGCCGTCGACGTCAGCTCGATGATGTTCTTCGACCCGGAGACGGAGATGGCGATCCGGTAGCGGGCCGGGGGATTCGAACCTGCGACCTCTTGATCCGAAAACGAATTCCGGGAGCCGCAAACGGGCTCCCGGTGCGTTTGTGTCGCCGGACCCAGGTTACCAGGCGGCCGTCACGACGATGTCGGCGGGGTCGCCGTGGTCGCCGGTATCGACGAGGACGCGGCGGCCGGGGGTGAGGGCCGCGGCCGCGAGGCCGCGGGAGACGGCGGCGCCCTCGAGGACCTGGGGGGCGGAGCCATCGAGGCGGACGGTGGCGAGGTAGGTGGTGGAATCGAAGGCGACGAGGCGGCCGCGGTAGACAGCCATCACAGAGCTCCGAGGGTGAGGATTGAGTCGTAGCGGGCGCCGGCGGGGCCGCGGCGGTATTCGCACGCGTGCGCGAGCACGCGGTAGGGCTGGCCCTCGACGTCGACGACGTCGAAGAGCTGGACGCCGGGGAAGAAGGGTGCGACGAGCTCGGCGCGGACCTGGCTCCACTGGTGGCGGCGGAGGGCGGCCGCGGCCGCGGCGGTAGCCGCGGCATTGGAGGCGACCTCGAGGGCGCGGAGGGGGCGCAGCTGGGGGCCGTGTTGATAGACGCTCGAGAAATCGGCGGCGTCGGCGTAGCGGTCGGCGCCCTGGAGGCGGACCCAGTTGGCGGCGGGGGGCTCGTCGACGAGCTCGAGGGAGGTGATGGGGTGGTGGCCGGGGCCGAAGGCGTAGGCGGGGGGCGCCGGGGGTGCGCCGCGGAGGGTGAGGCCGAGGGACTCGGCGGCGACGTAGACGTCGGGGGTGGTGGCGGCGAGGCGGGCGAGTGCGGAGGCGGCGGACTCGCCGAGGGGGAGGACGAAGCCGGGTTGCTCGTTCCAGCGGGCGGAATCGGCGGAGGGCTCGGTGGCGAAGGTGAAGCCTGCGCGGCCGGCGATGTGTGTGGCGAGCTGGAAGCGGGAGAGGACGCCGGGGGCGGTTTGCCAGGACTGTGGGGCGCGCCAATCGGCGAGGAGATCGAGGGCGCCGGCGCCCTCGATGGTGAGGACGCGGCGCCCATTGGTGACGCGGCGGGTGACGCGGGTGACGGTGAAGGAGGGGGAGAGGCCGAAGGCTGGTGAGCCGTTGACGAGGTAGCCGGGCCAGAGGTCGAGGGTGCCGCCGGGGTAGACGGCGCCGAAGAGGCGGGCGGCGGTGTCGTCGAGCTCGAGGCGGGCGCGGGCGGAGGCGGCGCCGATGCGGTAGGAGAGGGCGACGACGTGTTGTGAGAGGTCGACGGTGGGCTCGATGGTGGCGCGCCAGACGCCGGAGGGGGTGGCGGCCCAGAGGGCGGAGGGTGCGGCGGCGAGGGCGAGGCCCCATGCGGAGGTGGCTTCGTGTGGGGTGGGCTCGGTCCAGGGGCTGGCGGCGCCTGTGGTATCGGGGGTGGCGGATTCCATGACGCGGTCGACGGGGACGGCGGCGGTCTCGCGCTGGACGAAGGCGGCGCGAAGGTGGCCCTGGAGGGGCACGAGGGAACCGCCGGCGTAGGTGACGGTTGAGGCGGGGTCGGCCTCGGCGATGGGGAAGAGGTCGCTCCAGAAGGAGGTGGGGAGGAAGCCATCGCCGTGGACGGCGCCCCAAGCGCGGGGGCTATTGGACCCGGCGGCGCGGCCGGTGATGAGGAGGTGGAAGTCGCCGGCGTGGTGGGCGGCGCCGATGCCGAAGATGGCGGAGACGAGGTTGGAGCGGGTCCACGTGGCTGGTGAGCCCCAGGTAGCGCCGGAGCGGCGAACGACGCGAAGGGTGTTGGTGGTGCCGCGGGAGTAGAAGATGGCGGGGTTGCCAGTGGCGGGGTTGAAGGCGGCGGCGATATTGGCGATGTCGGTGGCCTCGGTGGTGACGGTGACGGGGCTGGACCAGGTAGCGCCGTTGTTGGTGGAGGAGCGGACGAGGAGCTGCCGGGAGGCGTTGGTGTAGGCGAGGAGGATTTCGGAGGGGCCGACGGCGAGTGCGACGCCGCCTGAGGCCTGTGCGGAATCGGGGAGGGNGGACCAGTTGGCGAAGTTGGCGGCGGGGCCGGGGTTGGGGATGCGCTGGACGCGGAGGGAGCTAGCGGAGGCGAAGGCTGCGCGGAGGAGTGAGCCATCGGGGGCGATGGCGATAGCGGAGGGGAAGTCGGGCTCGTTGCCGGAGTAGAGGCGTTGCCAGCGGAGGAGTGCGAGGGGGCCGCGCTGGTGGGCGAAGAAGGCGCGGACGGCGGGGCGGCGGTAGTTGGAGCGGGCGTGTTCGATGAGGGCGGGAGCGAGCGGAATCATCGCGCAAAGCGTGCCCCGGCGGCCCACGCGAACGCCGAGTGGCGGATGGCACGGAGAAAAAGTGCCCGGTGCTCAGTGCCCGGTGCCCGGTGGGAGTTCCCGGTTCCCCGTTCCCCGGTCCCAGAGGGGCGCAGCCGACGGCCGACAGCCGATGGCCGATGGCCCGTAGCGAACAGGCCCGCGCGCGGGCCTGTTCGCTACTACGGCCCCGCCCGGCGACAATCGCCCCATGGCACAGCCGTTCCTCAAATGGGCGGGCGGCAAGGCGAAGCTGGCGCCGGCGGTGCTCGAACGTGCGCCCCGATGGTTTCGCCGCTACCACGAGCCGTTTCTCGGTGGGGGCGCCATCTTTTTCGCGCTCGCCGAAGCCCGGCCGCTCGTCGCGCCCCGGCTGAACGACGCAAACGCCGACCTCATTGCATGCTATCGCGCCGTTCGCGACGAACCCGAGGCGCTGCTCGAACGGCTCGAAGCCCTCGCGGGCGAGTACCTTTCGCGGCCGCGGGAGGAACGCGCCGCCGTCTACTACCGCATCCGGGCGGCCGCGCCCACCGACCCGCTCGACCGCGCGGCGCGGCTCATCTTCCTCAATCGCACCTGTTACAACGGCCTCTTCCGCGTCAACTCGAAGGGGGAGTTCAACGTGCCCCACGGGCGCTACCGCAACCCGCGCATCGCCGACCGCGACCGGATCCTCGCCGCCTCGTCCGCCCTTCGCGACGCCGACCTCGTCTGCGAGGACTTCGAAGCCGCCTGCGATGCCGCCGAACCCGGCGACTTCGTCTACCTCGACCCGCCCTACGTGCCGCTGAGCGCTACCGCGAGCTTCACCGCCTACACCGCCGGCGACTTCGGCCCTGCCGATCAGCAACGCCTCCGCGATGCCTTCGACCGGCTCACCGAGCGGGGCGTGGCGGCGCTGCTTTCGAATTCGAAGCACGAGGCGGTCGAGCGGCTGTACGAGGGGCGCGGCTACACGTTCGAAACCGTGCCGATGTCGCGCGCGATCAACTCCGTCCCCCGCGGCCGGGCGCCTGTGCCCGAGCTCCTCATCGGTAACCTCGAGCATCCGCGCGTACGCGAAGCACTGGACACCCTCGCGCAACACGCCTGACACCGGATTCACCATCCGCTCCCGAGCCGTCACTCTGCCGATCCCCGGCCACCCGGGCGGCCCACCCCCGTGGCGTCGAAGTTACAGACAGGGTTTCACCGCCGGTTTGCGGCGAACCGCACGGGAGGTTGGACATGGCGCTCGGCTTCGAACAGCTTCGCCTGCAAACCGTGGCCGAGGCGGTCCGCGGGTGGCGGGGCAACCGCTACCTGCCGCTCTACGCCGCGGGCATCCTGCTCGGCGCGGGCATCGGGCTCGGCCTTACGGTAGCGTTCGACTCGCCGACCATCGAGGCGCCGCACCCGCGGCCGGTTTCGAGCCAGCCAACACCGTTCGTTGCACCCCTGCCCGAATTCCCGGCGGAACCCGGCCTCACCGCCGCCGAACTCCCGCACGACCGCCTCGGGATCGACTTCCTCTCGATGTTCGAACCCTTGCCGGCACCGGTCCCGCCGGCGAACGCAGCGACCGAGGACCCGCCCGCCGAGCCCGCGGAAGCGCCCGCCGCCGCTCCCATCGCACCAGCGACCGAACCGGCCCCCGCGCCCGCCCCGGCACCTGCCGTGCAGACCGAACCGGCGCCCGTGGCGGCCGAGACGCGGCCGAACTTCTACATCCCCGGGGTGGTTGGCGGGAACCCTTCGGCCGAGCAGGCGCTGTTCGAAGGCATCAACGCCGAGCGCGCGGCGGCGGGCCTCGCGCCCTACGTGCTCGACCCTGGCCTCACGCACATCGCCCGCATCCGCTCCCAGCAGATGATCGACCAGGGCTACTTCGGCCACACCGACCCGTATGGCTATTCGATGTACTGGGAGCTGCTGAAGCACTTCGGCTACAGCTACGCCTGGGCGGGCGAGAACCTGGCGAGGAACAACTACGCCATCGGCGAAGCGCCAGCCCGCGCGCTTACCAGCCTGATGAACAGCCCCAGCCACCGCGCCAACATCCTGGCCGGCGACTTCACCCGCATCGGCATCGGCGAGGTCACCGACGCGAACGGCGTCCACTACTTCACGATGATCTTCCTGGGGTAGTGCACAGTGCCCGGTGCCCGGTGCACCGGGGAGGTTCCCGGTTCCCCGTTCCCCGAGGCGCGGGTGACGGTCTCGCGTAGTCCCGCCGCCATGGCCGGGTAGGCCACGGCGGACGCTCCCTGACGGTCGCGGTACTGATTGGATGCGCGAGGGGCAGCACCCGGTCGTCGAAGCCCACTGCGGCCTCGGAAGACTGGAAGGGGTTCCGGTTCCCCGTTCCCGGTTCCCGGAGGCGCGGGTGAGGGTTTCGCGTAGTCCCGCCGCCATGGCCGGGTAGGCCACGGCGGGCGCTCCCTGACGGTCGCGGTACTGATTGGATGCGCGAGGAGCAGCACCCGGTCGTCGAAGCCTACTGCGGCCTCGGAAGACTGGAAGGGGTTCCGGTTCCCCGTTCCCGGTTGCCGGAGGCGTGAGTGACGGTTTCTCGTAGTCCCGCCGCCATAGCCGGGTAGGCCACGGCGGACGCTCCCTGACGGTCGCGGTACTGATTGGATGCGCGAGGGGCAGGGGTGGCGTGCACCA
>NICF_comb_assmDRAFT_10000723_pt1 | contig 27973 bp, 23 predicted proteins | sample NewIslPassag4_SG_FD_11279 | JGI IMG/M metagenome (IMG submission 11279) | reverse complement strand
AGCGGTCAGCGTGACGTCTCGTCCGGCGTTAATCCACAGCTCGCCCGCTTCGACCCCACCGAGCCCGTCCTCCCAGGGGGAAAGCGAATCAACGCCCACCCGGACCGAGCCGCCCGTCTGGATCTCCACGGTGCCGGCGCGAAGCCGGGCGTTGGCGTCCTCCAGGTTGAGGCCGTCCCCGCCCACGTAGACGCCGCCGTCGGCGTGCAGGAGGATGCGGCCGTCCCGCTTGTCCATCGAGGAAGCGTCGACGATGCCCCCGAGGTTCAAAATCCCGCTGGTGCCGGACGCCCGCATGAGCACGACGCCTCCGGGAGCTTCGATCTCGCTCAAAGGACCGGTGATGAGCTCCCCTTTGCCGGCGCTGGTGGTCGGCGTGAGCGAGACGGTGCCGTTGGGATCGACGCTCAAGAGAAAGCCGCTGCCTGCTCCCAGCACGATGGTGCCGCCGTTGGCCGAGATCTTCGCGAAGTTGATCACCGAATCGCCCAGTAGCGCAGCGTATCCCCCGTCGGCGACCCGCACCTCGCCGGCTCCGTTGACGAATCCGCCGGCGCCGGTCAGCCTTAGGGGTGCCCGCCCGTCGGCGAAGGCGTCAAACTGTTGGATCAGGTCATTCTGGTCCCGGTACGTGAGCTTCATCGCTGCGGCCACAAGCGAGCCCACGTCGATCCGGGCGTCGTTGGTGATCAGGATGCCTTGAGGATTGAGCAGCAAGACGGTGCCGTTGGCCTTGAGCGAGCCGTCGAGGATAGACATGACGCCGCCGTCGACCAGGTTCAAGAGGATGGAGGTTTGACTCGGCTGGACGATCTCGAGGGACTCGTTCCAGTCGATGGAGAAATCGTGCCAGCTGACGATAGCCCGCTCGGTATGCTGCTTCAGCACGGCGGGATTCGAAAGCAGGTCGACGTACCCGTAAAGGAGCGATCCCCCTACGGGCAAGGCGTACACCGCAGGCGAGAGCGCCGACCATACCAGCGCCGCCGTCACGACCCACACCCACGTGCGAAGAAACCCGCGCCTGCGTACCATCCCAAACCGCGCCTCCTTGGCCCTCGACTCCTTGGCTTTCCCTGGCACTCGGTAATACAAACCCACAGCGTGCCGGCGGGCACCTTTGACCACCGACTACATGGGCCAGGCGCGGTCGAGCTGCAGCGCTCCCTTATCCCGCGGGAGATTCCAGATCAATCCGTCCCTAACCCGTAGTACTGCCTAGAACTGCCTCGTACTGCTGTTACCAGCGGCCTCCGCCGCCGAAGTGCGATGCTGACCCGGGCGTGCTCCGTACTGTACTCCGTACGCCTGTGTGCTTGTCCCCCGCATGCGTCCTAGGGGCTGATTAAGGCCAAGTATAGCAGAGAATGAGAGGTCCTGGTAGTTTACAGGAGTTCAAATTATAGAAGACACGGACGCTCGCTTATGCTGATTGGGCGGAATCAACCTCCCTCTTGCGGCCGCAACACCAACGAACACAAGCAAGAGCTCACGCCCTGTTCCGCGTTGATCGTCCTCGGCCGGAGCGTCAGCGTATACACACCCGCCGCAGGGATCGTCACTTGCCCGCCTGTACTCTGGACGAACCACTGGTGCGGCGAGCGAGAGCTCTGCACCCTGCCGTCCTCGTTCACAGTGAAGCGGATGCTCTGACCTACCACCTCGACAGTGACATCGTGTCCGCCCTCCCAGACATTGCGCCGGGACGGCACCGTCAGGATCTCGACCTTAAACCGGAGTTGTTTCATTTCATGCCGTTTCATTCCGGAATCCTAATCATCAGGTAAGTCTCATTTCCACAGATCAAAGAAGGAATTCCCAACCACAAAACGAATCATCCCGGCAGAGCAAGTTTCATTTCATGCAATCACTTGACTTGTCATTTCACGATTTGTGGAAGAGGTGGGCCCGATCGGCAACGTCACCATCTACGACATCGCAAAGGCCGCCCAAGTGAGCCCGACGACGGTCTCACGCGCCCTAAACGGCAGCACCTTGGTGCGGGAGGAGACCCGAGCCCGGGTGCTCCTCGTGGCGGAAAAGATGGGCTACGAAATGCCCAAAGTAAGCCCCTCCCCCACCCGCGCGAAGGCGCTCAACGTCTCGGTGGTCATCTCCGACGTGCTCAACCCGCACATCATGCGGGTCGTCAAGGGCATTCACTCGGTATTGGCCCCAAACGGCGCCTCCATGCACCTCTTCGAGCACGACGGCCGGCGGGAAGACGAGATGGCGTACTTATCGTCGCTCAAGCAGCGCGGCATCGACGGCCTCCTTCTTAGCACCCCGCACCTTGAGAGCCGCCACTTCCTGCTGATCCGGCAGGCCGGGATCCCGGCGGTCATCTTTTCTTCCTCTGCCACCGGAGCGGCCGACGTGCCCACCGTCGGCGTCAATAATCTCGAGGCGGCTTGCCAGGCCATGCTTCACCTGTACCGGCTGGGCCACACCCGGATCGGCATCATCCGGGGGCCCATGGGCGATCTGACCAACAGCGAAGAGCGGCTTGAGGGCTGCCGCGTCGCGGCGCTCTCCCAGGGTCTCGAGCTCGACTTTTCACTGGTCAAAGAAGGCGATTTCACCATCGAGGGAGGCTACGAGGCGGCGCTGTCGCTGCTCGACGTTGCGGAACCGCCCACGGCCATCTTCGCCTTCAGCGACACCATGGCGCTGGGTGCCATCGCCGCAGCGAAGGAGCGGGGCATTCCCGTACCCGAGCGACTGTCCATCGTAGGGTTCGACGACATTCCCCTGGCGGCGTGGTCCGATCCGCCCCTTACGACGATCTCCCAGCCCGCGGCGCTGATTGGCCAGAGAGCCGCCGAGCTCCTCTTGGACGTGATGGCGGGAAAGGCAGTAGAGGAGCTGCGCATCCGGCTTCCCTACGAGCTGGTCGAGCGGGGTTCGACCGCTCCCCCGGCAGGGGTTCAAATGACCCGCCGCGGCTCATAGAGACGGTAGGTCCGATTTGAGCAAACGGAACACCGAAAGGTAGACGGGTGTGAAGCGGAGCGCTTTTCCCTTTTCCACTCCGCCGTTTGCACCGCATTTAAGAGAAGGGGGGGTGGGCAGGTTTCGACCTCGGCCGCCCACGGCGAAGCGCAAGGTGCCGGCCGGGCAGCCGCAGGATCGAGGATGCAAACGGATACAGGCCGAGGATACAGATCAGTCGCTTTCCGGCAAAGACCGGTCGAAAGCGGCAAGGACCGGAGTCGCCCGTCAAAGATCCAAGTCAACGTTATGTACGAGACTCCGGCCAAAGAGTTCAGAGCCAAGACAATAAACACAAAGGAGGAAACGGTGTGAAAAGAGCTGCTGGAACCTGGTCCATGGCGTCTTTCCGGCGCGTTCGCTTGTTTCGCCCGTGGATGCTGGGCCTCCTCGCCGTGGGACTTTCCCTCGGGCTTTTGCTCCTCGGGCCGTCACCGCTCGCAAGCCCAGCGATCGCGGCCAACATCAACTTCCTGTCGACGCAGCTCAACCCGATCCAGGAAGCCGAGTTTGTCCGGCAAGAGATCCTGCGACCGTTTAGCCGGGAGACCGGTCACAACGTGCAGTTCCTCCCCGAGCAATCCATCATCGACCGCGTCATGGCCGAGGTGCAGGCGGGCCGGGTCAGCATCGGCGTCATCGGGGCGCTGCACGGCGACTTCCCTCTCCTTGCAGCACGCAACGCCCTGGAGCCTTTAACACGGCTTGAACAGCTTGCGGGCCGCACGTTTGTCCCCGAATTCCTGCGCCTAGGCCAGATCGACGGTCAGCAGGTGTACGCTCCGTGGCTCCAGGCTACCTACCTCATGATGGCCAACGAAAAGGCGCTCCAGTACCTGCCCGAAGGTGCTGACATCAACGCGCTCACGTATGACCAGCTCCTGCAGTGGGCAAAGAACCTCTACGAGCAGACCGGCGGGCCGAAGCTAGGCTTTCCCCAGGGGCCCAACGGCCTCTTCGGCCGCATGCTGCACGGCTACCTCTATCCATCGTTCACGGGCGCGCAAGTGAGCAACTTCGCAAGTCCCGAAGCAGTGGCCATGTGGGAGTACCTCGTCGAGCTCAACAAGTATGTGCATCCGAGCTCGCAGATCTGGGACGGGATGGCCGACGCCCTTCTCTTTGAGGAAGTGTGGGTCGCATGGGACCACACGGCCCGCCTGTCGTCCGCTTTGAACGAGCGGCCCGACACCTTCGTCGTCTTCCCGGCGCCGGCAGGGCCCAAGGGCCGTGGGTTCATCACGGTCTTGGCAGGCCTGGGAATCCCTCGCGGGTACGCCGACCTCGACGCAGCCTACGCCTTGATCGACCACCTGACCAAGCCCGAGACCCAGGTCAAGGTGCTGGAAGGGACGGGCTTTTTCCCCACGGTGACTGAAGCTACTGGGTACATCCCCACCGGACCGCAGCGGAAGCTGGCGGAAGCGGTGACGCTGCAGGCGTCGGCGCCCGACGCGGTCGTCGCCCTTCTTCCGGTAGGCCTTGGCGAGCGGACCGGGGAGTACGTTCCCATCTTCAGAGACGCTTACCAGGCCATCGTGATCGAGGGACGTCCCATCGCGGACGTGCTCCAGCGGCAGAACCAGCTCCTCGAGGCGCTTTATCGGGAGACGGGCGCCCCGTTGCCTGACTAAGCGGCTTCGCGGCGAGGCCCATCGCTTCGCCGATCGCGCATCGCCGCGGTTCGCGGAGAAGTTCGGTCCACGTGTGCGATCGAGCCTTGCCACAAGCAAGGCGTGCGATGACGACCTGAACAACTCCTCCGGAAGGCCAGGGCTCTGTCGCCCAGCGAACCAGCGGACGGCAGGCGACGGGGCCCCTCGGCCTCCCGGAGCGAGCCGCCTTGCGTACCCCGTCCGAGCACACCGTGCGAGCGGATTCTGACGACGAAGAGAGGGAGACCAGGTTGCAACGACTGTTGAACCGCATCGCCCTTCCTTACTGGCTGCTGCTGCCCAGCGCCTTGTTCATGCTGGTCTTCTTCGTCGTACCTTTAGTCCAGGTGTTTCTCTTGTCCATCCGGACGGAGGACGGCGCGTTCACGCTGCTTCACTTTCAAAGAATGGCGAGCGACGTCTACTTCACCCGTGCGCTCAAGAACACGTTCCTGATCACCGTCATCGTGGTCCCGGCGCAGCTCGTCCTTGCGATGACCATGGCCCTCATCGTCAACCGCAAGCTCCGGGGGTCGATGCTTTACCTTTCGATCTTCGCCATTCCTATGAGCATCTCGGACCTGGCGTCGGGGCTGATTTGGCTTTCGATTTTCACCGAACGGGGCTACCTCAACGCCGCGCTCCAAGGCGCGGGGCTGATCGACCGGGCGGTGATCTACCTCAGCCACCAGTCGCCCCAGTGGCTCTTAGGCGCCCTGGTCATCTCCGAAGTGTGGCGGGCGACGCCCCTTGTGATGCTGATCCTGCTCGCAGGGCTGCAGATGATCGCGAAGGACTACCTGGAAGCGGCCGACACCTTTGGTGCAACGCCCTGGCAGCGGTTTCGCCTGGTGATCCTCCCCCTCTTGCGGCCCAGCATCCAAACGGCGCTCGTGATCCGGACGATGCTGGCCCTTCAGGTGTTTGGCCCCGTCGTCGTCCTGACTGGCCGGCTCCTTCCCGTACTGGCATCGGAGTCGTACTTCTGGTACGAACTGATCCGGAATGAACGGGTGGCTTCGGCGTACGCCCTGACGCTGACGTTGCTTTCGATCCTCGTCACGTGGGGTTACTTTGTCTTCTTGCGCCCAAAAGACGATCAAATCGGGGTGGTGTGAATGCCTCTTTGGCTCAGGCGGTCCGCGCATTACCTGCTGGCGACGGTGCTTGCGCTCTGGACGCTTATCCCCATCGTCCTGATCGGGCTAGCTGCCTTGACGCCGAGATCGGACTTCTTCACGTGGCCGAGGACCATCATCCCGTCCCAGTTCTCGTTGGAGAGCCTGCGGTTTTTCGTCAACTCCTTCGGCATCCTGCGCTCCACGGTCAACAGCCTCGTGGTGGCGCTGGCCACGGTGGTGATCTCGCTCCTGCTTGGGGCTCCGGCGGGCTACGCGCTCACCCGGTTTCGCTTCCGGGGCCGGGAGGCGTTTCAAACGGGAATTCTGGTCACGCGCATGTTTCCCACCAGCATCTTGGCGGTGCCGCTCGCGGTGACGTTCATCCGGTGGCGGCTTTACGACACGCTCCTGGGCGTCACCCTGATGCACGTCACCCTCGCGCTGCCTTTTGTGGTGATCATCACGGCGGGGGTGTTCACCCGGGTGCCCAAAGACCTGGAGGAAGCCGCCCAGACGCTGGGCTGCAGCAGGCTGGGCGCCTTTTTCCGGGTAAGCCTTCCCCTCATTCTTCCGGGCCTTGCGGCATCCGGCATCCTGACTTTCGTGATGTCCTGGAACGAAGTCTTCGCGGCGACGATCCTCACCGTCAACAATAGGACGCTGCCGGCGCAGATCATGGGCACGCTAGGCGCTTCCCCGCTGTATTTCAAGTTCGCAGGCGGCTTTTTCATGATCGTGCCGGCGATCCTCTTCATCCTCGCGATCCGCAGGTACCTGATCAACCTATGGGGCGTCTCCATCAACAAGTGAACGACGCGCGGCGTGTCCGCTTGCGACCGCGTATCACCCCGCGTCAGGGTGTTACGTGGGTCGCCTCGATCGTCTTGAGATCTTCACGAACTTCCTCAATCGTTTCGGTCAACGGTTGAACCACGACTGAGCCCACCATCAGGCTTTAGGACGTGTTGAGAATCAGAATCGATCAACCGTCGTTGAAAGGAGATGGGCCGTGAGGGACGTCCGGCTGGAAGGCATTGTGAAGCAGTTTGGCAAAGTGCGGGCGGTCGACGGCGTCGACCTCGAGATCCGAGAGAGCGAATTCCTCGTCTTTCTCGGGCCGAGCGGCTGCGGCAAGACGACGACGCTCCGCTGCATCGCAGGCCTCGAAACGGTGGACGCAGGGCGGATCTTGATCGGTGGCCGCGACGTCACGCAGCTTCCCCCCGGCAAGCGTGGCATCGGCATGGTGTTTCAGAGTTACGCGCTCTTCCCCCACATGAACGTAGCAGCCAACATCGGCTTCGGCCTGCGGATCAAAGGGGTCGAGCGGAGCGAGATCGACCGGCGCGTCCGGCGGGCGGCGGAACTTCTCCAGCTAGGCAACCTCCTCGACCGGTATCCGGGCCAGCTGTCGGGAGGCCAGCGCCAGCGGGTCGCCGTCGCCCGGGCGGTGGTGGTGGAGCCGGACGTGCTCTTGATGGACGAGCCGCTCTCCAATCTCGACGCGCTCCTCCGCCTCTCCATGCGGGCAGAGATCAAGCGCCTACAGCAGGAGATCCGGGCGACGACGGTCTACGTCACGCACGATCAGGTGGAAGCGCTAAGCCTGGGCGATCGAATCGCCGTGATGTCGGAAGGCAAGATCGTTCAACTCGACGAGCCCCAGGTCGTCTACGACGATCCCGCCACGGTGTTTGTGGGGGCGTTCATCGGCAACCCGCCCATGAACTTCCTGACGGGACGCGTCCGCGAGGAGGCGGGTGAGTTCTTCTTGCTCGGCGACGGCTTCATCGTGCCGTTCACGCCGGAGGAGGCGGCCCGGATCCAGGCCGCCGGCATCGACCGAGTGACCATTGGCATCCGACCGGAGAACATCTCGGTGAGCCTCAATCCGCCCGAGACCGGCTTCGGTCCACACGGAAGCGGCGGGATCGCCGCCACGGTGATCGTCTCGGAGCTCCTGGGCGCCCAGCGGATGCTGACGCTGGGGCTTGGGCCTCACACGCTCAAGGTGACCACTCCGCCTGACTTCATGCCGCCTCGAAACGGCCTGGTCTGGCTCACCTTTGATGCCCGGAAGGTGCGCCTCTTCGACGCTGGCACTCAGCGGCGCCTTGCGCCGCTGGCTAAGGCGTCGTGAAACGGTGCGATATACTCGGGGAGCTCGATGAACCGCCGCGCGTTCACGCCCACGTCCTTGAAGAACCCGGGGCAGCGGGCTGGCTGGTCGCTCTGGAGCGGCAGGGGCTTCTTTACTAAAACCGAACGGCATACTTGACCACTTGCCCTGGGTTCTCCTGGATGAGACGAAACACTTCGGGCCCTTGCTCGAGGGGGACGACGGGATCGATCAGGCCGTCGGCCCTGAGCTTTCCTTGGCGCATGAGGCTTATGATCGCGTCGTACGCCCGCTCTCGCGTCCAGCGCGGGTAGTCCCGGGGCGGATGTCCCCACCCGCACCCGTGGGGGACCACCATCGTCAGGCGGTTGTGATGCCATTCCCTGCCGAGCCAGAGCCCCTTAGACTCCCCTTGGTAGAAGCCGACCGAACAAACGGTCCCACACATCCGGGTGCTGCGGATGGCGATCTGCAGCGCCTCGGTCCTTCCCGCGCATTCAATCGCCACGTCGACCCCAGGGCCCCCTGTGATCGTGTGGATCTCAAGGGCAGGATCACCCTGGCTCGGATCGAGGACGAAATGGGCACCGTGCCTTCTCGCCCATTCTCTGCGCTTCTCGAACGGGTCTACCGCGATGACCACGTCCGCGCCGCTCTGATGGGCCATCTGCACGGCCAAAAGACCGATGGCTCCCAATCCGATGACGGCCACAGCGTCCCCGTAGCGTACGTTGCTCTCTCTCATCGCGTGAAAGGCCACATACGCGGGCTCGATACAGAGCGCCTCAAGAGGATCGATGTCGCCCAGTTCCCATAGCTCGCCGGCTTTGCAGATGTTGGTCTCTCGGACGTCCATAAGGCCAAAGACCCGGTCGCCTTCCTTCCATCGTGTGACGCCCGGGCCGACCTTCACGACCGTCCCCACGCCGGTCGTGCCCAAGTTTTGAGGCTCCGCGTGCCTGGATTCACCTAACTCATCGCCGGCGTTCGCATCAATGAAAAGCCGCATCGATTGATCGAACCGCTTGCCCCGAAAGTTGACGTTGTCAAAAAGGGCCAAGGTCGTACCGTGCTTTCCGGACGCGTACTCCGTCTCAATCAGCACCTCGTCCTCTCGCAGCTCTCGGTCCTCGTACTCGACCACTTCAACTCTGTTGGGCTTGATCCAGGCGAGCCTTCGGGGCATCGTGGGTGCCTCCCTAAACCTTGTTGCGACGACTGGTGTGGATCAAATAGGTTGAATGATCCCTTGAATTTGCGGATTCTTTTCGAAGAAAACACTTCGCTCCCTTTCGCCGGCTGCACGCTATCGTCATGTGCGCTGCGATGGCTTTCGGCTCGCTCGTTTGACACCTCCAGCTTTTTCCTCACCCCGATGGCCGGCGGCCGCCCCGCTACAGGCACGCGATGCGTGCCGCCCCTCACGACAGGCGGTTGGCCTTTCCGAGCAGGGCCTGCACGTTTTGGTCGGCGATGTACAGCTCCTGAAGGAGTTCGACCATCCGAGAGCAGCCGGACTTATCCATCTCAAAGGTAGAGCCGCAATTGGGGCATACGACTTCGTTTGAAGTAAGAAAGGCCGCAAGCGACACCTTAATCCGCACTTGCTGGCAGATGGGACACAAAAACCCCGGAGCCGGCGACATCTCCCGGCGGTACTCGAACTGGCCCACGAAACTACCCCTTTCATCGATGTTGGTACACTTCACGGGAGTGTTGCCTGCACTGCGACGCTGAACTCACTCTACGACGACGTACAGGCTCTCGCTGATCTCCACACCGTCGACGGTGGCCAAGAAGCGAAGGATCACCTGCTCCCCACGCTGGAGCGAGGATTCCGCATCCAGTGTGAGGCGAAGCGAAATCGTGCCGTCCGCCTGCGTTTCGACGGTGCCTGCAGGTGTCCATGGCCGGCCGTTGCCTTCGAGCATGATCCCGCTGTCCACTGGGAAGTAGGCCTTCACGCTGCAGAGCGCAGGTTCTCCTTTCAAGTTGATGACCGTGATCGTTAGTGTCTCGGGGCGTCCCCTGGAAAGCTCGATGCGCCGGCGGCTGAGGTGGATCGACCCGGACACGATATGGGCCGACTCGTTCATCAGGGCCAGCAAGCGAGTGATCCCCGCGGGAATGTCGCTTTGCCTCACGGCGAGTTTCACTTTCATGTTCGCGTCGATCACGTCCCGCAAGGACGGATCGTCCCGCTCCTCGCCGCCTCCCTCTGGCACCAAGATCGCCCGCCATTTCAGCCTCTGATAATCGCCCATCTCTTCTTTGTCTGGGCGGGGCAGCAGCTCGACCGGTGCGGGCCTGTCTTCGTCCACGTGCGCTTCGAGAATCCGGACGGCGAAGCGAAAGTCCGCCTCCTTCACCTGCAACAGAGGAAGCGGCACGAGGGAGAGCGCAGGGATCCGCACGATCCGGGGTCGTATCCTGCCGTCCGGATCCGGTTGATCAACGCGAAAGGAGACCATGCGCAAGTTTCCGAGAAACCCGTTCCGCGCCTGATCACCGCCCGGCCGTTGACTGCCGCCGTTCTTCCGGTCGCTCCCCGAAGGCGGTTCGCCTCCTGGTGGCTGGCCCCAACCACGCTGCGGGTCGCCTCCGGCAGGCGGTCCGCCCCCCGACGATGGGTTTGGATCACCCTGCTCGTCGTCCCCCGAAGGAGGTATGCCCGCAGGCGGCCGGCCCGGACCACCTTGGCGGTCGCGAGCCCCAAGTGCGTCTCCGCCCGGAGGCGGGCCAGTTCCATCCTCCGGATTCCCTTCGCCGGGCCACTCGAAACCGTACTCGCTGATAAAGCGCGCGAACTCGCGTGCTGCGATGAAGTCCGCTTCGATGACGGCGGTCAATGGCGCCGTGAAGAGATCGTGTAACGTGCTGACCCAGATGGGACGATGGGCGTCCATAAAGCTTACCTATCCTCCGGAATGATGTGGATTGACTCGCTCTCCGGCACACTGCGATATCCCCGCAGGTCGAGCTTGATCTTCATGGTCTGAACGGCATGCTCAGGCAAGTGGGACAGCGTCGCGCTGTCGAGGATCACTCGGATCGCAGCCCAATCGGAGAGCTTGCCCGTCGCTTTGATAAATCGTACTAGCGCCTTCTTGAGATCGGTGAGGAGTTGCGGCTTTTTCCGCTGAAGCGCCGCCTTGATCGTGCGGTCGACGTCTCCCGTGATCGTCTTGAGGCTCTCGTCGGCCTGCAGGACCTCTGAAAGGCGGCGAGCCACCTCGTTGAGCCCGCTCTCGATGTGCTCATCGATGGCGCCTTCGGGGCTGGGCCACTCGGGGCCGCTCCAGGCGTGCCGCAGAGCGGCCCCGACGTGAACCGCCAGTGCTTCCCGGGTAGACGCTTGGGCCAGAGAGGAGAGGAGCGCTTCACCGCCGGGAGGAATCGTTTCACCCGCCTCTTTGATCTCTTCGGCAAGACCGTCGGCGACGAGGCTGGCGATATGACGGGCAAGCCTTGCGATGTGGACCCGGTTGGGGGTAAACTCATGGACCTCCGATGGGTTTAGCCCCTCCTCGTCCTCGTCATCCACGGACTCGACAGCGAAGTGCAGCGTCACTTCGACCTCGTCGACGACGGCGTTGGGGGCAGGCAGGTGCTGCAGCACGGCGTCGTGCCGGTAGCGATGAGCCAACCGGCGGGTCACCCGGTTGGCCTGGTCCTGAGCCATCGTCAAGTCGACCAGCAACGCGTTTACGACAGTCCGTAGATCTGGCATCCCGATCACCCGATTCCTCTAACGGCATTGGCTGCTCGCACTGAGCGAACTATAGATGCTGCCTGAGCGGCGAATTGCGGGTTGTTTGGCGCATTTTCGGAACCGGTCTTACCTTAATCGCCGCCCGGACTATTGGTATTCCTCGGGTTATTTACTAGGGTTGTTGTTATTGCTCGTGTTGTTGGAGTTGCTTGTGTTGTTGGTGGTCGACGTGCGGTTGACGACATCCAGGTAAAAGACGGTTTCCTTCCTGATATCTGTGCCCGTGAACGTCACCGTGACCTTGACTTCCTGGGCTTCCGCTTTGGCAGCTTTCTCTGTCGGCACCCAAAGCAGCAGGCTGACCGTGCCGTCTTCGTCCGTGTCAAACGAGTTCGACCCGTCTTCTTTGCCCAAAGGAGCCTTTCCCCATTTCAACCAGTCGGGAAAGTCGAACTCCACCTTCGCTCCGGAGCAGCGCAAACCGTTGGCGTCCAGCACCGTCACGGTCAAGCTCTGCTTGGCCTCGGGATCTTTGGCGTCTACGGTCCCGACTCGCGGTGAGACCATCACCGTGCCGTCTCGGCTTCCCTCCGTCGCCGAGTTTGAAAGGATGTTGAGAACGGTGGCGAGCCCAGCTGGCATGCCCGCCTGCGACGCGTGGACGCGCACGTCTTGAGTGTATTCCACTGAGTACTGGGATTTTTGCGTCGCTGTAGAGTCTTTCTTACTTGAGTAGCTGGCCTTAAACGTGGCCGAGAGGCTAAACGGTCCCCAGCCCACCTTTCCGGTAGCGCTCAGCGACCCCGTCAAATCTTGAGACTCGTGATTTCGTGTGGCCTGCGAAGCGGAAGCGTGGATGTTGGCCTTGAACTGGATGTCCACTTCGTCGATGATGATCAGCGGTATCGGGACGATCGTGAGGATCGGGACGACCAGCCGCGTAAGTCGCCCGTCCTTCTGATACAAGAAGGTGACGTTAACCGCTGACTTTTGGCCGGATTGATCGGTATTGAGGCCGACTTCCTGGATAAACTCCCACGTCGACCTCGCGGCCATCGCCTGGGCCTTGATCGCTGCTTCAAGGGGCGCGCCGATGAGCGCGCCATAGTCGATTCCGTTCAGAAGACTCTGCGCACTTTGAGCAGCAGTTGTGTCGAGAGGCATAGAGGGTTGTGCGCTCCTTCTTGACGTGGATTAGCACGTCGCCGGCGACACCATACCCTATGCCTCTGTGCGAGTTGTTTATCCCTCGGTTTTCTCATCGAATGGCAACTTCTTGGCCCTGACAATACCGGCGCCCAGGTTCTCAATTTCCATCCCGGCTATCCGTCGATGTCCCGTCACCGTCGGATTCCCGTCACTTCCGGTCACTTTCCATTCCTCTAAGGGCGCCAAAGTTAGGAAGGATTCCGGCACTCGCAATGTGTATTCTGACTATTCATAATCCCCAAACCTTTACGGAGGTGCTCCCATGCCTCGCCCTTCCATCCGCCCCCGGCCGTCGCGTCCTTCGCACTTGAAGCCGGCGGCTGTCACGTCGTCCGGCTCGCCGCTTCTTGCTCGCCTGCAGCTTCTTCTAGCGCTCAGCGTGGTGCTGTTCGTAGCCGCGCTTTATGCCGCCCCCCGGACGATGGCGTACGCTGCCCAGCAGGAGATCGAGCTCACCTTCTGGTCGTGGCGCACGGAGGACGTCGAGCAGTACAACCGTTTCATCCGCGTCTTTGAAGAGCGCAACCCGGGAATCAAGGTCCGCTTCATCCCTTACCTCAACACCGAGTACAACACCATCCTCTCCACCACTCTTCAGGGCGGCGGAGGTCCGGATCTCATCCACCTGCGGGCGTACGGCGGCGCCGAAGTGCTGGCCAACGCCGGCTACCTCATGCCCCTCGACGGCGTCGTCCAGGGACTCAATAACTTCCCCGAGGAAGTCCTCCTCGCCGCAAGGAGCCGCCAGGACGGGCGCGTCTACGGCGTTCCTTTTGCCTACCAGACGGTCCAGGTCCTCTACAACAAGCGCATTTTCTCGGAGCACGGCCTCGAGGTACCCAAAACCTGGGATGAATTTCTCGTGCTCGCCGGCACCCTCCAGCAGCGCGGCGTCATCCCCTTTGCCAACGGCGCCAAAGATGCCTGGATGCTCGAGATCTTGTGGGGCGCGGTGGGGCCGCAGTTCTACGGCGCCACGGAGTTCTTTAACGAGGTCACGTCCGGCAAGACCAACTTTCTCGATCCTCGCTTCGTGGAATCTCTTCGTCGTCTAAACGAGCTCACGCCCTACTTCCCGCCCGGTTACATGGGCGTGGGTTACACCGACACGCAAATGCTCTTTGCCCAGGAGCTCGCGGCGATGTTCATCGGCGGCTCCTTTGAGCTGGGACTGATGGCCAACCTTAATCCGCAGCTTGAGATCGGCGCTTTCCCGGTGCCGCCGCTGCGGGAAGGCGATCCGGCATATGTGGCGGCGTGGGTGGACGGCTCCTACGGGATCAACGCCAACACGGATCACCCCGAGGCGGCGCTTAAGTTCATCGAGTTCACCGCAACGCAGGAGTTCGGACAAATGTTCACGGACGAGCTGAAGCAGATTTCGGCTGTGCCGGGGACTGTGCCGACGGATCCGACCCTCGCCGAGCTGGTCACGGCCCTCAGGGAGGCGTCGACACCCTACCTGATGCTGGTGGCGTTTCGCTACGATCAGCCGACGGGTTCGACGCTGATTCAAAACGGAATCCAAGAGATGTTTGCGGGGCTCAAGACGCCGGAGGAAGTCGCCCGGGACATCCAGGAGGGACTTTCTCTGTGGTTTGAACCGTTTAAGGCCAGGTGAGTCGCCTCTACTTCGGGACGTCCGCCGCGACGAGGGTCCTGGACGAGAGTTCTCAAGCGACGGTTCGAGATCTCAAGAGGTAGCTGGGGTCTTAAGAGAAGTCTGTGGCAGCTGTAGCTTCGGTGAACGCGACGGCGCTCGCCATGAGCAGGCTCCAGGAGCGAGGGTAGACCGCGGGTGCACAGGTGGATAGAGAAGCACTTTTATATCATCATGATCGTGCCGGCATTCGTCGTGTACACGTGCTTTATGGTGTACCCGCTGCTCACCTCGCTCCTCTACGGCCTGTACGAATGGCACGGACTAAGACGCGGCGCCTTCGTGGGACTTTCCAACTTCCGGACGATTCTCTTCGAGCGCCCGTTCAACGTGCGCTTTTTCAACGCCGTCGGGCACAACGCGTCTTTCTTCGCCTTGACCTTTGCGATCCAGACGACGCTGGGGCTCGGCCTCGCCTCCCTGTTTAGCCGGGGAGGCCGCCTTATGACGCTCTACCGGACCGTCTACTTCACTCCGTATACACTCTCGCTGGTGGTCGTGGGCTTCCTCTGGTCGCTGATGCTCAACCCCACCTGGGGCATCGTCAACAAAGCCCTAGTCGCTTTCGGCCTCGGCGCCTGGGCGCGGCCCTGGCTCGGCGATCCCGGGACCGCCCTCACGGCGATCATTCTTATCAACGCCTGGCGCTGGATCGGCTTTCCCGTCCTCGTTTTCCTCGCAGCCATCCAGGGAATCCCGTCTGAATTGCACGAGGCCGCCCGGGTAGACGGCGCCGGCGGCTGGCAGCTCTTTCGTTACATCACGTTTCCGCTCATTGTGCCCGCGATCACGATGCTGACGATCCTCACGTTTATATACGATTTCATGGCGTTTGAGCTCATCTTCGTCATGCAAGGCTCAAGTGGCGGGCCAGCCTACTCCACCGACGTGCTCGGGACGCTCTTTTATCGGACGGCTTTCGGCGAATCCTCCGCCGCTGGGGACATCGGCAACATCGGCCTGGGCTCGGCCATTGCGTTTCTCATGTTCCTCATCGTAGCCTCCGCGTCGATAGTGGCTCACCGGTGGATGTCCCGGCGGGAGCTGGAGTACTAGGGCACGGGGATGGATGAACCATGGCATGGAGCGGCGGAAGTCAGCCATGAAAGCCTCGAGCGCTATGAAATCACGCCCTATCGTGCCGCAAAGCAAGAGGCAGGCGATTACGGGTCAGAGGCTGAGCCGGAACCCCCTCCTACGTGCGCTCAGGCGGGCTGGCTTGCACGGGCTCCTCTCCGCCTACGCGCTCATTGTCCTCCTGCCGCTCTTCATCATGGTGATGAACTCCTTCAAGACGACCCGGGAGATCTTTCTCGCGCCGTTTTCACCGCCGGCGAGCTGGAGCCTGCGGGCCTACGCCGAGGTCTGGGAGCGGGCCAGCTTCGGCGTCTATCTCATCAATAGCGTGTTCGTCGCGGTCACCACCGTCGCTCTTATCCTCATCGTCGCCTCCATGGCGGCGTACGGGTTGGCGCGCTATCGCTTCCCGGGCGTCGACGCCCTGCGCCTCTATTTTCTGGCCGGGTTGATGGTCCCGCTTCGGCTCGGCATCGTCCCGCTGTTTCTCGTGATCCAAAGGCTGGGCTTGCTCGACTCCCACGGAGCGTTGATCCTCACGTACCTGGCAAACGGGATGCCGTTCTCCATCTTTCTACTGAGCGGGTTCTTCCGTCAGTTGCCCAAGGAACTGGAATATGCCGCCCGCATCGACGGGTGCTCCGAGTTTCAAATCTACGCTCGCGTCATGCTTCCTTTGGTCCGACCTGCGCTAGCCACGGTGGCTATCTACAACTTCGTGCCGGTGTGGAATGACTTCTTCTTCCCCTTGATTTTCATCCGCAGCGACCGCCTTAAGACGATCCCCCTCGGGATGACGCTCTTCTTCGGCCAGCACCAGATCGACTGGAGCCTCCTTTTCGCCGGAATGACGCTGGCAAGCTTGCCGTTGCTCTTCCTTTACATCGCCCTCTCGGGCCACTTCATCCGCGGCTTGACGGCCGGAGCGGTCAAGGGCTGACACACAGCCGTGAGGAGGCCTTCTCAATGGACCTTGCCGCTAGCTTCTTTCCAAGAACTCTACAAACTGGTACGACGAGATCACCGGTGCGAAAAAGCGATTGATGCGGTCCATGGCCGCGGCCTCGTCCTCGGGCCGCTGGCAGCCGGTGGCGTCGCCGATGACGATGGGCAGGTAGCCGTGATCCCTTGCGGCCCGGACGTTTCCTTCCACGCACCAGTCCAGGTGAATGCCTGTAAAGACGATGACTTCAACGCGCTTGCGGGCAAGTTCCAAGGGCAGCGGCGTCCCTATGAAGCACGACTGCAGCGCCAGTTCGTCAAACTGGAGATCGCCCGGCCGAACCAGCGCCTTAAGCTCCGCGACCAGCTCGTTGTCGAGCCGCTTTTGCTCCGGGCTAAACTCCCTCCCTTCGACCCACGATGCGTACTGAACCTCGTCAAAGATGGTCTTGGGGTAATCCTCGCGGAAGACGGAGTATCCCACCCAGTTGAACGAGACGAAGTTCTTGGCCTTGCGGGCGGCCTCCACCACGCGGATCGTCGCTTCCAAGCTGCCGCGGGCTCTGTGGTTTTCGTGTCCCTGCGCTCCCCAGGGTTCGTAGACCGAATTGGTCTGGCTGATCGAAACGAACGCGGCCGTACGCTTCAACACCGCGGCCAGATCGAGCTTTTTCCACTGTGGCGCAAGCTCCGGGATGGCGTGAATGCTTCCCGCCAGGCGGCTGCGAGCCCCGGACTGCCTTCCCACAGATGAGCTTCCAGGCGCCCATCCGGTGGCGCCTTGCGGCCCGCCCTCCACCACTCGCTCGGATACGCTTTCGGGCACGCTTGCGGACACATTTTTCGACGCGCTGTCAACCAGGCTCATCGCTAGGATCGCCTCCATATGCTTTTCCGGACCACGTCCGCCACGCCGCTCCCGGCAAACGAAAGCGCCTCTTTCCGCGAGGAAGAGGCGCTGCATGCCCCACGCCTGCTTTCCTCTTATCTCTCGGGTCTTCCCGCAGGAGTTGGCACCTTCTTGCCGCCTTTGCAACGCCTGCCGTCCGGGCGGCGGCACGGCAAGGAGCAAGGGTTGCCGGGTTTCATCGGGCCAGTCCCTCCACCACTCTGGATAAGCGAAAACGCCGCAGCCCGTATGAATTGTTGAGTATCATGATAGGTTAAGTTGTATTTTGGTGTCAACCCTGTCATTCTTGTGATGCTGAAGAGAATCACTGTATCATGAAAGAAACAAAGAGTCGGCAAGCAACTCACGCGATTTTGGGAAAAAGCCAAACTTCTACGTCAGATCCGGAGGGAACGCTCGTGACTGATGTGAGGAGATCATACTGGTCAGCGGCATTCTTGGTCTTCGCCGGCATCACGCTGATCGCCGTCGCGGCAGGGCCCGTCCATTCTCAAGAGTATCCCATCGTCTTCTCGGACGACTTCTCCCAAGGGGCGGCTCAATGGGAAATCCTCTGGGATCCCAACGGTTCCATCCAGCCGGGCGCGGGCTATCTCGTCTTCGGCGATTACGGTCAAGAAGTGCACATGCGCATCCCGGAGATCCTCACCAACGACTTTAACCTGGTGATCGACGCCGACCTCAACACAGGTTCCGAAGACTGGCTGGGAATCCGCTTCGGCGCCACCGAGGGGCACCCGTGGTACTACGGGCACGTCATCTTCATCCGCCCCAACGGCACCGTGCAGCTCTTGCGAGAACCTGCGCCGGGCCAGCTGAAAAACGATGCGACGGACAACTTCTACCTCGGAAAACTCCCCGCTTTCACGGGACTGTCCACCCTCGAAGTGCTCGTCCGCCCCGAAAAGCTCGAGATCATCGTCGACGGGCTGCACACCCTCACCTTTGACGACATCTCCGTTCGCCCGGGCTACGTCGAGCTGTACGCCGTCAACCCCGGCCCGGTCAAGCTCTACTATGTCGAGCTGGCCGCCCGCACACAAGACGAGTAAGCGCGCGGCAGCTCGCATCGCAGTTCAACAGCTCTCGATGGGGGCAAATCGTGAATTTCAATAGCAATAGTCAATCTCGAGATGCCTCCCGGGCGAATTCGAACAGATTGGGGGAATGTGTGGATGAGAAACATGATGGCGTACCGCCTGATCTTCGTGCTAGCCGGCGTGCTGCTGATTCTCGTTTCCAAGGCCGCAACCCCGCGCGCCGCTCAGGCGCAGTCGGTCCCTGCCGCCATCTTTGAGGGGCCTGCCGGAAGCGTGCCCTACGAGCAGTTTCACAAACCGTTGGCCATTCCGCTGGCGGTGTCGGATGACCTGCCGGCCAGCGTGCCCGGATGGCAAGCGAGCGACATCCCGACGACCGTTCGCCCAGAGTTCGCTGGCCACCACACCGAGGAGCCCACGGTGGGGTTTGAAGACTTGACTGGATGGACCGCCGAGTTTTCGGGGGGCGTCTCCGGCGAGTTTTTCCAATCCCAGCGGCAGCGCCTGCAAGGAGAGTGGGTCGCTCATCTGCGCTACCGGGCCCCCGCACAAGGCGCGGGTGAGATCCGCCTCATCCCGCCGGAGCCCATCCCGGTCCCGGACGACGCGGACCACGTGGGCATCTGGGTGTACGCCACCGAGTGGTGGGGCTGGGAGCCTCAGACGGTTCCCCCCTCTTCCCTGGTCCTCGTCTTTGACGACGGTGCAGGACGCGAGCGCCGCCTGACCATGGAGCAGTTTAACTGGAAAGAGTGGTTTTGGGTTGACCGGCTGATCCCAGAGACTTGGACCAGGCCTCTCAAGCTGGTCGCCATCGCCGTGACCAACGTGCGGGGCGGTGGGAGCTACCGCGAACTCTTCCTAGACGCCCTCCGCTTCTACCAGGATGCGGAAAGCCGCCGCTACCCTGAGCGGGTCAACGCGGTCCCTGCGTGGTATCCCGATTCTCCGACGGCCACCGTTCCGCCCGCCAGCGCGGCGCCGGTTATCGAAGCCGACGCCGAAGGCTTCTGGGTTCACACCCACGGTGCCGAGGAGATTTCATACCGCGTCGTTCCCAAGACTGGAACCCTCTCCGACGTCGAAGTCTGGGTCGGCGGCGTCAAGCGCTTCATCCCGTTCTCCGGCGGGGGCATCGTCGCCCAGCTTGGAAACCGCCAAGTGCACGCCCGCACCTCCGGCGTCCAGCGCACGTGCCACGTGGTGGAGGTGACGGATTCGCGCGCCGTCATGCACTGCGCCTGGACGTGGCAAAACGCGTCATACGAGTTTGACCTACGATTTCTTCCCGCAGGAAAGTCGTTGGTCATCGAGGTTGAAGGGCCCGTGGGCGGGCGCGGCGTCTCCCTCGGAAGAGTGCTGAGCATCGACGCCGACCCTTCCCCTACCTCCGCCCCCGACCGGCTCATTGAGGTTCCGTTTTGGACGTTGGCCACCGACGCTTACCGTGAAGGAAATCCGAAGGTCCTCTCAAGCGGCGGCTTGTTTGTCACGGCCTACATGGATTGGTACGCCTCAAACGCAAGCCGCCTCTACGCCGTCCGCGGGACCGAAGTTTCACCCGAGGGAGCAGCCGTCAACGGCGGTTCGCAGTACCTCCCCTTGACGGACGGGTCGTACCGTCCCGTCTTTGAGCGCATCGTGCTGAACGTCTCGTCTCGCTTCGACGAAGTGCTGCCTGCCATTCCTCATGCGCCCTCCCCGCACAAGGAACGGTTGAAGAACCAGGTCCACGCGTCGTACTTCACCGCCGACTTAGGCAGCCGGTCGTGGCCCAACGCGCTGTTGCAGCTGCGCTCGCTGCGGGCGCTCGGCGTCGCCGGCCTTTTCGTGCGCACCCACGAGGAGGCTTGGCGGGACGGCGGGGAGAGCTTTACCATGCGGGTCAACGCGGCTCCCGGAAAAGGCGGCGACGAAGCACTCGCAGAGTACGTCCGCGCGGCCCGCAGCGAGCTGGGATACGACTTTGCCCTCTACACCAATTACACCGACTACGCGCCCGTCAACGCCAACTTCACCGAGCAATGGGTGGCCCGCGCGTCGTCGGGCGAGATGCTCAGGGCCTGGCCTCGCAACTACTTGGTGAACTCCACTGTCGCCCGGGCCTTTGAATCCGTCATCGCTCCGACCCTGGCCGAGCGGTACGGGGTAAACGGCTCCTACACCGACGTTCACACGGCCCGCGCGCCGTGGGACAACGTGGACTACGACCACCGGGCGCCCGGAGCGGGCATGTTCAAGACCGTCTACCAGGATTACGGCTCTCTCCTGCTCCACGACCGCGCCTCCTACCAGGGGATCGTCATGAGCGAGGGCCGGCTGCACTGGCTCTATGCCGGCCTGGTTGACGCGAACTACGGCCTGCTCTGGATGGAGGACATCGGAAGTTGGGAGACCCTCTTCTCCGGAGCTCCCCTCCTCCTCGACTTTCAACTGAAACGCATCCACCCGCTGCAAGGCGACACCAACGTCGCCTACTGGACCCCGGCGCCCACTGATCCCTTTTACTACCAGCAGCTGGCTATGATCATCGCTTTTGGCAACCGGGCGCACCTCTCCCTTCCGGGCCAGCCTGAACTTCTGGCGCAGACGTATCACCTGATGCACCGGCTGCAGCAGCGCTACGTTATGGAGCCCGTCGCTCGGATCGGCTACGCCACGGGGGAACCGATCATCTGGAACGAGCGGAACCTGCTCTCTACCGAAGAAGCCGTTGCGCTGGGTGCTTACACCGCGAACAGGGCTTACGTAGAGTACGAAAACGGACTGCGCCTGTGGGTCAACGCCGCGAAGCCCGGAAGCGAACCGTGGTCCGTCGCGGAGTCGCTCCCGGCGTTTTTGGTTAGCGGGGAACACGGCGGGAGCCTGAGCCAAGATTCGGGGAGCCATCCGGGTACAGGTAACGCCTTCAACAGATCGTCGGGCGAGCGGGAGTGGACGCTGCCCCCCGGCGGGTGGCTTGCCGTCGATGACGGGCTTCTGGCCTTGAGCGCCTTGGTCAATGGCCGCCGCCTCGATCTCGTGATCACGCCGGATTACCTGTACGTGAACCCCGGCTCGCGGCCCTTGTCTCGTGACGACTGGAATGCGCTGGGCATCACGGCCCTGCAGCCGGTCGAGGCTGACGTGCCTCTGGTCATCTTGCCGAAACAGGAGTTGCCAGCAGGAAGTCTTCTGACTGGTCCATCGGGAACACCGGCATCCGATCTGGAAGGCGCCGCCGAATACTCCCACGTGCTCATCGTCCTGGACTCAAGCAGCCGCTGGGGCAAGGTGCGATTTGTCACGCAAACCGGCATCCGAGACGATGGGCAGGACGGTGCCGAAGCCGGCGTGGTCGAGCTCTTTGTGCGCGGACTTACCCGGACCGCCGTAAACTTCCCACAGTAAGTGTATCGGCCAGTCCACCGGTTGAGCCGCGCCGAAGCAACCCGGCCCATCACCAAGCGGCCACAGGGCTTGGTTCACGCAGCCCCGTGGCCGCTTCTCACGCGGCTGCGAACTTAACCTCTTGAAGCGAGCGCTCCACGGTGGAGGCGCTTCACCACATAGATAATCTCGACACCACCACGGATACGACCGCCAAGAAGACGCCCACCAACAGGCAGATCTGCGCGAGAAGGACGAATCTCGATTTCTTCTCTAAAGCTGCGGAGTACGATTCGTAGCCGACCGCGTACTGTGTCGCGATCGCATTCAGCAGTTCGCTGTAACCCGCCTCGGCCGCCTGGGCTCGGATCCTCGACGGTGGAGTTGGTATCGGCACTTTGACCAAAATCATCGCGAGGATCGACGAGAGCAGCGAAACTGCAAGCAAGATCACCCCCGCAAGGTACACGCGGAGGATTGGCAACGGCAGCACGCCCATCTCGAGCCGATTAGAAGTCATCAGTCCGAGAACGACGCCGGACACCGTGGCGGTGCTGATGGCTTTGGAGTCATGGTCCCGAAAACGAATGATCTGCTGTTCGTACAAGGATGCGGAATAATCTGCAAGAATTTTCAGATTCTCCCGAGGCACATCATTTCGCACTTCCACCACACCTCTCCCCGTTCGAAGCCCCCCGTCCAAACGGGTCACCCCTCTACGATCTTGCCGAGGATCTTCCCCGCAGGGATCAATTCGAGTGCTCTGACAAGTCCTTCCAACCTGGAATGTTACGACAATCCGGTAAGAAGCTCCTTCCGACCCGCATTTGAGCCGAGCGTGAACTGCCCTCTCTATCCGCCAGCGCATGGTGGCGCACGGAAAGCAAGCAGTGTGGGGAGAGGTTCAAACTCCTTTAACACGAGGCCCCCTTGGAAGTTGATGTACACCGGGCGCTTCTTCACAACCAGCGTGCCGACGGGGCCGTGGGTGTCCGTCCCGGAGAAGATGAGGACGTGCCCGCTGTTTTCAAAGGTGTCGACGTCGTAGCGCGTGTGGTTCTTGAAGGCGCGCCCTGCGGCCAGCACGACCCGGGGAGCGGCGATGAGCGTAGCGCCCCGGCTCGGCTCTTCGAGAGTCAAATCGCCCGAAGTGACCTTGTGTCGGTCGCCGCCAGGCGCCCGTTGAAGTCCAGATCCCCACCCGAACCTTGGAATCGCAGAGGCGCTCGGCCGCTCCGGAAGTTGTCGTACTGCTGGATCAGGTCGGTGACATTCAGGTACGTGAGGTTGATGGTCGAGGCAAGGAGCGATCCGGCCTCGATTTGGCCGCCGATGGTAATGCCGTAAGGGTTGATCAAGACAACGTGGCCATCGGCTGTCAGCGCGCCGTTGATGCGGGACGGGATGGCCGAATCCACCACGGAAGGGCCAATGCCGTCTCATCGCCCATTGATGTCTCCTTGCGATTCTGTTTCTCCCGGGCCGCCGGTGCCGGTATCAATATTGGAAGACCAAGCGAAGCCAAAGCCTGCCACGGCCGGCTTCAGCGTCCGCCGGCCCGATCGGCCAAGCCCGCTCAAGCTGCAGCGCTCCCCCTCGAGGAAAGCTCCAGGCAAGGCCTGTGCCGAAACCCCACCGCTGATGATACCCGGAACCTTCCGCCGCCGAGGGGTTCCAAACGCCGCCCCCCTCGACGAAGCCGACGCCCTGCCAAGTGCCCCCGACGCTTTCGCTCAGCACCCGGCGCATCTCAAGCCGACCCAGCCAGCCCGACTCCCCTTCGACCCCGCCGGCGAAGGCCCGCACTCCCCCCGATCCCCCGATGTCCATCCGCTCGGTGCTGTCCAGCTCGCTCAGCCCAAGCTGGGCGCTAAGAGACGCCGCAAACCGCACCCGCTGCCCAAGCTGGCGGCTGTAGGTATAGGCGCCGCCGACCTTTTGATAGGCGTAGTCGCTTCCGATTTCGGGCACGGCTATGCCGTACGTCACCTGCAAGGCGTACCGGCTTTCCCGGTCCGGCGCCGCCGACGCGTTTGCGCTGATGCCCACATTCAGCCGGTGGCGTTTCTCCCCCGTCACAAAACCCACCACGTCGCGCCCCGACGAGATATACTCATACGAGACGGTGAGCGTCCGGTTCGAGGCATACGCCCTCCGGAGCGCATACGAAGCCGAGAGAGACCCGTTATGTACCCACGTCTCGATGTGAAGGCTCCCAAAAGCCTCCACCCTTCTCTGAGACGTGGAGAATTTCGCCCCGTAACTTAAGCCCTTGGCCGTGGGCAACGTGTACTGAAGCTCCAGGCTCCTCAACTCCCCTGAGACCGACAGCATTGCGCCAAGCTGGTCCCCCCGGCCGGTCACGTTGTTGACGTCCATCGCCCAGCTCACACTCGCATCCTGCACCGGCTCCTCTGCCGAGAAGCCCATCGTCACCGTCCCTTCCGTCAACGCCGCGTCCCGCACGTAGACATGGAGGTCCGCCGTGCCGGTCCTGCTTCCGGGATCGAGCGACGTGCTCACCGCGATCCCAGACAGGTCCGACAAGAGAAGCACAGCTCGCTCGTACGGATCCGCAAGAATAGGGGTATCAGGCTCGAGGAGCTGCAGCAATGCCCGGGCGACGGAGTCTTTCAGGCGGGACTCGTTGTGCAAGACGATCTGATCGTACTCGCCTTCGAAGATCCANATCTCAACCTCGCCGTCGACAATCTCCTGAGGCACGAGGACCGCCTCGGCGACAAAGTAGCCATTGGCGCGATAATGCATCTCCACGGCGTACGCCGCCATCTGCAAATCCACCAGACGAAGGCTCCGGCCGGTCATGGGCCGGAGCAGTTGGGAGAGCTCGTCATCAGAGAAGCCCGTGTTTCCCTCGAACCGGAAGCGCCGGACGAAAACCGTCGGGTCCTGTGCGCCGTCCGGCTCTTCCGCCGCGCCCCCGGGCGGCCCGGCATCGACCGGAAGCCGCCCGGCTTCGACGGCGGTTTCCCCCACGCCTTGCGCCAAGGCTGCGGCGCTTGCGGCCGCAACGGTGAAAAACGCGAGCCAAAGAAGCAGAACGCTCCCTGCGGTACCAGGGGCGCACCGTGACCGTCTCACGCGCATATGCGTCCTCCGTTGTCTCATGATGCTCGCGCATAGAGAAGTCAATCGAAGTAATCCTAGCAAAGGCACAACATAGGAACAACGCGAAAAATGGAGCCGCCGCAGGGAAATTTGTCTCACGCGACGAGGAATTTTGTCTCACACCTGCGGGAGGAATTGCGTACCGAGGACATCGCTGGGATTCACCTCGAAACGCTCTCGAAAGAGGCGGCGGAAGTAGGCCGGATCGTAGAACCCGCACTCGGCGGCGATTGCCGAGATGGAGGTGCCGGGCGGGCTCGCGGCGATGCGGCGCATCGCCTCCTGCAGCCGCACCTCCCGGATATGCTGCGCCACCGTCGTCCCGTTTGCCCTAAAAGCCCGGTAGAGGGTGGCGCGGGAGCAGCCCAGGGCATGGGCGACGGCCTCGGGGCCGAGGTTGGGATCGGCGTGGCGCTCTTGAATGACGCGCTTTGCCGCCACGAAGTACGCGTACCCGTCCGTAGGCGACGACGAGGAGGGCTCGCCGGCGAGCACCTCCCGCAGCACGCTGAGGAGGAAATCGACAGTCGCCTCAAACATCGCCGTCCTCTCGGACAAGGAGAGTGACTCGTATTCTCGGGCGAGCAGGCTCAAGTGACTGCGTAGAAAAGGAGCGAGACTTGAACGGTTGAGCTTTTTCATGAGCTCGCTCGCAGGAGGAAGCGACCTGCCGACCGACGTTAAGACGAGATCCCGCGGCAAGCAAAAGTGAAGCCCCTGGTGATCTTCCCACGCGATGCGGGAGATCTTGGCGGCATCGTAACAGAACAGCTGCCCGGGCCCTGCGATCGTCACGCCGTCGGTCTCATCGCGGTGGTACCGCCGCCCCGATACGACGATCCCCAAGTTGAAGGTGTTCCCTTCATCGGAGCGGACCTGGTACGCCGTCCGCCGGCCGGTGACGGCGCTCGAACGGTACAAACAGAGATCGCCCTGTGGTCCGATGAGGGCATACGCCTGTGCCTTAAAATTCGCAAGGCCCCCCGGCGGCCTCCGATCGGCCTCGAACTGGTAGTAAGCGATGGTTCGCCAGTACTCAAAGGCCTCGCCCGGGCTCACTGCCGACGTCGATACCTCGACGTCCACGGGCCGCTTCGGCTTGCCGTACTTCGGCGACCAGCGCCCTTGCTCCGGCGACCAAGCCCAAACGTCCTTGGGCCAGCGGCTGCCTTCGGGGGACAGATTGGTGCTCAGATGAAGCTCCCCCCAAACCCGGACACCATCCCGATGAGATCCAAGTTCTACCTTTCTCGAGCGGGATCCTGCGAGTTGTGACCCGGACTTGAGGCGATTTTAGACTCTTGAGTGATCCTCTCGATATCACTTGGTTAAGAGGCTTGACTGAAAGCCAGCTCGTAGGGGGCGGAAACCCGCCACAACCCGCCGCCGGTAGCAGGGACCGCTGCTAAACTCGCGGAAAAAGTGCTATCCCGGGGGTCAAAGGGGGAGGACCAAACCGTGCGCGCTCATCCTCTTTCGCAGCTGGTTCTGCTTGACCGCCCCGCGCTCAAGGTCGGGTCCAGCGCGGTTGCGTTCCAGTCCCGCAAAGGACAAGCGCTTCTTTGGTATCTGGCCGCCCACCCGGGTGAGGCGTTCCCGCGAGAGCACCTTCACAGCCTGCTCTGGGACGACGTCCCCCAACAGATCGCGCGCCAAAACTTCAACACGATGCTGTTCCGCTTTCAAAGAGAGCTGCCTGTGCCTTGCCTGATTTCGACTCGAAACGGGTTGCGCTGGAACGACGAGGCCGGCGTCGTCATCGACACCCAGCGTTTTCAAGAGCTTACGGCTCCCCTCGCAGCGTTTGATCGGTTCAGATCGCGGGACGCCTACTTCCTCCTCAGCGAGCAAGAGCGCGACGATCTGGCACAAGCGATCGAGCTCTACCATGGACCGTTCCTGGACGGATTCTCATGCGACAGCGCGGCGTACGAGCAATGGCTGGCCGCGATGCGGCGCCAGTGGGAAAGCCGGGTTCTGAAGCTGTTTGACTTGCTCCTGCGCGTCGAAGAACACCACAACCGCTGGGACCGAGTCCTCCACCTCTCCCGGAAAGCCATCGAAGTCGACCCGTTGGACGAGGCGTTTCACCGAGCCGCCATCAAGGCCTTAATGATGCAAAACCGCTACGCCGCGGCCGTGGCCCAATACAGAAAATGCCGAGAGCTTTTGTGGGAGCATCTCGGCGTCGCTCCCGATCCAGAAACGACGGCTCTCTTTGACTCCATCTGCGCGCTCAAACCCGCAAATCCGTCGCTGGTCGACGTCGCCGACGACGGCGCGGGCTTATGCGCGCCCTCGGGTGAGGAGAGGGAATGCGAGGAGAGCCAGAGCGAGGGGACAGGGCTGCAGATCGAATACCCTGGCGACGCGGCGGCCTTTCCTGCCGGCATCCGCCGCCTGATCGAGGCGACCGCTCTTGTTCCACGCGCTTTACCTAGTGGCTCGGGGATTCTTCATGTACGGAGGAAAACCGGTCGTGACACTGATGGATCGGGTCGTCAGCGAAGGATTGGCCGCTGCCTTTGTAAGAGCCGTCGTGGGCCTTCCCGCGCCCTGGGCCGAATACCCTGCTGATGTCCGCCGGTGGGTCGAAGAGCTTCTCAACCTCCCCGCCGATGCGCCTCATGACGACTGGATGGTCCAACACCCCGACGGGCGGCGCTGGATTGGGTACCGGGCCGGGACGTATCTAGCCGACCTGGCCGCGGCGGCTTCGGCCAAGCCAACCGGCGCCCTCGCCCGGTTGCCGACGGATGAAGTTTTAAGGCTCGCAGGTTTTCCTCACCCAAAAGAGAGCGGCCGGGTAAGACCCGGCCGCGACAAGTCGCAACGATAGGCCGAACCGTTGGCTACGCTAAAGGGTGCCGCGCAAAGCCCGGCGCGGCCGTTGTCGACCGCACGTTGATCCTAAAACGCCCCCGGCTCGATCGTCATCACGTCAGGTTGACCAAAGCGGGCCGAATAGCTTACCTGCAAGACGGCCGGCCCCGACAAGGCCACCGGATTCCCCTCTTCGTCCACCATCGGAACCCCCGT
>NICF_comb_assmDRAFT_10000720_pt1 | contig 28019 bp, 30 predicted proteins | sample NewIslPassag4_SG_FD_11279 | JGI IMG/M metagenome (IMG submission 11279) | reverse complement strand
TCGACGCCTGCCGTCGGCTCGTCCAGCACGATCACCGGCGGCCGGTGCACCAGCGCCTGCGCCACCAGCACCCGGCGCTTCATGCCGCCGGAGAGCGCCCGCATGTTGGCGTCGGCCTTGTCGGTGAGGTTGAGATGATGCATCACCTCGTCGATCCAGTCGTCGTTCTTCTTGAGCCCGAAATACCCTGACTGGATGCGCAGCGTCTCGCGCACGCTGAAGAAAGGATCGAACACCAGCTCCTGCGGCACCACGCCCAGCATGCGGCGCGCGGCGCGGTACTCGGTGACGACGTCGTGGCCCATCACCCGGGCGCTGCCGGAAGTGGGCCGTACGAGACCCGCAAGGATGCTGATGAGCGTGGTCTTGCCGGCACCGTTCGGGCCCAGCAGACCGAAGAACTCCCCCTGGCGGATCTGCAGATCCACCCCGCCAAGGGCTTCGAGCGCACGATAGCGCTTGGTGAGACCGGTGATATCGATGGCCGGAATCATGGAAAGCCCACGCCGCGGAACGCTATGGCGCTAGGCCGCGTCGGCAAACAGCTCGGAAACGTTGTAGAGGCGCGCCAGGTTGACGAACTTCGGCGGCAGATTGATGAACCGCAGGCTGCGGTCGAGCGCTTTCGCCTCGCGCACACAGGCGAGCGCCAGCGCGACCGCCGAGGAGTCGAGATCGGTCACGGCGCCGAAATCGACCGCCTCCGCGCCTTCGCGCACGTGGGCGAGCACGTCGTCCAGCAACGCCGCCACCGTAGCGCTGTTGACCTCGCCCTCGAGGATCAGACGACTGTCTTCGACTGCGACGGCCATCAAGCGTTGCCGGCGAGTTGCCGGTTCTTCTCCGACAGCGACTTGATCAGACCTTCGATGCCGGCGTTGCGCACTTCGGTGTTGAAGGTTTCGCGATAGGTGGTCACTAGGCTCACGCCGCCCACCACCACGTCGTACACCTTCCAGCCGTCCTCGGCTTTCGCCATCCGGTAGTCGATGGTCACCGACTCGGCGCCGGGCTGGCGCACCAGGGCGTTCACCGTCACCTCGGTGTCCTCCGGCTTCATGCGCAGCGGCTTGTACTCGATGGTCTGGTTGCGATAGTTGGTCAGCGCCGTGGAGTAGGTGCGTACCAGCAGCGTCTTGAATTCCTCGACCAGCATCTGGCGCTGCTCGGGCGTCGCCTTGCGCCAGTTCGGTCCCATGGCGAGCGCCGTCATGCGGGTGAAGTTGAAGTGCGGCAGCACTTTTTCCTGGATGAGCTGCGCCGCCTTGCGCGGATTGCCCGCCTGGATGTCCGGATCCTTCTTGATGATTTCGATCACCTCGTCGGTGACCGATTTCACCAGCTCGTCCGGCGCCACGGTCTGGGCCTGCACGGCGGGCAGCAGACCGATCGCAAGCAGAAACTGGAAAACAAAACGCATAGTCGTCGTTCCCGAATGGCTCAACGGGCGTCCTGCGACGTCCCGGAAGGTTGGGCAGGCGCGGGCGCGGCAGGGGGCGCCTTGCCTGCATCAGGCTTGGCCGGCGCCGCCGGAGGCGCTTCTTCGTAATCGATGTCCTCGTACGGCTCGGCCGGCGGCCGTCCATCGTACACCTGATTGCGGCGGCGCTGGAAATAGGCGTCGCGTACGAAGGCATAGCGATCGAGCGCCGCCTCTTCGAGCACATTGGTCGCGTCCAGCAGGCCGGCGCGTGTCTGCACGACGTCCGTCGCCGTCAGCGAATTCCGTAAAGCAATTTCGTCGCCCGCGTCCATCAGACGCGGGCCCTGCCAGGGCAGATAGGCGACGCTGTCCGCCGCCCGGCCGACACCGTCGCGCACGCTGCTGGGCCCCAGGAACGGCAACACGAGATAGGGCCCCGTATCGAGCCCCCACACGCCGAGCGTCTGGCCGAAATCCTCGTCGTGCTTCTCCATGCCGCCTTCGCTGGCGACGTCGAAAATGCCGGCCAGGCCGAAGGTGGTGTTGACCACGAAGCGCATGAAGTCGGTCACGCCTTCTTCGACTTTGCCCTGCAGCAACTGGTTCAGGCCGATCCAGGGATCGCGCAGGTTGGAGAAGAAGTTGCTGATACCGGTGCGCACGGGCTCGGGCAGCACGGCCTTGTAACCTCGTGCGACGGGCTTCAGTACCGCCCGGTCGACAGTATCGTTGAATTCGAACACGGCGCGGTTCACCGGTTCGATGGGGTCGCGCGGATCGGCGGCGCCNGTGGTGGCGCAGCCGCCGAGCAGGGCGATCGCCAGCGCGCTTGCGATCAGACAGGACTGCGACCGGTCGAGTAATTTGTTCATCGTTGTTCTTCCCGTCGAGAAAGGCGCGTCATTGGGCCGGAGCCTGATCGTCGCCGGAGGCTTTACTGTACAGGAACTGGCCGATCAGGTTCTCCAGGACGATGGCCGACTGCGTGATCTTGATGGTGTCGCCGTCCTGCAGATCGTCCAGATCGCCGCCCGGCGACAGACCGACATACTGCTCGCCCAGCAGGCCGGAAGTCAGCACCTTGGCCGCGGTGTCCTTGGGGAACTTGAAGCGCTGGTCGAGGGTCATCGTCACCACCGCCTCGAAGGTCTCGTTGTCGTAGCGGATGTCGTCCACACGGCCCACGACCACGCCGGCGCTGCGCACGGGCGCCCGGACTTTCAATCCGCCGATGTTCTCGAAGCGCGCCTGCACCTTGTAGCCCGCGCCGTTGGTAAAGGCCTGGCTGTCGCTCGCGACCTGCAGCGCCAGGAACATCAGCGCGCCGATGCCAATGAGCACAAAGAAGCCGACCCACACATCTATTGCCTTGCGGCTCATCATGGTCTAGTTCCCCCGGAACATGAAGGCGGTGAGAATGAAATCCAGCATCAGGATCACGACTGCGGAAATCACCACCGTGCGCGTCGTCGCCCGCGACACGCCTTCCGCGGTCGGCATGGCGTCGTAACCTTCGAACACGGCGATCCACGAAACCGCGATGCCGAAGACGAAGGACTTCAACAGGCCGTTGACGACGTCGCTCTTCCAATCCACGGCCGCCTGCATCTGCGACCAGAACGAACCGAAATCGACCCCGATCTGCACGACCGCGATGAGATAGCCGCCGAAGACGCCGATGGCCGAGAAGATCGCGGCCAGCAGGGGCATGGAAATCACCCCGCCCCAGAAGCGCGGGCCGACGACCCGGGCGATGGGATCGACCGCCATCATCTCCATTGCCGCCAGCTGCTCGGTCGCTTTCATGAGGCCGATCTCCGCCGTGATGGCCGAACCGGCGCGGCTGGCGAACAACAGCGCGGCCATCACCGGCCCCAGCTCGCGCACCAGCGACAAGGCGACCAGGGTGCCCACCGCCTCGGACGCGCCGAAGCGCACCAGCGTATCGTAGCCTTGCAGCGCCAGCACCATGCCGACGAAGAGCGCCGAAACCGACACGATGATCAGCGACAGCACGCCGGCAAAATAAATCTCCCGGATGGTGAGATGCAGGCGCATGAGGCTGGTGCCCGAGGTCCGCAGCATCACCCACAGGAAGCGTGCGGCAAAGCCCAGCCGCGCGATGCGGTGATTCACATAGGCGCCGAGGCGTTCGACGAAATCGAGCAGGAATCCCATGCTAGGCCAGCAACTCCTCGCGATAAGGCCGCTGTGCCGGATAGTGGAACGGCACCGGTCCGTCCGTCTGCGCCTGAACGAACTGCCGCACGAAGGGCAACTCGGAGTTGCGCACCTCGTCGGGCGTGCCGTGCGCGACGATCCGCCCTTCGGAGACGAAATAGACGTGATCGACGATTTGCAGCGATTCCTGCACGTCGTGGGTGACGATCACAGACGAGGCGCCGAGCGCGTCGTTCAGGTCACGGATCAGCTTGCCGGTGATCGCCAGCGAAATCGGGTCCAGCCCGGCGAAGGGCTCGTCGTACATGATCAGCTTCGGGTCGAGCGCGATGGCGCGCGCCAGCGCCACGCGCCGCGCCATCCCGCCGGAAAGCTGCTGCGGCCGCAGATGGGCCGCGCCGCGCAGGCCCACGGTCTCGAGCTTCATCATGACCAGATCCTTCACGATGCGCTCGGGCAGATTGGTGCGCTCGCGGATGGGGAAGGCGACGTTGTCGAAAACGCTCAGATCGGTGAAGAGCGCACCAAATTGGAACAGCATGCCCATGTCCCGGCGCAGCTCGTACAGCTCCCGAGTCCGCATCCTGTTCAGCGTCTGGCCGAATACGCGGACGGTGCCGCTCGAAGCGCGCAGGGCGCCGCCCATGAGCCGCAGAACCGTGGTCTTGCCCGAGCCGCTCGCGCCCATGATGGCCACGACCTGCCCTTTGGGCACGACGAGCGACATGCCCTTGAGCACGGCACGGCTGCCATACGCAAAGGAAACGTTGTCAAACTCGACGAGGGGAGGCAAAGACTCGGCCCATCCGTGAAAAACGTCGCATTGTAATAGATGTGTTCCGGCGGCTCCACAGGCGCCCGGAAGAACGGGCCGGCGCCGGTCGTTCAGCGCGATTGTGCAGCGCGGAACGCGCCGAAGGCGTCGGCCCGCCGACGGCGCGCGGGCTCGATTCACCGACCGGTGTGCCGTATTTCGCAGGCCACACCGATGCCCTGTGAGACCATTGCCGGTTCGTGGAAGCGGCCGCCTCGCCGCGACAACAAGATCACGGGGCCCCGAAAACAATGACCAACAACACGAAACCGGGACTGCTCATCGTCGACGACGATCCACAGATCGCCGATACCCTCGCTCAAGCGCTCGGCAACGATTTCGAACCCGTGCTGAGCGACTCGCGCGCACAGGCCATCAACCTGCTTCGGCAACTGCGCGAGCCGCCGCCTCTGGCGCTGGTCGACCTGGGACTGCCGCCGGTGCCGCAGCGTCCGGATGAAGGATTCCGGCTGATCACCGAGCTGCTTGCGCATTCGCCGCACATCAAGATCCTGGCGCTGACCGACCAGAACGATACCGTGCACGCGCGCCATGCCCGCGCGCTCGGCGCGTTCGAGTTCGTCGCCAAGCCCTGCGAGCCGGAGCAGCTCAGGAAGGCGCTCACGCAGGCGCTGGCGTTCCGGCGCGCGGAAATGTCGGGCAGCATGGCGGTCGAGGCCGGCGTGCTCATCGGCCGCAGCCCTGCGATGCAGAAACTGCGCAGCCAGATCAGCCAGTACGCCGACTCGCCCTTCCCGGCCCTCATCGAAGGCGAATCGGGCAGCGGCAAGGAACTGGTGGCCAATGCGCTGCACCGCCTGTCCAGCCGCAAGGACAAACCTTTCCTCGCGCTCAACTGCGCGGCGATCGAGCCGGACCAGGTCGAGCCTGCGCTGTTCGGTTGCGTGCAAGGCGCCTGCCCCGGCGCGCAAACCGTCCGGTCCGGTTATCTGGAGGATGCGGCGGACGGCACGCTGTTCCTCGACGAGGTCGGCGAGTTGCCGCCGGAGCTGCAGGCCAAGCTGTTACGGGTGCTGGAGAACGGCGAATACCAGCGCATGGGCGAGACCCAGCGCCGCTACAGCCGCGCGCGCATCATCGCCGCGACGAACCGCGACCTGCGACAGGAAATCAGGAAGGGCCGGTTCCGCGCCGACCTCTATCACCGCCTGTCCGTATTCACGGTCACCGTCCCGCCGCTGCGCGAGATGGACGACGACAAGCTCCTGCTGCTGGAGCATTTCCGCGCCTTCTACGCCGAGCGTGCGCAGATGCCGGCGTTCATGCTCGACGAGGATGCGACCAAGCGCTGGCTCCAGTATCACTTCCCCGGCAACGTGCGCGAACTGCGCAACATCGTCATCCGCCTGACCACAAAGTACGCCGGCCAGCGTCTCTCCGTGATGGAACTGGAGCAGGAACTCGATGTCGAGCCGCTAGAGGCGGAAGGGCCCGCGCTGGCGCTGTCCGCCGATCCGCAGCTCATCGTCGAACAGGCGCAGCGCCACCTGCAGCGCGAACGCGCCTTCAGCCTCGACAATCTGCTGCGGTCCTGGGAACAGGGCTACATCGAAGCGGCGATGAAACTCACCCGCGGCAACGTCAGCCAGGCGGCCAGGCTGCTCGGCATCAACCGCACGACGCTCTACAGCCGCATGGAGTCGCTGCAGAAGCAGAACTGATGCAGTCCCGTGCGGGCGCCGCTCCGGCGCCCGCGTTCCATTCCCACCCCTCGCCGTACCGCTCTCGTTTTCAACGGCACCGTTCGTGCAACCGGAGAAAGCGCCGCATACGCGCCAACCGCGCCCCGCGCTTGCATAGAGCCGCCGCCGGCAAACGAGCCTCGCTCGACATGCGACACCGCGCAACCTCATCTGCATGCCGCTGCACCGATCGAAACATGTTGCGCGATATCGAAAGACTTCTACGCATCGCTTGAAGAAGGAAAACGCTATGCGAGGCGCGTGTCCGCATGCATTACCCGTTCGTGCGCCAAGCACACACTCATAAGCGGATTACCGCAATCGCTCGAAGCACGATATCCGCGCTACCACAACGTCGCATCAGTACACCGGTGAACGCGCAATAAGTCGCAACGGCGCCAAAACAACGGCTCGCGTCGCCGTTCGCGCAGACGAACAATTCGCCCCGCAACGCCGGCGTTCCGGCGCTTGCTCGATCACCCGTCAACTTCCGTCTGCGCGTTCGTTATCGGAGGAGCGATGCTCAGACCGCTCATTGCCTGCGGCACGGCCGTGTTGCTCGGCGGTTGCTTTCAGCCGATGAAGCACTCCGACGGACATCTGGGCCGCAGCGAGCCGCCGCCCGTGACGCGCATTCCCGCGCCCGTGCAGACGCTGCCGGTGCCGTTGCCCCGGCCGAAACCGCCGCTCGAAACCTTCAGCGTCACCGTTCACGACGTGCCCGCGCGCGAACTGCTGTTCGCGCTGGCGCGCGACGCGAGACTCAACGTCGACATCCATCCGGGCATCACGGGCACCGTGACGCTCAACGCCATCGACCAGACGCTGCCGCAACTGCTCGAACGCATTTCCAAGCAGGTGGACATGCGTTACGAACTGGACGGCCCCAATCTGGTGGTGATGCCGGACACGCCGTACCTGCGGATCTACAGGATCGACTATGTGAACATGCAGCGCGAGGCGCGCGGCTCGGTCAGCATTTCCGGCAACATTCTTTCGGCCAGCGCGGCCGGCACACAGGCGGAGACGTCGAGCCCGAACGCTTCCACACTCACGGTGCAGAACGTCGCCGTCAACCACTTCTGGGACACGCTGGAAAAGAACGTCGAGGCCATCCTCCGGGAAACCGACAAGATCCTCCCCGCTTCTGCAAACGTCGCGGCGGTCGATGCGAACGTCGTGCCGGGCACGATGTTCAGGGAAGCCGCCTCGGTGATCTCGAACCGCGAAGCCGGTCTGCTTACCGTCCGCGCCACCGCCCGGCAGCACGAAAAAATCCAGGAGTATCTCGATCTGGTGCTCGCCAATGCCAAGCGTCAGGTGCTGATCGAAGCGACCATCGTCGAAGTGCGCCTGAACCGCAACTACCAGCAAGGCATCGACTGGAACGCTTTCCTGCGCGGCTCCGCCGGATTCTCCGGATCGATTTCGAGCGAGGTGCCCGCGCGCGGCATCGACGAGCCGCTGCCCGGCGTCTTCACGCTCGATTACACCTCCGAGGACTTCACGGCACGGATCAAGCTGCTCGACCAGTTCGGCACCCTGAGAGTGCTGTCCAGCCCTCGCGTCAGCGTGCTGAACAACCAGACCGCGGTCCTCAAGGTGGTGGAGAACCTGGTGTACTTCACCGTCGAAGCGTCCACCAGCCAGACGGAGAGCAGCACCCTTAGCACGGTCAATACCACCCCGCACAGCGTTTCTGTCGGTTTCATCATGAACGTAACGCCCCAGATCGACGGCAACGGCAACGTGCTGCTCAACCTCAAGCCGACGATTTCCCGGGTCAGCGGCGCCGTTCCGGACCCCAACCCTACCCTGCGCAATCCCTGCGGGGCAATCGATCCCTGCCCCGACCGGGGCATCGTCAGCAGCATCCCTCAGATCCAGCAACGCGAGCTCGAGTCGGTCATCCACTTGCGCAGCGGCGAAATCGCCGTCATGGGCGGGCTGATCGAGGATGCCGTCGACGCGGTCGACGACACGGTGCCCGGTCTTAACGGGATTCCGCTCATCGGCGAGTTGTTCGCCGGGAAGAATCAGGCCAACAGCAAAACCGAACTCGTCATCTTCATCCGGCCCGTGGTCGTCGACGATCCGAGCCTCGATGGCGACTACCGCGGCTACCGCAGCTTCCTGCCGGGTGACGACTTCATGCGCGAGCCGCACCCGGCGCGCACCCTGCGAGGAGCGGGACGTTCATGAGCCAACCGTTCGACGTCCTCAAACGCGCTGCCCACCAGGCGCAACCGGAAGCGGACGAAGTCCGCACGGCCGTCTGCGGACGGCCGTTGGCGCTCGAACCGCTGAAACCGGCCGCCTCCGATCCCGTACCGCACCTGACCCGCGACGACCTGCCCGAGCTCGCCCAACCGGTAGTGATCCTGCCCGAGGATCTGGCCCCCTTCGAATCTCAACCCGGTGCCTCGAAGGTTGAAGCGCAAACATCCGTCCAGCCGGCGGATCGCGGTGCATCCGGGCATAACGCGCAGTTCGAAACGCGGGCTTCGAAGCCCAATTCGCGTAGACCCTTCCATCTCGCGCTCGGCGTGCTGGGCGCGGCGGCACTGAGCGTAATCGGATACTTCTGGCACCAGTTGCAGCCCCACAGTACCGTTGCGCATCCCTCGGCGCCCATCGCCGCCGGCATTGACCTCGCTCCACCGCCAGCATCGCATCTCGCGGTCGCAGCCTTTGCCGCCCCGGAAAGCGGGCACCCCGCACCCGAAGAAAAACGTCCGCCCGTCCGTACGCCTTCCGCAGGAACGCTCTCCCGCTCATCGGGAAGCCAAACCGCAGGGCGCACCACAAAAACCACGACGGCCGCAACGGCGGCTGCGTCCTCCGACACCGCCATCACACTGGTGGCCTCGCAAACGCAGGGGCCCTCCGCAGCGGAACTGGGTTACAACGCTTTCCACGCGGGCGATCTCGCAGCCGCTCGCAAATACTACGAACAGGCACTGCGCGACGACGCGTTCGGCCGCGATGCGCTGCTCGGCCTGGCGGCGATCGACGTGCGCGAACGACGCTACGCAAGCGCCGAAGCGCACTACCTTCAGTTGCTCGAACGCGATCCGCGCGATCCCTACGCGCATGCGGGGCTGCTCGGCATGCGTGCCCAGGGCGATCCCGTCGCTACGGAAAGCCGGCTCAAGCATCTCATCGCACGATACCCCGACGCCGGCGTGCTGCATTTCGCGCTGGGCAACCTCTACGCCGCGCAGCATCGCTGGCCCGAAGCGCAACGCGCCTATTTCAAGGCCTACGTCAGCGAACCGACGCATCCCGACTACGCCTTCAATCTCGCGGTGAGCCTCGACCGGCTGCGCCGGCCGCAGCTTGCGCTGGAGTACTACCGGAAGGCCTTGGAGCTCGCGGCGACGCATCCGGCCGCGTTCCCGGTTGACGAAGCCGCGGCCCGTCTCGGCGAACTCGACCCATGATCCGTGCCGCAATGGAAACCCGCGCACAAGCCCAGCGCCATCTCGGCCAGTTCCTCATCGCCCAGGGCATCCTGACGGAGGACCAGCTGCGCATCGCGCTGCTCGAGCAGATGAAATCCCGGCAGCCGGTCGGCAAACTGCTCGTGCAACTGGGTTTCGTGTCCGAGGCCACGTTGCGCGACGCACTGTCGGAAAAACTCGGACTGCGGAGCGCGGACCTGTCGAGGATCGTCGTCGATCCGAACGCCCTTCGGCTCGTGCCGCGCGACGTCGCCAGGCGGCACAACGTCTTCCCGGTCGCGCTGGACCGGGAGCGTCATGTGCTGATCCTCGCCGTCTCCGATACCAACGACCTGGTCGCTCTCGATCAGATCCGGGCGCACTTGCACGGACAGTACGAGCTGGAGCTGCGCCTGGCGGGCGAATCCGAGATCGCACGGGCCATCGAGCAGTACTACGGCCACGAGCTGTCGATCGACGGCATCCTGCACGAGATCGAGACGGGCGAAATCGATTATCAGAGCCTCGCGGCTTCAGGCGACGAATACAGCCAGCCCGTGGTGAGGCTCGTCTCCGCGCTGCTCGCCGACGCCGTGGAACGCGGTGCCTCCGACATCCATTTCGAACCCGAGGCGAGCTTCCTGCGCATCCGCTACCGCATCGACGGCGTACTGCGCCAGATCCGCTCGTTGCACAGGAACTACTGGCCCGCGATGGCTGTGCGCATCAAAGTGATGGCGAGAATGAACATCGCCGAGACGCGCGCGCCGCAGGACGGCCGCATTTCGCTTTCGCTCACGGGACGGCAGGTCGATTTCCGGGTGTCCTCGCAACTCACCACCCACGGCGAGAACATCGTGCTGCGCATCCTCGACCGGCAGAAGGGCATCGTGCCGCTGGAAGCGCTCGGCCTGCACGAGGACCAGTTGATGCTGCTCAAGCGGATGATCGCGCGTCCCGAGGGCATCATCCTCGTCACCGGACCAACCGGCAGCGGCAAGACCACCACCCTGTATTCGATCCTCAACCACATCAGCCACGACGGCATCAACATCATGACACTGGAGGATCCGGTCGAGTACCCGATGCCGCTGATCCGCCAGACCTCGGTCAACGAAGCGGCCAAACTCGATTTTGCCAACGGCATCCGTTCCATGATGCGCCAGGATCCCGATGTCATTCTGGTCGGCGAGATCCGCGACGAGGACACGGCGCACATGGCTTTTCGCGCCGCCATGACTGGCCATCAGGTGTATTCGACCCTGCATTCGAGCTCCGCCATCGGTGCCATCCCCCGGCTGCTGGATATCGGCGTTTCCGCGGAGATCATGGCGGGCAACATCATCGGCATCGTCGCGCAGCGGCTGGTACGCCGTCTCTGCACGCATTGCCGCCAGCCGTATGTGCCCGACGAGGCGGAACACAAACTCCTGGGCCGCGATGCCGGCGCCATGCAGCACATCTACCGCCCGATCGGCTGCGACCGCTGCGACTATCAGGGCTATCGCGGGCGGCTCGCCATCATGGAGCTGCTCAAAATCGACGCCGAAATGGACGAAATGATCGCCGGCCGCGCCACCGGCCGCGAGTTGCTGCGCCGCGCGCTCGCCAAAGGCTTCCGGACGCTGGCAGACAACGGCACGCGCCGGGTGTTGGACGGCTCGACCTCGTTGCAGGAGCTGCTGCGCGTGGTCGATCTCACCGACAGGATGGAGTGACCGGTGACGCTCTACAGGTACAAGGCGATCGACGCCGCCGGCAAGACCCTCCACGGCCAGATCGACGCGCTGAACCTCGTCGACCTGGAACTGCGCCTCAAGCGCATGGGCCTGGATCTCGTCGTCGGCAACCCCGCCAAAAACCGGCGCGGCGTGGGGCGCGGCGTGAAGCGCCGCGACCTGATCAATTTCTTTCTCCAGCTGGAGCAGCTGACGTCCGCCGGCGTACCGATGCTCGAAGGCCTGAACGATCTGCGCAACGGCGTCGACAGCCTGCGCTTTCGCGAGGTCGTCTCCGGACTGATCGAAGCGATCCAGGGCGGCCAGCCGCTCTCCGGCGCCATGTCCCACTACCCTGCGGCATTCGATTCCGTGACGCGTTCGCTCGTTCGCGCCGGCGAAGAAACCGGACGCCTGCAGGAGGTGCTGCGCAACCTCACCGACAACCTCAAATGGGAGGACGAGCTCGCGGCGCATACCAAAAGAATCATGATCTATCCGGCGATCGTGGCAACGCTCCTCGTGGCGGTGATTTTCTTCATGATGGTGCACCTCGTCCCGCAGATGACGGCTTTCGTCGGATCGATGGGGCGGAGCATCCCGCCGCACACCCGCCTGCTCATCGCCGTTTCGGACGTCTTCGTCCGCTACGGCTGGGCGATCGTGCTCGTACCGGCACTTGGCATTCTTGCGCTCAAGGCGCTTGCGGCACGCAACCCGCTGGTGCGCCGGCGCGTGGACGCGCTGAAGCTGCACCTGCCGGTCGCAGGCCCCATTCTCCAGAAGGTCGTCCTCTCGCGCTTCATCAGCGTGTTCGCGCTCATGTATTCGTCGGGCATCCCCGTCACCGATGCCATTCGGGCCGCGGAGGACTCGGCGGGCAACGCGGCCGTACAGGCAGGCTTGAGGCGCGTCGGACTGCAAATCGCCGACGGCAGGAACGTGACGGCTGCGTTCCAAGAAGTGGACCTGTTTCCACCGCTGGTGGTGCGCATGGTGCAGGTCGGCGAAAGCACCGGCGCGCTCGACCGCGCGCTGCTCAACGTGAACTATTTCTACACCCGTGAAGTGCGGGAAGCGATCGCCAAAGCGCAGGCCATGATCGAACCCGCGCTGACAGTCATTCTCGGCGCTTTGATGCTGTGGGTCATGCTGTCGGTGCTCGGACCGATCTACGACACCGTCAGCCAGATCGGAATCTAGGCGGTCACCATGGCAGGCACGCGACTGCTCCACTTTTCGCCTGCGGCCGTCGCGCTGTTCCGATGGCGCGACGGCGCGCTGAACCTGGAAGCGCGATTCGAGCGTTCCGACGCCGGTTTGGCGCAGTTCGGCGCTTACACGAGCCGGCTGAAGTCCGCCGTTCTGCACGTGCTGATCGATGTGGCGGAGGAAAGCTTCCACCTGGACACCATTCCCTTGGTGCGCGGCCGTGATCGCAAAGCGCTGCTGCAACGGCGTCTGACGCAACGCTTCCACGACGCCGCGCTGGCAACGGCGATCCCGCTCGGCTTCCTGAAAACCCGGCGGCGCGAGGAACGCGTGCTGCTCGCGGCATTCACCAATGCCTACGAGATCCGACCTTGGCTCGACGCGCTGGCGCGTGCGCAGGTCGCGGTCTCCGGCGTCTACTCGCCCCTGCTGCTCGCAGGCCTGCTCGCCCGCAGGCTGAAACTGCCCCCATCCCGCTTGCTCCTGGTCGGCGCACACGGCGGCAGCTTGCGCCAGCACTACATCGCAGACGGACGGGCGCAGTTCAGCCGGCTCATACTGCTGAGAAGCGAAGATCTCGCCACGCCCGCGTCCACCGTTGCGACATCGGGGCGCGAAACCGACCGGCTCTGGCAGTATTTGCGCGCGCAGGATCCGGCGATCGGCGACACACCGCCCGACGCAGTGATGATCGTCCCCTTTCAAACGGAACGGGACCATATCGCCACACATGCTGCGCTCCGGATCGAGCTGATCGGACTGCCCGAAGCGGCGCGCCGTATCGGGCTGAAGAGCGCGCCGCCGGATACCGGCGTCGAAGCGCTCTACCTGCACGTGCTCGCCACGACCCGGCCGCGTCATCGTTACGCTGCCGAAGTACTGCGCACGCACTATCGCGCCCGGGTCTGGCGGACCGGACTGCTTGCAGCCGGCAGCACCGTTTGCGCGCTGTGCCTGCTCGCCGCGGGCTTGCAGCTTTATCGGGCGCACGCGCTGCAGGAGCAGATCACGTCCGACCGCGAGCAGCTCCGCCTTCTCGAGATCCAATACGACGCGACCGCGCGCACCCTCCCGCCGCTGCCCACCGCGCTGGAGAACCTGCGTGCCGTGTTGGCGCAGCACGAAAAGATCGAACGTTCGAGCCGCGAACCGCACGCCTTCATGGCCGCCGTTGCGCGCGCTCTGGACCGGGCGCCCCAGATCGTGCTCGAAGGATTCGACTGGAAAGCGGAAAGCGATGAAACGGGCGAACCGTACGAGACCTTCGATCTGACGGCCTCGCTGTCCGCGGTGTCGCCGACCGATCTGCGCGGCATCGACGAGCTAAGCCGGTCTCTGGTGCAAAGCCTGCGGCGCGAGCCCGGATTGGAGGTCGCCGACATCCGGCTGCCGTTCAGCCTGGAGTCCTTGCAGGCTGGCGATGCGGCCGGGAGTACGGACGACGGTGTACCGCGGATCCAACTGAAGCTGAAGAGGAAGTCCGGCACATGAACAGCTGTTCCCGGACTCTGGCTGCGTACGGCGCACTCGCGTTGCTGCTCGCGGGCCTCGGTGCGGCGGCACTCTTCGCAACGCAATCGCGGCTCGACCGCTTGCAGCAGCAACGGCAACAGATGGCGGCCGAGCTGATGCATGCCGAACAAAGACTGCAAAGCCTGCGCCGCGAGGCGGGTGAGATCGATCTGCGCGTGGCGAAATACCGTGCCCTGGCCGCGCGCGGAATCCTTGCCGAAGAAAACCGGCTGGACTGGGTCGAGGCGTTGAACGGCGCCGCACTGGCCGCCGGCGCGGAGAACCTGCGCTACAGCTTCGCGGCACGGCGGCAATGGGACCGCACAGGGGAGGTACTGGCTCATGCCAGTCTCGTCACGCTCGATGCGCAGGTCTTGCATGAAGAACGCTTCCTGCGATTCCTGCGCGCCGTGGCGGCCGAAATGAAGCCCTACGTTTCGATCCGCGCCTGCTCGCTCGCACGCGCCGACAGCCGCCGTCCGGATGCAGGTTTGCGTACCCGATGCACGCTCGCGTTGATCACGCTCACCGATCCTCACGCCGGAAAGCCCACACCATGATCGCACCCGCTCGGCTCCGCACCGCACTGCGCTTCACCCGCGCGTCCTCCCACGATCGGCAACGCGCGCGCGACGCCGCGCGGCTTTGCGTGCTGCTCGCCGCGACCGCGGGCAGCCCGTGCTTCGCGGACCAGGACGTCCCGGTGCTCGGCCGTCTGTTCTACACGCCGGAAGAACGGCTGGCCCTGGAAAAGCGCGCCAGCGCCTATCGAGGCGACCCCGGCGATACCGTCAGTTTGACGGGCGTGCTGCGCCGCGCCGACGGCAAGACCACCGTATGGGTAAACGGCGCGCCCACCGAAGCCGACCATCCCGCCGCCGCGCTCAAGGTGGGCGCGACCCTGGACCGTCTCAGCGGTGAAGTGCGGGACGTCTTGAGGGGAGGAAGCATTGCGGTGCACCCCGCACGCTAGGCCGCCGCGCACCCAGGGCGGCACGACGCTGATCCTGGTTCTGGCCGGGCTGGTGCTCGGCTCGGTGGCCTATTACCTCCACAGCCTGAGCCGGAGCGCGCTCGTCGCGCAGCGCGAACAACTGACGCGCCAGGCGCTCGCCGAGGCAAAGGAAGCGCTCATCGCCTGGGCAGCCGAATACGCCACCCAGGGTCCCGGACACCTGCCGTGTCCCGACACCAACGGCGACGGACTGCGCGAGCCGGTCGCCTGCGGCACCTTCAATACCGTGATCGGCGAACTACCCTGGCGGTCGCTTGGTGTGCCGGACCTGCGCGACGCAAGCGGCACGCGGCTCTGGTACGCGGTCTCGCCCAACTTCGTCGACCGTGAGGACCGGGCCGTGAATGCCGATACCCAAGGCATACTGAGCCTGCGCGGCGACATCGCCGCCGACGGAATCGTCGCGCTGATTTTCGCGCCCGGCCCGGAGCTGCCGGGTCAAGACCGGGCCAGCGTACAGGCGGCGAACGTGCCGATTGCGGTCAAGCGCACCCATTACCTCGAAGGCCACGACTTCGACCAGGGCCGCTTCGTCATCGAACGCGGCAACGAACAACGCAACGACACCGTAGCCGTGATCACTGCGGGCGAGCTCTTCCCCGCGGTGGAGCGGCGCATCAAAGAAACGATGGGCTTGCAGTTGCGGAAGTTCCTGGACTGGTACGCCGAAAAGTGGTCGGCTCACTACGGAGGGCGGCCGGTCCTGCCCTATCCCGCCGCGTTCGATCCGAACACGTTGGACCACTGCGGCCAGCCCACGTTGACCGAAGGCATGCTTCCCCTCGGCACCTGCGGCCATCTGCTCGACTGGACGTACGAGCTCGATCTCGCCTCCCCACCCGGCGCCCACGCAAGCCTGGAAGCTGCGCAATGCGAACAGATCGATCACGCCGGCAAGCAGCCGAAAACGGCCGCCGTGCAGCTCAAGCCCGGCGCCTTGAGCGTGCTGCGATGCACGGCGACCATCCGTTACGGAACGGATGAAGGTACAGGCGCTTACGAAGTCGCGCTGAGACTGCGCGCAACCCTCAGGCACGCGCGCAGCGCGCTTTCCCTGCCCGTCGCCGGGACCGATGTCAGCATTTCCCCCGCGCCGCAGCATCAGGCATTCGCGTTCACCCTGTCAGGCGACACCGATATCGGCATCGATCTCACCGCGACCTACAGCGTGCACGAAGGCAGCGGCACGTCCGGCGCAACCGGCGTCGTGTTGGAGATTCCGGTGTATGCCGCGAAGGAAAAATACGTCGCCGAAAAAAGCGGACAGGCCGATTGGGACAAGGACGATCCGACCTGGATTTTCCGGAACGAATGGCAACGCGTCGTCTATTACGCCGTCTCGCCTTCGCATCTACCGAACGCGGGCCCCGGCGGCTGCGTCGTCCGCGACGATTGCCTGCGTCTCATCGCGCGCCATGCCGAAACGCGGCAATACGAAACGAACTCCCGGGTGCAGGCGCTGCTCATCCTGACTGGACACGGCCTGCCCGGCAGGCCTCGTCCCAGTAATGAAGCGGGCGCTTATCTGGAAGCCGAAAACGCCGCCGTAGGATCGCCCGACTTCAGGCAGGCGGACGTCTCGCTGCAGTTCAACGACCGGGTGATCGCGCTATGGCCATGAGACGAAATGTTCAGGCAGGCTTCACGCTCGTCGAGCTGGCCATGTCGATGCTCATCATCGGCCTGCTGCTCGGCACGACGCTCATGGCCGTCTCGGCCCAGTACGAACAGCGCAAGCGGACCGAGACCGCTCAGTTGCTGAAGGAGGCCAATGAGGCCTTGCTGGGATTCGCCGTCGCCAACGGCCGTCTGCCCTGCCCAGCCGTCGAGGCCGCAAACGGCGTCGAGGCTTTCGAGCCCCAAGCGCCCTTTTGCAAGACCTCCGCTGGTTTCGTCCCCGCCGCCACGCTGGGGTTGCGCAGCCGGGATCGAAACGGCTATCTGATCGACGCCTGGGGCAACCGCGTACGCTATGCCGTGGCGACTTTCGTCCCCAGTCCGCCGGGCGCCCCGGAGCGCTGCCCGCCTTCGGAACTCGCCGCGCCGAGCCATGAGCGCTGCCCCGTGTTCACCACTTCCAGAGGCCTCATCAACGTCGGGCTGGAGAACATTTCCGCTCAGATTCGCGTTTGGGAGAACGACGCCAAGGGCATCCTGCGCGTTTGCAGCAGCACTTGCACAAACAACGACGCGGGCGTGCCGGCGGTGCTCTGGTCGCCGGGCAGGAACGGTGCAAGCGAAACGGAACTCGGCGGCACTTCTTATCTTTATCCCAGCCAGGGCGAGACGGACGACATCGTGGTGTGGCTTTCGCAATACACGCTGTTTGCCCGCATGCGTACCGTCAGCTCCCTCTAGCGTGGTGCGACGACGTCGTCTTACCTTGAAGAGAGCGCGCGATACGCCATCTCACCTATGCCCTTCGGGCGTATGAATCCCCGATCGAAGCTGCTTAGACTGTGCCTCGTCAGGCCTCGACATTCGCGAACGCGGATTCGCCGAATGCTTATCAGCCTGTGCGGACGTCATCCGGAATAGGGGAAAAGAACATGGAGCATGACGACATGGCGGCACATCGCCAGAGCGGCTTCACCCTCGTGGAAATCGCCATCGTCCTCGTGATCATCGGCCTGCTGCTCGGCGGCGTGTTAAAAGGCCAGGAGCTGATCACGCAGGCGAAGATCAAGAACATCTCGAACGATCTGAACGGCGTCGTGGCGGCGGTGCACGCCTATCAGGACCGTTACCGCAGACTGCCGGGCGACGATCCGGGCGCGGCTTCGCGATGGACGCTGCTGAACGGCACCACCGTCACCGGCGACAACACCATTTCCGGAAGCTATTTCGCCGCGCCGACCGATACGGGACCGGAATCCACGCTGTTCTGGGCGCATCTGCGACTCGCCGGCTTCATCGCCGGCGACACCTCGACCGTGCAGAACGCCTCGATCCAGCCCCTCAATGCCGCGGGAGGCATCATGGGCGTGCAGAACGGCGGCCTCGGGCTGGTGGGCACCATCGTGTGCGTGGACCGGCTGCCGGCGAAAATCGCCCAGGCGCTCGACAGCCAGATGGACGACGGCAACGCCAGGACCGGGCAGGTCCGCGCAAGCCCGCAAGGCGCGAGCAGAGCGCCGCTGCCCGCCAACGCCCCGACGGCGGACTACGTCGACGATGGCGGCAACTTCTACGTACTCTGCAAGAACATCTGAGCGCTGACGCCGGCAGGCGGCAGGTTCCCGGCGGCGGACGGAGCGGCCTTGCTATACTTTTCGCATGTCAAAACCCGCTTCTCCCGCATCTCCCGCGGAACCCGCAAGAATCCTGCGTCTCGCCCGCGAGGTGCTCGAGATCGAGTCGACCGCCGTCACCAGCCTCATCGAGCGCCTCGATGAGCACTTCGTACGCGCCGTCGAGCTGATCCTCGCCTGCACCAGCCGCGTGGTGGTGAGCGGTATCGGCAAATCCGGCCACATCGGGCGCAAGATCGCCTCCACGCTCGCCAGCACCGGCACACCGGCGTTCTTCGTCCACCCGGCCGAGGCGAGCCACGGCGATCTTGGCATGATCACGCGCAACGACGTGATGCTCGCCATCTCCTACTCGGGCGAAAGCGACGAGCTGCTGACCATCATCCCGCTGGTCAAGCGCCAGGGCGCGCAACTGATCGCCATGACCGGCAACCCCGCATCGACGCTCGCCAAGGAAGCGGACGTGCACCTCAACGTGCGCGTCGCGAAGGAAGCGTGCCCGCTCAACCTCGCGCCCACGGCCAGCACCACGGCGACCCTGGCGCTGGGCGACGCGCTGGCGGTCGCGCTGCTCGATGCGCGCGGATTCAAGGCCGACGATTTCGCCCGCTCGCACCCGGGCGGCGCGCTGGGCCGGCGGCTGCTCACCCACGTCCGCGACGTGATGAAAACGGGCGCCCAGGTTCCCGCCGTGCGGCTGGGCGCCACCCTGACCGATGCCATTCTCGAAATCTCGCGCAAAGGCATGGGCATGACCGCCATCGTGGACGACGCGGACCGGGTGGTGGGCATTTTCACCGACGGCGACCTGCGCCGCGCTATCGAACGCGGGGTGGATCTGCGCGGCGCGCTAATCGCCGATCTCATGACGCCCGGCCCGACCACCATCGGCCCGAACGAGCTGGCGGTCGAGGCGGTCGAGCTCATGGAACGGCGGCGCATCAACCAACTGCTCGTGACGGAAGAAAGCGGCCGCCTCATCGGCGCGCTCAACATGCACGACCTTTTCCAGGCCAAAGTCGTCTGATGGATCCGAAAGAAGCGGCCGCCCGCGCGCGTGCGGTGAAATTGCTGGGCTTCGACGTGGACGGGGTCCTCACCGACGGTACGCTCTACCTCACCGACGGCGGCGAGGAGATCAAGGGTTTCAACACCCTTGACGGCCTGGGCATGAAACTGCTGCAGGACGCCGGCGTCGAACTGGCGATCATCACCGGCCGCGAATCCCGGCTCGTCGCGCTGCGCGCGCAAAACCTCGGCATCCGCCGGCTGCATCAGGGCGTCGAAAACAAGCTCGAGGTCTTCGATGCGCTGCGCCGCGAACTCGGGCTGGAGTTCGCCGAATGCGGCTACATGGGCGACGACCTGCCCGATCTGCCCGTCCTCAGCCGTTGCGGCTTCGCGGCCACCGTGCCGCAGGCACCGGAGGCGGTCCGTACGCGCGCGCACTACGTCAGCACCCGGCCTGCGGGACAAGGTGCCGTGCGTGAAGTGTGTGAGTTCATCCTGCAGGCGCAGGGCAGGCTCGATGCCGCCATCGCCCGATTCCTGGTATGAGACCGCGTTCCAGCACCCTTTTCCCGCTCGCGCTCGTCATCAGCCTGGCATTGCTGAGCTTCTGGCTCGAACACGCCGTGCGCAGCGGCGACCAGGAAGGCTCGCGCGCCCTGCGGCACGAACCCGACTTCATCATCGAGAACTTCACCACCACCGAACTCGGCAAGCAGGGGCGCCCCAGCGCCACGCTCAGTGCCAGACGCATGGTACATTTCCCCGACGACGACACGAGCGAACTAGACGCCCCGCATCTGATCCATTACAGCCCGCTGCGCCCGCCCGTGCACATCACCGCCGACCGCGGACTGGTGATCGGCACCGGCGAGGAAGTCCGGCTCTACGACAACGTCGTGGTGAGGCGGACCGCCACCGCCGAAAAGCCCGAACTGCGCGTGGAAACGAGCTACCTGCAGGTCTTTCCGGACAAGCAGCTCGCGCGCACGCCGGAGGCAGTGCTGATCACCGAAGGCGCCTCGCGGCTCAAAGGGGTCGGGATGGAAGTCGACAACCAGACCGGCCAAATGAAACTGGGCTCCCGCGTGAGCGGGGTTTACGTAAAATCGGGCGGAAGCGGGCGCTAGCCGTCTCGTCACTTTTTTGGAAACAGCCGAGGGTCCGCCCTCCCGCACGCACATTGCAGATATTCGAATCCAGCCGTCGCTTCTGCGCGCGCCTGTTGGCGGCGTGGTGTCTGATCGTCCTGCCCGTGGAGACGGCGTCGGCTGCGCGCGCCGACCGCGAGCAGCCGATCAACATCGAGTCGGACCGTCTGACCGTCGATGACACCAAGCGCGTGGCGGTGTTCGAAGGACGCGTGGTGCTGACGCAGGGCGATTTCGTGCTGCGCGCCGACCGGCTGGTGGTGCGCCAGGACGAGACCGGTTTCGAGCACGCCACGGCCTACGGCAACCCGGCCACGTTCAGGGAGCGCCGGGAAGGCACCAACGAATGGATCGACGGCGAGGCGCTGCGTATCGAATACGACGGCCGCAAGCAGTTCGTCGAGCTGTTCGACAACGCGCGCCTGACCCGTGAAAAGGACGAAGTGCGGGGCAACTACATCTCCTACGACGTGCGCGCCGATTTCTTCACCGTGAAGAGCAACCGGAACGCAGCGCCCATGGCCGGCGGCGACGCGCGCGTGCGGGCAGTCATCCAGCCCAAGCAGAAGGAGGAACGCGCCAACCCGCCCGCCCGTCTGCAACCCTCCACCGAGATCGGGGACGCGCCTTGAACGCACCCGACAGCAGCCTCGTCACGCGGCCCGTCGCCGCACGCGCCAGCCACCTGCGGGCGGTCAACCTCAACAAGCGCTACAAGAAGCGCACGGTGGTCCACGACGTCTCGCTCGAAGTGGCGAGCGGCGAAGTGGTGGGCCTGCTCGGGCCGAACGGCGCCGGCAAGACGACCTGCTTCTACATGATCGTCGGGCTGGTGGCGGCCAACGGCGGCAGCATCTACATCGACGATCAGGACATCACCCGGCTGCCGATCCACCGCCGCGCGCGCCTGGGCCTGTCCTATCTGCCGCAGGAAGCCTCGGTGTTCCGGCGCCTCACGGTTCAGGAGAACGTGCGCGCCGTGCTGGAATTGCAGGACCTGGAACCGGAGGAAATCGAACAGCGGCTCAACGCCCTGCTCGACGAGCTGCACATCGCCCACCTGCGCGATGCCACCGCGCTGTCGCTGTCCGGCGGCGAACGGCGACGGGTCGAAATCGCCCGAGCGCTCGCCACCCAGCCTTCCTTCATCCTGCTCGACGAGCCTTTCGCCGGCGTCGACCCCATCGCCGTGCTGGACATCCAGCGCATCATCCGCTTCCTCAAGGAACGCGGCATCGGGGTGCTGATCACCGACCATAACGTCCGGGAAACACTGGGGATTTGCGACAGAGCGTACATAATTAACGAAGGCACGGTGCTCGCCTCCGGGCGGCCGGAGGAGATTGTTTATAATGAGAGCGTCCGTAGGGTGTACCTCGGCGAACACTTCCGCCTGTAGCGCTGGGACGCTCGCCAGCGGGGCGGCGCCGGCCTTCCCGGGCCCGTAAGAATCCTAGCCGCGGTCCATGAAACAAACGCTGCAACTCAAGCTTTCTCAGCACCTCACGCTGACCCCGCAGTTGCAGCAGTCCATCCGTCTCCTGCAACTGTCCACGCTTGAGCTGCACCAGGAATTGGAGAAGTTCCTGGCGGACAACCCCTTGCTGGAACGCGCGGAAGACGAAGAGGACGCGGTCGTCCCGGCGCCGAACGGCCTCAGCCTCGCCGACACGCCCGCAAGCGAAATCCAGGCGCCCGCCGAACCCGCCTACGACGAGCCGCCCGCCGCCGCTTCTGACTGGACCTTCGACACCGCCTTCGGCNGCGAAGCGCGCGACGAGGAGGACAACGACTACCCGCAGCTGCCCGCGGCGGCACCGACGCTGCGCGACCACCTGATGCAGCAGTTGCTGCTCACCCAGCTCTCGGCCCGCGACCGCAGCCTCGTCGCGCTGCTCATCGACGCGCTGGACGAAGACGGCTACCTCACCCAGTCGCTGGAGGAGATCGCCGAGATGCTCCCCGCCGAGCTGGAGGTCGAGCCCGACGAACTGCACATCGCGCTGCGTCATCTGCAGAACATGGAGCCCACCGGTGTGGGTGCCCGCTCTCCGTCGGAGTGCCTGGCGCTGCAGCTCGAAGCGCTGCCCGCCGCCACACCCGGCCGCGCCCTGGCGCTGCGCATCGTGCGCGAGCACCTGCCGCTGCTCGCCTCGCGCGATTTCACCCGGCTGCGCCGGCTGCTCAATTGCGACGAGACGGCGCTGCGCACCGCGCACAAGCTGATCCAGAGCCTCGATCCCCGTCCCGGCGCCAAGTACGGTCCAGTGGAGACCCGCTACGTCGTGCCCGACGTCATCGTGCGCAAGATCAAGGGCAGCTGGATCGCCAGCCTCAATCCCGAGGCGATGCCGAAGCTGCGCATCAACCGCATCTATGCCGACATTCTGCAGAGCAACCGCCATCTGGCGAACGGCGAACTATCCAGCCGGCTGCAGGAGGCGCGCTGGCTGATCAAGAACGTGCAGCAGCGCTTCGAGACCATCCTACGGGTGTCGCAGGCGATCGTCGACCGCCAGCGCCATTTCTTCGAGCACGGCGAGGTGGCGATGCGCCCGCTGGTGCTGCGCGAAATCGCCGAAATCCTCGGCCTGCACGAATCGACGGTGTCGCGGGTGACCACGCAGAAGTACATGGCCACGCCGCGCGGGATTTTCGAGCTGAAGTATTTCTTCGGCAGCCATGTAGCCACCGAAGCCGGCGGCGCCTGTTCGGCGACGGCGATCCGGGCGCTGATCAAACAGCTGGTCAGCTCGGAGGATTCCAGAAAGCCGCTTTCAGACAGCAAGATTTCCGAGATCCTCGGACAGCAGGGCATCATGGTGGCGCGCCGCACCATCGCGAAATACCGCGAAGCGATGCAAATTCCGCCGGTCAGTCTGCGCAAGTCGCTCTAGGCCGGTTCACGCAACGGGCACACTCTTACAGAGGAGAGGAGAGCCATGAATCTCAGCATTAGCGGTCACCACATCGACATCACGCCCGCCTTGCGGAGCTACATCGAAACCAAAATGGAACGCGTGATGCGCCACTGCGATCAGGTGATCGACGCCAGCGTCGTGCTGACGCTGGAGAAGCTGCGCCACCGCGCCGAAGCCGTGCTGCGTGTGCCCAACAAGGAAATTTGCGTGGTGGGCGATCAGGAGGATATGTACGCGGCCATCGACGAGATGATCGACAAGCTGGACCGCCAGGTCCTCAAGTACAAGGAGCGCGCCTTCGACCACCAGCACGCGTCCCCCAAACGGGCGGCGGGCTGAAGGGCTCCCCCGCGACGCAGACTCGCTATAATTTCCCGTTTGCCGCCGGCTCGGCGCTTGCATCGGGCCGTTCGAAACGCTTGCTGACGGAAGTAAGCAAATGAATCTCGTCGCGAAGCTGCTCGCGCCTGCAAACATCCTTCTCGACCTGGAAGTGAGCAGCAAGAAACGGATGTTCGAACAGGTGGGGCTCCTGTTCGAGAACAACCAGGGCATCGCCCGCAGCCTGGTGTTCGACAGCCTGTTCGCCCGCGAGCGACTGGGTTCGACCGGCTTGGGCCATGGCGTGGCCATCCCGCACGGCCGCATCAAGGGCCTGCGGGATTCGGTGGGCGCCTTCGTGCGCCTGGCCACGCCGGTGCCCTTCGACGCCCCGGACGGCCAGCCGGTCAGCCTGATCTTCGTGCTGCTGGTGCCGGAACAGGCCACCGAGCAGCATCTGCAGATCCTGTCCGAACTGGCGCAGATGTTCAGCGACCGCGAACTGCGCCAGGCGCTCGCCACGGCACCGGACGCCGGCACCCTGCACCAGCTCATCACCTCCTGGCAGCCTCATGTTGCAGATCAGCGTCGCGCAGCTCTATGAGGCGAACCTCGACAAGCTCGCGCTGACCTGGGTCGCCGGTCGCGCCGGCGCCGATGCCGTCATCCGCCAGGACCCGACGGAATCGGCCGCCTTCGTCGGCCACCTCAACCTCATCCATCCCAACCGCATCCAGGTCCTCGGTAAACACGAGCAGGCGCACTTGGAAGCGTTGGACACCGAGCAACTGCGGCTGCTCATCGAACGCTGCATTGCCGCGGAACCGGCGGCCATCCTGCTCGCCGACGACGTGCCCGGTCATCCGCTGTTGCGCGACTTCGCCGAGTCGCGTGGCATCGCCTTGTGGGCTTCCCCGCAGCCGGCAGCCGTGCTCATCGACAAGCTGCGCCGGCACCTGTCGAAAGCGCTCGCCGAAACCGTATCGCGCCACGGCGTGTTCATGGACGTGCTCGGCGTGGGTGTGCTCATCACCGGCGACTCCGGCGTCGGCAAGAGCGAGCTGGGCCTGGAGCTCATCAGCCGCGGGCACGGCCTGGTGGCCGACGACGTGGTCGAGATCTCGCGCATCGCCGCCTCGACCCTGGTCGGGCGCGCGCCGGCCATGCTCAAGGATTTCCTCGAAGTGCGCGGACTGGGCGTACTCAACATCCGCACCATCTTCGGCGAAGCCGCCGTGCGGCCGAAGATGAACGTGCATCTCATCGTGCATCTCGCCCGCCCGCAACAGCCCGGCGGCACCACGGTCGAACGCCTGCCGCTGCACGAGTTGTCCGAAGACATTCTCGGCGTCACCGTCCGCAAGGTGGTGATTCCCGTCGCCGCCGGCCGCAACCTCGCGGTGCTCATCGAAGCGGCGGTGCGCAACTACATCCTCCAGCTGCGCGGCTACAACAGCACCGAAGAGTTCATCCGCCGGCAGCGCCTGGCCATGGACGCGGACGGCTAGCGCACGTCCCGATCAGCGCTTTACCTGATCTGTCCGCAGCGACACGCCCGGCCGGTCTAGGCCGTCGTGGATATCGGCAAACGCGGCCGCCCGCGACCACAATGCCGATGCCCGCCGTGGGCGATGATGATGAGGAGGACATCATGAAAACGATCGTGGCATTGGGCGTTGCGCTGGTCTGCACACTCGGCATCGCGCATGCGCAGGACAAGAAGCCGACCGCGCAGCAGGAGAAGATGAAGGTCTGCAACCAGCAGGCGAAAGAGAAGCAGCTCAAAGGCGACGAGCGCAAACAGTTCATGAGCGAGTGCCTGAAGAAGGACGCCAAGACCTGAGGCTCGCGTCGATCCTCCCCTTGGGCGCCCCGGGCGCCCTTTTTTGTGGCATTTGCACGCGCCGCGCCCGGATTTTTGCCGACCCCGGGTGCATGGGCTATGCTTTGCCGGATCATGCAACTCATACTCATCAGCGGGTTGTCGGGTTCCGGCAAGAGCGTCGCCCTCAACGTGCTCGAGGACGCGCGCTATTATTGCATCGACAACCTCCCGGCGCCGTTGCTGTTCGAATCGGTCGCGCTGCTGCGCGAATCGGGCTACCGCCGCGTCGCCGTCACCATCGACGCCCGCAGCGGCAGCGCGCTGTCGGAACTGCCGGCGGCTGTGCTGACGCTCAAGAGCCAGGGCATCGACGTCCGCCTGCTGTTCCTCGACGCCAGCACCGAAACGCTGATCAAGCGCTATTCCGAAACGCGGCGCAAACACCCGCTCGCCGACGGCAAGCAGACGCTGGACGAGTGCATCGCCCGCGAGCGTGACCTGCTCGCGGACGTGCTCGTCCTCGGCCACCGTATCGACACCAGCGACATCACGCCCAGCACCCTGCGCGCCTGGATCAAGGATCTGGTCGAACTCGACCGGACCGGTACCACCCTGCTGTTCCAGTCCTTCGGCTTCAAGGAAGGCATTCCGCTCGACGCCGATCTGGTGTTCGACGTGCGCTGCCTGCCCAACCCCTACTACGACCCGAAGCTGCGGCCGTTGTGCGGCCTGGACCGCGAAGTGTGCGATTTCCTCGAGGCCAATCCCAACGTCGTCAACATGCTGAAGGACATCGGCGACTTCATCGAGCGCTGGCTGCCGCAATACATCCGCGACAACCGCGCCTATCTCACCGTGGCGATCGGCTGCACCGGCGGCCAGCACCGTTCGGTCTACATGGTCGAACGGCTCGCCGAGCGCTTCCGGCCGATCGCCCCCGTACTGGTCCGTCACCGGCAGTTGCCGCCCGTGCGCGCATGAGCATTCCGACCCCGGTCCAGAGCGTGACGGTCGGCCTCACCGGCGCCTCCGGCCTGGTATACGGCCTGCGGCTCATCGAATGCCTGCTGCAGGCGGGCGTGAAAACCGGCGTGGTCTACACCCAGGCGGCGCAGATCGTCGCCAAACAGGAACTGGATCTCGCGCTGCCGACGCGGCCGCAGGAAGCGGCGCAACTGCTCGCCGCGCGCTTCAACGCCGATCCAGCGCAGCTTGCCGTGTACACGCGCGAGGACTGGTACGCGCCCATCGCCTCGGGCTCGAATCCCGCCGACGCGATGGTGGTCTGTCCTTGTTCCATGGGCACGCTCGCGGCCATCGCCAACGGCCTGTCCGACAACCTCATCGAACGCGCCGCCGACGTCGCGCTGAAAGAGCGCCGGCCGCTGATCCTAGTCACGCGCGAAACGCCGCTGTCGCTCATCCATCTCGAGAACATGACGCGCCTTGCGCGCGCCGGCGCGCTCATCCTGCCCGCCAATCCCGGTTTCTGGCACCGGCCCGCCACGGTCGAGGCCGTGGTCGACTACGTCGTCGCCCGCGTGCTCGACCATCTGCGCGTGCCGCACCGGCTGATGCAACGCTGGGGACGCGATTCGAACCACACGGAAGGCTAGCTTCATGGCAGAACGCACCGCGCTCGACATTCCCCTCTTTCCGCTTCACGCGGTGCTGTTCCCCGGCGGACGGTTGCCGCTGCGCGTGTTCGAGACGCGCTACATGGACATGACACGGGACTGCCTGCGCGAGGGCCAGCCTTTCGGCGTCTGCCTGATCAAGCACGGCAAGGAAGTGGGCGAGATCGCCGTCCCCGAAGACATCGGCTGCCTCGCCCACATCGCCGAATGGGACATGCAGCAGCTCGGCGTGCTGCACGTGCGCGCAAGCGGCGGCCTGCGCTTCCGCATCCTCGAGACACAGGCGAGCGGAAACGGCTTGCTGCGAGCAAGCGTCGAACCGATCGCGCCCGAGCCCGAGCTGTCCGTACCCGACCGGCTGCTCGGTTGCGCGAACCTCTTGCGTCTGGTGGCGGCCGACGGCGACAAGGTGCAGTTCGATCCGCCGCACCGCTTCGACGATGCCGCCTGGGTCGGCTACCGCCTGACCGAAATCCTGCCGGTGCCGCTCATCGCCAAGCAAAAACTGCTGGAGCTAAACGACCCCATCGTGCGGCTAGAGATCCTGCACCGTTTCCTGGAACAGCGCGGCCTGCTGACGTCCGGTTGAGCCGCCCAGCGCGCGCAGGATGCGCTTGACGGGCGTGGGCAGCGCCGCGCCGAGCGCCTCGTCCATCGGCAGCCACATCACGCCCGGTTGCGCGGCGCGCGGCCGCGCCTTCCGCACCTGCACCAGCACCGGCGTGATCAGCAGATGGAAATGCGTGAAGCTGTGGCGCAGCACCGCAAGGCGCTGCACGTCGCGGATCTCACAGCCGTAGAGCCGCTCGGCGCTGCGGCGGATCTCCCCCTCGTCTTCCGCCTCCGGCAAGCACCATAACCCGCCCCAGATGCCCACGGCGGGC
>NICF_comb_assmDRAFT_10000717_pt1 | contig 28035 bp, 22 predicted proteins | sample NewIslPassag4_SG_FD_11279 | JGI IMG/M metagenome (IMG submission 11279) | reverse complement strand
GGCGTCCACTGGCCTGCGGCCCTCCGTCAGCCGATCGAGACTCGCGCGCCGCTCACCAGCCGCAGGTCTGGCCCTGGTTCTGCTCCTGCAACCAGTTGCGGAGCGGCTCGAAGTACTCGAGCAGCGGTCCCGCATCCATGGTGCGGGTGCCGGTGAGGAGCTCGAGCGCGTCCGGCCAGGGCCGGCTCTGGCCCAGCGCCAGCATCGCCTGGAGCTTTTCGCCCGCCTCCTTGCTTCCGAAGACGGAGCAGTCGGCCAGGATGCCCTGGTGTCCCGCGGCCTCGCACATCGCCTTGTGGAACTGGAACTGGAGGATGTGCGCGAGGAAGTAGCGCAGGTAAGGCACGTTGGCGGGGATGTGATACTTGGCGCCCGGATCGAAGTCCTCCTCCGAACGCGGCACCGGCGACGCGATCCCCTGGTACCTCTCCCGCAGCTCCCACCAGCTCTGGTTGTAGCGCTCGGGCGGGATCTTGCCGGCGAAGACGTCCCACCTCCACTGGTCGATGAGCTTGCCGAAGGGCAGGAAGGCGATCTTCTGCAGGGCCATCTTCATCTGGAAGTTGATCAGGCCCTTGTCGTCCTTGGGCAGGTGATCGATCAGCCCGACCTGCTTGAGATAACCCGGGGTGATCGAGAGGGCGATGGCGTCGCCCACTGCCTCGTGGAAACCGTCATGCGCGCCTCCCTGGAAGAGGATGGGGAGGTGGTTGTACTTTTGGTAATAGAAATTGTGACCGAGCTCGTGGTGGATCGTGATCAGATCCTCCTCGGTCGGCCGGATACACATCTTGATGCGGATGTCACCCTCGCCGGTGAGATCCCATGCGCTGGCGTGGCAGACCACGTCGCGATCGCGCGGCTGGGTGAACATGGAGCGCGTCCAGAAGGTCGCCGGGAGCGGATCGAAGCCGAGCGAGAGGAAGAATTGCTCGCCGAGCTTCGTCATCCGCAGCGCGTCGTAGTCTTGCCGGACGAGGGCCGCGTCGACGTCCAGGTCACCCTGGCCGGGAAACGGCTCGAGCAGCGGATAGAGGTTGGACCAGTCCTGGGCCCACATGTTGCCGAGAACGTGGGCCGGGATGGGTCCGTCGGAGGGGATGCGGTCCTCGCCGTAGACCTTCTGCAGCCGCGTGCGCACGTAGCAGTGCAGCTCCTCGTACAGTGGCTTCACCTGCTCCCAAAGGCGCTCCACCTCGGCGCGAAGCGCCTCGGGGTCCATGTCGTAGCCGGACCGCCAAAGCTCGCCGACGTCGGCAAAGCCCATCTCTCGCGCGCCGAGGTTGCCGAGCTCCACGTTGCGCTCGTAGAGCGCGCGCATCGGCGGCGAGACGGTTCGCCAGCCGACCCAAGCGTCGAGGAGCTCGTCCCAGTTCCGGCTCCGGGCCAGGACCTCGGAGAGCTCGCCGAGGTCGCGGCAGGGCCCCTCGCCGGTGGGGCCGCACCACTTGCCGCGCCCGTAGAGGCTCTCCATCTGCGACTCGACCATGGCCAGCTCGGAGCGCTTTTCGGGATCGGAAGGCGCCGGGACCGGCAGGGAGAGTCGGAGCAGCCAGAGGGCGCGCGCCGTCTCCTCGTCGAGCTCGAGGCCGTCGAAGCGCTTCGACTCCTCCACCGCGCGGCTGAGGTAGGCCATCACCTCCTCGCGCGCCCAGGCGGCCAGCCGGTCGGTATCCTCCGTGATGTAGGTGGCCTTGACCCAGGCGGCGGTGGCCTCGCGCGTCCACAGCTCCTTGAGATCGCGGTTGACGCGTGCGACGAACGCCTTCGCCTCCTCGGGGGTCGGCCGCGACTCGCCCCGGTGGGAGGCCTGGTTGCCGCCCGGCGTCGCGCAGGCGGCGAGCAGCAAAACTCCCAGGATCCATTTGTGCTTGCTCATGGCGGGGACATCCTACGACATCCCCTCCCCGGGTCGAAGCGCTTCCCGCACCAGGCCCCTGCCGCGGCGAGCGGTCTCTTTTTCGACACCCTACGTGGACGGGTCTGCACCGCGGATCGACCGGCTGCCGGAGAAGACGGCCCGCCCCTCGTTCCGGCTCAGACGCATCCGTGTATGCTGGCGGTGCGACATCCCTCCCGGCAACCCGGCCGCGCGTCCTCACCTGTCTGTCAGGCGTAGGGGGCGGGAGGCGGGGGGCCGGAGGCCTCGTCGGGGCTTTTCTCCGCACCGGAGGCGTGGGCGGGGTGGCGAATGCCGGCGGGCCGGAGATCGTCCACCGAATAGTCCAGGCCGATGGAGCCCTCCTCCAGCCAGGTGTGCCGCCCCTCCAGCACGTTTCGCCCCACGCGGTAGAGCAAGGCGTCGTCGTTGAACCAGAGCTCGCGGAAGATGCGACGGATCTCCCGGCGCGAGGTCCAGCAGAAGAGGTCGGCCAGTTCCCGCGCCTCGCGCGCAGCAGGATGGCCGTCGACCGCCATCTTGTGCGCCCGCGAGATGGTGGCCGCCATCGCGAAGAGCTGCATGGCGATGTCGACCACGCGGAAGAGAAATGCCTCCTTCTTCTGCATGCCCGCGCGATAGACGAGCATGCCGTGGAAGGTGGCACGCGCCAGGCGACGGCTCGCGCGCTCGACGAAGCGCATGTGCTTGCCCAGCCGACCGAAGGAGGCGTGCTTCGGCCAGAAGCTCCAGCGCAGCCAGCGCGTGGGGTACCACACCAGGTAGAAGGCGAAGATGCGCGGGATGGCCCCGAGCTTCTCGCGCGGCGTGGCCCTGCCGAAGACGAGGGGCCCGGCCACGCGCAGGTGACGGTCGACCGCCTCGCGGGCCATGAAGAGGTGCATGATCTCCGACGAGCCCTCGAAGATCAGGTTGATGCGGCTGTCGCGCATCATCCGCTCGACGGGGATCGCCGCCTCGCCGCGATTTGCGAGCGACCACTCCGTCTCGTAGCCGCGGCCACCGCGGATCTGCAGCGTATCGTCGATGATCTGCCACGCGCGGACCGTGTTCCATTCCTTGGCCGCGGCTGCCTCCAGGCGGATGTCGTAGCCGGGCCGCGTGGCCATCTCCGAGGCCAGCTCGGAGAGGCTGTCCATGGCGAAGGTGTAGGCGGCGATCTTGGCGATCTTTTGCGTGATCGCCTCGTGGTGGCCGATGGGCGCACCCCACTGCACGCGGGCGTTGGCCCACTTGCGGCAGATCTCCAGGCACTGCTTGGCCATGCCGGAGACCGCCGCCGGAAGGGTGAGGCGACCGGCGTTGAGCGTGGTCAAGGCGATCTTGAGCCCCTGCCCTTCCTTGCCGATGAGGTAGCGGCGCGGCACGCGAACGCCCTGGAAGCGGATGGCCGCGTTCGCCAGCGCCTTCAGGCCCATGAAGTGGCAGCGGTGGACGACTGTTACGCCTTCCCAGCTCGTATCCACCACGAACGCCGAGATCTCGTCGGTCTCCGGGTTGCGTGCCATCACCACCAGGAGCTCGGCCAGCGTGCCGTTGGTGCACCAGAGCTTCTCGCCGTCGAGGATGAAGGCGGAGCCGTCCTCGGTGGGCCGGGCGGTGGTGGAGAGGCTGGCGGGATCCGAGCCGACGCCGGGCTCGGTGAGGGCGAAGGCGGAGATGGCGCCCTTCGCGCAGCGCGGCAAGAGCTCGCGCTTCTGCTCCTCGGTTCCGAAAAGCAGGATCGGTTGCGGTACGCCGATGCTCTGATGCGCCGAGAGCAGCGCGGTGATGTTGCCGTCCACGCTGCCGAGGAGCTCCATCACCTTGCTGTATTCGCGCTGGTTGAATCCGAGCCCGCCGTACTGTTCCGGGATCTTCATCCCGAAAGCGCCCATCTCGCGCAGGCGCTCGATCACCTCCGGCGGGTACTCACCGCTGCGGTCGATCGCGGACGGGTCGAGCTCTTCGCGCAAGAAGCGCTCCATCTCCCGGTAGAAGGCGCGGAACCTCTCCCGCTCCTGCAGAGGCTCCGGAAAGGGATGGATGAGCTCGAGGCGAAAGTCGCCGAGGAAGAGATCGCGGAGAAAACTGTGGCGCTCCCACTCCTGTCGCGCCGCCTCGGCCACTTCCAGGGATCGGGACGTGTTCACTGCCATGCCATGAAGCTGGCGACGGAGGCGAGGGCCGGCATCCTGAGCAGGCGACCGAGCGCATGGTCGGCGAGCGAGGGGCGCACCCGATGTAGCGAACGCCAGCCCGGCAACACAGCGGGGGAGTCTGCCTCGCTTTGCCGGGGGCCGGCTCCGGTGGCACGCTGTATGGGGTGATGAAGACGGCGATGCTGATCGTGGGCGTGCAAAACGATTTCTGCACGGGGGGCGCGCGGGAGGTCGCGGGAGGCGAGCGGGTGGCCGCTCCCCTCTCCTGCGTCGCCAGCGCCGTCGACCACGGAAACGGCCTGGTCGTCGTCAGCCGGGAATGGCACGCGCCCGACAGCCACTACTTCCGCGACGGCACGCAAACGCCCTACTGCGTCGCCGGCACGCGTGGAGCCGCCTTTCCCCCGAGCCTGACCCTCTCCAGGAGAACCCGAATCGTGTATCGCTCCACCGATCCCGAGGAGGGGGATTCCGCCTTCCATGCCACCGACCGCACGGGCGCCACGCTCGCCGAGCTTCTCGAAGAGGGCGGCACCGAGGAGCTCTTCGTCGGCGGTCTTCCCACCGAGACGACCGTGCGCGCCACCGTCCTCGACGCGCTTCGGCGCGGCTACCGCGTGGTGGTGATCCAGGACGGAGTGGCGGCGCGGGACCCCGCCCTGGGGCGCGAGGTGCTCGGCAGCCTGCGCCTCGCCGGCGCCCGCGTGATGGGAAGCGGCGAGGCGATCATGACGCTCTACTCGCGCGGCGACGTGCGGATCGACTAGGAAATCCCCCTCCTCGCGATCTCGTCTCATTCCGGCTCGACCGGGTCGGTGGGGAGCTCGACCGGCAGCTCGCAGGAGGCGACGCGTCCCTGCTCGTCCCAGGCGAGTTGAGACAGGATGGTCGAGAAACCGTCGGTGCCCCAGCGCTGGAAGCTGCCGCCGTGACAATCGAACTGGTTCAGTTCTCCGATGAAGGTTGTGCTGTACCACTGGCAGGAAAGCTCCGGCGGCTCGGGCGTCGCATGGACGACGACGCCGTGGACGACGTTGAAGGGGGGCGGCGCGGGATACGCCTGCACCTCGTAGCTGCACGACGTCGAAGGCCAGTCGCAGGTCTCGTCGCAGGCCGGAAGGGCGTTCGCCTCCAGCTCGACGAGTACGGGCTCCTCGTGCTGGGCCAAGCGGATCTCGAGCAGGGCGCTCTTCGGGCCCTCCGACGTGGGTCGGAACATCACGGCCGCTCGGTTCATCACCAACACCGGAGACAGCTCGAACTGCCCCTCGTCGTCGACGATCGAATAGGACTGGAAGGCGAGCGAATACCCGGGCCGTAGCTGCACGTTCACCCGCCACATGCTCTCCTTGCCCACCGGCGTGTCCGGGAAGCCAATCGGCTCCAGAAAGACGATGGGGAAGGGATTGACCTGTTGAAAGGAGATCGGGATCTCCGTCTCGCCGCCGGCCCGCGTATGCGAGAGTACGAAGCGGGTCTGCACCGCCGGTTGCGCGACGCCGTAGGGCGACTGACTGCGCCGCAGGCGGAACACCACCGACTCTCCCGGAGAAAGGAACCTCGATCCATTGACGGGGTTGTCGACCAGGGTCAGCGCGCCATCCTCCACCCGCGGATCCCAGATCAGGCACTCCCCCTCACCCTCGTGCCTCACCTCGATGTCGAGCTTGAGTGTCCGGTCACCATCGATGATGCCCAGGCGGATGGGATCGGAAGGGTCGAACCGCAACTCGCACCCGTCCTGCGGCACGTAGAACTCGAGCGGCGCCTCGAGAACCGGCTGGAAGGGCAGCCGCGTTTCGATCCGGAGCGTCGCCTGGTGCAGCCCGGGTTCCTCCGCGCGCAACGAGAGGGGAAGCGTCCAGCCATTGCCGGCCGGAACCGGCGCGAAGGCATCCAACACGAAGGCGCCGCCGGCGTCGATCAACTTGGCCGAGGCGAAGTCGACCTCCCCCTCCTCGCCCAGGTTGCGAATGGTCGCCGCCACGCTCGACTGGCTGCCCAGGGGAAGGATCTGCGAAGCGGGAGCGTCGACGACCAGCAGCGGCCCCTCGCTTCGACCGGAGACGTCGACGCGAATCTCGTCCGCGCCGGTCCGGACCAGGAGCTCCGCGTGGTAGGTGCCGAATTGCGGAGGACCAAAGCGGACCTCGCCCCTCACGGTTTCGTTCGGCTTCAGCTCCAGTGGAAACTCCGCGTCAAGCGCGAGTTCGAAGAGGGTGAAATCGGGGTCGAGCCGAACCTCCTCGATCCGCAACGGGGCGGTACCGTCGTTGCGCAAGAGGACCTCCTGGTGCGCGGTGAATCCAGGGGGAACGGACTCGAAGCGGATCTCGGGCGGGGCGACGAAGAGCTGGGGCGCAACGCCCGTTCCCGTGAGCGTGAGCCGCACCGGCAAGCAGTTCGCGCACGGGCTGATCTCCAACCAGGCCCGATGGTTGCCGCGAAGGCGCGGCACGAAGCTCACCTCCAAGGTGGCCGTGCGTCGACCCCCGAGCACGAAGGGCGAGGTGTCGACCTCGAACTGGTTGGACGCCCGAAGCCCCAGCCGAACGTCCAGATCTCCGTCGGCGATGCTTTCCAAGGTGAAGACGGCACTGGCCCGCGAACCGATCGGCACCTGGCCGAAGTCCAGCTCCGCCGGCTCCACCTGCAGCGCGCGCTCCACGCCGCGTCCCCGGAAGGGCAGGGTCGGCGGCTCCCGGCTGCCCGTTTCGAAGCGGATGAGGCCCTCGTACTCCCGCTGCTCGCGCGGCAGGAAGCGGATGGCGAGCTGCATCGACTGCCCGGGTGCGAGAGAAAAGCGGTAGGGCTCCACCTCGATGGGGGCATCGCCGGGATTCACGTGGACCGAGACCGCGCCCTGTCCGACGTTTCGCACGGTGACGGTCATCTTGCGGCCGCCCTTGATCGGGACGGTGCCGAAATCGAGCTGGACCGGATCGAATTCGAGCCTGTGCACCGCCTGGGTCACGGGCGGTTCCGAACGGCCGCACGCGAGGACGAAGAGAGAGGGAGCAAGAGCAGCGCCGCGCGTTGCATGGGATCCTCCCACATTGGCGAATGTGGACGGGACGGAGTCGGGATCACCTCGCGGGTCAGGGGTTCAAGATCCCCGCGCGGCGGTCGCGCTTTTCAAGACCGGGAGGGCCTCCGATGGCGGGAGGCCGGATCGCGCCGGCTACGCCGGATGGCGCGGACGAAGAGGGCGAAGACGATCCCGGCGAAGACGTAGCCCACCGTGGCGGGCCACGGGAGCCCGAGCAGGAGGGGCGCGGGGGCGTGGAGGGCGATGCTGGCGCCGACCATCGCGCCCAGAAAGACGAGGGCCAGGGAGAGCCGGTCGAATCGCTCGTCGCGGGCCAGGCGTTCCTCCGGGCTGGATTCGGTCTGCATCTTCAGCCGCAGCCGCCCCTCCTGCAGGTCGGTTACCGCCTGGCCGAGGATCAAGGGGAGGCGTCTCGCCGTGTAGCGCAACGAGGTGAGCTGGTAGAAGATCTCCTCCTGGATGCGCTCCCGGCTGTAGAGCTCGCGCGCCATTCGCTGCACGTAGGGGAGCATCTCCTCCAGCGGGTCCACCTCGGGAACGAGCTGCCGCGCCAGCCCCTGCGCGGTCAGAAGCGCCTTGAAGAAGAGGGTGTAGGACGAGGGCATCCGCACCTTGTGTCGCACGGCGATCTCGGCGAGCTGCCGCGCGAACTCCTCGATCTGCAGCTCGGCCAGGGAGCGGCCCATGACCTGGCGCTCGAAGAGGCCCTGCAGATCCGCCTCCCAGGCCGCGTAGTCGACGTGGTCGGTGCGGATGGCCAGCTCCCAGTAGACCCGCGCGATGGTGCGGAAATCCTTGCGCTGGATGGCGAAGAAGATGGTGACGAGGTTCTCCCGCATCTCCTCGGTCAGCCTGCCGACCAGGCCGAAGTCGAGGAGCGCCAGGCGATTGCCCTCGAGCACCAGGACGTTTCCCGGGTGGAGATCGCCGTGGAAAAGGCCGTCCTCCAGGAGCATCTGGAAGGCGGCGGCGAGGTAGCGCTGGCCGACCAGGCGCATGTCGAAGCCCGCCTCCCGGGCGCGGGCGATGCGCACCCCCTCCACCCACTCCATGGTCAGCACCTGCTCGGCGGTATGACTGCGGAAGACGGCCGGGATGACGATGTGGTCGCTTCCGGCGAAGTTCTCGGCGAAGCGCTGCAGGTGCGCGGCCTCCACGCGGAAGTCGGTCTCCTCGGCCACGGCTTTGCGCAGCTCGGCGAGGATTCCGGGCAGGTCCATCAGGCGGACCTCCGGAAATTGCGCCTCCGCGCGGCGGGCGAGGAAGAGCAGAAGCGAGAGGTCCGTCTCCAGCCGCTCGCGCACGCCGGGCCGCCGCACCTTCACCGCCACCTCCTCGCCGGAGGGGAGCCTGGCGCGATGCACCTGCGAGATCGAGGCGGTGGCCACCGGCTCGCGCNCGAAGTCGGCGAAGAGCTCGTCGGGGCCGGCGCCGAGCGCCTGGCGGATCTGGGCCTCGACCTCCTCCCAGGGGAAAGGCCCCACGTCGTCCTGCAGCCCCTGCAGCGCCTCGGTATAGGCAGCCGGCAGGATGTCGGAGCGGGTGGAGAGCATCTGCCCGAGCTTGACGAAGGTGGGCCCGAGCTCCCGCAGGACCGCCACCATCTCCTCGGGCGAAAAGCCCCGCTTGCCCTCGTCCTTCCGGAGTAGACCGAGGCCCGGGAGGTCCAGGTTGGCCACCAGCCATCCGAGGCCGTGGCGAACCAGCACCTGGGCGATCTGTTGCAGGCGCCCCAGGTCCTTGACGACCTGGCGGGCGCCGAGCGCGGTTCGGGCTGCGGTGCGAACGATGGACACGGCGATCCTTCAACCGACGCGAGCCTCGGGCCCCTCCCCGCGGCCAGGAGTCCGTCGCGGTAACTCGACCTGCTGCGACGGCCGATTCCTAGGACAGGCTCCGAAAAGCGGCCAAGCCGGGCCTTGCCCGCCACCTCCGCCGGATGCTAGCAGGGTACCAAACCCCGCGACGCCAGGGAGTCCGCTGTGAGCGAGACGCTTCTCGGTACCGATCTCTTCCGCCTCGACGACCTCCTTTCCGACGAGCAAAAGCTCGTGCGACGAACTGTCCGCCGAATGGTGGAGGAGGAATTCCTCCCGATGGTGCAAAGGCACTACCGCGAGGGAACCTTCCCGGCGGAGATGGCGCCTCGCCTCGGCGAACTCGGCCTCCTCGGCATGAACCTCCACGGTTACGGCTGCCCTGGCACCGACAACATGACCTACGGCCTGGCCATGCAGGAGCTGGAGCGCGGGGACTCCGGCCTGCGCTCCTTCTGCTCGGTGCAGGGGGCGCTGGCCATGTATCCGATCTGGGCCTTCGGCACCGAAGAGCAGAAAAAGCGCTTCCTTCCCGAAATGGCGAAGGGTCGCCTCATCGGCTGCTTCGGCCTGACCGAGCCGGACCACGGCTCGGATCCGGGCAGCATGAAGACGCGTGCCCGCCGCGACGGAAGCGATTGGATCCTCAGCGGGACCAAGCTCTGGATCACCAACGGATCGATCGCCGACGTGGCGGTGGTCTGGGCGAAGACGGGCGACGACGCCAAAAGCATCCAGGGCTTTCTGGTGGAAAGGGGCATGCCCGGCTTCGAGGCCCGCCCCATCCGCGGCAAGCTGAGTCTTCGCGCCTCCGATACCGCGGAACTTTCCCTCCAGGAGGTGCGCGTGCCGGAGCGCAACCGCCTGCCGGGCGTGACCGGGCTGCGCGGACCTTTGATGTGCCTCAACCAGGCGCGATACGGGATCGCCTGGGGCGCTACCGGCGCCCACGTCGCCTGCTTCGAGGCGGCACGCGACTACGCGCTCTCGCGCATCCAGTTCGGCAAGCCGATCGCCTCCTACCAACTCACCCAGCTCAAGCTGGCCGACATCTACACCGAGCTCGTCAAGGCGCAGCTTGTCAACTTCCGCCTCGGCCAGCTCAAGGACCTCGACCAGGCGAGCTTCGTCCACATCTCCTTCGCCAAGCGCAACAACGTGCGAGCGGCGCTCCAGGCGGCGCGGACCGCCCGCGAGATCCTCGGCGCCAACGGGATCAGCGACGAGTACCCGGTCTTCCGCCACATGGCGAACCTCGAGTCGGTCTACACCTACGAGGGGACGCACGACGTCCACACGCTGATCCTCGGCAAGGAGCTGACCGGCATTTCCGCCTTCCACTGATCTCGACCGATGCGCCACAGCCTCCGTCTCAAGGTCCGCTTCAACGAGGTGGACGCCGCGGGCATCGTCTTCTACCCGCGCTTCTTCGACTACTTCCACATGGCGTTCGAAGACTTCTTCGGCGCCGCCACCGGAACCGACTACGCCGTGTGGATCCGCGACCGACGCATCGGCTGGCCCGCGGTGCACGTCGAAGCGGACTACCGCTCGCCTTTGCGCTACGGCGAGGACTTCGCCGTCGAGCTGAGCTTCCGCTCGATCGGTCGCTCCTCCTTCGTCTGCGTCTACCGGATCGTCGTCCGGGAGGAGCTCTGCGCGGAGGCGCACGTCACGGTGGTCACCACGGACCTCGAGCGCATGCGTTCCATTCCCATCCCGGAGGAGGTCCGCGCAGCGCTCGAGCGCCACCTCGAAGGCTGACGGGCGCCCGCTCGCCGACGTGGCCCGGCGCCATTTCCGTGCGCATGCTCCGTGCATGACGGAACCCAACGCGCAGGCCCGCAAGATCGTCCGGGTGGTGCCCACCGTCCACCGCTGGCGGGTACACGACGACCGCATCGGCGGCGAGGAGAGCGACGCCTATGCGGTGGTGCGCTCGGGGCGGGTGACGCTGATCGATCCCTTGCCCGTCAGCGAATCGGAGCTGAGGCGCCTCGGACAGATCGAGGCGATCGTCCTGACCGCCGCCAACCACCGGCGCTCGGCATGGCGCTACCGGCGCCTCTTCGGCGTGCCGGTCTTCGCCCCCGAGGGTCCGACCGTCGGCCCGGTGCCCGGCCAGCTCGAGGAGGAGCCGGACTACCGCTACTCGGGCGGCGATACCCTGCCAGGAGGCCTGGTCGCCTTCCACGCGCCGGGCCCGGCGGAGGCGATGTATGCGCTGTGGCTGGACAGCCCGCGCAGCGTCGTCTTCCTTTCCGATCTCCTCTGGCACGACGGCTCCGGCCTGCTGCGTTTCTTCGACTCGGCCTACCAGGACGAGCCGATGCGCACGCGGGCGAGCGTCCGCCGCATCGCCGACCACCTGCCGCTCGAGGTGCTCTGCTTCGCCCACGGCCCGCCGATCTGCGAAAACGCCCGTCAAGCCCTCGAAAGGGCCCTCGCCGTGGACCTCGAAGAACGCACGGGGCCCAGCGGGTACGCCGAGCCCCCATGAGTCGCTGAATCTCGATCACCCTCCATCGTGGACCGCCGCCCCACCCTCGTCGTGCCCCAGATACCGGCGGAGCTTGCGCACGAGGCGGAAGAGGACCGCCTCCACGCCCTTGGTGGAAAGCCCGAGGTTCATCGAGGCGATCTCGGAGGCGCTCCCGCCATCGAGGTAAAAGAGGCGAAAGACGAGGGCGTCTCGCGCGGCCCGAGGTCCCTCGAGGACGTGGTCCAGCGCCTTCACGATCCGCTCCAAATCGAGCCGGCGGCCGTAAATCTCGTCCGGGTAGGGCGGGAGCTCGTCGGGCATGGATGCGGATGCCTGCTGGTGGGCCCGGCGCACGGCCATGCGGCGCAGGTAGTCGCGCGCGAGATTGCAGGCGATGGTGCGCAGCAAGGCGCGAAGCTGTGCCGGGCTTTCGACGGCACGAAGCGCCTCGCAATTCCGCGAAAGGAGCCGCTCGTAGGTGTCTTGCTCCAGATCCTGGACGACGGCGGCATCCTGCGTCCCGAGGACGCCGGCAAGGGCGCGCACGACGACCGCGCGATGCGTGGCGACAAGCTCCTCCCAAGCGGCGGGGTCCAGCCGCACGCATCGCTCGATCAGGTCGTACGCACCCTTTCGCCCAGTGTAGTCACTCAACCCACCCCGAATAGCAAAAAGCGAGGGCGCGCGCCACGGTGCCGTGCGTGGCCGGTTTCGCTCCGGGGAGGGAGGGATCAGCGAGTCCGGTAGGTGATGATGCCGTGCGTCGGATCGTAGGGCGAAACGCCCACCTTCACCCGGTCACCGAGGACGATCCGGATGAAGTGCTGACGCATCTTGCCGCCGACCCTCGCCTGGATCTGAGGGCCGCTGTCGAGCTGGACCGTGAAGAGGCCACCGGGGTGGACGTCGGTGACCGTGCCTTCCACTTCGATGAGATCGTCGCGAGCCAGAAATTACCTCCTTTGTCCCGTGTTCGGAATCCAACAAATCCGCGGTCGGTCGCGCCGACCGGGGTGGAAAATGCACGTATCGACGAAAAACTGCAAGCCTCGCGCTCAGTTGGAGGGGGGTACGGCCGGCTCGCGATAAACGATCCGGGGCGAAGCGAGCGCGTCGACGCGGCGCAAAAAATCGCGGAAGTCGGTGTAGTCCTCGGGCGAGACCCGCCCCGTCGAGAGCTCGAATTCCCGATGGACGACGAGCCGGCCACCCTCCTGCGCGACCCGCAGACGAAACACCCCGAAACGGCTTTTCAATTCCTCGGACGGCGGTATCTCCAGGATCTCCGCGCCGTCGGGGAGCACGATCTCCACCGTCGACAGCTCCCGGCCGGGGGGCGGGAGGACGAGGTCGTGGTCGCGCCGCCCCAGCGGCGCGTATGCGTAGAGGAGCCGGCTCTGCCGCCCCAGGGGGTAGATGGCGCGCGCCCCGGCCGCGGTGGGCTCGGCGAGGGAGGGGATCTCCGCGGAGAAACGCACGGTGAAGCTGCGGTCGAGCGCGCGGGGGTCGGAGGTCTCCACCTCGTCCGCGGTCAGCCCCGGATGCGTCTGGGCCCAGTGCCGCTCCAGCGCCTGCTTGCGGCGGTTGGGGGAGGCGTAGACGCGGCGCAACGCAGGCGCGGCCACCCCGCGGGCGGCGATCTCGCCCTCGCCCGCCGCGGAGCCATCTTCCCGAACCACGAGGGCGAGGCGGGACTCGCGCACGTTCTCTTCCGCCCGGCCCACCCCCGTCCGCGTCCGCTCCCCGCGCCCGTCGGGATGCACCACGAGGATCTCGGCGTCTCGATCGGCCTCCGGAAGCTCCGTGGCCCCCGACCATTCCGCCGTTCCGTCGAGGAAGAGGTCGAGGGCGGGCACGTAGAGCACGGCGTGGTTGAAGACGGCCAGCGAGGCGGGTTCCCCCTCCACGCGTCCGAGGTTGCGCATGCGCAAGAGGACGAGCCTCGCGTCGATCCCCACCGCCCGTAGCAGGGCGTAGGTGAGCCCCGCCTTGTCCTTGCAATCGCCGAAGCCCCGCCGCAGTACCTGGTCCGCGCGGTAGGGCTTGTACGAGTGGATTCCCAGCTCCAGCCCCACGTAGCGCGTCTTTTCGACCACGTAGCGGTGGATCGCCTCCACCCTCCTTTGCACGTCCCAGGCGGGAATGCCGGCCACGATTCTCTGCGCCTGCTCGCGGATCTCCTCGGTGGGCCGAACCTGGTCCTCCACCAGCCCCCACCAGTAGCGCGCCACCTCGTCCCAGCTGGCGAAGGTGGAGACGTGAAGGTAGCGCGCCACCTCGATCCAGCCGGGCATTCGAGGCTCGACCACGATCTTGGGCGAGTCGCGGACGAGCCAGCGGTGCAGCACCCCGTCCTCGCGCTCGGCGCGCTCGTACCGAGCTCCGGGAAGGTCGTTGAAGTGGATCGCTCGGCCGGGCGGCATGTGCAGCACGTACTCCCAGGAGGCGATGGGGACCGTGTCCTGGGCGAGCTGAATGTCGCCGAAGTAGTCCGAAAGCAGGTTGTCCCGTGCGATGTCGTCGAGGCGGTAGACGAGCTCCACGACGTCGCCGGGGCGAAGGTTAGGGAAGGAGATCAGCCGCAGCCGGGCGTCGTAGTAGATGCCCGCCTCGGTATCGTGCAGCGAGCGCTCGGTGGAGACGTGGCCCCACTCGATGCTCCCATCGGGCCGGAGGATCCGCGCGCGCTCGATGCGCAGCACCTCCCGGTCCGGCGCGTAGCGGATGTGGAAGGTTCGGAACCGGTCCGCGCCGCGCTGGCTCCCCACCCAGACGATGCTCTGCTCGGTGCGGGAGGCCTGACCGCTGGGGTGGACTCGTACCACGCGCACCTCGGCCAGGCGGACCGCATCCTCCTCGGGAGGCTCCGCCCCGATCCTCGCCGCCTCCTCGCGCAGGTCGCGCAGGTACGAGTCGGCGAAGGCATCCTCTTTCCAGCCGAGGGTCCGAACCTTTTCCCGCAGCTCGGCATTTTGCGGAGCCAGGCGAAGCGCCGTGAAAAAAGCCTCGCGCGCCGCCTCGGCATCGCCCCAGGCGATCTCCAGGCGGCCGAGCTTTTCCCACGTTCGCGCCTCGTCCGGCGCCACCGCCAGGACCTCTCGAAAGACGGCACGCGCCTCGTCGAGGCGGCCGTTCGCGGCCAAGAGTTCCGCGCGCCAGGCGGCGAGCGAAAGGTCCACGGGGAGGAGGCGAGCGAGCGAAACGAGGACCTCGTCCGCCTCCTGGACGCGCCCGGCTTCGACCAATGACGTGGCGAGGAAGAGGGCCGCGGCGCGATCGGCGGGCTGAAGCCCCAGAGCCACCCGGAGCCTTCGGATCGCCTCGTCCACCTGGCCGTCGCGCCGCGCATGCTGCGCGAGCCGGCGGTGCAGGCGTCCCTCGTCGGGGTAGCGCTCCACGAGCTCCTCGACGATTCGGCGCGCCCGAGCGCGCTCCCCCACCGCCTCCCAGGCCTGGGCCCACACCTCGTGCGCCACCCAGTCGCCCTGGGCCCGGGGCAGACGGGGCGCCAGAACCTCGATGGCCTTCCACGGCGAGCCGCGCGAAAGCCAGTGCCGGGCCAGAGCCGCATGCGCCAAGGCCTCCCCGGAGCGCTCGGCGGCGACCGCGCGCTCGAGGTAGGCGCGGCGGCGGTCCAGGTCCTCCTCATGCCAGCGCGCCGCGAGGAGCTGCACCTCGGGGCGCCCGGGCGCCGCGCTCGCCGCCCGTTCCACGGCGGCCACGTGCTTCTTTTCTACCCGGTCGAAGGGATGGCGCTCCCCCAGGACCCGGGCCCAATCCTCCAGGCCGCGCGGCCCGCCCCGCTGCGCCAGTTCCTCCACCAGCGGCGAGCGGCCCCGCATCACCCTCCCCTCCGGGATCCGCTCCGCGGGCGGATAGGCGCCCCGAGTCGGCGCCACCACCCGCAGCCCCGGGATGGCCGCCCCCTTCTCGTCCGCCACCCGCATCTCCAGCAGGAGCGGAAAGGTGCCGCGGGAGGCGATCTTCAGAAGCAGGTGGTTCGGCCCCGGGCGAAGCGAGATGGGGACGACGCGCTGGTCGAAACGCGCCGGGTGGTCGTCGGGATCGGAGAGGATGGCGCGACCCGAAAGCCATGCGCGGGTGGGGCCGGGCGTACCCAAGAAGAGCTGGGCCTGAAGGGCCCGCGGCGCCCGGATCTCGGCGAGCACGTAGACCACCTGCTCGCCGCCCCCGCGGAAGGCCTCGTCCAGCACGATGGTCCCGGTCCGCCCCAGGCCAGGAAGCGCCCGCCAGCGCACCGGGTGGCGCTGCCCCTCGTGCTCCATTTGGAGGTCGCCCTCCAGCTCCGGCCCGTAGCGCTCCGAGAAGCCCGCGCCGTTCTCGTTGGGGAATGGCCCGATCGCGCTGACGTCGGTGATGACGCCGATGGCCGCGAGGTTGGCCTGCATCCGCGGCAAGCGCCCCCTCCGCCGCTCCACGTCGGCGAGGAGACGCCGGGCGAGCGCGCGCACCTGCGGATGCGTCCTCCACGACTCCGCCACCCGGTACAGCAGGTCCGCCGCCCGCTCCAGCGAGCCGCCTTCTTCGAGAAGGTCGCGCAGCTCGTAGAGATCGGCCGCCGCCCCCGGCTCGCCCAGCCGCGAGAGCACCCGCGCGCGGAGCTGGTCCAGGCGGTGGCGGTGGGCGTCCAGCGGCGGAGCCTCCACCAGGCGCGGGGCGATTTCCGAGGCGCCGACTGGAAGCGCCAGGGCCAGCGCCAGGGGGAGGACCAGACCGATGTGGAGGGAAAGGCGCGTCATGGAGGCCCCGAAGGTTCCCACATCCTAGGAGCCTGCTGCGCCAACGCAACCTGCTGTGGAGGCAGAGCCGGCAGCCGGCGCGCTCGCTCCTCGACGTGGCGACGGCCACGCCTGCATCGCTCGTCCGTGCGCTTACCGGCCTCGCCGGCCGCCTTCGCCGCAACGGTCGATGCCCGCAACCGGCTCCCATCCAGGCGCGGTTTCGAGCCGCGCTCCGATCGCCTCCTCATAACGCCCGGGCCACCGCGAGCACGGCGACGCGCGCCGCGCCCGCCTCCCGGAGCGCCTGCGCCGCCGCGCCGGCGGTGGCCCCGGTGGTGACCACGTCGTCGACCAAAACGATCGACAGCCCCGAAAGATCCCCGCGGGCGCAAAACGCGCCCGCCACGGCCGCGCTCCTCTCCTCCCGGCCTCGCCCTACCTGGTGGCCGCCGGGGCGGATCCGCGCGAGCGCGCGCCCGAGGCAGGGAAGGCGAGCCTCGCTCGCCACGCCCCGGGCGAGAAGAAGCGCCTGATCGAAGCCTCGCTCTCGCCTCCGCGCCGGGTGGAGGGGCACGGGGACGACCGCGTCGGCACCGCGCAGGACCTCGGCGCCCGCCGCCGCCATCGCCGAGGCGAGCCGCATGGCGAGGCTGCGAGCCCCCCGGTACTTGAGCCGACGGACCGCCTGGGCCACCGGCCCACCGTAGACGAAGGGGGCGATGACGAGGTCGAAAGCGGGTAAGGCCACGGCGCAGCTCGAACAGAGAAACGGCCTTGCGCCTCGGGCGAGCGGCGGGGGCAAGTTCCCCGCGCATCGCGGGCAGCGCCAGGCCGGAAGCGCTTCCACCAGCCCGGAGCAATCGGCGCAAAAGAGGCCCCGCGCCGCCGCGCGGCAGCCGGCGCAGCCGGAGGGAAAGAGGAGCTCGGCCAGCCCGCCCAGCACAAGGGCCAGCTTAGCTCCCACCCCCGACATCCGCGGTCCGCCCCTGCCCTCCCGCAGGGCCCTCGTCCTCGCCCCTACCGAGCGGCTCGGCGGGAAGGGTTGCGGTCGAACTCTGCTCCGCTCGATACGCCCCCAGCGGCCTCGATTCCTGGTATGGCGACAATCACACCCTCTCCATCTTCGCTGGCCACGGAACGAGGGCTTCGCTCCATTTTGGGGAGCCGGAGACACGACACGTGCTGGGTCGACCCAGACAATACCATGCGACCTGGCAAGACGGCCGGCAGCCGGGCAGCCTACGGGACGTGGATTTCAATCTGTACCCTCAACACCTCGGCCCTTACACAAGCAAACCACCAATGGCTGCGAAGGCGACGTCCTCTCCCAGTGGACCGCGGCATCGAGGTTCCCCTTCCGCCCGGATACGAGTTTGAGCCGACGGTGGAGGTCGAGGAGATTCAGGCAAATTTCTTCGCCAGCCATCCTAACGCCAACGCGATCTGGGAGCGCCTCCTTGACGTGCTTCCGGAAAACGTCTCTGGGGCCATCCTCGAGCCACGACATGTCATCGCCTTTGACGAATCGTACTTCGTGGACGGCAAGGAGGTCAGGACGCGGATGGCGCTCTGGAGCTACTCGATTCGGGACGCTGCCGAGGAGCCGCTGGATCTTCTGCCTCCCGAGCCCAACGAGACCGGCGATCCGCGCCAGGATTGATCGCCGGGTGAAACGGAAAGCCGGGCGCCTGCCATGCGCAGCGCCCGGCGCTCGCCTGGAGACCGGAAACCGCACAGACGACCCGCCGCGCGGCCGCCTTACGACAGAGCTCAGAGCAGGCCGAGGGCGGTCATCTGCTCGGGCTTGGAAAAGCCCATGACCTCGAGCACCGTCGGCGCCACGTCGGCCAGGATGCCCTCGCGCAGCTTGGCGCCACGGAAGTCGTCGTCGACGAGCCAGAAGGGCACCGGCAGCGTGGTGTGGGCGGTATGCGGCTCGCCGGTCTGGGGATCGACCATCATCTCGGCGTTGCCGTGGTCGGCGGTGACGATCATCGCCATTCGCTTCGCCTGCGCGGCCCGGTAGAGCTTGCCCAGGCACTCGTCGACCACCTCGATGGCACGGATGGTGGGCTCGAGCTTCCCGGTATGGCCCACCATGTCGGGGTTGGCGAAGTTGCAGACGACGAGCTGGTACTTGCCCGAGTCGATGGCAGCCAGGATCTGGTCCGTCACCTGGTAGGCCGACATCTCGGGCTTTTCGTCGTACGTCTTCACCTCGCGCGGGCTGGGAACGAGCACGCGGTCCTCGCGCGGGTAGACCAGCTCGCGACCGCCGTTGAAGAAGAAGGTGACGTGCGCGTACTTCTCCGTCTCCGCGCAGCGAAACTGGGCCAGGCCTGCCTCGGCCACCACCTCCGGCAGGATCTTGTCGGGCTGGAAGGGCGGGAAAGCGATGGGCAGGCCGAACTCGGCCTTGTACTCGGTCATCGTGGCGTAAAAGCCGATCTTCGGCCGAGGCCCTCGCTCGGCCTCCGGCGGCGCCTCGTCGAAGGCGAGTAGCTGCGTCAGCTCGCGGGCGCGGTCGGCGCGGAAGTTGAAGAAGATCACCGCGTCGCCGTCCTCGATTCGCCCCACCGCCTCGCCGTCGGGCTGGCGGCAGACGGTGGGCTGCACGAACTCGTCCGTCTCGCCGCGGGCATAGGCCTGGCGGATGGCGTCGAGCCCGTCCCGAGCGGAAAAGCCCTGGCTGCGCACCAGCGCGTCGTAGGCGCGCATCACCCGCTCCCACCGCTTGTCGCGATCCATCGCGTAGAAGCGGCCGCTGACGGTGGCCACGCGGGCGTGGGGCGCCTCCCGGCGGAGAAATTCGCAGAAGGCCTCCATGTAGCCCAGAGCGCTCTGGGGCGGCGTATCGCGCCCGTCGAGGAAGGCGTGGACGTGGATGCGCGCCACGCCCTCGCGCTCCGCCATGCGCACCAGGGCCTCGAGGTGGGACTGGTGCGAGTGCACACCTCCGGGCGAGAGCAAGCCGAGCAGGTGGAGCGCGCGGCCGTTGGTCTTCGCCTGCCGCACTGCCGCCTTCAAGACCTCGTTGCGAAAGAAGGAGCCGTCCTCGATGGCGCGGTTGATCCGCACGAGATCCTGGTAGACGACCCGCCCCGCGCCCAGGTTGGTGTGTCCGACCTCCGAGTTGCCCATCTGCCCCTCGGGCAGACCGACCGCCATCCCCGACGTCCGTAGCAGCGTCCGCGGGTAGCGCTCGTCGAAGAGGTCCACCGTGGGCGTGGAGGCCAGCGCGATGGCGTTGTTTTCCCGCTCTTCGCGGTGGCCGAAGCCGTCGAGGATGCAGAGGAGCACGGGTTTGGGCTTGCGCGTCATCCGGTCCACCTTTCCGCAGACGAGGGCCGCTACCTAATCCACCCGCGCCGCGGATTCCACCCTCACTTGTGGTAGGGCTCTCCCCGTAGGATGGAGAGTCCGCGATAGATCTGCTCGACCAGGACCAGCCGGGCGAGGCGGTGGGCCAGGGTCATCCGAGAGAGGGCGAGCACCAGGTCGGCGCGATCTCGCACCTGGGGCGCATGCCCCTCCGCGCCCCCGATGAGGAAAGCGAGGTCCCGGCCCCGGTTCATCGCTTCCCCGAGCACGCGCTCGGCGAACTGCCGGGAATCCATCTCGCGGCCGCGCTCGTCGAGGGCCACCACCATCTCCCCGGGGGAAAGCCGCGAAAGCAAGGCCCTGCCTTCCAGTTCGCGGGCGCGGTCGGCGTCGGCTCCGCCCTTGCGCGCCGGGTCGAGTTCCTCGACGACGACGGGCAGTACGCGCCGGATCCGGGTGAGGTACTCCTCGAACGCCGGCTCGAAGAGTCGCGACCGGTCGGTGCCGATCGCGAGGATGCGGATCTTCATTCCATCGAGATGCGCGGCGCCTCCGCCCAGAGCCCCTCGATGTCGTAGAGGCGGCGGGTCTCCTCGTCGAATACGTGCGCCACCACGTCCCCGAAGTCGAGGAGCACCCACTCACCCAGCTCGTAGCCCTCGATGCCGAGCTCCCGGTGGCCGGCCTTGCGCATCTCCTCCTGGATGGAATCGGCGATGGCCATCACCTGCCGGTCCGAGGTGCCGGTGGCCAGGACGAAGTAGTCCGCGTAGCTGGTGAGTCCCCGGACGTCGAGGATGACCACGTCCTCGGCCTTCTTGGCGAGCGCCGCCTCGGCGGCGATCCGTGCCGCCGAAAGCATGGGCGGCTCGCCTGCCGCCCGGGTCTTGGGGAGATCGTTCGAGTTGACCTGACTCGCTCCGCTTTCTCGTGGGGTCAAATTCACTCCTTGCTCCCGCACCGCGCGGGCTTCCTTCAATCTAGCATAGGCGCGAAAGCATCCGTCGCGATCGGATGTTTCGACGGATGGTGGACGAAGGGCCCCGCGAGCCCGCGGCGCCGCCTCCCGCGAGCGGGTTGAAGCGGCCCGGCGATGGACCTACAGTCGGCGTGAAGACTCCTTCGGCCCGCCAGGAGGAACGGTCATACACGACATCCACGGAAATACACTCGGTCTCAAGCCCTCCCAGATCCAGCGCCTTCGCAACACCTACCGCCGGCGCCTGCGCCCCCACGAGGTGGTCAGCCCGGAGCTCGCCCGCCATCTGACCGAGATCTCGCGAGAGATCGGGCGCCAGGTGGGCGTGCTCGTCTCCCGAAAGGGGGAGGTCGAGTACGTCATCGTCGGCGACGCCCACAAGCTCTGGATGCCCGAGATCGGGCGCGCCCGTGGTGGCCAGGGACGTCTCCGCGGTCTGCGCCTGGTGCATACGCACCTGCAGGGCGAGGGCTTGACGCGCGACGACCTCACCGACCTGGCGTACCTGCGCCTGGACCTCGTCTGCGAGATCGAGGCGAGGGAGGACGGCCTGCCCGGCGCGGCCGAGTTCGCGCACCTTCTGCCGGAGAACCCCGATGGCGAGCTGTGGCGCATCCACCGCAGCCGCTCCGTCCACGAGATCGGTTGGGATTTCTCCAGGGAGATCCGGGCGCTGGAGGAGCAGCTCGCGGACCGCATCGCCGCGCGCTCCGTCCCCGGCAAGGAGAAGGCGATCCTCGTGGGCGTGGCGCTCAAGAACGAGCGCCGCGCCGCCGAGGCCTCGCTTCGCGAACTCGAGGAGCTGGCCCGCACCGCGGGGGTGGAGGTCCTCGATTCCGTCCTGCAGACCCGTCGCGAGTACGACGTCAAGTACCTCGTCGGCAAGGGCAAGCTGGAGGAGATCACCCTCCGCGCACTTCAGCTCGGCGCCGACCTGATCATCTTCGACCGCAACCTCTCTCCCTCCCAGGCGCGCCACATCGCCGAGGCGACCGCGCTGAAGGTCCTCGACCGTACCCAGCTCATCCTCGACATCTTCGCTCAGCGAGCGCAGAGCGCCGAAGGCAAGCTGCAGGTGGAGCTGGCGCAGCTTCGTTTCCTTCTGCCTCGACTGACCCAGCAGGGCGATTCGGGCCTGTCCCGGCTCATGGGCGGCATCGGCGGGCGCGGCCCCGGCGAGACCAAGCTCGAGATCGACCGGCGACGGATCCGCGATCGCATTCGCTTCCTGGAAAAGAAGATCGACGCCATCTCCTCCAGCCGCGCGGTCCGGCGTCGGGAACGGACCCGGCGCGGCCTGCCCGTGATCTCCATCGTGGGCTATACGAACGCCGGCAAGTCCACGCTGCTCAACGCCCTGACCAACAGCGAGGTCCTCGCCGAGGACAAGCTCTTCGCCACCCTCGATCCGACCAGCCGGCGACTGCGCTTCCCGCGCGATCGCGAGGTGATCATCACCGACACGGTGGGTTTCATCCGCGATCTGCCCGAGGACCTGGTCGCCGCCTTCCGCGCCACCCTCGAGGAGCTGGAGAGCGCCGATCTGCTCTTGCACGTGGTGGACGTCACCGATCCGGAGCGTGAGGCGCAGATCCGCGCGGTGGAGAAGATCCTCGGGGATCTCGGTCTGCTTCAGGTCCCCCGGATCCTGGTCTTCAACAAGGCCGACAAGCTGCGGCCCGAGGAAGGAGATGGCGGCGCGCGGCTTCACGACGCCGTGCTGATCTCCGCTGTCGAGCGCACGGGCTTCGAGGAGCTCTTGCGCCGGGCCGAAAAGGTCCTCTGGGCCGAGGGCGTCGCCTCACATCCGGAGGCGCTCACCGCCGAGGCCTGATCGTCGGCGCCGTCTCGCGGAGCTCGCGGGCGAGCGACCGCGGCCGGCTGGGCCACCGGTCGGTTGCTTCGCCCGCTTGCCGACTCGACCACCTGGGACGAAGGCGGCCCGATGTCCGTCGTTTCGACGCCATGGCCGGGCAGGGTCAGGGAAACACAGGTGTCGAGACGACCATTCTCGAATCTGCGTATACAGCAGGACCCTCCCCCGGTCGGGCCTTGGCTCGGCGGCCTTCCCGCCCCCTCGACCTCGATCTCTAGCGCCCGTTCCAGAAGGCCGTGATCAGCTCGGAGCGCTTCTCCGCTCCCGTCTTGCGCAGGATCGCCGTCACGTGCAGCTCGACGGTCTTCTCCTGGATGCCGAGCGCGGCGGCGATCTCCTTGTTGGTCCGACCATCCACGAGCGCGACGAGGACCTCGACCTGGCGCGGGGTGAGGCCGTGTCGCCGGCCGAAGAGCGCCGCGCGCTGGCGCAGGCTGGGGCCCTTGCGCTGCACGACGAAGGCGTGGGGCGGAAGGCCGGCCGCGCGGATGGGAAGCAACTCGAAGTCGTCGGCGGCCTTTTGCGAACGCGCGCGTTCCAGAAGCGCGTCTCGATCCTCGGCCGACAGGGCGCGGGCCGCCTCGTTGGCGTGCACCACCCGGCCCTGCCGGTCGACGATGACGGCCGGCACGCACATCGCCTCCATGGCGACGTCGAGGGCGGCGCTCCGCACGGCCAGCCGGCGCAGGCGATCCTCGAGCTGCAGGCGGCGTCGCAGGGGCTCGACGAGCAAGGCCAGCCGCTCCGCCTGGCGTGCCTCGAAGGGGCGGGAGCGAAAGACGCCAAACCAGCTGAGGATGTGCGGACCATCGCAGACGAGGACGCGCAAGAGCTCGGGATCGCGAAAGCCGAGGCTCGGGAAGAACTCTCGCACCAGCGGCGAAGCGCGGTAGTGCTCCCGATATGGTCCCGTCGCGGAGTTGAAGAGGACGTTGCGCTCCCCCGGCAAGGGCCTGGGAAAGTGATATCCGAGCACGCCCGGCCCCGCGCGGCGGACGAAGGCGATCGCCGCCGGGACGATCCGCTCGGGCGGACCCGCGCCGAGAACGTGCACGAAGTCGAGTTCCGGCCCGTCCTCGCGCAAGTCGAGGCGGTAGGCCAGTGCCTGCTCGGCCTCCAGGAGCTCCCGCGTCAAAGGAAGAAGCTGTCCGAGGACCGGCTCGCTCCCCGCGAGCGCGATCGTGCGCAGAACCTCGTGGATGCCCTCGAGATTCTGCCGGGCTGAGCTTCCGTGCCTCGATGCAAAGGCTCTCACGGCTGGATCGTCGTGGGAGCCTGTTTCCGAGTCAACAGCCGGGAAGAAATCCCCCGCTTCTTTTCCCCGCACCGGCGCCGGGAGCGGCCGGCCGGGGAGCTGCACTCGCCCGGCCGGCCGACACCACGCTGCGGGTTCACTTCCGATTTCCCCCCCGAGAACCCGAATTGTCGGTACACGACCCCGCGCGTCACCGTCCATAGGGGGAAACCCCAGGTCGGAATCCGGAACGACGCGTCCCCTCGCCTCAGCGAAACTCCGGCTTGAGGGTGCGCGCCATCAGCTCCTTCGCCGCCACGCGCGGATCCTTTTCCTCGTAGAGGATGCGGTAGACCTGCTCGGTGATCGGCACCTCCACGCCGAGCTTCTGGGCCATCTCCCAGGCGGAACGAGCCGTCTTGACGCCCTCGGCCACATGGCCCAGCGAGGCGAGGATGTCGCCGAGCTTGCGCCCGCGGCCGAGTTCGATGCCCACGGTGCGGTTGCGCGAGAGGTCGCCGGTGCAGGTCAGCACGAGGTCGCCCATGCCGGAGAGGCCGGAGAGGGTGCGCGCGCTGGCACCGCGAGCCGTGGCCAATCTCACCATCTCCGCCAGGCCGCGGGTGATGAGGGCCGCCCGCGCGTTGAGACCAGCCTCGAGCCCCTCGATGATCCCCGCGGCGATGGCGAGCACGTTCTTGAGCGCCCCGCCGAGCTGGACGCCCACCACGTCGGTCGAGGTGTAGGGGCGGAAGTAGGAGGTGCTGAAGGCCTCCTGGACGAACTGCGCCGTGCGATCCCACTTGGAGGCGATGGTCACCGCCGTGGGCTTTTCCTCGGCGACCTCCCGGGCGAAGGAGGGGCCCGAAAGCGCCGCGAGGTAGGGGTGATAGCGCTCGGGCAGCACGCTTTCCAGGACTTCGGTGGGCAGGAGGAAGGTCTCTTCCTCGATGCCCTTGGAAATGGTGACGATGGGGGTCTCCGGGGGAAGGTGCGGCGCGAGCGGACCGAAGACCTGGCGCGCCACGTGAGAGGGCGTAGCGGCGACGACCAGTTCCGCATCCCGGACCGCCTCCGCCGGATCCTCGACGGGGACGACGGTCTCGGGAAGGAGGATGCCGGGAAGAAAGCGCGGGTTCTCGTGCCGCACGGCGATGGCCTCGCGCACGTCGGCCTCGCGCCCCCAGATCCGCACCGAGTAGCCCTTCTGTCCGAGAAGTCGCGCCAGAGCCGTGCCGAAGCTCCCGGCGCCGATGATCGCGGTGCGCATGTCGTCTCCTGTTTTTTTGCGAGCGCCGGAGCCTACCCGATGAAGGGTCCTCGATCCACGATCGCGTGAGGCGTGCTCATCCTCGGCGAGCGAGGAATCGCTCCACTCCCGCGGCCACCTCGCGCAAGTTGTCCTCGATCTGTCTGACGAGGAAGCGCTCCACCAGGCCGCCTGCGGTCGAGGCGAGCAGGCGCGGCACGCCGGGGATCTTCGAGGCGTCCACTCGGATCTCCCCGACGATCCGGATCATCGACTTCGTGGGGCCGAGTTCGACGAACTCGTTCTTCCCTCGCGAATCGACCGCGTCCTTGAACGAGTGGGATTCGCTTCTCCACTCGCAGGTGAAGTCGGCGGCGTTCCAGGTGGCGTAGTCGGTCCAGGACAGCATGGACTCGGAGAGGAAGGCCCGAAGCGCCTGCGGAATGTCGCCGCCACCGTGCCAGACGTTGACGATCTCGACCTTGCCGTCGNNTTCCTTCCGGCTCTTGAGCTCGATGGCGCGGATGCTGGGAAGATCCGGGACCAGCTCGACGAGGTGGTCGCGGTAGGCTTCGAAGACCTCGTTTCGTGGGCGCTGGACGATCGCTTCTGCGCGAAGGTGCATGGCTTCGGCCTCTGGGCGCTCAGTACCCGGCGAAGACCATGGCCTCCGCCAGCCCTGCGATGAGGCGCCTCCGGATCGCCCGATAGCACGCATCGACCGCGGACGGAACCGGCTCCCGGCCGATCCGTTCGATGGCGAACGCAACGACCGCGCGAATGCGCTCGTCGTCCAGCGTGGGGAGGACGCGGGCCCCCGGACGGAGGAAATGGGCGAGCCCGTGGTTTTCGAGGAGGTGGTCGAGGCGCGAAACGGCCTCGCGATGCAACTGCAGGTCGATGATCTCGGCCAACACGATGCCCATCCGCCCGCCCGCTTCCACGGTCGGGAACCGCTGTCGCTTTCGTCCCGCTGGCTGTTTGCCGAGGTCCAAGCCCGTCGGCCTCGGCGGCAAGCTACGTGAAGAGAGCAGCCGGATCCAGTTTTCGACCCGCGAACTGCCGGCCGAGGATCTGCGCCGCCGAGAGAGCGCGCTCGAAGGGATCCGCGGCCGTGAGAGGGGGGACGATGGCGAGGACCTCGGCACCGGTCAGGCGGCGGATGGCCTCCGCATTGGCGGGCGCGGCGGATTCCTCCTCCGCATCCTTCGCGACCAGGACCACGCCGCGGCAAGGGATGCGGCGCGCGGCCAGCGCCTCCAGGGTGAGCGCGGTGTGGTTGATGGTCCCCAGACCGCCGCGGGCCACCACGAGCGCCGGCAGACCGAGCCGCGAGATCCAGTCGGCCACCGTGCGAAATTCGGTGTCCAGCGGCACCAAGAGCCCTCCCGCGCCCTCGACGACGACGCCGTCGGGATGCGCGGCCGAGAGCGCAGTCAGCGCCCGCCTGGCCCGCTCGAGCGATACCTCCACGCCCTCGCGCGCGGCGGCGACGCCCGGAGCGAGGGGCGCCTCGAGCCGGTGCGGGCAGACCAGATCCAGCGCGTCCCCACCTCCGGCGGCGCGGCGCAGAAGCTCGGCGTCGGCGGGGACGAGGCGCGCGTCCACGCGTGCACAGCCGCTTTCGGCGGGCTTCATCCCGCCCACGTTCGCACCGCGCTCCCGCGCCCAGAGGATCAGCGCGGCGGAAACGAGGGTCTTGCCCACCCCGGTATCGGTTCCGGTGACGAAGAGCCCGCGCATCAAGCCTGAAGACCTCGGGGAATGCGCACGTCTTCCTCGGAGAGCGCCCTGAGCTGCTCGAATTCCACCGGGTCGTGCGAGCAGAAGATGCGCACCTCTCCCGCCTTGTCACGGGCGAGCGCCCGCAGGCGCTTCTGGTTGTGCGCGCGCGCCACGGGATCCATCCCCGCGTGCATCTCGAAGAGCCTCAATCCCGGGGGGCAGCGCGGCCGCGCCTCGTGGATCTCGCCGCGGAAGAAGTAGGCGTCGCCGGCGTGCAGAAGCCATCCCGAGCCCGTGTCGATCGCCACGCCGGCATGCCCGCGGGTATGTCCGTCGAGCGGGATCAGCAGGATCTCGGGGGGCAGCCCGCGGAGCTGGCGGACCGCGCGAAAGCCGAACCACGGCTCGCCCTCCTCGTCGTAGCTCTCCCAGCGCGGTCCATGGCGTAGATGAGCCGGCCGGTACCGCTCCTTCTCCCGAGGATCGGCGCGAACCGTAGCCGCGTGCAGCTCCGCACCGCGCACGTGGATGCGCGCCCAGGGAAAGTCGGCGATCCCACCGGCGTGGTCGGCATCGAGGTGCGTCAGCACGACGTGGCGAACGTCCTCGCGCCGGAATCCGAGCCACTCCACCTGGCGCGCGGCGGTTTCCGCCGGATCCAGCTTCGGCCGTGCCAGGCCGAGGAAGGTCTTGCCCAGCCGCGACGAGGCGGAGGCGACGTCGTCGAGGCCGAGGCCGGTGTCCACGAGGACGAGACCGGCCGAAGTCTCGAGGAGGAGGACGTGGCAGACCAGCCGGGCGCTGCGGAGATAGCCCGCGCTTCCGTCGACGAGCTTGCCGCCCGGCGGACACAGGGTTCCGCAGTTGAGGTGGTGGATCCGCATCGGCTCTCCCGGGGTCCATCGGCCCCGCGCGCACGGGAGGATCGCCCTTGGTCGCGCCGAGTTCAACCTCCCCCGGGGAGAGCGCAGCCGTACGAAAAAGGTCGGCCGCGGCGCACGGGGCCGACCCTCCGTCCGATGGCCGATGGTCTCTAGGATCTAGGCGATCTCCACGTAGACGTGCCGGTCCTCGGGGCGCGCGTGCAGCCCCTCCTCCGGCCCCAGCGGCTCCAGCCCGGCGCGGGCGAGAAGCGCCATGTCCGCCTCGTACTGGGGGTTCTTGGTGGTCAGGAGCTTCTCGCCGAAGAAGATCGAGTTGGCCCCCGCCATCATGCAGAGGAGCTGCGCCTCCTCGCTCATCTGGGCGCGCCCCGCGGAGAGACGGACGAAGGACTTCGGCATGATGATGCGAGCGGTGGCGATCATTCGCACCATCTCGATGGTGTCGACCGGCGGACGGCTCTGAAGCGGTGTCCCCTCCACCGCCACCAGGGCGTTGATCGGCACGGAATCCGGGTGCTTTTCCTGGTTGGCGAGCGTGACGAGCATCTCGATCCGCGCCTCGACCGGCTCGCCCATCCCGATGATCCCGCCGCAGCAGACCTGGATCCCCGCCTTGCGCACGTTCTCCAGGGTGCG
>NICF_comb_assmDRAFT_10000711_pt1 | contig 28182 bp, 23 predicted proteins | sample NewIslPassag4_SG_FD_11279 | JGI IMG/M metagenome (IMG submission 11279) | reverse complement strand
CCGGACAACGCCGCTGTTGCCCACCGTCCTATCCCGCTGCGTGCCGGTGCGCTTCGGCCGCCTGCCGCGGGACGTGGCTGCGGCCATCCTGCGGGAGAGGTTTGGGTACGGCGACGCAGCGGAGTTGGGGGCCGCGCTCGGGGACGGCAGCATCTGGCAGGCGACCCGCTGGACGCCGGAGGAACTGCGGGAGCGGCGGGACCAGGCCGTGGCCCTGTGGGACGCCCTCAGGAGCGGCGGGCCCGCTGCGGCGCTGGAGCGGGCTCAAGGCTGGCACGACCGCCGGGACGAGCTTTTGGAAACGCTGGACCTGGTGCAGCTTTGGCTGCGGGATCTCTTGGTGTGCAGTTGCGTGGCCGGCGCTGGCTCGCTCGGCGGACTTGCGGTCGACGGATCGGCGGTCGCGGCGCTCCAATGGCTGATCAACGTGGACCGCGCCGAGGAGTTGCTGCGGCAGGCCCGGCGGGTGCCGGCGGAAACGGTGCTGGCCGCGCTGGACGCGCTCCTGGCGTTCCGGCGGCAGGTGCAACAGAACGTAGGCCTGCGCACGGCGGCGGATGTGCTGTTTTTGGACCTGGCGGCGCTGGGGCGGTCGGCCGCCGGGTAGAAAGGGTGAGCCTCCGCATGGAGGAGATGGTGCGCATTGTCGGCGTCCGCTTCAAGCGGGCCGGTAAGATATATTACTTCACACCTGGCGAACTGGAGGTGTCCGCAGGCGACCAGGTCTTGGTGGAGACGGCGGCTGGCACGGAGTGCGGTGAGGTGGTCATCCCGCCCAAATACGTGCCGCTGAGCGACGTGGTCCAGCCTGTTCGGCGCGTGATCCGGCGGCTGGAGCCTTCCGACCGGGAGCAGCTCTTGGCCAACCGGGACGCCGAGCGGGAAGCGGAAGCCTTCGCGAAGGAGCGCATCGCCGCCCGCAACCTGCCCATGAAGCTGGTCAACGCGGAGTACACCTTCGATCGCAACCGGTTGACCTTTTTCTTTGTGGCCGAAGAGCGGGTCGACTTCCGTGAGCTGGTCAAGGACCTGGCCAACCGCTTCGGCTGCCGCATCGAGATGCGCCAGATCGGGGTGCGGGACCAGGCCAAGGAAGTGGGCGGCATCGGCGTCTGCGGGCGCGACCTGTGCTGCACCACGTGGCTGGGCGAATTCGCGCCCGTTTCCATCCGCATGGCCAAGGATCAGGAGCTGTCCCTAAATCCCTCCAAGCTGACCGGCCAGTGCGGCCGGCTGAAGTGCTGCTTGAAGTTTGAGGCTGACACATACCGGCGCATCCGGGCGGAGCTGCCCGAGGTCGGGGCCATGGTACGCACGCCCAAAGGCACGGGCCAGGTGGTGGAGGTGCTGGTGGCCCGCGAAAGCGTCGCCGTCAGCCTGGGCGAGGGGCGGCCGGTGCTGGTTTCCCTGCGGGAGCTGGAAACCGGCGACGCCGTGGTGCTCACCGGCAAGCTGGTGCCGAAAACCGACGCGGCCGCAGGCGGCAACGGTGCGAGCCCGGGGAACGACGGCGGCACCGGGGCGGAAGCCGTCGACCAGGCTGTCCGCGGGGACGAGGAGGATGCCGGCGAGGAAGTCCCGCCTGGCGCCCGCGAGGCCGCCCGTAATAAGGTCAGCGGCCTAGGCACCGGCCCGGCACCCGCAGTCCGCGGGCCAGCGTACGGCGAGAACGGAGCGGCGTACATGGCCGTAGCAGGCGGTCCAGTGGATGAGGGGAGCGGGTCCGAGGCGGAAGCTAAAGCGTTGGCGGGACCGCTGGCGGAGATCCTGCGGGATTGGGAGTTTGACATGCTGCCCCGGGATATCCCCGACGGGGATGACGAGGAGAGCGCCGCGCAAGACGAAGGCGTTGCGCCGGCCCCAAGCGGGACCGAAGGCGCGCCCGGGGCCGCCAAGGGGCGATCGCGCTCGCGCCGGCGGCGCCCCCGGCGCCGGCGCCGGCCCCACCGGCCGCCGCAGGCCGGCGAGGAGGCCGGGTAAGGAGCGGCCATGGCGTCACCGGGACACCTCTACGTGTGTGGCACGCCCATCGGCAATTTAGAGGACATCACCCTGCGCGCGCTGCGCGTCCTGCGGGAGGTATCCCTCATTGCCGCCGAGGACACCCGCCACACCCGGAAGCTGCTGAGCCATTACGGCATTGGGACACCCCTCGTCAGCCTGCATGAGCATAACGAGGCGCGCCGCACCCCGGAGATCCTGCGGCGCCTGCTGGCCGGCCAATCGGTGGCCCTGGTTTCCGACGCGGGAATGCCGTGCATTCAAGACCCAGGCGCCAGCCTGGTGCGGGCGGCGCTGGACGCCGCCGTGCCCGTCACGGTGATCCCTGGACCGACGGCCCTGGTGACGGCCCTAGTCGGGTCGGGCCTGCCCGCGGAGCGCTTTGCGTTCGAAGGCTTCCTGCCCCGCCAGACCCGCCAACGCCGGGCGCACCTGGAAGCCCTCGCGCGCGACCCGCGCACGCTCGTCTTTTACGAGGCCCCGCACCGGCTGCGGGAGGTCCTGGCCGACATGCTGGCAATCTTGGGCGACCGCCCCGCGTGCATCGCCCGGGAACTCACCAAGGTGCATGAGGAGTGGCAACGGGGCACTCTGTCCCAACTCGCGCAGGCTTGGCAGGACCGCACGCCCCAAGGCGAGTTCGTCATCCTTGTGGCCGGTGCTCCTGTGGGCGAGGGCGAACCGGCGCGTTCGGCCGGCGCGGAAGAAATAATGGAACAGGTCCAGAGGTTGATGGGTAGGGGCTTGGACAAAAAAGCGGCCGTGCGGGCGGTAGCCGCCCAACTGGGGCTCCCGCGGCGCGTTGTGTATCAAGCGGCGATGAGCATTCCCGCCGGCGGGGGACAGCCGTCCGGGCCGCGCCCGTCATCCGGTGACGCCCCCGACCGGCCGTTGGACGGCTAGACCGTCGCCGTCGAGTCTACGACCATCTGGTGCATCTCCTTCAGGCAGTCCAAGCAGATGTTCTTGTCCCGGAAGTGCCGGATGTTGCTCGCGTTTCCGCAGAAGATGCAGGCCGGCTGGTATTTCTTAAGGATGATCATCTCGCCGTCGACGTAGATCTCCAGCGCGTCCTTATGCTCGATCTGCAGGGTACGCCGCAGTTCGATGGGAATGACGACCCGGCCCAGTTCGTCAACTTTCCGTACAATGCCGGTGGACTTCATCCTTTGTCACCTCCCCCGGCGCCCTGGCAAGCATTGGTATCCAAGTAAAGAGTACTAAGATTTCCAGCATACGTCAATCGGCGCAGTGACGCGGTTCGACGCGCTGCGAGTTGTCGCAGCGGGATTGTGCAGACAAGCGCAGACGGAACGAGCTAAATGGAACTTGTTTCACGTTCTCGTCAGCGTTGCACCAGCCGGTAAAGCGTGGCTGCGATTCCGGCGGCCACCAGCGGGCCGGCCGGGATGCCGCCGAGGAAATACACCCCGATGACGGAGCCGATCACGAGTCCTACCAGCACTTCCGGGTACATTCGCAGCATGGCCACGCCCTGCGCGGCCAGGTGCGCCGCCAGCGTGCCCACGATAACTGCGATTAGACCGGCTGGTTTAGTAAGACTCGATAATGTAAGCGCTAGCCCTACTCTTCCGGTGGCGAAGGGCAATAGGAGCCCCAGGAGCAGAAAGGTGACGCCCAACTGAATGGCGTGCTCTTCGAGAAACCGGAAGCCGTAGTTCCAGCCCACGGCTTGCAGCACCACCATTACGGCCGCCGATATGGAAACCAGCTCGTTTCCGCCAAGCAGGCCTGCCGCGAGGATGAGCAGCAGGATGACCGTGCCTTCGCCCATAGGCCCCGCCCGCCTCCCGCTGCATGTGTATGCCGGTACAGCGCGGCGCCGCGCGCTTGGCCGCGGGTTCCACGGTTCGGGCCGCGGCGAGCCCGGCGACAGGGTTGCGGGTATGCATCCGCCATGCGGCGGGTTCTAACAGAGCGGTTCGGAGAGCGCCTTGAGCTCTCGGCCGGGGAGTCCACGGACCCCCATGGGTATTGCCTGCAAGGTTCATGTCTGGACGGCGACCGGAGTCTGCCCCCGCAGTCAATCTGGCGACCGACCGGAGTCAACGAAGAGGCTGTTCATGGTCGACGGGTGGGAAAAGTCGCACATTCTCCCTCAGGAGAGCGATCGCCGATTTTATTCCTACTGGTTGAAGCATTTCAGGACTACGTTCCAATGGGTTGGAACTTGGGTCGAGGGACCGGGACGCCAGCGAACTGTAAAGAAGTGGATATCCGCTCGTGCCCATGAAATCGGGGTTTGCGGGACCGTGACTTTGGGTTTCCAGGACTCTGGAAGTCCGATGACGCTGCCGGTGGGCTTAATTCCCACTGGTTGGAGCTAATTCGGCAAGTGCTCCCACCAGTGGGAGATTCGGGAGAAAAAGCTCTCACTGATTGGAGTTGGCAAGAACTGCCACCCGTCGGCGCAGGACAGGGGCTGAAACAAGAAAAACGGAAAAAACTGGTTCTACCGCGCCACTTTCAAGGGGGACGGAAGGAGATTCCCCAAGCCCGTGAAGGTGCCGGCCATGTAAGCGTGATGGTGCCGGCCATGTAAGCGTGATGGTGCCGGTCATGTGAGCGTGATGGCGCCGGCCATGTGAGTATGTGAGTCGATGATTCTGGGGCAGTCCCTGGGCGACGGCCGACCAGTGGTTGACATTGCCGGACGGCTTGACTAAAATCGAACCCGACAAATGCGACGACGGGGAGGAGTAGGCGGAGGTCCGCCGACCCCAGAGAGCCGGGGCAGGTGAAAGCCGGCGTCGGAGGCTCCGCTGAAGATGGCCCCTGAGCAGCCCGCCCAACGCGGCGCAAGGTGGCAGCGCAGCGCATGCTGCGGAAAGCGCCGCCAGTAGGTGGGGACGGGAGGCTGCCGGCCGGCAGTCGAGGCGCCCGTTACAGCGCCGGGGTATGGACCGGTTGGGACCGGGAGTACCCGCCAAGGGCGATGGCCGCGAGGCTTCGCCGAACCGGGGTGGTACCGCGAAAAGGCTGCTTTTCGCCCCCGCAGGCCCGCAAGGCCGCGGGGGCGTTTGTTTTTGCCCGCCGGAGTGGCCGGTTTCGCCGCGGCAGCAGCGGGCGCAACGTTGGTCTTGCCAGCACATGGGAGGGGAAAGGTTATGACCCAGCGCACCTTCTACATCACGACGCCCATCTACTATCCCAACAACCGGCTGCACGTGGGGCACACCTACACCACCGTGGCCGCGGACGCTTTGGCCCGCTACCATCGCCTGCGGGGCCACGACACGTGGTTTCTGACGGGCACCGACGAGCACGGGCTCAACGTGGAACGGGCGGCGCGGCAGGCGGGCAAAGAGCCCCTGGAGTACGTCAATCCCATCGTCGATTGGATCAAGGACCTGTGGAGGACGCTGGACATTAGCTACAACGACTTCATTCGCACGACGGAAGAGCGGCACACGCGGGTGGTGCAGCAGATCTTCCAGCGCCTCTATGACCAGGGTGACATCTACAAGGGCGTATACCGGGGGCTTTACTGCGCCAACTGCGAGGCGTTCTATACGGAGAGCGACCTCAAGGAAGGCAACATCTGCCCCGTGCACGAAAAGCCCGTGGAATGGGTGGAGGAGGAGAGCTACTTCTTCCGCCTGTCCAAGTACGGCGCGCCGCTGCTTGAGCACATACGCCGGCACCCCGAGTTCGTGCAGCCCGAATCCCGCCGCAATGAGGTGGTGCGCTTTATTGAGCGGGGTCTTGAGGACCTGTCGGTGTCCCGGACGTCTTTTAAGTGGGGCATTCCGGTGCCCTTCGACCCCAAGCACGTCATCTACGTGTGGGTGGACGCGCTGTCCAACTACATCACCGCCCTGGGCTATCCCGACGGCGAGCTGTACAGGCGCTACTGGCCGGCGGATGTGCACCTCATCGGCAAGGACATCCTGCGCTTTCACGCCATCATCTGGCCGGCCATCCTGATGGCCCTGGGCGTACCGCTGCCCAAGTGCGTCTACGGGCATGGCTGGCTGCTCATCGACGGCGGGAAGATGAGCAAGTCCCGGGCGGGCGGGCAGGTCATCGACCCCAAGCAGTTGGTGGCCAAATACGGCGTCGACCCCGTGCGGTACTTCCTGCTGCGGGAGGTGCCTTTCGGCGCCGACGGCAACTACTCGGAGGAAGCCCTGGTGCGCCGGATCAACGCGGACCTGGCCAACGACCTGGGGAACCTGGTGTGGCGCACGGCGTCCATGATCGAGCGGTTTACCGGGGGGCGCGTGCCGGAGCCGGACCCCGCCGAGGATGACGGTATCCTGCAGGAGACGGCCCGGCGGGTGTTTGACGAGGTGGAGGCAGCGCTGGATCGCCTCCAGCTGGATCAGGCGCTGCAGGTGGCATGGGATCTGCCCAAGCGGGTCAACAAGTACATCGACGAACAGGCGCCGTGGGAGTTGCGGCGGCAAGGGCGCGAGGCCAAGCTGCGTACGGTGCTGTACAACGCCGCCGAAGCCATCCGCCTGTGCGGCGTGCTGATCAGCCCGTTCTTGGTGCACACGCCGGCGCGCCTGTGGCGGCAACTGGGCATGGAGCCGCCGGCCGAACTGCGCTGGGATGAGGCCCGCCGGTGGGGACTGCTGGCGCCGGGCTTGGCGGTAAACAAGGCGGAGCCGCTCTTCCCGCGGCTAGATCTCGAGCAGGTTTTAAACGGTGGTCAAGCCGAGGCCTCCGCCACCGGAGAAACCGGCGCGCCCACAGGACATGCGGCTGCCGTGAAGAGCGGGCAGGCCGGGCAGGGAGAGCGGGCCGGGCGGGCCGAGCGGGCCGGGCAGCCAGAGCAGGCCGGGCAGGCACAGCAGGCTGGACAGGCAGAGCAGGCAAGGGAAGCAGAGCAGGCCAGGCAAGCAGAGCAGCGTGGGGCCGCAGGCGCCCACGGCAAGGAGACCGGGGCGCTGGCGGACACCCCCCAGGGCGTGGAGGTTGGGGCGGTTGGTGCGGGTGCGCCCGCTGCCGACGGTGCTTTTGTGCCCCAGGCGGCCGAGATCGATCTCGAAACGTTCCAGAAGGTAGACCTGCGGGTGGCCACGGTGCTCGCCGCGGAGCGCATCAAGGGCGCCGACCGGCTGCTTAAGCTCCAACTGGACCTGGGCTACGAGCAGCGGCAAGTGGTGGCCGGCATCGCCCAGCACTACCAACCGGAAGAGCTGGTGGGCCGGCAGGTGGTCGTGGTGGCCAACCTGAAACCGGTCAAGCTTCGCGGCGAGATCTCCAAGGGCATGATCTTAGCCGCGACCGGACCCGATGGCAAGCTGGGCCTGCTCACCACGGAGACGACCATCGCGCCCGGCAGCAAGGTCAAATGAAGGCCGCCTTCGAACCGCTGGGCCTGAGCCCGCTGGTGGACAGCCACGCGCACTTGGACCACGAGCAGTTCGCCGGCGACGTGGACGCCGTCATCCAGCGGGCGCAGGCGGCGGGCGTCCGCTACATCGTCACCATCGGGTCCGACCTGGCCTCCTCGGAGGCGGCGGTGCGGCTGGCGGAAACGTACCCGTGCGTCTACGCGACGGTGGGAATTCACCCCCACGACGCGACACAATTCGACGAGGAGGCGTACCAGCGGCTGCGGGAGCTGGCCGCGCACCCGCGGGTAGTGGCCATTGGCGAGATCGGCTTGGACTACCACTACGACTTCTCGCCGCGGCCCGTGCAGCGGGCGGCGTTCGCGCGCCAGCTGGAGCTGGCCCGCGAGACCGGACTGCCCTTCGTCGTTCACAACCGCGAGGCGGACGGGGACACCATGGCCGTGCTGCGGGACTGCGCCGCCGACCTGCCTGGATTGCTGCACTCCTTTGCCGGTTCGTTGGAAATGCTTGAGGAGTGCCTCGCCATGGGGTACCTGGTGTCCACGGGCGGCATGGTGACGTTCCGCAATGCGGACGGGATCCGGGCCGTGATGGCGCAGGTGCCGCTTGATCGCCTGTTGGTTGAAACCGACGCCCCGTACCTTACGCCGGTGCCGCTGCGGGGCCGCCGCAACGAACCGGCTTACGTGCAGTACGTCGTGGCGTTTCTTGCCCAACTGCGGGGCGTAGAGCCGTCCCGGCTGGCAGAGATCACGACGGCCAATGCGTGCCGCTTCTTCCGATTGCCGCCGGTCGCAGCGTAAAGGCGCCGGGGCACAGGCAAATCGCCAGCCGCCCGGCTCCCCGGCGCCCGACGGGCGCCGTCGGAGTCTGGGGCTAAGCGCGCAAAAAACGAGGTCGATAAGAGGCCTGCGGGCGTTGACAAGCTGCCTTGCAGCCTGCAGCGAGCGCCATCATCCTCAGGATGACAGCGCCGGCTGCTCAACTCCGACGAGTTTGAGTCAAGGCCGGCAGGCGTTATCGACCTCGCAGGCTCTATTGTGCGCGGTATGCGGGGCGGTATGCCTGCCGCCGTTTGGAAACAGTTGGCGCGCGCAAGGCGCGTCGCAGCCCTGCCCGCCGCGTGTGGCGCTGCCCCAGGCAGGTTACGCTCCTGCCGCTCGCGCCATGACGGCCGTTTCGCCATCGGCGAACATTATACAGGATCCAACTCGCCAACATCCGCCCTGAAGTTGACACCCCGCCCCTGCTCTGCTACAAAAGGGGAGGCGGCATGCGGTCCGTGGCGACCGCCGGCCGGTTTCCCGCACTACCGTATAGAGAGGTGCGTAGGCAATGCCCGGGTTGGCCGTCGTCGGTGCGCAGTGGGGCGATGAGGGGAAGGGCAAGATCGTCGACTATCTGGCCGCACAGGCCGACGTGGTGGTGCGCTACGCGGGCGGCAACAACGCCGGCCACACGGTGGTCGTGGGGGGCAAGACGTTCAAGCTCCACCTCATTCCGTCGGGCATCCTGTACCCGGAGGCGACGTGTGTCATCGGCAACGGCGTCGTCATCGACCCTGAGGTTCTCGTGCAAGAGCTGGACGCCCTGCAGGCGCAGGGGCTTCGCACGGCCCGGTTGTGCATCTCCGAGCGCGCCCACTTGATCATGCCTTACCACCGGGATCAGGACCGCCTCGAAGAAGAAGCCCGGGGCAACCACCGGCTCGGGACCACGGGCCGTGGCGTCGGCCCTGCCTACGCCGACAAGGTGGCCCGGGAGGGCGTGCGCTGCGCCGATTTGGTGGACGATGCGTGGCTCAAGGCGCGGCTTGAGGCGGTCGTGCCGCGCAAGTTGCGGCTGTTGCAGATGTTGTATCGTCATCCCGGCTACACGGTGGAGGAAATGCTAGAGTACTGCCGCCGGTTCGCGCCGCGTATCGTGCCCTTGCTGGTCGACGCCGGCCAACTGGTGCAGGACGCCTTGGCCGCCGGCCGCCGCGTTTTGTACGAAGGCGCGCAGGGTACGCTGCTGGACGTGGACCACGGCACGTACCCCTACGTGACGGCGTCGTCGCCCACCGCGGGCGGCGTGTTCTCCGGTGTGGGCGTCGGCCCCGGGGCGGTGACTAACGTCCTGGGCGTCGCCAAGGCGTACACGACCCGGGTCGGCATGGGCCCGTTCCCAACGGAAGTGCTCGACGCCACCGGCGACTGGCTGCGGCAGCGGGGCGGCGAGTACGGCACCACCACCGGCCGGCCGCGGCGCTGCGGCTGGCTGGATGCGGTGCAGCTGCGTTACGCCGTGCGCGTGAACGGCATCACCCAGCTGGCCTTGACCAAGCTGGACGTGCTCAGCGGCCTGGACACGGTGCGCATAGCGGTCGGGTACGAGCTGGACGGCCAGCCGCTGTCCGGCATGCCGGCGCATCTGGGCATGCTGAGCCGCGTGCGGCCGGTGTACGAGGAACTGCCCGGTTGGAAAGAGCCGCTGGGCGAGGTCCGCAGCTGGGACGATCTGCCCGCCGCGGCCCGCACCTTTATCGAACGCATCGAAGCCCTCACCCAGGTGCCCGTCGTCTGCGTGTCGGTGGGTCCTGGCCGCGAGCAGACCCTTGCCAAGGGTTCGCTGAACTGGTAAGGTAAGGGCAAATCGCAGGCAGTCCGTCCGGCTGCGGACGGGTCGAGGGGGGTCACCTCGAGTGAAGCAGGTCCATGCGGCGCTGGCCGTATGCTGTGTGGCGGTGTTGGCCTACACAGCCTGCGGCGCCGCCCAGACCGCGACGGAGTTCTTTCCGCTGGCCGTGGGCAATTGGTGGGCTTACACCGGCGAAGGCGTCGAGTTCCGGATGACGGTGCAGGACGTGGTCGAGGGCCAATTCCTCATCGTCTCGGAAGTCAACGGGTTTCCCGTGCAGCGCGAGTATTACGCGCCCGAGGGTGAGGACGTCATTGCGCTGCGGCGGGAGATCCCGGCAGGTTCCTTCGACCTGGACCCTCCACAGGTCTTTCTCCGGGCGCCCATGGCTCCTGGAAACCGGTGGTCATGGGAAGGCTCAGTGGCCGGTCAGCGAATGCGCATGACCTTCACGATTATGGAGCCCGAGACCGTGGAAACCCCGGCGGGCACCTTTGAAGCATTGCCCCTGGTGGTGACCGGCAGTTCGGACGGCGAGGTTCTACGGCTGGTGCGCTGGTTCGTCGCAGGCGTCGGCATGGTGCGGGAGCGGGCACAGGTGACCGAGGGCTCCCAGTCGTTCCTCGTCGACATGCGGCTCGTGGCGTATAACGTCGAGTAATCGTTGATTGATGGCAACCAATTTCTCTTGATTCGTGGTCGCCAGAAGGGCTCCGCCTCCCGTGGGGAGGCGGAGCCCTTGCCCTTTGTGGGGAGGAGATCGGGCGCGGGCGGCGAATCCGTTCCGTCGACTGCAATAACGACCACACTGTTTGCACATTTGTGCAGATCGGTGGGGGATGGCTTACGTGGAGTTGCACCGGCTGGTCCGGGTCGCGCGCATGTACTACGAACTGGGCATGAACCAAGAAGCGATTGCGCGCGTGGAAGGCGTTTCCCGCTCTACCGTGAGTCGTATGCTGGATACTGCGCGCCGGGAAGGTATCGTTCAGGTGCGAGTATCATACCCGCTGGAGTCGGTGGAATCGCTCGAGGCGGAACTGATGGCACGGTTTCCACTGCGCAAGGCGTTCGTCACGCGGGTTGCCATCCCCGACCGGAGGGCGGTGTTGCAGGACGTGTGCCGCTCCGCGGCTGCGTACATCCTGCAGGTTGTGGCATCGGGTCAAAAATTGGGCGTATCCTGGGGAAACACCATGTATGCACTCGTTGTAAACCTTCATGCAGTGGCGTCCTCGGGGTCGCCCGGTTCGTTAGCACGCGACGTGACAGTGGTGCAACTTAACGGAGGCGTGGCCCGTTCACAATTCTCGACCCAAGCAGGGGCGATCGTCGAGAGCTTCGCAGCGGTGTTCCACGGGACGCCCTACTTGCTGCCGGTGCCGGCCATCGTTGATTCCGAGGCGGCACCCGCTCTGATGCAGGAGAGCTCCATTCGCATGGCCTTGGAGTTGGCCCGTAGCGTGGATGTGGCCGTGTTCGGCATCGGTTACCCCTCCCGACAGTCGATCCTTTTCCAGGCGGGCTACTATGATACGGACAAGCTGGAGGCGCTGCGGGCAGCGGGAGCGGTGGGCGACATTCTGTCCCGCTACTTCGATTCCCACGGCCGCATCTGCGATCCGGATCTTGACCGGCGTACCATCGGTCTCACCCTGGAAGAGCTCCGCAGCATTCCCACTGCCATTGCCGTAGCGGTCGGCGAGGAAAAGGCTGCCGGTATCCTGGGGGCCTTGCGCGGGAGTTACTGCAACGTCCTGTTTACCGATGAGCAAACCGCGCGAGCCGTGCTTGCCCTCCACGCTAGGGCGGAAACCCGGGCCAGAGCCAGTGGATGAGGAGTGATAACGCGTGCAGGCAGTGCGACTTCGTACCGTTGGTCAGGTGGAAATCGAAGACGTTCCGGAGCCTGTGGCCGGGCCCGGTGAGGCCCTGGTGCAGGTGCAGGCGGTGGGTGTGTGCGGGTCTGACATCCCTAGGGCCTTTGTCAAGGGTGCCCATGTGATGCCTATCACGTTGGGGCACGAGTTTTCCGGCACGGTGGTCGCGGTGGGACCTGGTGCTGCCGGCTGGCAGCCGGGGGACCGGGTGGTGGTGACGCCGATGATCCCGTGCGGTCAGTGCGAGTGGTGCCGCGAAGGCCATTATTCCGTGTGTGACCGCTACGACTATTTCGGCTCGCGGCGGGACGGGGCCATGGCCCAGTACGTCAATGCGCCCGTCCACACCCTGCTCCGCATTCCCGACAACGTGTCGTATGCGGCCGCGGCCCTGACGGATCCGGCAGCGATCGCCACCTGGGCGCTGTTTAAGGCGGGCACGCCGCCCATCGGGCCCGGCATGGTCTACGGGGCCGGTGCCATCGGCCTACTCGCGGTCCAGATCATGCGCCTGTTAGGCTTGGACGAAGTGTTCGTGGTCGACGTGGACGATGCCAAACTGGAGCTGGCCCACAGCCTCGGCGCTACCCACGGCATCAACGCCCGCCGCGAGGATCCGGTGGCGGCGGTTCGAGAAGCCACTGGTGGGCGCATGGCGGGCACGGTGCTGGAGACGGCAGGACTGCCGGAGACGCAGCACCAGGCGGTGCTGTCCACGGGTAAGCGCGGCACCTGCGTTTGGATTGGCATCTCCCATCGCGACCTTTCCTTGTCGCCCGCAGCCGTCGACGCGGTGCTTCGGCGGGAGATCCGCATCGTTGGCAGCTGGAACTCCTTCTCGGCACCCTTCCCGGGACCGCAGTGGAGGCAGGTACTGGCCTGGCTATCGTCGGGAGAGTTGCAGGCCGAGCCGATTATCTCTCATCGTTTTCCGCTGCTTGAGGCCCCTGGTGTGTTAACGGCGATGGCGCGCCGCGAATTCGTGTACAACAAGGTGCTGTTCATTCCTCCAGGATCGGAGGTGACTGTGTGAGCACTCCTCTGGTGCTCGGCATTGATCTTGGGACGGAAAGCGTTAGGGTAGAGGCCCTCTCGCCCGACGGCATTCGGGTCGCGGCGGGTGAGCAGTCGTACCGGACCGATTTCCGTGGGGCAGGTTGGGCGGAACAGAATCCGCGCGACTGGTGGGCGGCGCTGAAAGACGCGTTGTCCCAGGTCAGCGCCAAGACGCGGTTGGCAGAGGTCCGGGCGTTGGCGGTGTCCGCGACGTCCTCTACCGTGGTGGCATGCACGTCCGCGGGGGAACCCTTAGCGCCGGCCCTTCTTTGGATGGACAGCCGAGCGGTAGAGGAAACCGACGTGATCAACGCCACACGGCACCCCGTGCTGCGTTTCGCTGGCGGCCAAGCGTCTCCAGAGTGGATTGTGCCGAAAACGCTGTGGCTCAAGCGGCACCGACCCGATTTGTGGAGTCACCCGGGCCTCAAGGTGGTGGAGGCCGTCGATTGGCTCAACTTTCGCCTGACGGGCCGCTGGGCCGCCGCTCGCTGCAACGCGGTCTGCAAGGGTTTATACGGTGAGGCGGGCTGGGACTCGCGATTTTTGGAAGCAATTGGGCTTGAGGACTATCGGCACGTGTGGCCCCAAGACGTGGTCGCGCTGGGTGAGCCCCTCGAGCGGCTGAGCCCTGCCGCAGCGTCCGAACTCGGCCTGCCCGGCACCGCCTTGGTTGTTCAGGGGGCAATTGATGCGCACATCGGCATGCTGGGCATGGGCATCACGGAAGCCGGCCAACTGGCGATCACGATGGGCACCTCTTTCGTGCACCTGGGACTTTCGCACCAGCCCCATTTTCACCCGGGATTGTGGGGACCGTATCCGGAGCCGATCTATTCGGGTATGTGGCTCCTGGAAGGTGGGCAGATCTCAGCGGGGTCCATCACTCGATGGTTTCGGGACCGTTTGGCGCCTGATCTCCCGGCAGCGGAGGCCTATGCTCGCCTGACGGCCGAGGCTGCGGCAACGCCGCCGGGAGCGGATGGATTGGTGTTGCTGGACTACTGGCAGGGGAACCGCACTCCGCTACGGGAGCCGCGCCTATCCGGAGCCGTGTGGGGGCTGCGCCTCCATCACACGCGGGGTCATCTGTACCGGGCCGTCCTGGAAGGGGTGGCGTGCGGCACCCGCCATGTCCTGGACGCCTTCGCGGAAGCCGGGTACGAGGTACGCCAGATTGTGGCCGGCGGGGGCGTGACCCGCAACCCCTTGTGGTTGCAAATTTTGGCCGATGTGACGGGTAGGCCGTTGCAACTGGCCGCGGCGTCAAACACCTCGGTGACGGGCGCCGCGGTGGCGGCCGCAGCGGGTGCAGGCATGTACGAGAATGTGGCGGCCGCGGCGCGTGCGATGACGGCCTATGCGGGCATGGTGGAGCCGCAGCCGCATCTGCGGTCGGTGTATGATGCTCTCTATGCTCGCTACCGCGAAACCAGCGAGCGTCTCGCACCCCTGATGACCTCCCAAAGCGCGGGCGCACTTACGGCATAGGCTGTGTCCGCCAGTGGTCAGAGGCTGGAGCAGGCCCAGGTGAGTGGCGTGGAGGCCAGCGTCGGCCATCCCGCCGACGAAAGGAGGAAGACCCGGTGAGCGGCACCGAGTGGGCCCTGGAAATGGTCGGCATCAGCAAGCGTTTTCCAGGCGTAGCCGCGCTTGACCGGGTGGACTTCAGGTGTCGACGCGGCGAAGTCCACGCGCTCATGGGTGCCAACGGGGCCGGCAAATCGACCTTGATGAAGATCTTGGCGGGCGCGGTCCTGCCCGATGAGGGCGAAATTCGCATCAACGGTCAGCGGGTGCAGTTCTCCACCCCGGAGGACGCCATCCGCCATGGGGTCGCCATCATTTATCAAGAGCTTTCCCTGTCGCTGCAGCTTAGTGTGGCGGAGAATGTGTTTCTGGGGCGGTATCCCCGTACCCGTCTGGGCCTTGTGGACTGGCCGGGCATGTACAAGGCCGCTCGCGAACTCCTGGACAGCCTAGGCGTCCCCATGGACGTGCGGCGGCCGGCCGCTGAGTTGAGTTTAGGTCAGCGCCAAATTCTGGAACTCGCGAAGGCGCTATCGCTCAATGCCCAGATCCTGGTCATGGATGAGCCTTCGGCAGCCTTGACCGAGGCAGAGTTCGCCACGTTGGTGCGAGTCGTTCACGATCTGCGCAGGCAGGGACGCACCATTATTTACATTTCCCACCGTTTGGAAGAAGTGTTCCAGCTGGCGGACCGAGTCACGGTGCTCCGCGACGGCCGCAAGGTGGCCGAGCGGGATGTAGCCGAACTGGACCGGGCCTCCCTGGCGGAGCTCATGGTAGGCCGCCCGATAGTTGCAGGGACGCCAGCGGCGCCGGCCAGGCGGGACGCCCAGCCACTATTGCGGGTGCAGGGACTGCGCAACGGCCGGCTGAAGCAGCTGGACCTCGAGGTAGCAGCCGGTGAGGTGGTGGGTTTGTTCGGCCTCGTCGGCTCCGGGCGGTCCGAGGCCTTAAGGGGTATCTTCGCTGCTGACCAGGCAGCGTATGAGGCAATGTGGCTCGAGGGCAATCCGGTCCGCTTTCGTTCGCCCTACGACGCGATCCGCGCAGGTATTGCCCTGGTGCCCGAGGACCGGAAGTTGGAAGGTGTTGTCCTAGCGCGGCCCGTCTGGGAGAACCTGGCAGTGGCGTCGTACCGGTACTTGACCCGCAGGGGCGTCGTGCACTACCCCCTCGTGTGGGAAAAAGTGTCCAGCATTATGGAACGCTTGCAAATAAAAGCCGCTTCGCGGGATGTGCTGACGGGCACGCTCAGTGGCGGCAATCAGCAGAAGGTCGCCATCGGCAAATGGCTGGTGCGGCTGCCGAAAGTGGTTTTGTTAGACGAGCCGACCCGAGGTATAGACATCGGAGCTAAAGAACACGTGTACCACGCCATCCATGAACTGGCCGCAGAGGGTGTCGCGGTGGTGGTGGCGTCATCCGAGATCGATGAACTACTGCGGCTGTGCGACCGCATTCTCGTCCTGTATCAAGGGCGGTTGGCCGGAGCCTACCCGCGGAACGAAACCTTACGGGAAACCATTTTGCAATGCGCGCTGACAGGAGGGGAGGCATAGCATGTCCACCCCGAAGGAAACGATAGTGCAGGCTGTGGCGGCAGGCAGCGAAAGGCGGCGCTCCCGGCCGTGGCTGCTCTTGATATCTACGTACAGCTTGCCTATGGTGTTCTTGCTGCTGGTGGTCATCGCGTCCTTGCTGTCGCCACGGTTCTTGACGTTGCGCAACGCCATGAACCTGCTCCAGCAGTCGGCTGTCACAGGGATCGTGGCCGTAGGGATGACGCTGGTGATCCTGCTGGCCGAAATCGACCTGTCCGTCGGATCGGTCGTGGCGTTTGGCGGCATGGTGGCAGCCATTCTGTTGAGCCAGGGCGTCGCGGTTCCCTGGGCCATCGCAGCTGCCGTAGCGGCTGGCGGATTCATCGGGGCCATCAACGGTTTCCTGGTGACGCGGGCACGCGTGCCGTCGTTTATCACGACCCTGGCCGCGATGGTGGCGGTGCGTGGCTTCACGCTGCTGCTCACCGACGGAAAGCCCGTCTTCGGACTGCCCACCGAGTTTCGGGTCCTGGGTTCAGGTTTCGTTGGTCCGGTGCCCGTTAGCGGTATTATCTGGCTAAGCATCACGTTGCTGGCGACGCTAGTCCTCCGCTACACACCCTTCGGTCGCAGTCTTTACGCCATGGGTGGAAATTATGAGGCCGCACGCCTTTCCGGCATCCCCGTCGTTCGGTATAAGGTGCTGGTCTTTGTCTTGTCGGGCGCCTTGGCCGCCTTCGGTGGCGTCGTCATGGCGTCGTGGTTGACCGTAGGGCAGCCGACGGCCGCCCAGGGCCTTGAGCTTACGGCCATCGCAGCGGTGGTACTGGGGGGGACAAGCCTCTTTGGGGGGACGGGCGGCACCCTTCACACCTTGTTCGGTGTGGCGGTCATGGCCGTGCTTACCAACGTCTTCAACCTCGTGGGTCTTTCCAGCTACTACCAATCCATGGCAATGGGGGCCATCATTGTGTTGGCTGTAATTCTTAACTCTTTCCTTGCCCGGCTGCGGCTTGGAGCTGCAAAGGGGGGTGGTGCCTAACACTCACGCACATGCGCCGCACTTGCAAGGTGTGAGTCGTTGGAGTGGTTCTTGTGTTATCAAATGACAAGCACGCAGGAGGGATCATGCATACTGCGTCGATGGATAGTCACGGTCGTCGCTGTGATGCTGGCGCTGGCGGGCTCACTCGCGCTGAACGCCGCCGCCCAGGGGCAAGTGGTAATCGGGTTCTCGCAGGTGACGCTGGATTCACCGTTCTATGTCGCCCTCATGGAGGCGGCTGAAGCTACGGCCCGGTCCCACGGTGCGCAGTTCATCTACGTGGATGCCCAGAACGACATCGCCAAGCAGAACTCCGACGTGTTGGACCTGCTCACCCGTGGCATCGACGTTTTGCTGTTGAATCCCGTCAATCCGGCAGGCGTAATGCCGGCGCTGTTGGCTGCCCAGCGGGACGGGGTGCCGGTGGTCACAGTGGACCGCCCGGTGGAGGACGCCAGCCTCGTTGCGACCCACGTCGGCCGCGACAACTACCGGATGGGCCGCATGATTGGCGAGTACGCGGTGCAGCTGCTCGGCGGCCCCGGCAATGCCCGCGGGAAGATCATCGAGCTGCAGGGTGACGCAGGCGGCATTGTTATGATGCAGTGCCGTGACGGGTTCCACTCGGCCTTCGAGAATGAACCGGGTGTGACCATCATCCAGGGTCCCTACTCTGACTACATCCGCTCCAAGGCGGTCGCGGCGTTCCAGGATCTGCTGCAGGCCCACCCGGACGTGGATCTGGTTTACGCTCACAACGACGACATGGCTTTGGGCGCGCTGCAGGTGCTGGAGCAGAATGGTATCGCAGATCGGGTTAAGGTCGTCGGCGTGGACGGCCTCATGGAGGCCATTCAGGCCATGGTCGAGGGTCGCTACCACGGTACGACGCTGAACGACCCCGCATACCTTGGCAAGGTCGCGGTGGAGACGGCTCTGGGTGTGCTGAGGGGCGAGAAGTATCCTGAGTTTATCGATACGGGAACGGCCTTGGTGACTCAGGAGAACGCCGCCCAGTACGTGGACCCCAGCAGGGTGTTCGCCGCGTACCAGGAGTAGTTTCACCTCCGGCGGCCGGCCGCGGCAGCAAAGAAGCTCCCACGGGCGAGCTCGGGGGGTCGCGCGGGTGCCGGATGTAAGACCAGCAGGAGGCCGAAAGGCATGCAAGGCAGGGCCAGGGGAACGCGGTCCAGTGGCCGCGATCCCCTGCGGCCCTTTCAGTCGCAGGGGCGCGTCCGTCCGAGTTCGTGATCTTCCTTCCTTGAGGTAGCAGCCTGGTTTGCGGCCGCGCCGCCGCCGAAGATCTCCGCTGCTCAAGGCAAACTGCTTTTCTAGTTGTTGACGGCGCCGCGGCTTTTTGCTACACTAAAGCATGCGGTTGGGGCAGATAGCTCAGCCGGTTAGAGCGCTACGCTCACATCGTAGAGGTCGGGGGTTCGAGTCCCTCTCTGCCCACCAGAAACGCCCTCTGGAGTTGTTCCAGGGGGCGTTGCTTTTTGGACAGCGGCGAACTAGCCGCAGCCGGACTAGGCGCGGGCTCTGTCGAATTTGTTGGATGGGCTCGAGGCGGTATGCTGTATCGATTAGGCGGTTGCCAAAAGGAGGCCAGGCGATGAAGGTCGATAGTCTCGATCACTTGGTGTTGACCGTCGCGGACGTGGAAGCCACCTGCCGTTTTTACAGCCGGGTGCTGGGCATGGAGGTGGTGACATTTGGCCAGGGCCGCAAGGCGCTCCAGTTTGGCAGCCAAAAGATCAACCTGCACCAGCAAGGCCGCGAGTTCGAGCCCAAGGCGGCGCGGCCGACGCCGGGCTCGGCCGACCTGTGTTTCCTGACGAGTGTGCCGCTGGCGGACGTGGTAGCCCATCTCCGCTCTGCCGGGGTGCCTATCGTCGAAGGACCGGTGCAGCGCACGGGCGCGACGGGGCCCATCTTGTCGGTCTACTTCCGGGACCCGGATGGAAACCTGGTGGAGGTGGCCAACCGGCTGTAGCGTGTCCGTGCTGGACCACCACCGCACGCGGCGTACAATCGACACAATGGATAAGGGAGAAATGCTCAGCAAAGCCCAGGCGCGCGCCGCTGCTTACACTGGCTTGCGGGCGGCGAAAGCGGCGCGCTTTCCGTTTCCCATCGAAGGCCGGATTCCCAACTTCACCGGCGCGGAAGCGGCAGCCCGCCGCCTGCGACAATTGCCCGCCTACCAGGCGGCGCGGGGCGTCAAAGTGAATCCTGACGCGCCCCAGTTGCCAGTGCGAGCCATGGTGCTGCGGGACGGCAAGACGCTCTACATGCCGTCGCCGCGGCTGCGGGGGGCGTTTGTCCGCATCCGGCCCCAACGGGTGCCCCCGGGCCAGGAGCGGCTGGCCGCCAGCTTGTCCCATTGCGCCGAGTACGGCGAAGAGCTGACCGTGAGGGCGCTCGCCGCCCTGATCGAGGAGGCCCACGAGCCACCCATAGGGCTCATTGTGGTGGGCTCCGTGGCCGTGGCTCCTAGCGGCGCCCGGGCGGGCAAGGGAGAAGGCTATGCAGATATGGAGTACGCGCTCTTGCAGGAGCTCGGCTTGCCCCACGTGCCCGTCGTGACCACGGTGCACCCAGCGCAGATCGTGCCCGGCATCGCAGTGGACGCCCACGATTTGCCCGTCGACTACGTCATCACCCCGACCGAAACCATTGCCACAAAAACGCGGTTGCCCAAGCCCAGCCGTATTGCGTGGGAACTGCTGGAACCCGCGGATCTCGAGGCTATGCCCGTGCTCCAAGAGCTGCGAGAGCTCAAATGGGACCAGCTTTCCACCCCGGACGTGCTGGCGCCGGGCCTCCAGGTCGTATTTGTCGGCGTCAATCCGGGACGAAAGAGCGCTATTCAGGGCCATAACTTCGCTGGCCCGGGCAATCATTTCTGGCGGCTGCTGTACGAAGCGGGCTTGACACCCCGCCAGCTGGCACCCCACGAGGAGCGCGAACTGCTCAACTACGGCGCCGGCATCACCAACATCGTATCCCGCGCCTCCCGGGGCGAGCACGAGCTGACTTGGGAGGAACTCGTGCAGGGCGCAATATCGCTGCGTGAGAAAGTCCGGCGTTTCCGCCCCCGGGTGGTGGCCTTGCTGGGGAAGAACGTGTACCGCGCCTACGCGGGGTTAGGCCCGTCCGCGGCGGTAGAATGGGGAGTGCAGCCCCGCCCCGTCGTCGAGGGCGTCGTCGACTTCGTGGTACCAAATCCGTCGTCCCGGAGCACCATTCCGTACGAAACACGGCTTGAGCTGTTCCGCAGGCTGCGGAGTTTGTTCCTGGAATGACGCCATGACGCCAGCATGGGGTGCCCGCCGCGGCCCGGCCCCGAACTGGCTCTATCGCCGAGGCGGCGGATCTGCCCATTGACGATGAGGAGCAGAGGGCGTACAATGGAGGCGGTTCTTGGGTTTTTTGGGAGAGGGTGAAGGCCATCCGCCTGACGGAGCGGCGCAAGCAGTTCTTGCGCAGCGTGATGGAAATGTACCGGCGCACCCAGCTGCCCGTTCACTACGAGACGCTGGCGCAGCGTTTGGGCGTCAGCAAGTGGACAGCCTACGACGTGCTGAGGGCGCTGGAGGAGCAGGGGCTTTTGCAGCGGGATTACGCCGTCCAGCGGGGCGAACCCGGCCGCTCCCAAATCGTGTTCGTGCCCACACCCAAGGCCGAAGCCCTGTTTGCCCAGTTCCGGCCGACGCCTCTGGACAATGCCGACCTTGCGGCCCTCAAAGAGGAGGCGCTCGCGCTGCTGCGGGACGTCCGCAAGCTCAAGCCAGCCCAAGCAACCCAACGGGTGATGGCGGCCATTGCCGAGGCAGGGGTGCAGGTCAAGTTTTGCACGTACATCATGACCTTGTTTCTGGTCCAACTGGGCAGCCTCCGTGAGGGCGCTGTGTCGGTGGTGCGCCGGCTGGTGCACGAAACCAACGGCGTGGAAATGCAGTTGACCGTCTTTGTCGGCATCGTGGCCGGCATGGCCATCGAGGCGATGGGCTACGGCGTTGGCGAGGAACTCATCGGCCTATTGGGGCGGTTTCTGAAGTCGGTGATGGAACTATCCGAACCCGAAAAGGCCATGCTGGTGGGTTTCCTCAACGAAGGGCTGGCGGAGACGCCGAGCACTTGACGGCCGGCGGCTTTTTTGTGGGACATATTTTGGTCTTAATGGTTTTCTTGGATATTTGGGCCGCATCCGTCGTTCCGCACCCGGTGCGACGGTTTCCCCGCCCGTGGAGGAGCTATGTAGCATGCAATTGTTGAGCCATGTGGTCCGGCAATATCCCGGGTGGATCATCGGCCTCGTGGGCGTCATCACCATCGTCTTTGCCTACGGAGTGCTCCAGCTTACATTCAGTACCGACGTGCAGAGTTTCTTCGCGGAGGACGACCCGCGGCTGCAGGCGTTTGAGTGGGTCAGCGACACCTTCGGCAGCTCCGAATACGTGCTGGCGGTGGTCTCCACGGACGAGCTGTTCAGCGTGCCGGTCATCGAGGCCATCGACGCCATGACCCAGGAGTTGCAGCGGGTTCCTGGCGTGGCCAACGTGCGCAGCATCACCAATGTGGAGAACGTGCGCGGGACGGAGTGGGGCATCGAGGTCGCGCCCATAATGGACGCGCTGCCCCGGTCCGCCGCAGATGTAGCCCGTTACCGCGAGCGGCTGCTGGGGAGCGCCACGGTGGCCGACCGGTTTGTCTCGCCCGACGAGCGGCACACCCTCATCCTCATCCAACTTGGCGAAACCGACAACGAAGACGCCGTGGTCGTCGCCTTGCGGGAGGTCGCCGCCCGCTACAGCCAGAGACTCACGGTGCGGCTGACCGGGCACCCGGCCCTGACGCAGCAGCTCAACCAGGAACTACGGGGCGACGTGATCCGGCTCATGCCCCCGGTCCTCATCGTCATCGTAGCCGTGCTGTACCTGAGTTTCCGTACGGCTTCCGGAGTGCTGCTCCCGTTGGCCGCGGTCGGCATCAGCGTCATATGGACCATGGGGGTTATGGGCTTTCTGGGCATTTCCCTGAGCCAACTGGGCTCCGCCATTCCTGTCGTGCTTACCAGCGTCGGCAGCGCCTACGGCATCCACGTGCTGCGCCGCTACGACGAGGAGTGGAGCAAGACGGGAGACGCTCGCTTGGCCGCGCAGGAGACGGTGCGGTCCGTCGGCCTGGCGGTGGTGATGTCGGGGCTCACCACCGTGGTCGGGTTCGTGTCCAACGCGTTCACGGGCATTGTGCGCATCCGGGAGTTCGGCGTCTTCATGGGCGTGGGCGTCGCGGTCGCGTTGTTGGTGGCGGTGGTGTTCATTCCGGCCGTAGTCATGTTGATCCGCGACCGGCAGCGGGGACCGGCCGCACCGGCGCCCGCCGCCTCGGAAGAGGGGCGGCGCAGTGGACTTCTCGAGGGACTGGCCGCAGCGGTCACGGGTCGGCCGGTCGTTCCGCTGGCGCTGGCCGCGGTGCTGGCCGTGCTGTCTTTCACCGGTTTCGCTCGTCTTGAGGTGGACACCGACTACCTGCGGTTCTTTGACGCCCGCAGCGAAGCCCGCCAAGCCTACCAGTTGGTCCAAGAGCAGTTTGGCGGCGTGGATACGGTGCAGGTGGTGCTGGAGGGCGACATCTTGGAGCCTGAGACGCTGCGGGCTATGGAGGCGCTGCAGGAGGAACTGGACGCTATGCCCCGGCTGAGCGAGTCCATGTCCGTCGTCAACCTGGTTAAAGAAGTGGGCCGGACCCTCAACGAGGACGACCCCGCGTACGCCGTCATCCCCGAAACCCGGGCTGCAGTGGCCCAGTACCTGCTGCTTCTCAGCATGTCTGGCGATACGACTCTCGATCAGTTCCTCACCTTGGACCAGCAGACGGCCAAGATTGAAGTCCCCGTAGCCACTACCTCAGCCCAGGAGCGCAAGGACGTGCTGGCGGCCATCGACGTGCTGGCGAACGAACGGCTAGGGCGCTTCGGTCGGGTGGTGGTGACGGGCCTGCCGTACCTGGTGGACGGCATGTCAGAGCTCATCACCCGGGGACAGATCCAGAGTCTCATCCTGTCGCTCGCGGGCGTCCTAGTCCTGTTGTGGATCATGGTGAGGTCACTGCGCACGGCCATGTTGTGCCTGGTGCCCATCGTGCTCACCATCGCCATCAACTTTGGTTTCATGGGCTGGGCGGGAATGAGCTTTGACGTGGTGACGGCCCTGGTGGCCAGCATCGTGGTGGGCGTCGGCATCGACTACAGCATCCACGTCTACAGCCGGTTCCGGGAGGAGCAGCAGGCCGGGCGCGACCCGCAGGCGGCGGCGGTAATAACCCTGGCCACCACGGGCCGGGCTGTCCTGCTCAACGCTGCCGCGGTGGCCGCGGGGTTCTTGGTGCTCTTTTTGTCCACGTTCCCGCCGTTGCGGGTATTCGGCTTCCTGGTGGCCTTGACCATGGGCGTCTCCTCTGCCGCGGCGCTGACGGTGTTGCCGGCGCTGCTGGTGCGTGTGGAAAGCAGGCGGGCGGCACTCCAGGCCGGTGAGGCGGGCGCGACGGCGACGCGATGAGGCGGTAGCGTGGGGGGCGGTTTCGGGTCCAGGAGCGCGGGGGCGGTGGCTAGTGGACGAGTTGTGCGGACGACCGGCCGCCCGCCAGGCGGCACGCAAGACGAAGCGGGCAAGGCGGTACGCAAGACGAAGCGCAGGGCGGTACGCAAGACGAAGCGGTGAGAAAGGAGTGGCAGCCATGAGCAGCATTGTACAGGCAATCAAAAGGATGCGCCCGGTGCGGCTCGTGCCGTGGGCCTTCGCCTTGGTGTTGGCGGTGGCGGGCATGGCCTGGGCGCAAGCTTCGCCCACGGCGGACGAGATCCTCGATGAGATCGAGGACTCGGGACTGATGGGCAGCGGTAGCGCCACCATCGAACTGGTGACCATCAACGCCCGGGGCCAGGAGCGGGTCAACCGGCTGGCCTTTTATCGGCAGGAAACGCCCCATGGCGCCAACCAGCTCCTCGAATACTTGTCGCCCGCTGACGTGGCGGGGACCAAGTTCCTGACGGTCGACGAGGAATCCGGCGAGACGCTGATGTGGCTGTACCTGCCGGCCCTCGGCCGTGAGCGGCGTATCGCCGGCAGCGCGACGCAGGACAATTTCATGGGCACCGACTTCACCTACGAGGAAATCGGCAGCATCGGTGCCTTCTCGCGGGACTACGAGGCCGAACGGCTGCCGGATGAGACCTATGAAGGCCGGGCTACATACGTCCTTCGCCTGGTGCCCACCAAGCCGGACAACAAGTACAGCGCGGTCAAGCTCTGGGTATGGCAGGAGCACTACGTGCCCTTGCGCATCGAGTTCTACAACCGCCAGGGAACCCTCGAGAAGCTGCTGCTCAACGAGGACCTGCGCCAGGATGACCAGGGCCGTTGGCAGCCCCATCTCATCACGATGCGCAACGAAAATACGGGCAGCCGGACCATCATCCGGGTGCTGGAAACCAGCTCGGAGCCGGTACCCGATGAGTACTTCACCCTGCGCTACCTGCGGCGGTAAGCCCTGACGGCGACGACAGCCAAGCAAGATGCGGGTGACGGGACCGGGTGTCGAAAGCCATCGTGCCCGCCAGCGGACGACGAAACCGGCGGCGGGTCTTGGATGAGGAGGGGATTGTCATGGATATGGCGATGCGTCGGGGACCCGGCGTGGCGAGGGTACTGGCGTTCCTGGCGGCGCTCGTGGTGCTGTTTGTGGGCGCGGCGCCCCTCGCAGCCGCGCAAAGCGGGGACATTCGGGGGAAGCTAGCGTACCAACTGGGCTACGGGTACACCCAAGAGGAAATAACGGAAAACGCCCTGACCCTTGAGGTCAGCTTCGAGCGCCGGCTCGGTCCCGACGGCAAGGTGCACATCGACGTGGACGGGCGCGTCGCAGCGGCGGGCGAGCCCTCCGAGTGGCAGTTGGGCGAGGCTTACTTGGACTGGTACACCGACACCACAGACTGGCGCATTGGCCGGCAGGTGGTGAGCTGGGGGACGGCTGACGGCATTAACCCGACCAACGTTATCAACCCGCGCGGGCCGTTGTCGCCGGCTTCGCTCTCGCTGTCCTCAGGCGAGCTCAAGGGCGCACCGCTTCTGGCGCTCCTGGGCTCCTATTACCTGCCGTCCGGGGGCAGCCTGACGGCGGTGGCGGTGACCGAATACGTCCCGGCGCCCGACGGGCAGCGGCTCTTGGAGGCCCTCGCGGCCCGGGTGGGCGCGCAACTGGGTGGGGGACCGCTGCCGGTGGCAGGTCCCGGTCCGCTACCCGCTGGGGAGCAGTTTGAGTGGGCCGTACGGGGTGAGACCCTCGTGGGCGGTCACAACGTCTACGTGTCGTATTTCCGCGGTTGGGACGACTATCCGGCCGCCTGGATTGGGTATGTGCCCACACCCGATGGCCCGCTGCCCGCACGGATCGTGGCTGCGCACCGGCGGGTGCAGAAGATCGGCCTAGCCACGGCAGGCACGCTTGGCGACGCAGGCGTCTGGACGGAGGTGGGCTACACCATCCCTGACGAGCTATCAGGCCTCGACGCTGCGGGCGCCCTCTCCTCCAACGAGGGATACATCGAAGCGGTGGTCGGCGCCGATTACACCTTCGCCAACGGGCTAACGTTGTCGGCCCAGATCATCCACACGGGCGGCGGCTCGCTCCTAAGCCCCTACAGGGCGCCCGGCCAAGACGTCGACCCGCAGACGTACGGGCTGGTCATCGGCCGCTACGCACCGGCCCAGGGACACCAACTGGAAGGCGCGGCGTTGGCTAACCTCGGTGATGGCGGCATCATGGTCATAGGCCGCTACACCTACGACATCACTCAGGCAACCAAGCTGACGCTGGGTGCGACGCACGTTATCGCCAGCGCGGAAGCGGAGTTTGTCCAGATCCGGAACGCGGCCAACATGTTGACCGCAGGCATCGAGGTCAACTTCTGACCGTCTCTTGCTTTGAGCGCCTCCTCGTGGTCGATGGAGGTGGCGCGGGCCGGGCCCCCGTTGTTGGGGGCCCGGCTCGCGCGCAGGCCTCGCATCTGTCGCTTCCGTGTTTCCTGCAGGCGGCGGCTCGCAAACAACGTACCGCATCTGAACTTGGTGTTAAGCTCGTTGATCTAGTCCGCGGCTCGCCACGGCGCCGGGTAAGACCGGCCGAAGAAGTAACCTTGGCCGCATTCGATGCCAAAGTCCTCAAGCAGTGCCGCCGTGGGCGCGTCCTCGACCCCTTCGGCTATCACGACTAGGTCGAAGGCGTCGGCCAGCACCGTGATGGCCTGGACCATGGCCCGGTGGCGGTGGTTGACTCGGAGGTCTCGCACCAGCCCGCCGTCGATTTTGACCGCGTCGACGGTCAGGTGGCGCAGGTAAGCAAAGGAGTTGAAACCGGCGCCGAAATCGTCCAGTAGCACGTGGCATTTGGCCCGGCGCAGCCGCTCGATGGAACGTTTGGCCATGTCCAGGTCATGGATGACGGCGGTCTCCGTCAACTCTAGTCCCAGCCGCGCCGCCCCGTCGCCGAGCCGCTCCAACTCGCCCAGCAGCCAGCGCATGAGCTCCTCGTCGTTGAAGGCGTGTCCCGACACGTTGATGGTTAAGGCCACGTCCGGGTGTTCCCGCAAGGTCCGCAGCGTCTGCTCCATAACCCAGCGGTCGATCTCGTTCATGAAACCCGCCTCTTCCGCCAAGGCCAGGAACTCGCCCGCCGACACCACGCGGCCGTCCTCCTGCCGCAACCGCAACAGGCTCTCAAAGGCGCACACCTGGCGGTCGGCCAAGCGCACGATAGGTTGGTAATGGAGCAGGAGGCGGTCTTGATTCAACGCCTGGTGTACCTTTTGCGTTGCAGCGAAGCCGTGGCTCACGGGCCCGGCTGCCTCTGCACCAACATGGGCGATCTGCACGCGATTGCCGCCCCGCAGCTTGGCCTGGTACATGGCCGCGTCAGCGCTGGCCAGCAGCTGTTCCACGTCGCTGCAGGCCGCGACAGGCACCACCCCCAGACTCACCGTCAAAAACACGTCGCGCCCGTCAATGGCCACCGGGGCATTGACCACCGCCTGCCGGAGGCGCTGCGCGATGTCTACTGCCTGGTCCCAGTTGACATCTTCAAGGAGCACTACAAACTCGTCCCCTGCGACCCGCGCCAGCAAGTCTTGAGGCCGCAGATGATGCTGCAACCTCTTGGCCAGGGCGATCAGGGCCTTGTCGCCGGCGGAATGGCCGAGGGAGTCGTTGATCATCTTGAGATTGTCCATGTCCAAGAGCACGACGGCGCTGGGCACCCCTTGCCCGGCGCGGGCCACGGCCTGCTTTAGCGCTCGCTGGAGGACTCGCCGGTTGGGCAAATCCGTCAACGCATCGTGGGTGGCTAGGTACTCCAGTTGCTCCTCCTGGCGTTTCCGTTGCGTGATGTCGCTTTTGATAGCGATAAAATGAGAAACCTGTCCGTCGGTTTGTACGGGGGTAATGGTTTGTTCTTCCACATATAGAGAGCCGTCCTTGCGCCGGTTGATGAGCTGTCCGTGCCAAGGGCGTCCGGAGAGGATGGTTTCCCACATTTCGCGGTAGAAGGCCGCGCTGTGTTTACCGGAGCGCAGGATGCCCGGGGTTTTGCCGACCACTTCGCTGGCCGTGTAGCCCGTCAGGCGCGTAAACGCCGCGTTGACCCATTGAATCCGGCCGTCTCGCGTCGTGATGGCGACGGCGTTGGCGGCAGCTTCCAGGGCGATGGCTTTAAGCTCCGTCAAATCCACTTCCGTGGCGATATGCGTCAAGCGCGCATCACTCCTTGACCCCCCGCGCCGCCATCATACGTGCCTGGCCCTCTCGGCACAAGGGAAGTCCGTACGGCGCCGCCGGAGACAATCGTCCCTAAACGGGCGTGGCGGAGCGCTGCGGGGGCGGGGTGTGCACGCGGAGCGGGCAAGAGGGCGTGGGCCCGCCCGGGCCCGCAGGAGTGCGATGGGCAAGCGTATAACGGAGGACCGCTCGCGAGGGCATCAGGCCGCGAAGCGAGCGCCGCGCCGGCCGGCTGCCTACTCGGACACCACTACCTCCACCGACGTGGTGCGTCCGAGGACAACCTCCACGTTGTCCAGCGAGCCGCTGATCCCGTCGGCGACCACCTCGATGCGGTAGCGGCCCGCG